>Ga0193753_10000097_pt1 | contig 78993 bp, 64 predicted proteins | sample H1c2metaG_FD_144925 | JGI IMG/M metagenome (GOLD analysis project Ga0193753, IMG submission 144925) | Soil microbial communities from a riparian zone of the East river system, Colorado, United States - H1c2 | ecosystem: Environmental > Terrestrial > Soil > Riparian zone | place: USA: East...
CGTGAACCCGTTCCCCGTGTTCCGCCACAGTTGGGACGTGTAATTAGCGTAAGTGCTGCCGCTACCATCGGGGTTTTGGGTGGAGGTGAAGAAGAGTCCTGTGAGCAGGAAGTCCAGCCGCCCGTCGTTGTCATAATCACCCCACGCTACTGAGGAGAACCCAATCTGCGGCAGGCCCCCCGGTGTGACCGTAGCGGTCACCTCCGTAAAGGTCGGCTCGGCCGCGTTGCCAATGAATTGCCCAAAGGCGACGAGTGTGAGCAAGGCCCATTTCCGACGCTGCGTGCGTATGGTATGCATGTGCGTTTTGGTTATTTTCCGCGTTCCAACCCTCTGATTTGGCCGAACCGTCTGTCGAGTGTCTGTGGAGGTTCCGATGGGCAGAACTTCGTCAGCCAGTTTTGTTGGGACGCTCCCTAGTGGAGCAATGTTCGGCCTCCGTGAGAACGGGGACAAATTGCTTACGTTCCGCGGCGTAGTTTTACGCATGGCGATGGCTGCCCAGCTAAGCTTCTGGTACAGCGCACCGTCGGGCCCGCGAGCAGATCGATCCGATAGTCGGGAAAACCCGCGAGGTTGAAGTATCCGAAGTTCGCCGTGCCCGAAGCGATGTTGCCCACCTCGACCTGCAACGTGTAGCGACGCTCGGCTTGCAATGTGGCGGCGAGAACTTGTTGCAGACCCGCTTCATCCGTCGCGGGTCCATCATGAAAACGACGGCGGCATTGCGTCCCTCCGCGACGCTGGCGGGGAAGTGATCCGTGCCGGTCAGGTTGATGATGCCGACGACATCAGAGGAACCGTTGATGTATTGCGGATTGTAAATGGACCAACCCGCGGCGTTGTGATGACCACGAACCCGTTCGCGGCGAAATTGGTTTCAAAGCCCGAATTGGCAATAAGAATGACCGCAGCCGGTGCGCGCTCACACACGTTCACCGCCAGGCAGCACGGCGTGGTTTTGATCCATGCTCCGGGGTTCATGCGCGCAACTCTAACTCCACTTCTTCCCGCGATCCTCCGGCACGATGCGGCGCAAGCAGTAGATGTCGGACGCCGCGAGTTCCTCGCGATGCTGCTGCAAATTCCTCCACGGATCCCATTGTGCGCTGATGAGTTTGCCAGTGATGCCGTCGCTCTCCTTCGAGGCGAGATAGACGCAAAGGCTCGCGCCCAGTTCGAGTGGGGTCGCGCCTTCGTCGGCCCACTTTTTGTTCTTCGCAAAAAATGCTTTGCCGACTTTCTTGGGACCGGCGGCCAGCACTTGATCCACAAGCCGCGTCTTCAACGCGCCCGGTGCCACGGCGTTCACGTCCACGTGAAATTCCCGCAACTCTTCCGCGAGCGTTTCCGTCAGGCGCACCGCCGCTGCTTTCGATGCCGCGTAGCAACTGATGTTCGGCAAGGGATTGGTCGCGCCGCCGCCGGAGAGCACGACGATCTTGCCGTAGCCCGCTTTCTTGAAGTGAGGAATCAGCGCGCGGCTCGGCAGCAACACGCCGAACAGATTGATCTCCAGCGCCTGCCGCCACTCCGCGAGATCAACGGACTCAGTCGGTCCCATCGGACCATAAACGCCGGCATTGGCCACGAGCACCTCGACTGAACCCAGTTCCTCCAACGCAAACTCGACGACATCATTCACCTGCGCTTCGTCCGAGACGTCGCACACGTGCGCGAGGACTTTTTGTTTCGGCGCTAGCTTCGCGAGTTCCTTCTGCGTCGCGGCGAGGTCCGGTTTCGTGCGTGCGCAGAGCACCACGCTCGCGCCGGCGCGGATGAAATGTTCGGCGATGACTTTTCCCAATCCCTGGCTGGCACCGGTGATGATGGCGTTTCGTCTTGCGAGTTGTTTCATGCGCGTCCGACCGAAATGTGTTCAACGCCCGCGACGCCTTGCAATGGCTTTTCCAGAAAACGATTGGCATCGACGACCAGCGCGCGGCGCATCGCGGCGATGAGTTGTGTCCAATTCGCGTCGCGAAACGGCGGCCATTCGGTGCAAACAACAGCGGCGTCAGCCTGGGCCAGCGCGGCGTCGAGACCGCGAACCAGTTCAATGCCATCGAGTTCCGGTGAGATTTTTGTGATCACGGGATCGAATGCTTGCACGTGCGCGCCAGCGGTCTTCAGTTGATGGCACAACTCGACCGCGGCGCTGCGGCGGAGCGTATTGGTGTTCGGCGTGTAAACCAATCCGAGCACGGCCACCGTGCGGTTCGTTAAATCCCCGAGACGCGATTGTATCTGGCGCAATGCCCAACCGCGATGCTCGTCATTGCTCTGTTTGATCGCGGGAATGATCGCGAGCCGTTCGCTTTCGCGCGCGCCCAGTTTGGTCAACGTGACGACATCGCGCGCGAGCGTGCCGCCCGCGAAGGGACCGCCCGGTCCCAGATAAGCGCGCTGCCCGATGCGCGGTTCACTCTTCAGTCCAGCGGAAACTTCCTTCGCATCCGCGCCCACGTGCTCGCACAGCCGCGCGATCTCGTTGATGAAGCTAATGCTGACGCCGAGGAAAGCATTCAAAGCGTGCTTCACCATTTCCGCCGACTCGGTGCGCATGAACTGCACGTGCGGTGTAAACGGTTTGAAAAGCTGTTCGAGCAAGGCGCGCTTCGTGTCGTCGCGAATACCGACGACGGCGCGCTCCGCTTTCTCGAACGCATCAATGGCTTTGCCGAGCCGCAGATTTTCCGGCGAATAGGCGAAATGAAATTGCGGAAACTCGCGCTCCAGTTCCATGCACGTTCCGACGGGAAGCTGCGAGGAAATCAGAACGAGCGCGTCCTTCGGCAAGTGTGGCAGTGCGCGCCGAATTCGATCCAGCACGAAGCCCGTGTCCGATTCATCATGTTCGTTCACCGGCGTGTCGTAACAGACCCAGAGCACGTCAGCGCCGGCACATGCGATCGCCGGATCGGTCGTGAAGCGCAGCAAGTTCTTCTGCAAACCGGCGGCCAGCAATTCATCTAACCCTGGCTCAAACACGGGCGCCTTGGCTTGCTGGAGATTGCTGATGAGCGCGTCGTCGAAGTCCAAACCCGTGACGTCGAAATGTTTGGCGCAGCACGCCGAGGTGACACAGCCGAGATGCCAGAGGCCGAGGACGGTGATCCGGGGAGCAGTCACAAATTCCAAATCCCAAAATCCAAATCCCAAACAGATTCCAAAATCCAAATTCCAACAGGAACGCACTGCACCAATCCGGGCTCCCGTTGGAGCTTGGGAGCTTTAAGCTCATTTGGGATTTGGAACTTGGAACTTGGAGTTTTCATTTCCTCGTCTCATACACCCACGCGTTCCCCTTCAGCCATTCCAGCGTTCGCCCAATGCCTTGTTCGATCGTCAGCTTCGGCGCCCAGCCGGTCGCGCGAATCTTTTTTGTTTCAAGAAAGATGAACGGGTTGTCGCCGATCCAGCCGCGATCGCCGCCGGCGAATTCGAGGCGAGGTTTCAGCCCGAGCGTTTTGCAGATGAAGGCAATCGAGTCGCTCACGCGCACGTAGTGATCGGTGCCGAGATTGAACACCTCGACGCGATGCTTCGCCTTTCTGGCGAGGCCAGCGTTCATCACGTGTTGAATGGCCGCGATGCAATCCTGCACGTAGAGATAACTTTTCCGCGCCGTGCCGTCGCCGAGGACTTTCAAGTAATCGGGGTGCTCGGCCAGTTGCTTGTAGAAGTCGAACACGTGACCGTGCGTGTAGCGTTCACCGAGAATCGACACGAAGCGGAACACGTAGCCTTCGAACTTGTAGCCTTCGCAATAAGCGTGGATGAGCGATTCGCCCGCAACCTTTGATGCGGCGTAGAGCGATGTTTGAATAGGAAACGGATGTTCCTCCGGCGTGGGAATGATCTCCGCCTCGCCATACACGCTTCCCGTGGAGGAGAACGCGATGACTTTCGTTCCATTCGCGCGCATCGCTTCGAGGACGTTGAAAGTAGCAATGGTGTTCTGCTCCAGGTCCTTGCGCGGATGCTCCAGCCCGAATCGAACGTCGGCGTTGGCGGCGAGGTGAAACACGGTGTCGCAACTCGTCATGGCCTTCGTGAGCGCCGGCAGATCGAGGTTGTCGCCACGCACCAGCTTGAAGTTGGGATTCTTCAACGCGGCTTCCACGAACCGCTCCTGCCCGGTCGAGAAATTGTCCCAGCCCACGACTTGTTTGCCCTGGGCGAGCAGAACATCCACGAGAGTGCTGCCGATAAATCCGGCCGCGCCGGTCACGAAACATTTTTCCAAATCGTTATGCCTTTCTCCACCCGACGATCAGATCGCCGACTGGGTTGGAAACAAATAACTGTGGCCACAAGGCGCGGCTACAATTTTCTGGGAACTGCGAGCACGTCGAATAGGAGCGCGGCGTTCACGCCGCTTCAACCAGATGCGGCGTGAACACGTTGTCATTACCCATCTCGGTTGAATTCTACGGGGTGAGTCGCGGAGCGACTGTTGATGGTAGCCGTGGCTTTCAAGCCACGGTTCGGCACGCCAATCGTTCGTTCGTCGCCGAGCGACAACTGAAAATCCCGCGCACGTTCATGCGTCACTCCGCGACGCGGCCCAGAGCGTGCGCCTACCGTGGGATGAATCCCACGGCTACCATCGCTTCATCGCTCCGCGATGTTGGCAAGAGATGGGTAACGGATTAGGCGTGAACGACTGGAGTTGCGCGAGCGGCAAACGGGCGCGCGCATCCCGCCTCAGCCAGTGCGGCCCATCCGAGATGCGCTGCGTGGCTGGCTAACCGTTCAAAGCACGGGACAATGGTGCAGTCCGATTCTATCGGTCTGGGCGGAATTTTTGTGTCCTGACCGGAACCTCGAATGGGTGAGCCCGTTTTGACCGTTTCGTTTCTTATTCAGTGAGGGCTTTGCCGCTGAACGAACATTGAATTTATTTTCCCCGATCGGTTTTCTTCACCCAATAATCCAACAAATCCTGCAACGTGGTGGAGATATCGTATTCGGGTTTCCATCCGGTGAGTTGAACCATTTCCCCGCAGTCGCCGTGTTGATAATGAATGTCGATGGGGCGATAGAACGCAGGATAAATTTCCTTTTCCACGCCTTTCAATCCACTGAGTTTGATCAATGTGTCGGTATAAAATCCCATTTCCCGCGGCTCATCGCCGCACACATTGAAGATTTTGCCATCAGACTTTTCGTTGATCATCAGCAGATAATAAGCTTTGACGGTGTCGCGGACATCGAGGACGACACGGACGCTTTTTAAATTTCCAACGAGCAGTTTTTTCTCCTGCTGGGCGTTCATCATTCGCGCGATCTGATAAGCATCGGAAGAAATGGAGAACGTTCGGCCACGCCGCGGCCCGGTGTGCGAAAACGCACGCGTGATGAAGCCCCTGGCTTTTTTATTCTCGAAACGTTCCTGCAAATACAAATCCGTTGCGGCTTTGCTCGCGCCATAAGGATTCGCGGGAAGAATCACGTCGTTCGTGTTGATCTTGCGCCCGTCCATTCCGACGTTGCCATAGACTTCCGACGTGCTGCAGAACATCAATTTGCACTCGGGCTGATTATCGGAAATCGCCTGGATGACATTGGCGCTCCCCATGATGTTCGCCTCGAATGTTCCCAATGGATCGGTAAAACTCGTGGGCGGATGAGACTGCGCGGCGAGATGGAACACGCCGTCAAACTTGTGTTGTTTGAAGATGCTGTTCAGAACGCGGAAATTCACTAGGTCACCGTATAGGAAGGTGATCTTTTCAAAATTTTCCGTTGGCACCACGTCCAGAATATCTGTCTGACGGCCATTGCTGTGGCGGATTAAACCGAAGACTTCGTGACCTTCTTTGATCAAAAGATTGGCCAGATGCGGACCGGCAAAACCGGTGATGCCTGTGATTAAATACTTCATGATAAAATGCAAAATTATTGAAGAATAGAGTATGAAAATTATTGGTTCAGCTGCCAGTGAACAAGCGATAATTCATCTTCTGGGTAGGGCAAAGCTGCCGTTTTGCTTGATGTTTGGGCGGCGCAGCAACGCCGCCCATCAGTAAAAACTTTTCTATGCAATCTTCTTCATCTGGTTGGGAACGGGTACATTGCTTTTGCGGTTGCCGCCATGCCGCTGCACAAACGGTTCGATGCTGCGCCAGGCTTCTTCCGCACTCACATCCACCAAACATCGATGCACACCAATTTCGCACCGCGCTTCGCAAGGTTTGTAGGGACAAGGCCGGCCAGGAATCCATGCTGCTTCTGGATGCAGCGGCGCCCAGCCTTCCGGAAAATGCGGGCCGAACAAAGTAAACGTCGGTAAGCCGCACAACGCCGCGAGATGGCCGGGACCGGAATCGTTGCCGATGAAAATTCCCGCATCTTCCACCAGAGGCACAAGTTCCCTGACGCTCGATGGAGTTAAAACATTTTGTTCTCCCAATTGATTCCATTCGTCGCGTTGCGATTGGTCGCACAACACGCGCACGGAATAGTTTTGCGCCCGCAGCTTCGCCAGCACTTGCTGGAAATGTTCCAACGGCCAGATGCAAAACGCGCGCGCTGCGCCGGTGTGGATCACGACATCAATTTCTTTCTCGCGGCGCGATTCGGAAGCGGGCGGGCGCGTCGGAAGATTCAACCCAAGCGCGTGGCCGAGGACGCGCCATTGTTCATAGCGATGCAAACCCGGGTCGGGTCGTTGGAGCGATTGCGTCAGAAACATCTGGCTGTTCAAGCGCGGGAAACCGAAACGCTGCGGTATTCCAAAGAAACGCATGAGCGCATGGTCGCGTGGGTCCCAACGTGACGAGACGCAAATGGAAAACTCTTGTTCCTGGATCACCCGGCGCAAACGGAAGAACTCCCGAAACGGCCATTTCCACAATCGGTATTTCCCGCGAAACGCAGTCCACGGCGCATTCAAAGGCTCGACGCGCACGCCTGGCCAGAATCGTTGCGCCAGATCCACCGCATACACTTTGGCCAGCAAGGTCACTTCATATTTCTCAGTTGCCGCGCGCAGGAATTGAGTCGCGATCGCTAAATCGCCCAATCCCCAGAGTTCAACGATCAACAATTTGGGTTTCATCAAAAGCTCGCAGATTATACTCACACAGCACCGAAACGCGACCGCAACTTGTTCTATTGCCAACCAGCTAGCGAGTCAGGCAAGTTTTCGCCGTGAATTTTCGGGCAAAACTTTTGTCCCGCGAACAGTTTCCCGCCTGGCGCGAACAATTACGTAGCGCCGGAAAGAAACTTGTCGCCACCAACGGCTGCTTTGATCTGCTCCACCTCGGACACGTCACTTATCTGGAAAACGCCCGCAAACAAGGCAACGCTTTGCTGGTCGGCATTAACAGCGACTCCAGCGTGCGCGAACTCAAAGGACCGAATCGCCCCGTCAATAACGAAGGCGACCGCGCGCTCGTCGTCGCCGCCCTGGAATCGGTCGATGCTGTTTTTATTTTTTCCGAGAAGGCCGCGACCCGTTTTCTTTCGCTGGCGAAGCCGGATATTTACATCAAAGGCGGCGATTACACTTTGGAAACGCTCAACCAGGAGGAGCGCCGCACCGTGGAAAACACCGGCGGAAAAATCACCATCATTCCTTTCGTTCCTGGAAAATCGACCACTACAATCCTGGAAAAAATTTCCCGCCTTTGATTCGCGCAATTCCTCTTTCTGATTTTGGTTCACCGTGCGGTGTTTCAAGTCAGGTTCGGCGCGCTCTTCACTTGATTCGCGTTTCTTTTGATGAGAACCGGGCCAGCGGAGGTTTTTGTTTTTGAAGTTTATCCGGAGCTTGGTGTTTCGAGCTTTGAACTTGGTATCTCATGCGCAGCGTTGACTTGCTCAAAAATTGAAAATGCTCCCGGACCGGGGTTTCTCGGGATTTGCTTTTGCTAAACTCGCAGCCAACTGCTCTGCTGCACGAATACGGAACAAGAAGGACATGCACATGAAACGATTTTTCCTCGCCCTGACTCTCGCGACTTCGCTGGCGTCCGCGCCGGCGCAAGTGGGTGGTCCGCCGGCCGGCATCAACGCGGCCATGCTGAAAATGTTCGGCGACATCAAGGCCTTCACGGCGAAGGCGGACGCGCGCATCCTGGATGAGAACAAGAAGGAGATTTCCGCACTCCCGATGTCGATTGCCTTGCGCGACGGGAAGCTGCGCTCGGAAATGGATTTGTCGGAAATGAAAGGCGGCTCCATTCCACCAGAAGCGAGCGCAATGATGAAACAAGCGGGCATGGACAAGATGGTCACGATCGTGCGCTCTGATAAGAAGGCGACCGTCGTGAGCTATCCAGGGCTGAAGTCTTACGCCGAAGTGCCGTTTTCCGAGACGGAAGTGGCCGATGCCAAGATCGAAATCACGGACGCCGGCAAGGAGGATATTGACGGTCATCCGTGCGTGAAGAAGAAACTCGCTTTCGCGGATGCCAAAGGAAGGCCGCAGGAAGCGTTCGTCTGGCAGGCGAGCGATTTGAAAGGTTTCCCGTTGCAGATTCAAATGGACCAGCGCAAGAACACGCTCATCTTGAAATTTCAGCAGCCGAAATTGGAAGCGCCCGACGCATCGCTCTTCGAGATGCCAGCCGCCTACGCCAAATACAACAGCCTCCAGGAATTGATGCAGGCCGCGATGATGAAAATGTTCAGCGGCGCAGGCGCCGGCGAAAAGTGACAAACCGGTGACGAGGCCAACCGCAGAAAAAACCGGGCGTTCCTGCGAACGCCCGGTCAACCCAAACAACCAAACGTACCCCCTTTTCGCCCACTTGGGCGCCCAACTCATGAACGCGGGCCGCGTTGCGCAGACCGCATTTGCTCCCGGAGGAGCCGGACGCAGGTTAAGACGTCTTTGGCCCGGCTCTGTTCAAAAAAATTTGCCGGACCAAAATCATGTTACCCTGCACGTCTTGTAGAACGAAAAACGGGCGGGAAAGTTGCAGAGAATTTTAAAAATTATGCGCGTCATTAATCTCAATCCAGACACGGACATCGGCGCGAGCGCGTGGTTCGTGGATATCGACGGCCATCGCATTCTCATGGATGCCGGCGTTCACCCCAAACTCGACGGGCGCGAAAGTCTGCCGCTTTACAGTGCCATTGTGCGGGAGGATTTGGACGCAATTGCCTTATCGCACTGCCATCACGATCACGTGGGTTCATTGCCGGTGGCCATGCGTCATTTTCCGAAGGCGCACGTGTTCATGACCGATCTGAGCTACTTCATCGTGGAACGCGTGCTGCACAATTCCGTGAACGTGATGACGCGCCAGCGCGACGAACTCGGCATTAAGGAGTATCCACTCTTCACGCACGACGAGGTGGATGAGATCGAGCCGCTCTTTCAGGCCTACAAGTGCGGGCGCGAAATCGAATGGGCGTCGTTTCAAAAAATCCGTGCCGGGCTGCGTTCGCCAACCTTGGAATTCTCCGATGCCGGTCATGCGCTCGGTGCCGCCGGCATCATGGTGCGCGGCGAAAAGCAGACGCTCTTCTACACCGGCGATGTTTGTTTCCACGACCAAACGATTCTCAAGGCGGCGCGCTTCGAAGACATCAAGGCCGATGTGTTGATCATGGAAACAACACGCGGGGCGCGCGAACCGATTCCGGGCTTCACCCGCGCCGCGGAAATTGAACGGCTCGGTGCAGCGATCGAGAACGCGCTGAAACGCGGCGGGTCTGTGTTGATCCCCGTGTTCGCGCTCGGACGCACGCAGGAGATTCTGGCCGCGCTGGCTTTGCTGATGAAGAGCGGACGATTGAAGCGGCAGCAAATTTACATCGGCGGGCTGGGCCGCGTGTTCACGGAGATTTACGACCTCGAAGCGCATCGCACGCACCGCAACCTCACCAACCTGCGGCTGAATGAAGCGCTCGAACTGGTGGTGCTCGACAAGAACACGATCGAGAACATGAAGCTCAACAGCCGGCGCATCTTCGTGGTGACCGCCGGAATGATGACCGAGAAAACTCCCGCTCACGAGCTGGCGGTGCGCATGATGGGCGATCCCAAGCACGCGATCTTTTTCGTCGGCTATGCGGACCCGGGCAGCCCCGGTGGCCGGCTCAAGGCCGCTAAACCGGGTGAGACATTCGCCTTCAGCCCCAGCGCGGGCGAAGTGACCAAGAATTGTGAAGTGGGCGATTTCGATTTAAGCGCGCACGCCAATCGCGACGAACTGCTCGACTTCGTCGGCGCAGTCAGCCCGCACACGGTCTTCCTCGGCCACGGCGACGCACCGGCACGTGCGTGGTTCGAGGAACAAATCCGCGCACGCTGGCCAAAGATGAAGATTCATCAGCCACAGCCGGGGAAGACGATTGAGGCGTGAATTGCAGCGGCCGGTGCCCCGCTGCGTGGCTCTAGCTCTCCATGCCACAAGTCTTGTTGATAACCTCCACGACATCTGACGATCGAAACCATTTCACAACTGCCTCCTCGGCCGAGGCTGCGCCTTCCCAGAATGGATTTGAAAGACGCCCTTTCAATAGTGACTCAGAGTTGTCTTCGTACAATAGGACAAGCTTCACAGGCTGCCGTTCCAGTTGAGCCAAGTAGGGCGACAAATCTTCTCCGCCCCGTCCAACGGCACAAATCCAGTCGTCGAGATCAGAACCGCAATCTTCCTGTTCCAGCACGCGTAAAAAATTCACCCATAGGAATGCGCGAACAGCGGAGACTTGTTCACTGGGCCAACTTTGCCAGTCCGCCATTTGCATTTTGCCAAGCACTATTGCTGGTTCCGGCCACCAGCCGCATTCCGTAGCACTGACCTCTAAGATTCGCGGAATGAAATAGTGGAAGTCATCCTCAGTCCCGACAGTCGTCAAAGCCTTTGAAGCATATCGACCGAGTTCGTCAGGAGAGACATCGCGCAGTGGCTTGGCCAGCAGGTGCCGAAATTCTCCTTCTGAAGTGCAGCACGGACAACCTTCAACGTGACGTGGTTTCGGAACAGTCTTAAACGCGGCGTAGAGCTGTTCGATTGTTGCCTGCCAGTTTGCTTTCACTTCACGGCGCTCACCACCAAATCATCGAAGTCAATCGGCGTGCCGGCGAAAGGATTCCCCCAAAGCGAAGCACGACCCGCCGTCGGCTCGGAAGTTTCAGTGAACGTGACCGTCCATTTCTCCGGCTCGGACATGCCTTGTTTCCAAACCTTGCCTTCCACGGCGAACTCGCCGTCTTTCACCTTGCGCACTTGCAGCTTCAGCATCGTCCATGAATCGGACTCCAGCGTGAACGGCTCTTTGGCGATCACGTCATCGCCTTTGTAAAGTTCCACGAGTTTCTTGGCGGCGGAAACCTGCAGCTTGTAACCCGCGTTGCCATTCAAGCCGAGCGCGAACGCCGGCTCGCGCCTACCCTTCTTCGAGCTGTGAACGCGCGCGCTCACCGCCATGTTCGCGGACTCGGTGGGGCCGAAGAGCACGCCAAACGTGTCGAGTGGCGCGCCCGGCAGTTGCAGCACTTTGTTACCGTTGAATTCCTGCACAGCGAATCCACCGTCGAGCAGCAGCATTTCCTCCGGCAGCTTGCCCACTTCGCCTTTCGAGAAATCGTTTTGGTAAAGGACTTTGCCTTTTTCCTCGGCGGCGTACGCCGCGCTCGCAAAGCAAAGGAAAACAAAAGTAACCGCAGAGACGCAGAGACGCAGAGGACCAGCAACCGGCAAGAATCTCAATCGATCGGCGCGTTCAAAGCCTTCGCTCAACGATTTCCTATCTCTGAGTCTCTGCGCCTCTGCGGTTAACAAGTTAGCGTCATTCATTTCTCAATCCTTCTAACAAGTTGCCTCTCACGGCCACGCGCGTGGCGAGCCACGTGGAAATCATTCCGAACAACAACACGCCACCCAGAGTCAATGCCAGCGATCGCAATGGCAACTCGCCGCGTGGCGAAAGCAGGCTCGGTAAAACCGCGACGAGCGCAGAGACAACTCCAATCACCAAGCCGAGGCACAGCAGCACCGCGTGTTCGGCCAGCACCAGTTTCTGCACGCGCGCGCGGCGGAAACCGACCGCGATGAGCAGCGCCAATTCGCCGCGCCGTTCGAGCACGTTGCGCAACACGACGATGCCGAGGCCCGCGCTGCCGAGCAGCAGGCCCAGCCCGCCGAGCACTTGGAACGTGCTGAGATAAGTGTTCTGCACCGCGTTAAATGCCGCGAGTCGCTGCGCGGCCGGTGTCACTTCGAATCCATAATCCTGAAGCGCGCGCGACAACTCCGCCGAGACTTGCGGCAGCGCGTTCGACGGACAGTCGATGAGGAACATTCGATAGCCGCTCACGCTGGGGAAACGCTTCGTAAACTCCTCTTCGTCGATGATGAGTGAACCTTGGAGGATGGAGTTGGCCAAGCCGCCGACGATCCATGCTTCGAACTCTTCTCCACGCTCGTCGCGATACGGCAGCGTGTCGCCGATCTTTTTGTGGAGCGCCCACTGGATCGATGCCGCGTCGCCAATCGTCGGAATTCTGTTCGTTGGAATCAAGGTACGATCTGGAAGCCGCCACTTGTTGAGAACCTCCCACTCACCAGACATGCTCGCTGCACCTTCCAGCTTGGAGGCAAACGAGAACGCGTCATTAGGCATGGAAGCGGGTTTAACTCCCAACAACCTCGGCTGTTGTGCGCGGTTCAAGTTCAAGCAACTCGCGTCATCGCCTTCGCGGACGCGGAAGGGCACGAACGAAACGCCTTGCATGATTTTCTCGTCGAGGCCAAGTGCGTCGCGTCCTGCGCTCGTGTTCAGATCTTTCACGATGGGCAGCGTGCTTTCGCCAATCAGTGCGAAGCCGCCCGTACCCGAACTGCGCTTCCAAGCGTTCGCGTCAGCATCCAGCAGGAAAGCTACGATGGACACGATAAGAAATACGCCGCATGCAATCAGTGCCACCGTGGCCACGCTCCGGCTCTTGCGCCGCGCCGCGCCGCGGACGGAGAGAACCGAGGAATCAACTGATGCGGTGGGGCGCGTCGCTCCGCGCGCGCCGCCAGCGCTTGCATTCTCCAAAGGCGTGCGCGGAGCGATGCGCCCTACCATGCGTCGAAGGAGCCATGAAGTTCCGGCCAGCCCGGCGAATAGGCACATCGCTCCCGCGCCGAAGAACGCTCCCGGGTTTTGCGGATCACTCAGCACGAACAGGATGGCCAGAGCCAAAGCCAGCACACCGATGGTGGCCGGCTTCTTCAACCAGCGAAGCAGGCGGCGAAAGAAAGAAAGCGCGCGTTCGCTGGAAGAATCGGTGAGGACGGTTTGCCCGACTTCCCCGGCCAACAATTCCCGCGCTGGCTGCTTCGCTTGTTTGCGCAACACGAACCAGATCGTAACGACAGCGACCAGTGTGCCGCTGATCAGTCCTGTTAAGATCGTGACTGGCGAAGCGTGGAACGACAGCGCGCTGGTGTTCGTGGCGCTACGCCAGATCGTCGTGAGACCGTGCAGCATCAGCCGCGCGTAAATGATTCCGCCCGCCACGCCGATGAGGCTGCCGATGAAGGCCAGCGCCGTGCCTTCGAGCAGAAACATTCTCCGCACCTGCGTCGCGCGGAAGCCAAGCGCGAGCAGCGTCCCGATTTCCGTCATGCGTTGTTCGAGTCCGAACTGAAACAGCAACGCCATCAGAATCAGCGCGGCGATGATGAGGAAAAAGCTAAACCCGATGAACAGCCCGCCGAAGTCTTGTGATTGCGAGGCAGCGCGCAGGGCTTGTTCGCGTGTAGCCGTGAATTCAAACCCCATGCTCGCGGCCGAGATGCGGGGAACTACGGGCGGGTAGTGGCCGACGCTATGCTGATAAAATGGACCGCCAAGCGCCCGACTCAACGCCAAGCGTAGCACTGCCTCGATCTGACGCACTTTTTGGAAGGCAACCTTCTCGTCGGCAATCAACCCGGTTTCGACGCGCACAGCCGTCAGGTTTCCGAATCGACTGGCCCAGATGTTTTGACCGGCGGTGAGGGAGATGAACGCTTTCGGCGTGCCGCGATATTGTTGCCAGTATTCGTCGTCCTTCGGACGAATCTTATGCACCAGCGGAAAGCTCGTTTCCCAATCTCCGGCGTGCTCGGCCTTGGCCACGCCTGGGAAATCCGGCATCAGCGTGCGGTCGCACAACGGATGCGTCATGGGAATAATCGCCCGCACGCGAAATCGGTTGGTGCGTTCCATGAGTTGCGAAACCTGGTCCGGCGCAAAATAAGTGAGCGCGATTTCGGTGCCGGGTTGTGCCTGAAGATCATCCGCGAGCCACTGGTTAACCACGATTTCGTCGGCGCGTAGATCCGACGGGAGCAACGACGAGTCCAGTGCGCTGACCATGGAATAGGGTGTCGTGTTGGTGCCAGCACCTAAGAGGTTCACCAGGTAGGTGAGAACTTGCACCGGCCTTTCATTCGCGTTCACCGAAGCCAGGTTCGCTCCTTCCACCAGCACCTGCGCAACGGCCGGCTCCATGAAAATGCGCGACGAGCGAACTTCGACGCCACTGTATTGGGGCAGCCAGCGCAGGCGCAGTTGGAGGTCGTCCATGTTGATGGCGCGTTGTACACTGGCCTGCAAGTGCGGGAGCGCCTCGCTTCCCGTGAGCACGTTGGTGCGCAAGACGATGTCGGATCGCAGCCACGACCATTTCAGACTAAACCGGCGACCGAGGTTGCTCAGGAAGGGTTTGCGGTCATTCCACGAATACTCTTGCACCGGCCCGGCCAGCAAAAGATTGGCGCGGTTCTCCGCGTTCACTCGAGTTTGCAGTTCAGTCAGATCGACGAATGCGTTGTGGGGCGGCACCTGGTTGGCGCGAAGACTCAGATTCCCCAAAGCGGCATCCGCCACTATTGCTTTCACTTTCAGTCGAACCGCGACTGAACCGTCGCCCGCGGAAACCGGCGACTCGGCTGAGATGGCTTCGGGCTTGCGAATGCGAAATAGCACTTCATCGCCGATGCCAACGCGGAGTTGAGACGCGAGCGCGTGGTTGAGCAGGACTTCGCCTGGTGCAATTCCGGAGTGAAGAGGGCTGCCCGCAAACGGTGCGAATTTGGCGTCCACGCCATACAGGTTGATCTGATTGGCCCGCGTGGTGGCGTCCGGTTTTGCCGCCGTGCCGGACACGCGCAGTAAAGCTGTGGCGGCAACGACATGGTGAGACATGTTGCCTTTCCCGTTCGCGCCACGAGTCATCGATATCCAGTCCTTGGTTTGCGGGCCGAAGGCACTGTTGATTCGATTGGGAAGGTCCGTGACGAAGAGCCTGTCGCCTGAGTCGATGGCGAAATGTGTTTGGCCAATCCTTTCCAAGGCCCGCTCGCGCAAACTCTCCCGTACCGAGTCGCCGACGATCAGTGCGCCAATGAGCGCCGCGCTGCCGATGGCCGCGCCAAGGACGACACCTAGATGCGAGCGCCAATGGAAGCGCAGGCTGCGTTTGATTAGTGTCCAGCCGGTCATTGCTGCACGAGTTGACCGTTCTGGATGACGAACAGGCGCTGCATCTGGCGCGCAAGATCGAGCGCATGGGTCACGACGATCAGCGTTACGTTTTCTTCTCGATTCAGTTCGCCAAGCAGCTTGGCCAGTTCCTCGGCGGAAACGCGATCGAGCGCGCCAGTCGGCTCGTCGGCAAGCAGGAGTTTGGGCTGATTGATCAGAGCGCGCACTACGGCCACGCGCTGGCGTTCCCCGCCGGAAAGCTGGCCCGGGCGGTGATGTGAACGATGATCGAGGCCGACCCGTTTCAGCAATCGCTCCGCGCGTTGCTCGGCGCCGTTCGCGGATCGGGAAGATTTCTCGGCGAGCGTCGGCACCAGCACGTTCTCCCAGACTGTGCAGTGCGGAAGAAGGTGATGGGCTTGAAAGATGAAACCAATCTCGTGATTACGAATGGCCGCCAGCGCGCGTTCGTCCTGTGCGCCCAGATCCTTGTCGCCGAGCCAGACTTTGCCGGAGTCGGCATGGTCGAGCGTGCCGATTATGTTCAACAGCGTGCTCTTGCCGGAACCGCTCGGGCCGATGATGGCCAGCGATTCGCCGGCGCCGACTTCGAGCGACACATCACGCAGCACCTCCACGGGCGCGCTGCCTTCGGCAGCGCGGTAATTCTTGCTGACGTGCTCCAGCTTCAACAACGGCACGGTTCCCATGAGTGAGTTCGTGACACAAGGATGGCTCAAGCTCACGGAAATTATTCTTCGGCGCGCGACGCAATGTAAAAGGACTTTGAGGCCGTGGCCGCAAAGCGCGATCAAATGGCCGCAAATTTTGCCTGCGAATCAGAAGCATTCGTGCATACTACTTCCATGCACTTCGGGAGGCATGAACGACCGTTGCCCGCCTCGCGTGGAATACGGACGAATTTACAGCGAGGAGGCGGCGCATTTACCCTGATCGAATTGCTCGTCGTCATCGCCATCATGGCAATTTTGGCGGCGATTCTTATTCCGGCTTTGAATGAGACGAAGGAGCGAGGGCGCGCCACGTATTGCCTCAATAATCTCCGCCAGCTTGGCCTCGCGCTGCACGTTTACGCCGGCGACCACGACGATTTTCTGCCTTACAACATGGGTGCCGAGGGCACGCATCGCACTGTCGCGGACGGGGAATATTTGAACTGGGCGAACAACGTCATGAGTTGGGAACTCGATTCCGAAAATACGAACACGACTTTGCTGACGCTCGGCGGCCTCGGCCCGTATGTCAGCGGTGTGGCGAAAGTTTTCCGATGCCCGACCGACGCGGTTCTCAGCACGATGCAGCGCGAAGCCGGCTGGCAGGAACGCACGCGCAGCTATTCGATGAATGCCATGCTGGGCAATGCCGGCGAGTTCATGGAGGGCGGAGTGAACACGAATAATCCCGGCTACAAACAATTCCTGCGGCTGGTCGATGTGCCGGACCCCGCGCGGATTTTTGCTTTCGTCGAGGAACATCCCGACAGCATCAACGACGGATATTTCCTCAATAAATTTTATACCTACGAATGGATCGATCTTCCGGCGTCGTATCACCTCGGCGGGGCTAACTTCGCCTTTGCCGACGGACATTCGGAAGCACGTCGCTGGCAGGTGGGCAGCACCAAGCCTTCACCGTTGCCCGATGCGGCGGATTTGCCGTTCACGATTCCCGAGGGCCAGCGCGGTGACCTGTATTGGGTGCTGTCGCGAACATCAATTCAGGCTGTGCCGCCCCTGCCGCCGGCGACCGCGGCCTCCTACTGAGGCCGAGGGTTCGGCAGGAACAGCAGCAAACAAAGGAAACGAAGCGGATAGAAACGAGTTTTCGGCATTTTTTTACTAAGCCAGCGCCGCGCGCTTGGTCTGATGTGCGTTCGGCGATCGGAATGGGAAATGGAGCGTGGCTCTCCAGAACCGCAGCGGCCACGACCTTGCGGACATGCTGCGGCTCCGGAGAGTCCCGCTCCGCGGATTACTTTGTTCCCTCCGTTTGCTTCTGTGGAAATCTGAATCGTTCCGGCTTAGAGGTTTCGCTCCAGCGATTGTTGCGGGACCTCGCCGGCGAGCACGTAAACTTTTCCACCTTCCGTCCAGCTCACCGTCGTCAGCTTTTTGATCTTCGCATACTGATGTGCGGCGCCGGGCGGTTCATCTACCGTGCTTCGATCCGCGACGAAAAGGAACAGCGTTCCTGTCGCGCCAGAGTTCAGGCACACCATCGAGACACGGCTGCCTTGCCAGCTCAACACGCCGGCGCCGAGCGGCGTCATCCTCGCGAGGGCGGGCGACAACACGTAATCCGCGGGCGCGTTGTTGTTCGCGAGAAATTGGCGGATGCCCGCCATGTCATTCGTGTGAATGTCCATGCGGTACTGGCGCAGGACCGTCCGCACCATGCGCGAGCGAAATGTTTCGAAAGGAGCGTCGGACTCTGTTTTCTGCTGAAGAGCGAAGAGACTAACTAGCAGCACAATCGCCGCCGCAGCCGCCCACACTGTCGGGCGGCGCCACCACGGGAAGGCCACGATTTTCGATCGGGCGCTGATCCTTTCGCGCAATCCACTCGGCACGGGTATCGCGCCGAATTCCTGTTTCATCGCGGAATGAAATGCTTGCTGCTGCTTCCACCAGCTTTCCAAAACAGGATCGCGCCGCGCTTGCTCCAACGCCGCGACGACGTCAGGATCGTTCCCCACCTCGCGTCCGGGGCGATGCGCGCTCAAGATCTTTTGTGCTTCGGCGTTGGTCACGTGATCCGTGCTCCCGTTGGCCGCGGAACGGCCGTTTGCTCGATCATCATTCTTTGCAGCGAGGCGATGCCGCGCGAGATACGCGACTTCACGGTGCCAAGCGGCACCTCCAAAATTTTCGCGATTTCATCGTAGGAATAGTCTTCCAGGTAAAACAACGCGACCGGTCCGCGAAAGGCTTCATCCAGGCGAGCCAGGCAGTCGGCGACGACCGGCCAGTCCACGCGGCCGATTTGCGGCGGAGTTTCCGGCAGTTGCTCCTCTACCTCGTCCAATTCGTAATGCGGAAACCGGACAAGCCGGCGTCGACGGCCAAGAAACATCCGGTAGAGCGTCGTGAACAGCCAGCTCTTCACCTTGGATGGATCGTCAATCTGGTGGTTCTTCGCCGCCAGGAGGTAAAAGGTTTCCTGGACCAGGTCACAGGCGTCGTTTTCGTTCGTGCACAAGCTAAGAGCGAATCGATACAACGGCGCATAATGCTGGTCGGCCAGCCGTTCGAGGTCTATGTCACCGCGCATTGATTGCTCGTGGATAAGAGTCCTGACGAACCGTTTAGTTCCCGGATTTCTCCGAAATCTCCGGACGCGAGTGTGGCTGCCGAATTGACGCCGCGGCGAGCCGCAAATTCTCTGACTGTTCAGAAAAATCCCGGGAACCAAAGGGCGGCTCGTGCCTCTCACCTTCGAAAGACCCATTCAACCAATGACACGATTGGAACCAGCGGAGTGCGCGCAACTCATGGAATTGACAGAAACGCTGTGCACCATCGACGAGCGCGAGCAGTTGCAGCAACTCGTGCTCAACTCTTTACAACCATTGATTCCTCATGAACTCGGCGCGTGCCATCGCATCCAACCGGCGCGTCACGAGATCGCGGCGTTCTATGAGCCGAGCCGCCGTCCGCTGCCCGCGATGCACGAGGAATTCTGGCGTCTCACCGAAGCGCATCCGTTGAACCCGATTCTTTTCACCAATCCGGCCCGCGCCTGGAAATTGTCCGACGTCATCACGCGCCGCGCCTTTCATCGCACGGAGCTTTACAATGTTCTCTATCGTCCGCTCGGCGTGGACTGCGAATTGACGGCTGTGCTTTCCGACAGCAAAGCGTCGGGAACATTTTTTCTCGTCAGCCTGCACCGGCATGGCGCGAATTTTTCCGAACGAGACCGCGCGGTATTGAATTTGATTTTGCCGCACGTCGCCAAAGCCCAACTCCGCCTTCAGTCAGGAACGAGTAACGACAAGGGCTGGCTGGGAGATGAAGAGCGCTTTCATGATTGGCTGCGCGATCACACGCCTTGGGATTTGTCCCGCCGCGAAACCGACGTGCTGTTCTGGCTGTGCCAGGGGAAAACAAACGACGAGATCGGCGGCATCCTCGGCATCGCGGGCCGCACCGCTGAGACACACGCGCTCCGGGTCTATCCCAAGATTGGCGTCGAGAACCGGTACGCTGCCATCGCCGCGCTGCATCAACTCGCGACGTTTGGAAAGCAGTAAGAGTAGGGCAGGCGGGACGCCCGACCTAGTTTGGATAGCTCGGACATCGATCTCACATCTTTGGCTCTTGGATCTTCTCCCCACTGCTTTTCCCCGAAACCCGCTTCCCACGCCGAACGTCGATCAACGCAACAAACCCAGATTCGGAGGTGTTCCATGGCAAGCATTCGAGAACTTCAGGTGAATGGCCGCGCCATAAAGGTCGAAGCCGATGTTGAACGCACATTGCTCAGCGTGTTGCGCGATGATCTCGATCTCACCGGCGCGAAATATGGCTGCGGTGAAGGTGAGTGCGGCGCCTGCACCGTGCTCATCGACGGCGTCGCGGCGCGCTCCTGCCGGCGCAAAGTCGGAGATCTCGGCGCGAAGAAAATCACCACCATCGAGAGTCTTTCTGCCAACGGCAAACTTCATGCGCTGCAACAAGCGTTCTGGGATGTGGGTGCGTTGCAGTGCGGCTATTGCACGCCGGGCATGATCATGTCCGCGCTCTCGCTGCTGAACAAAAACCCGAATCCCACCAATGCGGAAATCGTGCGCGCGATGGACGGGAACATTTGCCGGTGCGGAACCTACGGACGAATCGTCACGGCCATCAGCAGCGCCGCGAAACAAATCCGGGAGGCGAAATGAAAACCTTCGATGACGTGCTGATCGAGCCGGAGCGTTACGAACTTCACGCTGCGCCCGTTTACAACTTTCGCCTCGCCCGCCGGAATTTCTTCAAGCTGCTCGGCGGCGGTGTGCTGGTGGTGGCTGTCATTCAGGAGGTCGCCGGGCAGGAATCCGGGCGCGCAGGTCGTCGCGGCGGCGGACAGCGTCCAAGCAACATCGGCGCGTGGCTGCATATCGGTGAGAACGGCTCGATCACCGTGTTCAGCGGCAAGGCCGAAGTCGGCCAAAACATCCGCACGTCGCTCACGCAAGTGGTTGCCGAGGAATTGCGCGTGCCCATCTCATCCATTCGCCTCGTGCTGGGTGACACGCAGTTAACGCCCTATGACGCGGGCACATTCGGCAGCCGCACCACGCCGGACATGGCGCCGCAACTTGGCCGCGTCGCTGCGGTCGCGCGCGAGGCTTTAATCGACCTCGCAGCGGAACAACAGAAAAGCGAGCGCGCAGACTTTGTTATCGCGGACAGCAAAGTCAAAAACTCCAAAACGGGGGAGTTCTTCGCTTTCGGCCAGCTCACCAAAGGACAGAAGTTGATGAAGAGCGTGGCGGACAATGTGACGGTCACGCCACCGAGAGAATGGAAGATTGCTGGAACTTCGGTGCGGAAAGTCGATGGAGCGGACTTCGTTTCCGGCAAACACACATACGCTTCTGATGTGAAGTTGCCTGGGATGCTGCATGGAAAAATCGTTCGTCCATCTGCGTTCCGCGCCAAGCTGGCGTCGCTCGATTCAAAGGAAGCCGAGGCGATGGCCGGCGTCACCGCGGTTCACGATCAAGATTTCGTCGGCGTCGTTGCGCCGGATGTGCTGACCGCGCAGCGCGCTGCCACAGCCATTCGCGCCGAGTGGACGGCCACGCCGCAGATTTCTGACGCTGAACTGTTCCAGCGGTTGAAGAAAGGAGCGCGGGCCGAAGGCGAGAAAGCAACGACGCCGAAGAAGGATGACGACGCACAAACGTTGAACGCCACTTACACCATCGCTTACATCGCGCACGCGCCGCTGGAGCCGCGCGCCGCCGTTGCGGAGTGGAAGGACGACAAGCTGACGGTTTGGACGGGAACGCAACGGCCGTTCGGCGTCCGCAGCGAACTCGCGCAAGCGTTTCGCATTTCCGAAAGCAACATCCGCGTCATCGTGCCTGATACCGGCGCGGGCTACGGTGGCAAGCACAACGGCGAAGCCGCGGTGGAGGCGGCGCGCCTGGCGAAGTCCGTCGGCAAACCAGTGAAACTCGTGTGGACGCGTGAAGAGGAATTTACCTGGGCCTACTTTCGACCGGCGGGCGTCATCGACGTTACCGCGACGGTCACGCGCGACGGCAAAGTCACGGCGTGGGATTTTCACAATTACAACTCCGGCGGCTCGGGTATTCGGATGCTTTACGACGTGCCAGGCGCGAAGACGGAATTTCACAATGCGCAATCCCCGTTGCGCCAGGGTTCTTATCGCGCACTCGCCGCGACGGCGAACCACTTCGCGCGCGAGTCACACATGGATGAATTGGCCCGTGCGGTGAAAATGGATCCGTTGGAATTTCGGCTGAAGAACCTTAAGGACACGAGGCTTCGTTCGGTGTTGCAAGCCGCAGCGGACAAATTTCAGTGGAGCAAAGCCAAACCCGACGAGCAACGGGGCTTCGGGATCGCCGGCGGTTCCGAGAAAAGTTCCTACGTCGCGACGTGCGCGGAAGTGAAGATCGATCCGAAGACCCGCAAAGTCTCGGTCGTGCGCGTGGTGCAGGCCTTCGAGTGCGGCGCGGTGTTAAATCCGGACGGGCTGCGGAACCAGAACGAAGGCGCGATCGTGCAAGGCATCGGCGGCGCTCTCTTCGAAGCGATTCGTTTCTCGAACGGAAAAATCTCCAACCCGCGTTTCTCCGGGTATCGCGTGCCGCGTTTCAGCGATGCGCCGCAGATCGAAATCGTGTTGCTCGATCGAAAGGACGCGCCGTCGAATGGCGCGGGAGAAACGCCCATCGTCGGCATCGCGCCCGCGATTGGAAATGCGATCTGCTCGGCGACTGGCACGCGATTGCGCTCGATGCCGTTGGCGCCAGATGGCTTGAAGGCATAGCGGCGGACTCACGTCGGGAAACGTCGCCGTGCTTCGTCGTAGTCCGCCGGCGTGTCGATGTCGAAATCCAGAGCGGGATCATTTATCTCCATGACGCGCATTTCGGAAGCGTGTTCCGCCAGAAACTCCTTCAACGTTTGGTGATTTGCACTCGCCAGCGCCTGGAACCCACGCCGGGACAAGAACACGGGATGACGCGGTCGTCCCGCCCGGCCTGGCTGACAAATGGCGTCGGGATTGTCAGCAGCAAATGCAGCCACGCTTCGGACCGTTGATTCTGCGAGTTGGGGTTGATCGCCAAGAACGATCGCCCAGTGCGTAAGCGACGGATTCCAATACGGCCAGCGCGCCGCGCATTGAACTGAACTAAACATTCCGCGCGCAGGTTCCGGGTTCATGATGCGTTGCCGCCGGGGAAAATGAATTCGATCCAACTCTGCTTCAAGGGCTTCGTCACTCGCGCCGCACACCGCGGCGACTTGTGCCGCGCCGATCTGTTGCCACTGCGACATGAGATGGCCAAAAATTGTCGTTGTCCCCCACGGCAAGAGCATTTTTGGCTGGCCCATCCGCGCAGATACACCGGCAGCAAGGATGATCGCAGCGAAGGAAAAGGGTTGCTGGAATTCCACTTTCACTTCGCGGCTGCGGCCAGCGCAGCACGGGCCTGCACGAGACGGGCCGCAATGCTGACGGCGATTTCATTCACGCTGACCGCCGCGATGTCGAGGCCCACAGGACATTCCACGCGGCTCAATTGTTCCTCCGTGGCGAGGCCGTCCTGCACAAACTGATCGAAGATGATTCGCCGCTTGCGCCGGCTGCCAATCATTCCCAGAAAAGCAAAGGGCTGATGAATCCAATCTCGCAGCACCAGCCCGTCGTGCTGATGACCTCGGGTCACGATCAATCCAAACGCCGGCCGCATCGGCAAAGGGTCACGGAGAATTTTTTCCCACGCATCGACGCGCAGGTGTGTCGAAGCCGGGAAGTGCTGGTGGTTCGCCAACGCAGGACGGTCGTCGAAGACGGTGACATCGAAATCCAGTTGCGCGGCCAGCGGCGCGAGCGCCTGCGCGACGTGGCCTGAGCCGGCGATCCAGAGCGCGCACGGCGGCGACACTGTTTCGCGGTAGAGCCACTCGTCGTGGTTCGCATCCGCCCATGTGATGGAAAAATCTTTTCTGATGCCCCAGGTCCGCGCTCGCTCGCGGCGGGTCAGCTCGCGCCAGATTTCTTTCGCCTGCGCGGCGTGAGGAAGAATCAGCCCCGAAACTTTGCCGCCGCAAATCAGTCCATCGTCCCAACCAAAATCGTGATCCAATACCAGATCGAATGCCGCCGGCTCTTGGGTGAGCGATGCTCGGCGCGCTCGCTCACGCACTTCCGCTTCGAGACAACCGCCGCCGAGCGTGCCGGCCATTCGGCCGTCCGCGAAGAACAACGCCTTGGCGCCTTTCCGCTGCGGGCTGGAACCCTTGACGCTCGAAATAATTCCCAGCGCGAACGTCTCTCCGTCTTCAATCGCCGACAGCAACGTTTCAAAAAAGGTCTTCATTCGGACACATTTCGGCTGCGGATGTTGGGCGTCATTTCAGCCCAGCATGCGTGGCCGCATTGGAATTTCCATCATGCCGACCCGCCAAAGTCGCACAAGAATTCTCTCGCCTTGGCGTTTCGGCCTTTGGTATCCAAGTTCATCAGACCCACAACAAATAGGGGTTTCACCCTAGTGGACTACCTTTTGTTGTGTCAGATGGCGGGTGTGAATGCTTGCGGTTGTCCGAAACCGAGACTATGCAAACGTTTCTGATTGTGGCGAGTTGCGTCTGGATCTCAAGCGCGTTCTTGTTCGTCGGCGCGTTCTGTCTGGCGGCGCGGCGAAGAATTCCTGATCCCGATGTTGCGTCGCTCCCATCTCAAGTGACACTCGCGACCAATTTCAGGAACGCTTCGCCTGAAGCTGAAACAGAGTCTTCACACACGCCCTGCCTCAAGCCGGAATTACTTTCGCCAACTCGCTGTCACACTGAATGCGCCGTCACTTTTCCGGCGCAATGGCCGCGTCCGTTTTCTGCAAACGACTCGGCGGCGAGAGGTAACGATAGGCACTGCTCGGATTGTCGTTGTCGTAGGCGTAGGCATCGCGGTGATGCAGAAAACGCTTCACGACGTCGATCGGGATCGCAAAGCCAATGCCTTCGCCGAACGCAATTTTCATGTTGGTCACGCCCACGGCTTCACCGCGCATGTTGAAGAGCGGGCCGCCGCTGTTGCCGGGATTGATCTGCGCCGTGGTTTGCAAATAAAGATCGCCCTGCATCTGCCGCGTCTTGGTGCTCACGATGCCTTCGGTGACCGTGCGCTCGAGACCGAGCGGACTGCCGATGGCGAAGACGCGCTCGCCCACCGAGAGGCTATCCGGATCGCCGAGCATGACGTGCGAAAACTTCGGCGCGTCCTTGTCGTCCACTTTGAGCAACGCCAAATCCTGGAACTTGTTCATGGCGACGATGCGCACTTGCTTGTAACTTGATCGTTCGAGCTGGCCATTGCGCTGCGCGTAAACCTCGATAGAAATCTGTGTCTCACCTTCGATGACATGAAAGTTGGTGATCAAGTAGCCCTCTTCATTCAGGAAGAATCCGGAGCCGAGTCCGCCCGGCGTGCGCACCTGGACGACGGCCTCACCCAGTTGATTGACGAGTTCGCGGACCGAACGCTCGGGCGGCGGCGCGATGCTCACGGAGTAAAGTCCTTCCTTCGACTCCGTCTTTTCCGGAACAGTTTTCTTCGGCGATGCTGAGTTCGTCTTCGTCGTTTTTTCTTTGCCCTTCGCGGCCGCAACCTGCGCGGCGAGTTCATCGTCGCGGACAATCTTCACGATCTGATTGCGCGGCACCGTGAGCACGGTATAACCGAGATCAACCACGACCGCGTCCCGTTTCTCGGCCAGGATCGTGCCGGTAACTGTGGCCTTGTCGCGCAACTGGACGAGGTCAGCGTGAGCACCAGCCATCAGGACGGAACTCGCGAGCAGCGATGAAAGCAGCCGATTTTTCATGGCGTGAACTTTACGAGGGATCAACGTGAGTGACAAGCAGCGCATAGGCGGCGGGTGAAGTTTGCGTAACCAATGAAATCAACGATGAGACAGCGAACCGGGCGCAATACGCCGGCCCCGCCGGGCCAGCAATCCTTCGGCGACGGCGAGGTCCTCCGGAGTGTTCACGTTAAACAGTTCGTAACTGGCGGACGCCATGACGGTTCGATGCGTGCGCAGTCTTTCCGCGAGCGCGTGCAGCGAGAATCCCCTCGCGGCGATTTGTTCTTCGATGACCGGCAGAAACTTCACGGGCAGGACGAAGGGAAAACCGACGCGCCCGGCCTGCGCCGCAAACACCGCGCGCTCACCCCTGCGACTCGCGCGCATGATTCGCTTCAGCAGTTTCGCCGAAACTAGCGGCATGTCACACGCGAGAAACAGCACTGCCGGCGCGCGCGCCATGCGCAGCGCGGTGACCACGCCGCCGAGCGGTCCGCAACGACGCACGCGATCTTTACGCACGACGCGAACGCGCGTCGGGGGCCGCTCTACAAACGCTTCAGCAACAACCCGGCGAATTCGCGCGAGCATGGTTTGGCCGCCGAGTTTCAAGCGCGCCTTGTCCCGCCCCATGCGCGTGCTGAGTCCGCCCGCCAGGATGCAGACTTCAATCGCGCGGGATCGCGCCGCCGGATGACTGCGTACAGTGTCGATGCCCACCGAGCAAGGACACGCGGGCCGCGGAGGACAAGTCAAGCTTGCCAGCGCGGCGAGTTGTCTTAAGTTCTCGCGCGTATGCGAAGGGGGATAATCTTTGGGGGTCTGATCGCATCGGCCACGGCCCTGAGTGCTGGCGATATCCAGGAAACCAATTCACCGTCCCTCATTTGGGAACGCGACATCGGCGGCGGCTTCAAAGAAAACACCTTTCAAGTCGGGCTGTCCGCCGGACGCGGCTGGGGAGCGCACATCTTCGGCTCGGAGGCAATTCACGACGTCGCTTTGGCTTATCTGAACGCCGGTTGGATCTTTACTGACGTGGAATTGCCGGACACCTGGCTGCGCGGCAACTGGGAACTGCGCGGAGAAATCTTCGGTGGCGAGCAATTGCGACCGGAACGCTACATTGTCGGCATCACCTTTCCCACGTTCCGTTATCACCTCGCGACCGGCACGAGAGTGGTGCCGTTTGTTCAACTCGGCGCGGGCGGCACAGTGACAGATATCAAGGGACCCGATCTAAGCACGACATTGGAATTCAACCTGCACATGGGCGCCGGCGTGAACTATTTCATAACGGAACGCGTGGCCTTCAGCCTGGAATATCGTCTCTTTCATTTATCGAACGCTCGCATCGAAACTCCCAATCACGGAGTTAATTCGCATCTTGTTCTCGCCGGACTTTCGTATTGGTTCTGAAGCGATTCAAAGCGATCGCTTAAAGATCACGGCGATGATTCCCCACAGGACGAGCAGCAGGACGACGATGAGAAAAATGAAGCGGTTGCGCGCGACTCGCTTTTCATAGCGCAAGGGACGCAAGCCCTGAATGCTTCCCGCCGCGAGGTAATTGACGAGTTTGGGATTCGAAGCCGGCGGAGTTTTGAAAAGATTCTTCAGCCGTCCCCACGTGGCGGCGAGATCGTATTTGCGCACGCCTAATTCATTGTAGTGCTCGCGCGGCACCGGCCCCTCGGGAGATTGCAAAGGAGTGTGATCGACCGGCTCGAAATGTTCCCGCGGCGTTGGTTCGCGCACGGTGGACGCCCCATGAATCGTGGAACCGCGCGGGCCGGTGGTGGAACGAAACCGGGGCTGTGGATGTTCCGCTTCGGCCGAGAGCTGCTTGATCTGCGACTCCAGCGCCTTGATTTGCTCGTTCAGCGCCCGTGCTTTTTCGGAGATGGGATCGCGCTTCTTCTGAAAGAGTCCCATACCGCAACACTCACCGCCGCAGCAGGAGCACGATAATCAACGCGCCGACGCTCAGCGCAATCGGCCAGGTGAGCGCGATGCCCAGACGGCAAAGTTCCAGAAAGCTTTTCTCTCCCAGAGGCGTCGCCGCGGGTTTGGACTTCTCCGCCATCTGCTCGAACTTTTCGCCCGACAGGATCGGCCACTTCAAACGGGCGCCGTTCCATTCCATGCGCGCGCTTTCGATGGCGGTGTTCGCGCGCGTGAGTTCCAATTGAAAATCATCCTTCGTCCACGCCTGATCGTTGATGGACTGAACCTTGGAAAGCGCCTCGCGCAATTCACCGAGCGTCCTGGCCATTTGCTCAGCGTCACGGCGTGCGGCGAATTCCGATTCCTCGAGCAACGCCACGCCGCGCGTAAGGTTGTGAATCACTTCCTCGCGGCCCGTGGTGAATTCAGTCTGGCGGCGGCGAGTTTCTTCGAGCGCGCCGCGTTCGCGCTCCAGTTCGGTTTGCGCGCGTTTCAACTCGGCGAGCTTCGACTGAAGATCGCCGACTTTGGAATCCACTTCATCGCGCGTGGGCGCGCGGCCGGCATCATGGGGTGCAGTCATGGCAGTAGGACCGCGAAACGAAGTTTGCGCGGCTTCGAATTCACGATCCACGAACTCGGAGGCTTCAAATTCAGTGGCCATGCGCGGAACTCTAGGCAGCGTGTTGCGCGGTGTAAATAAAAAGACCGGGGACAAGCTGCGAAAGGCAAACTCCAAATAAATCCAAGCCTTATGCCCGACGCCAAGTTCCCTCATCTCTTGATGGAAAACCGCCACGGCCTGTGCGCCGACTTCACGCTCCACAATCCGATCACCGCCTCCGAACCCATCATGGCCCTGCGCCAGCTCGATGCGCACGTGGAACTCTACACAGGCCCCGCGCCGGCGACTCTGGGTGGAGACAAGAACTATCATCAAAAAGAACTGGTGCGGAGCTGTCGGGAGCGGGGTATCAGTCCGCACGTGGCATGCAAAGACAAAGTGAAAGTGAGCGGATTGGATGGCCGCACCACCACGCGCTCCGGCTACCAAACCAGCCAGCGTGTGCGCAAACGAGTCGAAGAAATCTGAAGACGGTGGGCGGACTGCGGCGCAGCCGCTACCTGGGATTGGAGCGGACACAAGCTTGGGGTTATTTCGTGGCGGGCACTTACAACCTGGTGCGGCTGGCGAGACTGGAAAGCGCCGCGGCTTGAGCGAGTCCGGGACCCGGTTCCCACCGACGCAAAATCAAAAAGGTGATGCGAGTTCCCTCACAGCCCCGCGACCCCAAAAGAATCTCCAACGCCCCCCTCGCCAAAAATCAGCCGTTGTTCAACAGCCTGTTAAGCCGCTTTGGATTGCCGTCGCGTTTCCATCCAGCGAATCAGGCTCTCGAAAATCAGCCGACCATCCGCGCTGCCCAGCAGCCGTTCGCTCGCGCGTTCGGGATGCGGCATCAGACCCGCGACGTTGCACGCCGCGTTGCACACACCCGCGATGTTTTCGAGCGAGCCATTTGGATTCGCGACTTCGCTCTGGTTGCCCTGCGCGTCCACATAACGCCAGAGCACCTGCCCATTCGCATTTAATTTCGCCAGCGTGTCCGCGTCCGCGAAGTAGCAACCTTCACCGTGCGCAATGGGCACTCGCAACAGCTTCCCTGGCGGAATTGTCTGCGTGAAAGGTGTCTGATCGTTCTCCGTCTTCAAAAAAATCTGTTCGCAACGAAACTGGAGCGAACGGTTTCGCACCAAGGCGCCGGGCAAGAGCCCAGCCTCGGTCAGGATTTGAAATCCATTGCAGATGCCGAGCACCGGACCGCCTTGCGCGGCGAAATTCTGTACCGCCTGCATGATGGGACTGAAGCGCGCGATGGCGCCGGTGCGCAAATAATCGCCGTAACTAAAACCGCCGGGCACGACCACCGCGTCGGCGTCGCCCAACGACGGCTCCTTGTGCCAAACGTACCGCGCCGAATGCCCCAGGACATTGCGCAGCACATGCACCGCGTCCTGGTCGCAGTTCGAAGCGGGAAATTGAAGGACAGCGAAATTCATCAATGTTCAGTGAAACAGTAATCAGTAATCCGTGAGACAGTGGCCGATGCATCATCAGCGGATACTGATTCATTGATTACTGACCTACTGACTACTTCAGCTCTCATTCGATCTCGAAGCGATAATCTTCAATCACCGGATTGCTCAGGATTTTATGGCACGCGTCATCGATCTGCCGGCGCGCCGTCTCCTTGTCACCTGTGAGTTCGATTTCCAAATATTTGCCCACATGCACCGCGCCGATGCCCCTATAGCCCATGTGTTCCAGCGCGCCCTGGACCGTCTTGCCCTGCGGATCGACGACCGCCTTCTTCGGAGTAATGATGATCTTCGCTTTCATGTCCGCGGAAATCCGCGAACGCGAAATGTGCGGCACCGTGCCGCGCTCCGCGAGAAATTTTTCGCGGACGGAGACGGCAACGCCGGTTTCGATGCGTGAGGTCCGTTCCAGAAAAGAGCGTTGCCGCGGCATTTCGCGGCCGCTAGGATCCGCCTGCTAATCAGCACCCATGCGAAAGCCCGTCAAACTGCTATGAAGCTCGACGTCTCCTGCGGGAATACGCCTTCACGCGCGTCGAACTCACTGCTGTCCTCGCCGCGCTGGCGCTCCTCGGCGTCGTGGCGCTGCCTTTGTTTGCCACCGCGCGAATGATTCCGAGCGCCTCGTCTGCTTCAACAACCTGCGGCTGATCGGTCACGGCGTACAAACGTGGGCAGCCGATCATGCTGAGCAGTTTTCGTGGCGAACGCTGCAGTTTCCTGATGGCGGAACCATGCGAACTCCCGTGAAACCTGGGAATGCGTGGTTTGAATACTGGTGGCTATCAAACGAACTCGTAACACCGAAAATTCTGACGTGTCCAAGTGATGCAGGAGTCGTACGTGCTACCGAGTTCGTTCAATTCACTTCCTCAGCGTATCGAGGAAATGCTCTTAGCTATGCGCTGAACCTGGATGGATCCATGGATGCGCCCAATCGTGGTTGAGCGCGGATCAAAATTTCCGCGCGCAATCAGGCGCGGGCGGCGGATGTTCCGCGCTCGTTAATGGCGTGTTCACGATCCCGACGCTTGTTCCGTTATCAACTAAAAGGCCGGAACCGTTGGTGGTCAAATTGGAGGAGCTACTGATGAACACCACGCCGTTGCCGTTCGACGGCTGCGCTGACCGACAGCACCGCGGCCGCGGCCACACATCGCTACTATCGCGTCGTTCGGCTGCCGTAGGATCGAAAGCCAATAGTCCCTTCCCACGCATGTGCCGAACCCGTTGAAGTGGTCATTGCGTAAAGGCTAGTTGTTGTCCGGCAGTTTCCACCACGTGTCAGTGCATCACGGCCGACTCGAACTGGAACTGACTGGCGAATGAACCCGCACGTATCGGAACGAGTCCCCGACCAATCTTATCCACTGGGCGCGCTTGATAGCTCGTCGAACGACCGGTAGCGTGCATCGTCGAACCCAAATGTCATTGCGATCCATAGCGCTGGTCTGTGTTGCCTTGATGCTCTGTCCACTGGCGCGCGCCCGGAGCATCACGGAGCGCGACCGCAACCACTGGGCGTTTCAGCCGATCAAACGCCTCGATCCGCCCGCTCTTCGCAGTCCAAACTCACAAACACCGCATTCAATTGATCGTTTCATCCTAGCGCGATTGGAGACCAACGGTCTGGCGCTTTCACCGCGCGCAAGCAAAGAGCAACTGATTCGCCGCGTGGCCTTTGGCTTGATTGGTTTGCCGCCGACGCCGGAGGAGATTGACGCCTTTGCGAACGACTCTTCCGCCGACGCTTACGAGAAACTGATCGACCGACTCCTGGCATCTCCGCATTACGGCGAACGCTGGGGACGGCACTGGCTCGACCTCGCACGCTTCGCCGAGAGCGATGGCTTCGAGCACGACGCGGTGCGTCCGCACTCCTGGCGTTATCGCGATTACGTCATCAACTCCTTCAACGCGGACAAACCTTACGACCAATTCATTCGCGAGCAGTTGGCGGGCGACGAATTGTTTCCGGACAAACCCGAAGCGCTCATCGCCACAAGCTTCAACCTGCTCGGCCCGGACATGGTGGACTCGGCGGATCAAATCCAGCGCCGCCACAACACGCTTAATGACATGACCGACACCGCAGCGCTCGTGTTCCTGGGCCAGACGCTCGGCTGCGCGCGGTGCCACAATCACAAGTCAGAACCATTCTCGCAGAAGGATTACTATCAACTGCAGGCGTTCTTCACGCCGGCCAAGTTTCAGCGAGAGTTTCCTGTTCCGACTGCGGCCCAGCGCAAGGCGTATGAAGCGGGGTTGGCGAAACACAACACGCGAACGGAAGCGCAGCGGAAGCAAATCGAAGCGATCGAAGCTCCACATCGCGGGCGGCTGCACGACGAAAAATTGGCGAAGCTCTCCGAAGAAGCGCAACTCGCACACAAAACGCCGAAGGAAAGGCGAACCGTCGAGATGGAAAACCAAATCCAGGAGACGGCGGACCTGCTGAAGATCACGGACGCGGAATTAGTGAAGGCAATGTCGGCAGCAGACAAAGCACGACGCAAGGAATTGCTCGATGAGTTGAAGAAGTTTCCGAAGCCCACGCCTCTACCGCTCGCGATGGCGTTGCAGAGCGATGAACAACCAGTGAAGACGTTTGTGCTCGGGCGCGGCGACTACAATGACCCACGAGATGAAGTGCAACCTGCGTTCCCAGAAATCGTCCGCGGCAGTCGAGCTGGCGAGGCTGCATCCAAAAGGACGGCTCTCGCAAACTGGATCGCCAGCCCGGACAATCCGCTGACGGCACGCGTGATGGTAAATCGCATCTGGCAGCATCATTTCGGGCGCGGGATTGCTCCGATGCCGAGTGAGTTCGGCACGCGCGCCGAGCCGCCGACGCATCCGGAGTTGCTCGACTGGCTCGCGAGTGAATTCATCGCGCAGGGTTGGAGCATCAAGCAGATGCACAAGTTGATCCTTCTGTCCGAGGCTTATCGGCAATCCAGCCAGCCCTCCGGCGAGGCGTTGGCACGCGATCCGGAGAACAAATTCTTTTCGCGACAGAACCGCGTGCGGCTCGAAGGTGAAGCCATTCGCGACAGCCTTCTGGCCATCAGCGGGCGATTGAATCCAAAGATCGGTGGACCGAGCGTGTTTCCTCCCATCCCTGCCGACATCACGAAGACCTCGAAGAACTGGACGACGAGCACGAATGCCGCGGACCACGCGCGTCGCAGCCTCTACGTTTTCTCGCGGCGAAACTTGCGTTTTCCTTTTCTCGAAGTCTTCGACGCGCCCGACAGCAATCTCAGTTGCGCGGAGCGCGGACGCAGCACGACCGCACCGCAATCGCTGACGCTATTGAACGCAGAGGAAGTGATGACGGCGACGAAAGCGACGGCCGCGCGCGTCATGGAGGAGGCGAAGTCTCCTGAGCAGCAGATTGATCGCGCATTTCGACTGGCGATTGGCCGCGGCCCGTCCGCGAAAGAACGCGCGTTGACCCAGGAATTCCTCGCCACGTGTAGCAGTCGAGGCAAGGAGGCTGGTTCTGAAATATCGGCAATCGATGAGCTTTGCCGCACGCTCTTTAACCTGAACGCCTTTGTATATGTCGATTGATTTCACGAACACCTGTCCGGGACCCGGCGCCATACACATGCCGCTCTCGAATCGCCGGGAATTTCTGCGCCGCACTGGCGGAGGTTTCGGAATGCTGGCGCTCGCTTCATTGCTCGACGGCGCTGGCTTGCTGGCCCCTCAAGCCGCGGCTGTCACGCCGCCAAATCCGCTCGCGCCAAAGTCGCCACACTTTGCGGGACGTGCCCGTAACGTCATTTTTCTCTTCATGTCGGGCGGGCCAAGCCATGTCGATCTGTTCGATCCGAAGCCGGAGCTGATTCGTCTTGCGGGCCAGCCGATCCCGGAATCGTTCGGCACGTTCAAGACACGTCGTGCCGTGGCGAAGAACAAATTGCTCGCGCCCGTGCGGCCGTTTCAAAAGCGCGGGCACTCGGGCACAGAGATCTCCGACTTTCTGCCCAACATCGCGAATCACGCCGACGACCTTTGCCTGCTGCGCGGCTGTTACAGCGACAGCGTCACGCATCCCGAATCGGTGTATCAGATGAACACCGGCTCGATCCTCATGGGCCGGCCCAGCCTCGGCGCGTGGGCGACGTACGGGTTGGGCACGGTGAACCAGAACATGCCGGCCTTTGTCGTAATGCCTGATCCCGCCGGATGGGTGAAAGGCGGAGCGCCCGCATGGGGTAATGGTTATCTTCCCGCGACGTATCAAGGCACGTTGCTGCGCGGTGGTGAGTCGCCGATTCTCGATCTGAAAACGCCGAAAAGCGTATCCCCCGAACAGCAACGCGCGACGGTCGATTTTATCAATCAGCTCAATCGTGCTGACCTGCGTGCCGGCGAGGAAAGTTCCGAACTCGGCGCACGCATTGCCGCTTATGAACTCGCCTTCCGCATGCAGAGCCACGCGCCTGAAGTCGTGGACATCTCGAAGGAGAGCGAGGCGACAAAAAAACTTTACGGGCTGGACAGCAAAGTCACGGCGGAGTTCGGCACGCGTTGCCTGCTCGCACGACGGCTGGTCGAAAGCGGTGTGCGCTTCGTGCAGCTTTACTGCGGCGACACGAACGGCTGGGACGGCCACGCCGATGTGGAAGGAAACCACGCGAAGCTTTGTGCGCAAAGCGATCTGCCCGTCGCCGGTCTGTTGAAAGATCTCAAATCGCGCGGCCTGTTTGATTCGACCCTTGTCATCTGGGGCGGAGAATTTGGCCGCATGCCGATGAGCGAAGGCCAGAACGGCCGCGATCATAATCCGCATGGCTTCTCGATGTGGATGGCGGGCGCTGGCGTGAAGGGCGGCCAAGTCATTGGCTCGACGGACGCCGTCGGTTTGCGTGCGGAGTCAGAAAAGGCGCACGTCCACGACATTCACGCCACGATTCTCCACCTGCTCGGCCTGGACCATGAAGAGCTTACCTTCCGCCACAACGGCCGCGACGAACGGCTCACGGACGTGGCGGGTGAAGTGATTAAGAAGGTGCTGGCGTGAGGCCAACAACGGAGGCTGAACAACGACGGTAGGCCACTGCACACGCCATGCAAACAACACCACGATATCGGATGGCAATGGACTACGCGAAGGCGAGTCTTGTACGCTTCGGGCATTCACACCTTTCCAGTGCTCATCTCGTGCTCGGATTGCTGACGTTGCACGGCGGTGTCGGCGACAGTGTTCTGCGCAAGTGCGGTTTCTCAGTCGATAGCATTGAGGCTTACCTTTCGTCGCGGCGCAGCTCAGCGGAGGCGGCCGTCATTCAGGATGACTTGCCGCTTGGTCGTTCGGCGCTGTCGGCAGTCGAGCGAGCGGAGGCGGAGGCTCGCGCACGGCAGCACACGTATTTCGGCGTTGAGCATTTATTGCTAGGTATTCTCGCAGAGGAGCGCGGAGAGGCGGCAGACCTGTTCGCATCGGTTCACGCAGACCGCAATAGCATGAAACGCATCATTACGGAGGAGATACAGCGAGCACGCCATGCACGCTCTTGAGTTTTTGTTGAACGGAAAACGGGTTTGCGTCGCGGCTCCTGGCGAGGACGGCCTCGTGATGTCGAACGTTGCCATGACGGAATCGCTCGACACGCCCGGCACGTGTGCTGTTCATCTCCGAGTTGGTGGTGTTCGCGACGACCACCACTTGGAGTGGCTCAGGCGGTCGCTGGCAGTCGGCGACATCGTCGAGATTCGTGTCATCGACGCTGCCCAGTCTGATCCGCCTGCGAGTGTTGAGCCGATTAGCGGCGCGGAGCGTGAGCGGCGTCGCATTGCTTCCGATTAGAACACGGCTCAACCGTGCGTTGCAGCGAAGCGGCGGCGCTGAGTTACCCCCATCCACGCGCTCTTGTCATTCTTGTAAAATAAAGACACAAATAGCGCATCTCCGGTGTCTATCAGTTGCCGCGCAACCTCATGACAAACGCTAAACGCAAAAGCCGCAAAAAATTTGTCTGGCTTGGACTGATCCTTTGCATCGGCATTGGCGTCGGTGCGTTCTTCTACTTTCGCAAACGCGAAGTCGTGATCACGGTGCAGACCGAGAAGGTAACGCGGCGGAACATTACGGAACTGGTCATCGCGAATGGAAAGATTCAACCGGTGATCCAAGTGGTGATTAATCCTGAAGTGAGCGGGGAGATAACGGAGCTTCCCGTGAAAGAGGGTCAACCGGTGCAAAAGGGCGACCTGCTGGTAAAGATCAAGCCGGACAATTATCAGGCCGCGCGAAATTCGGCCGAAGCGAGCTACCGCTCCATCGTCGCCGCCAAAGCGCTCGCACAGGCCAACCTCACGAAAGCGGAACTCGAGCTTAAGCGCGCCAAGGGACTGTCCGAGAGCAAACTCATTTCCGAATCTCAACTGCTCGACGCGCAAACGTCCTACGACGTGATGAAGGCCAGTTATGAAACGAGTATTCACCAGGTGGAACAGGCCGTCGCGACGCGCGCCAAAGCCGAGGACGATCTTTCCAAGACGACTATTTACTCTCCGATGTCGGGCATTGTCACCAAGCTCAAGTCGCAGCGCGGTGAACGCGTCGTGGGCACGGCGTTAATGGCGGGCACAGAAATCATGACCGTCGCTGACCTCGGCGAAATGGAAGCGCGCGTGGACATCGGCGAAGTGGACGTAGTACTGATTCAAACCGGCCAGGTCACGCGGCTGGAAGTGGATGCGTTTCGCGACCGGAAGTTCAGCGGTGTCGTGACGGAGATTGCCAATTCATCGAAGACCTCTGGTGGTTCGCCTCCATCGGGCGGTGGCGGCGGCGGCCAATCACAGCAAGAGGCAACGAAGTTCGAAGTGAAAATTCGCGTGCAGGAAAAGGAAATGTTTCGCCCCGGCATGTCGGTGACGGCGGTGATCGAAACGCGCTATCGCACGAATGTGCTCGCCGTGCCGATTCAAAGTGTCACGACGCGAGTTCCGAAAACGAAAGATGAGTCAGCCAAACCTTCAGCCGGCGGGAATGTCGTCCGAGCCGCCGTCGAAACAAAGAAGGGCAACGACAAGAAGGAGAAGCCGATTGAAGTGTTGTTCGCCCTGGAAGGCGATCACGTGAAAGTGGTCCCCGTCAAACGCGGCATCAGCGACGAAGGCTTTGTCGAGATTACCGAAGGAGTGACGGAAGACGCGGAAGTGATCTCCGGCGGATACAAAGCGATCAACCGCGAACTGGAAGATGGCAAACACGTGAAGGTCGGTCCGCCGGATGAAAAGCCGGAGAAGGACGAGAAGAAGTAGTCGCCGGCCATGAACCTCATTCGGCTGCAAAATCTTTCCCGCGTTTATCAGATGGGAGCCGAAACCATCTACGCTTTGCGCGATGTTTCGTTGGAGATTCAACGCGGCGAGTACGTAGCCATCATGGGGCCATCCGGCTCCGGCAAGTCCACACTCATGAACATTCTCGGCTGCCTCGATTCCCCGAGTTCCGGCAAGTACGAGCTGAACGGCACCGACGTGAGCGAGATGGACGACAATGATTTGGCTGAGGTCCGCAACCGGGAAATCGGCTTTGTGTTTCAGACCTTCAATCTGCTCCCGCGCTCGCACGCGTTGCACAACGTCGAACTGCCGTTGATTTACGCGAGCATCGACGCGGACGAACGGAAGCAACTCGCGCGGGAAGCGCTTGCCAGCGTCGGCCTTGCGGACCGGATGCATCATCGGCCCAACGAGCTTTCCGGTGGACAACGGCAGCGCGTCGCGGTCGCGCGTGCGTTGATCAACAAGCCTTCGATCCTCCTTGCCGACGAACCGACCGGGAACCTGGATTCCAAAACCGGCACTGAGATCATGGCGCTCTTCGAGGAGTTGTCGCGCAAGGGGAACACCATCATCGTGGTGACTCATGAGGAGGACATCGCGCGACACGCGGTCCGCATCGTGCGGATTCGCGATGGGCTAATTGCCGCGGATGAACGAGTGCGACCCAGCGAAGCAACGGTGAGTGTATGAACCTCGCCCGCGAATTCGGCGAAGGGATTAAGATTTCCGCTCACGCGATTTTTGCCAACAAGCTGCGTTCCGGGCTGACAACACTTGGCATTGTGATAGGCATCGTCACCGTCTCATTGATGGCGATGGCGATAGAGGGGTTGCGCCAGTCATTTATGCGCAGCATTTCGGCGCTGGGCGCGGACGTTTTCTACATCGAAAAATATCCGTGGGAACGCACGAGCGCCTGGTGGAAAATTCGCAACCGTCGCGACTTTACGATCGGTGATGCGAAGATCATTCAAAGAGAATCGGTTCACACGCTGGCCATCTCGGTGGAGAACTCCGCGACGCTGCCAGTGCGTTACAAGGACCGCAATGCCTCAGGCGCGTGGATCGTCGGCAACAACGAGCAGAGCGCGCTCGTCCGGCAATTGAACGTGAAGCAGGGCCGGTTCTTTTCCGAGGCTGAGGTGGCGGGTTCCCGTCCGGTCTGCGTGCTCGGCGCGGATATCGCCGACAACCTTTTCCCGCAAGGCGGAGCGATCGGTGAGCGTATCCAGATCGGCGGGAAAAATTTCGACGTCATCGGCGTGAATGAAAAGTTCGGTAAATTCCTTTTCGCCAACATGGACAACCAAGTGATCATCCCGATTACTCGGCTCACGGCCGACTTCGTGCGCGACCCTTACATATTCTTCATGGTGAAGATTCGGCCCGGCTCGGCGATGGAGGACGCCAAGGAGGAACTGCGCGGCATCGTACGCAAGATGCGCCGTGTCGCGCCGGGGATGGAAGACGACTTTGCCATCAACCAGCAGGACATGGTGATCAAACAGTTCGACAAGGTCGGGAAAATCATCGCGTCCGTTGGACTCTTCATCACCGGGCTCGCTCTTTTCGTCGGTGGCATCGGCATCATGAACATCATGTTCGTCTCTGTGGCGGAGCGCACCAAGGAGATTGGAATTCGCAAAACCATTGGCGCGAAGCGGCGGACGATCCTGATTCAGTTTCTGATCGAAGCCGCGGTCATCTGCTTGCTCGGAGGATTGATCGGCTTAGGCGTGGCGTGGGGCGCGAGCGTGGGCATCAAAAAGTTCCTGCCGACAGAGATGTCGCCCAGCGTCGCGGTGCTCGCCATTCTTGTGTCACTGGTAACCGGGATCGTCGCGGGTTTTCTCCCGGCTTATCGCGCGGCGCGAATGAGTCCTGTGGATGCTTTGCGTGCTGAATGAGTGCGGCAGATCAAAACCTCAAAGTTCGCCCGACGAAGAGGGCACAGTTCCGCGCTGAGCTGCACGAAAGCTTTCTTATGGCGATGAGCGCGCTCGGCGCACATAAGCTTCGCTCCGCGCTTACTCTGCTGGGTGTCACGGTCGGCGTCTTCTCCATCATCGTGGTGATGACCGCGATGCGCGTGCTGCAATCGAACATCGAAAAGGAGATGGGCCAGTTGGGCGCGCATACTTTCAGCGTGCAGAAATTTCCCGCGATCTTTGTCGGCGGACGCGAAGGGTGGGAAAAGTTTTGGCGACGCAAGAACATCACGTGGCAGCAGATTCAGGCCCTCAAGGAGAAAGCCACGCTCGCGCAAAACATCGCCGTCGAAACTTATTTTGGCCGTGATGCCGTCAATTCGCGCTTCGCCGAAGTGGACACGGATGTGCCGATGATTGGTGTCTCACCCGAGTCATTCCCGGCGAAGAACTGGAACATCGAACGCGGGCGCGCCATCATGAGCTCGGACGTGGACGGCACGCGATCGGTGTGTGTGCTGGGCAGCACGCTGGCAGGCAAATTGTTCCCGCACAGTTCGCCCGTGGGCGAACGCGTGAAGTTCAGGGGCATCAATTATTCCGTGATTGGCGTGCTGGAGTCCAAGGGCCAGTCGCTCGAAGGCGACCAGGACACGTTTCTCGCGATTCCGATCAGCACGGGATTAAACCGATATGGCGCGACGTTTCGCAGCTTGTCCATTCTCATCGAGGCTCGCAGTGAAAAGCTGCTCGACGACACGATGGAACAGGTGCGTGGCATCCTGCGCGCGATTCGAAAAGTGCCTCCGCAGGAGCCGGATGACTTCGAAGTGTTCACGAATGATTCGCTCATTGAACAATTTCGTTCGATCACGTTTGCGGCGCGAGCCGGCGCGGCGGTGATTAGCTCCATCGCTTTGCTGGCGGCGGGAATCGGCATCATGAACATCATGCTCGTGTCCGTCACCGAGCGCACGCGAGAGATCGGAATTCGCCGCGCGGTGGGCGCGAAAAAACGAAATATCCTGACGCAGTTTATCAGCGAGGCGGTGATCATCTGCCAGCTCGGTGGTGTGATCGGGGCGATTCTTGGAATCCTCGCCGGCAACGCCGCCGCGTTCGCGTTTAAGGTTCCCCCCGTGTTTCCGTTCGACTGGGCCATTCTCGCGATGATCGTCTGCACCTTTGTTGGTCTCGTCTTCGGGACTTATCCCGCGGTTAAGGCGGCGAACATGGATCCGGTGGAGTCGTTGCGCTACGAGTGATTCATACGTCGCTCCGCGACGCGGCCTCTGGCGTGCGCCTCATCCGTAGGATAAACCCACGGCTACCGTCAGTGCATCGCTCCGCGATACCACTATTCCGCCAACGATTGGCCCTTGCCGCGCTGTTGCTGGAAGAAGGTGCGAAGTAATTGCGCGCATTCTTCACCACGCACGCCGGAAGTGATCATAGTCTTGTGATTCAAGGTCGGGAATTGCAGCAGGTTCATCGCGCTGCCGGCCGCGCCCGACTTCGGATCGCTGGCACCGAAGACTACACGAGGAAGGCGCACGTGAACGATCGCGCCGGCGCACATTGGGCAAGGTTCCTTGGTCACGTAGAGTGTACAGTCGGTGAGACGCCAATCGCCCACCGCGCCTTCGGCTTGCGTGATCGCGAGCATCTCGGCGTGAGCGGTGGCGTCCTTGAGCAGTTCCACCTGATTGAAAGCCCGCGCGATGATGCGCCCCTCACGGACCACGACGGCGCCGATGGGAACCTCTTCCGCCTCAAAGGCCTTCACGGCTTGGCGCAATGCTTCGCCCATGAAGTAGTGGTCGCTTTGGAGATCGATGATCGGCGGTTCCATGTTTAGCCGTTCTGACTCTTAGTCATAATCGTATTCTCAATCTCGGATCGATCCGGAGGATTAAGATTGAGATCAAGATTAAGATTAGGAGAGGAAAGGGGGCGCGACTCTTCGGTTATCCATTCCGTGTGGCCATCGGGAAACCATTTCCAATGCGCAGCGAAGAAGCCGCCGCGATGCTGCCAAAACAGTGGCCAGATAATATCCCGATCCGTTTGCGGAATGTGCAGCGATGAAACCTGTTCGCGGGAGAAGAAGGCAAAGGTGCCTTCGCGATGTTGGGGCGGACACTCCTGCAAACGCTTCTTCACTTCGAAAAGAAACATGAGCCAGTGACCTTGTCCGCCGTAGGCATGTTCGCTCACCACACCGGTAAGGTGCAGATCCTGCGCGGTGATCCTGAGTCCAAGTTCTTCCTCCGCTTCGCGATAGGCGCAGGCGTAAGGCGACTCGCCTTCGTCGGTATGGAGTTTGCCACCGCACGGACTCCAGAAGCCGAGATTCGGCTCCTGCGCGCGCTCCAGTAGCAGGACTTCATCGCGCTCGTTGAAGCAGTAAAGCAGCGTGGCAATTTTGTAGGGCAGCCGCATGCGATTTCCGGTTCAATGTCCGCTCTTCGGGTTTCGGCGCAGAAACCATTCGGCAAACTTTGCCAGGCCCGCCTCGATCATGGTCGTGGGATTGTAGCCGAGCATCTTTCGCGCTTTGTCCACGTTGGCGTAAGTGAGCGGCACATCGCCGGGCTGCGCCGGCTGCCGATCGATCGTCGCCTTGATGCCGAGCGCTTGTTCCAACAATTCCACCAGGCGTGCGAGCGGCACGGTGCGCGACTCGCCGAGATTGAAAATCTCAAAACCAAATTCACGCCGAGTGCAGGCGATCACGCCATCGACGATCTCATCAATGTAAGTGTAATCACGCGCCGTGCTGCCGTCGCCAAAAAGCGGGATGGGTTTCCCGGAGTGCATGAGCCGCGCGAATTTGTGAATCGCAAGATCCGGGCGCTGGCGCGGGCCATAGACGGTGAAGAAGCGCAGCATGGCCACGTCGAGTCCGTAGATGTGGTGATACACATGGCCGAGTGCTTCGCACGCCAGCTTGCTCGCGGCGTAGGGCGAGATGGGATTGAAAATGGGATCGGTTTCGGAAAAAGGAACTTTGGAATTCACGCCATAGACGGACGAGGAGGAAGCGATGATCAGCTTCTTCACGCCGACCCGGCGTGCGCTCTCGAGAACATTCACCGTGCCTTCGACGTTGACGCGCTGATACAACGCCGGTTCCTCAAGGCTTGGACGCACACCCGCACGGGCAGCGAGATGAATGATCTGATCGAAACGCGTGGCTTCCAAGGCGGCGTCCACGGTGCCGCGGTTCGTGAGGTCGCCTTGGATGAAACGAAAGCGATGGCCGCCAACGCTGGCCAGAGCTTCGAGATTTTCCTGCTTGATCGCCGGTTCGTAGAAGGGATTGAGATCGTCGAGCACCCACACTTGATGGTTGTCGCGCAGCAAACGTTCGGAGACATGGGAAGCGATAAAACCCGCCCCGCCCGTCACGAGGAAATTCATGCGCGGGAAAGTAATGAGTGGAGCGCGCGGCTCCAAGCACCAACGCGTGATGCGGGCGGCAGTAATTGACAAAGAGACGTGACGAAGCAAAGTTGCGCGGTCGGAAGGAGGCCATGAACAATCAGACAGTTCCATCGCGGTGCCGCGTCGTCATGCCACGCGCTTTATTCTTAGCTTGCTTGGCCGGCACGCCCACGTTCGCTCAAGAAGCATTGAATGAAGCCCAGGCGGTGGATCGCGGACGTGCTTTGCGCAAGCAAGCCATCGACCGCAATCTCTATAATCTTAAGGCCGGCCCGGTGCTGATGCGCTTCGATGCGTTGATGGGTTTTGAGTTCAACGACAATCCGCAACTGGTGGACGAATCGCCCGAGGACGATTTTGCGTTTCGTCCTGAACTGAACGTAGGCGCACTCTGGGCTTTGAGTTCCCGAAATGCCCTTTCGCTCAATCTGGGACTGGGCTACGTGAAATACATCAACAACACTGATCTCGATCACGTTGTCGTCGCGCCCAGTTCTGAAATCGCTTTGGACATTTACACCGGCGACGTAGTGATCAACATCCACGAACGCGTTTCGCACTCCCAGGATCCGGTGAGCGATCCGACGGTCAGCGGCACGGGTGATTTCGGCGGCATCGAGAACACGGCGGGCGCGCGCGTGGACTGGGACTTGAACCGTCTCACGTTTTCGGTCGGTTACGATCACTACAACTTCATCTCCACGGGCAACGGCCTTTCCGACACAGTGCAGGCTGGCAATGGCGCGACGCCGGGCAGCACCGAAGATATCCAGGACCGCTCTTCGGAACTTTTTTATGGCCGTGCCGGCGTGAAACTCTCTCCCGCGGTGCTGGCGGGCCTCGAAGCAAGCGGAGGCTTGAACGATTACGAGAGCGATTTCTACAACGACAATTCGCAGGTGAGCGTGGGGCCTTTTGTCGAGGCACGCATCACGCAAGACATCAAAGCGCGCGTGGCCGGCGGCTATGTGCGTTCGGATTTCGACGACACTGGCGCGGCCTCCGCGCCGGATTCGGTGAATGATTTTTACACGGACCTGAGCGTGGAACACGAGCTGAGCCAGTTCTTGAGCCACAAGCTTTCGGTTGGACGCGAAGCCCGGTCGGGCGCCGCCTCGGAACTCGTCACGCTCTATTACGCCCGCTACGACAACAACTGGACCATGAATCGGTTCTCGATTCTTCGCACCGCGCTTTTCTACGAGAATGGACGTGAGCGCAGCGGCGTCACCGAGCGCCTCGAACGCATTGGCATTGGACTCGGCGTCACGGTTCCACTCAGCCGCAAACTCAACGCCGGCGCCGGCTACCAGTTTCTCTACAAGGACTCCGATCAAGCCAACCGCGATTACTTGCAAAACAGCATCACGATTAACTTCAGCTATGCGTTTTGAAAATTCGGCTTTTCTTCATCCGAGCGGTTGCGTTTTGTGGCGGTGCAAGCACCTTGGGCGCATGGAGGTTGGGCAGGTTTGGCGAACGATCGGTTGCTGCATTGCATTGCTTCTCGCGGCGTCATTGCGAGCGCAATTGCCGTCGCAAAGCGTCACCACCAATGCCAGCCGCGGCGCGCGCGCGTCCGCTACCAATCAGATCTTGGATGATCAACATCGTCTCCGTGCCGGGGACAAATTGAGCTTTCGCGTCGTAGAGGATGGTGAAGACGCGAAGATGTTGCCGGTGACGGACTCGGGCGAGATCGAGCTGCCGAATGGCTTCGGTCGTTTCACCGCGAATGGCAAGACCTGCCGCACGCTGGCGCAGGAGATCAAAGCGGAACTGGAAAAGGATTACTACAAACGCGCAACGATCCAACTCGGCCTGGACTCGATCAACAATGTGCGGGGCCAGGCGTACGTTTCCGGCCAGGTTTCCAAACCAGGCCCAGTGAACATTCCGGTGAACGCTTTGCTCAAGTTGAGCCAGGCCATTCTCATCGTCGGTCCGCCCACGCAATGGGCCAAGCTGACGGCCGTGAAAGTCGTGCGACAAACGGGCAAGGAAACGCAAACGATGATCGTGGATGTCGATGCCATTTTAAACAAGGGAAGGCCGGAGAGAGACATGGTATTGGAGCCGGACGATTTGGTGATCGTGCCGGAACGGGGGGTCCTCATCGGAAATTGACAATCCGCAGCAACGCAATTGCCATGAACGAACCGCTTCCTTTTCAAGCTGGAGACCGCGCGACCGGCGTGGCGCAATTCTTCAGCCGCATGCAGCGTTACAAATCGCTGCTCAAGCGGCGTTGGTGGGTGTTGTTGATTACGCTGGGCATCGCGGTTGGCGCGCAGACGTATCGCGCGTCCAAAACGCCGCTCACCTACGTATCGAAGGCGCAGATGATCGTCGGAAACCGCAGTTCGACGGTGACGGACACGGCGGCAGCCAATGACGAAAATTTCGTGGGCACCACCATTGCGTTGCTAAAAGGGAATTTGATTGCGACGCGGGCCAGGGAGGCCATCGCGGCGGCGCAGCCCGATTTGCCGCAAAGGCCGGTCACGCTTGAGATGTCGCTGGTGCCGAAAACTTCGATTTTTCTGCTTCAGGCGCGTGGCGAGTACCCGAAGTTCACGCAGGCTTACCTGAACGCGTGCATGGATGAGTTCCTGACGTATCTGAAAGAGATCCGTGGCAAGAGCAGCGCCGACACGATGCGCGCCGTCACGGAACAAATGCAGGAAGCGCAGAAGCGAATTGATGAAGGACGCGCGGAAATGGTTCGGTTCCAGAATAATCACAACGTCTCGTTTGTTGAGGAGGATGCGAAGAGCACAGCGTTGCGGCTGAATAATTTGCAGAACGATCTCGCTCAGCTTAAGCGCAACCATCGGCTTCTGGAGTCGCTGAACAACGCCTCTGCAACTCGAAGCGGCGATAAGAATGATGGCGGGGTTAACGATGTCCGCGAGCAGGACCGCGCACGGCAGCAGCTTGCTCAACTGGAACAACAGAAACGAGAGATGGACAAGATCTACCGGCCTAAGCATCCGAAAATGATCAAGCTGGAGGAACAGATTGCGGCGCAGTCGAATCTGCTCCAGGTATTGCAAACGTTGTCCGCCGAGCAATTGCAACAGCGCCGGGAAGATCTCGACAAGCAGATCGCCGCCGTTCAAACCGACATCGAGAAGGAAGAACAGAAGTCGCGCGAAGCCAGCTCTCGCCTGGCTGAGTACGAAACCATCAAGGCGAAAACCGAGGACGCCAAAAGCCTTTATTCGCGCATCTCGTCCATGTTGGAGAAGGTCAAAATCGAAGGCGGAGTTCCGGTGGAATCCATTTCAGTTCTGGAGCCTGCCTCCATAGCCAAGGCGGACAACAGCGGTTTCACGAAGAACATCATCATCGGCTGCTTCATCGGAATCGTCTTCGGTGTCGGCCTGTTGTTTCTGTTGGATCGCTTCGATGATCGACCGGTTTCTTATACCGAGTTGCAGGAGCACTTCGACGAAATGATTCTCGGTCAGATTCCCGAGGATTCCACCCGTGCGCGCGATCGCAAGTTGCTGCCGCTCACCGCCAATGACACGCGGTACGCCTACGCCGAGGCGCACCGCAATTTGCGTTCATCGCTCATCTTTATGGCCATCGAGGGTGCGCGGCCCCGCACGATCGTGATCACCAGCGCGGTTCCAGGTGAAGGCAAGTCCACGGTCGCGGTGAATCTGGCGATCACGATGGCGCTCTCCGGCTCACGCGTGCTCCTCATCGACGCGGACATGCGCAAGGGAACAGTTCACGAATACTTCGAGATCGCGGAGCAACCCGGTCTGGCCGACGTGCTGACCGGCGGAACGCCATGGGAGCAAGTGATTCAACAAACGCATGTGCAGAATCTTTCCGTGATGCCGCGGGGCCACTTCCCATCGAACCCGGGCGAGCTGTTGCTGACGGGCGCCGACGGATTGCTGCGCGATGTTTATTCGCATTTCGATTTTGTGTTGTTCGATAGCGCGCCGATTCTCGCCGCCGACGATACGGCGAGCCTTGCACCCAAAGTCGATGGAACATTGTTTGTCATTCGCGCGGCTTACACTTCGGCGCGGCTCGCCCGCAACGCGCTGGAGCTGCTTTATCAACGGCAAGTCAACGTGATGGGCATCGTGTTCAACTCGGTGGAGACGAACAGCCGCGAGTATTATTATTTCAAATACCCTGAGTATTACGCGAAGGGCTTGGCGCACAAACAGAGCTGAGCGATGCGACATTAACAAGTGGCCGGCAGGTAGGGCGTGTCTGTCCCAGCGCGCCGGGTGAGGCGTCAGCAAGTTCTGTCTTCGCGTGGCACGGCGCGCTGGGACAGACACGCCCTACCATCGACGTTTGAGGCGACACGCCATCAATGGTCGAAGTTAATGTCGATAGCGACGCAGGAAGATTCGCACCACGATCAGGCCGGCGATTAATCCGCCGAGATGCGCCGCGTGCGCGACGTGTGTTCCGAGCAGCCAATTGGGAAACATGATTCCCACCACGGTGATCACGGCGGCAACGGTGAGCAGACGATTCGCGGTCATGCGCACGGGAATCACAAAAAACAGCAGCAGCGTCATGCGCGCTTCCGGAAAAAGAGAAGTGAACGCGGCGATCAATCCGAACACGCCCGCCGAAGCGCCGACGACTGGGCCGCCGAAACGTTGATACGATAAGATGCTGGCGAACACTTGAAGCGCGCCGCCCGCCACGCCGCTGACCAAATAGAGCAACGCGAGCCGGGATTTTCCGAGCACGGCTTCCAGCGGTCGACCGAAGACAAAAATCATCCAGCAGTTCAACAGCAGGTGAACGATGCCTCCGTGAAGAAATTGAAAAGTGATCAGTTGCCAAAAATGCCCGTGACGCAGGCCGGCCAGGCTCAGCGCGCCGTGGGGCACGAGCGGAAGCCGCATGCCGATGAGGAACACCAGGACATTCAGCGCGATTAGCGCCATGGTGAACGGCGGAAACCGTTGCGAGTTGCCCATGCGGTCCAAGAATCCCTCTGACACGCGGCGAACCTAGAGGCGTGCCGCCGCTGTTTCAAAAGATTTTGTTAATGACGATGCCATGCGCGGTGATTTCGGGTGCGGATGCTTTTCCACGAGCGACGGCGCAACGGATGGCGGGATGTTCCCGCACATACGCGCTCAACAATTCCGGCGCGATGAGCAGCGCGGTGGAGAGCGCATCGGTATCCGTTGCTCGCGGCAGGACTACGGCACTCAGCAGCGCTCCTTCCGCCGGTGTGCCGGTGCGTGGATCAATGACATGGCCGTAAGTTTTTTCGCCGTTTTGAAAGGAGCGTCCCCAAACAGCCGAGACGGAGAGCGACTCATCCTCGAGTTCAACTATCGCGAGCGGTTCGGCAGTGAGATCCTGGCGCGGAGAAGTGACGGCGATCTTCCAACGCGCGCCATTTGGCTGACGACCGATCGCCATGCTCGTGCTTGTGCCGCCGTGAATCAGCACGCTGGCGACACCCGCTTCGCGCAACAGATCAACGGCGCGATCGACGGCGTAGCCTTTGCCAATGGCGCCGAAGTCGAGCATCACGCCGGGCCGTGTGAAACGGACGGTGAGTTTGTCTGAATCCAGTTCGACGTGCTGCATCCCCACTTGCAAACACGCTTCCTCGAAAGCCGCCGCGTCCGGCATTGCACCCGTCCCGCCCATGAATCCCCAGCAACGCATCAGCGGCGCAATGGTTATTTCGAACGCGCCGCCCGTCTCGTGCGTCAGCTCGCGCGCGCGTTCGAGGAGGTGAAACAAACCCGGCGTGACACGCACGGCGCGTTGATGCGCCTCTGCGTTCAGCCGCGCCACCTCGCTGCTGGGGCGATACAAACTGAGTTGCGCTTCGACGCGATCAATTTCATCCAGCGCTTCTTCGCCCGCCGCGCGCAACGCCACAGAATCTTCGCCATGCAAGATGATTTCAAATCGCGTCGCCATAGCGTGACGAGCGACCAGGACTTGTGCGGCGGAATTCACGTGAAAGTCTTAACGCAGAGACAGAGTCGCGCGAAGCGTTTTGGCGCATAGCGCATCGTCGCGGCTTTCTAAAACAAAGCGGCGGTCGAATGACCGCCGCTCGTGAAGGAAGATATTCTATTCGCGCTCAGGACAATTCGAGCGAGCCGTAAGTAAGCGCCGGAACTTCTTTGCCGTTTCCGTCCGTCACCTTGCGCGTCTTTTCGTCGAAGAGGCAGGCCATATTCTGGCGCTCGGATTGTTCAGCCAGTGAGATAACCGTCTGCACGCGAATGGCGAGATCGATGCCGGCGTTCGGCTGCTTGTTCGCGCGGATGCAATCAAACCAGTTCTTCTCGTGGAAGCGGATGTCCTCGGCCTGCATGCCGCTAATTTGCTTCGGCTCGACTTCTTCGGAAGCCCAGCGCTCGGGCAATATTTCGAGGCGCTCGCCGTTGTTGCCCAAATTCATCGTGGCCTTGTGGCCGTAGATGACGAAGCCAGGACTCTTCGCATTGACCGTGCTGCAGGTGACGGTCAGCAAGTAGCCACTGGGGAATTCCGCCGTGAGTTGCACATGTTCCGGCACATCGCGCTCGGGCGTGCCGGGCGTCTTCTTGTCCGAGTGAACGTTCTTCGAGCCGATGCTCACCACCCGGCGCGGAAACTCGGGATTGCCCGAAGCGAGCATGAGCGGGTGCAAACGATGCGGCACTAGATCGCCGAGCAACCCGCCGCAATAAGGATAATATTTGCGCCAGCGATGAAAATGATCTGCGCTGAATGACGGACGCTTCTTCACTTGGCCGAGCCACTTTTCCCAATCCAGGTTCCCGGGCTTCGTTTCAGGATCGATGTCATAATTCCATTCGCCCTTGGGATTGTTGCGGCAGTAATAGCCCTGGCTCCAAATGAGCTGGCCGATTTCGCCGCCCTTGATCAACTCCGCTGCTTTGTGCCAACCGCCTGCGGAACAGCCCTGAGAACCGACTTGGAGAATTTTGCCCGTGCTTTTTACCGCGTCGTACACTTGGAAAGCCTCGCCCAAGTAGCGCGTCATCGGCTTCTCGCAATACACGTGCTTGCCCGATTGCATCGCTTGGATGGCGATCGTGGAGTGCCAGACGTCATGCGTCGCGACCACGACGGCGTCGATGTCTTTGCGATCGAGCACCTTTTGGTATTCCGTGTACACATCGGATTCCTTGAGTGGCTGCGGCATCTTGCGGCCGTATTGGTCGGCGCGGCCCATCATCCAATCGCGCCGCTTCGAGAACAGATCGCAGCCCGCCGCGACGACCACGTTATTGTCACTGCCCTTGTTCTGCATCCCCATGATGTGGTCCTGGCCAATGCCGTAGCCGACGCCGATGACCGCCACAGCGATGCGATCGTTTGCGCCAATCACTCTGCCGGTCGAAGGCGCGGTGTCCGCGCCATAGACTGGCGTTTTCAAAATTCCGGTGGCGGCAAGGGCGGCACTCGCGATGGAAGTTTTCTTGATGAAGTCCCGGCGGGATTCGCCGGCCAACGAAGTCTGTTCTTTTTTCATGGCAATTCTTTCGCTCGTTATTTTTGGGGCGTGTGGGCGAGCCTACTGGATCGCATTGAGGGGTCAAGCCGCGACAACGAAAAAGCGAGGCCGGGTTGCCCCGGCCTCGCTGAATGTTTTCTCGTTCCCGCTCGCGACAACGTCCATCGCCGGCGAGCGCGGATCGAGGAAGCGGATTAGTAATCCATGCCGCCCATACCGCCACCGCCATGGTCGTGACCGCCGCCAGCCGGCTTCTTGTCCTTCTCAGGCGCTTCGGTGATCAAGCACTCGGTCGTGAGCAGCAGGCCCGCGATCGAAGCCGCGTTCTGCAGCGCGCTGCGCGTGACTTTCTTCGGATCCACGACGCCAGCTTTAACGAGGTCTTCGTATTCGCCGGTCGCAACGTTGTAACCGTCGTTGCCCTTGCGCTTGCGCACTTCCTGCACAATGACGGAGCCTTCCACACCCGCGTTATTCGCGAGCGTACGGAGCGGGCTTTCCACAGCGCGCTTGACGATTTCCACACCGATCTGTTCGTCGGCATCCGTGAGCTTGAGCGCATCGATAGCGGGCAAGCAACGGATGAGCGCCACGCCGCCGCCAGGCACGATGCCTTCTTCGACAGCCGCGCGGGTCGCGTGCAACGCATCTTCGACACGAGCTTTCTTTTCCTTCATCTCGGTCTCGGTCGCAGCGCCGACATTGATGACGGCGACACCACCGGCGAGCTTCGCCAGGCGTTCCTGCAATTTTTCGCGATCGTAATCGGAAGTGGTTTCTTCGATCTGACGGCGGATTTGATTCACGCGGCCCTGAATGTCGCTGCTCTTTCCGTAGCCTTCGACAATGGTCGTGTTTTCCTTGTCCACGACGATGCTCTTGGCGCGGCCGAGATCATTCAATTCGAGGCTCTCGAGCTTGATACCGAGATCTTCGCTGATGAACTTGCCGCCCGCGAGAATCGCGATGTCTTCGCACATGGCCTTACGGCGATCGCCGAAGCCAGGGGCCTTGACCGCGCAAACGTTGATCGTGCCGCGGAGCTTGTTCACGACCAGGGTCGCAAGCGCTTCGCCTTCCACGTCCTCAGAAATGATGAGGAGCGGTTTGCCGATCTTCGCCACTTTTTCCAGGACGGGGAGCAGGTCCTTGAGGCTGCTGATCTTCTTTTCGAAAATCAGGATGTAAGCGTCGTCGAGCTTAGCTTCCATCGTCTCCGCATTCGTCACGAAGTAAGGAGAGAGATAGCCCTTGTCGAACTGCATGCCTTCGACCACGTCCAGCGTGGTGTCGATGGACTTGGCTTCTTCTACCGTGATGGTGCCGTCCTTGCCGACCTTGTCCATCGCATCGGCAATGATCTCGCCGATGGTGCTGTCCCAGTTCGCGGAAACCGTAGCGACCTGTTTGATCTCTTCTTTGTCTTTGACCTTCTTCGCAACTTTCGCGAGCTGCTCGACGGCTGCGTCAACGGCCTTCTGGATGCCGCGTTGAATCGCAATCGGGTTCGCGCCCGAGGTCACGTGTTTCAAACCTTCGCGATAGATCGACTCGGCGAGAACCGTTGCCGTCGTCGTTCCATCACCGGCGATGTCGCTGGTCTTGCTTGCGACTTCGCGGACCATCTGCGCGCCCATGTTTTCATAAGCATCTTCGAGTTCGATCTCCTTCGCCACGGTGACGCCGTCCTTGGTCACCGTCGGGGAGCCGAATTTTTTGTCGAGAACGACGTTGCGGCCCTTCGGACCGAGCGTCGCCTTGACCGCCCTCGAGAGCTTTTCCACACCGCGAAGCAAGGCCTGCCGCGCGGCTTCATCAAATACGAGAATTTTTGCTGCCATAGATTTTATTGAGTTGGTTGTAGTTATTCGATGACGGCGAGGATGTCGTCCGAGCTAAGGATTTTGTATTCCTTGCCGTCCAATTTGATTTCAGTGCCGCCGTATTTGCTCACGAGAACACGGTCACCCTTCTTCACTTCAAACGGAACTTTCTTTCCGTTGTCGTCCGTTTTGCCGGTGCCGAGAGCGACGATGATGCCTTCGGTCGGTTTTTCCTTGGCGGTATCAGGAATGATGATCCCGCCCTTTTTCGTTTCCTTTTCCTCGGCGGGTTCCACGAGAACGCGGTCGCCGAGCGGTTTTAGATTAGCTGCCATAGTTTTTGTTTTTTGCGTTGTTTGTTTCGCGTGAAGCAAATCCCGAAGCACGCGCTGCGGGAAAAGTGAAGGGCTGCGCTCAACTGAAAACGCAGCCCTGATAAATCATTTCTTCTCGTCCACTACTTCGGCATCAATGACGCCTTCATCCTTTTTCTCGCCGGGCTGCTCAGTGCCAGCGCCGCTTGAATCCGTCTGCGTGCCGCCAGGTTGTGGACCTTTCGCCTTTTCGGACGCGGCTTTGTAAAGCTCCGCGGAAACCGCTTGCCAACCCTCGTTCAACTTCTCGCTCGCAGACTTGATGGCCGCTGTGTCGCTGCCTTTCAGTGCTTCTTTCGTGTCATTAATCGCCGTCTCGATCTTGTTCTTTGAATCGCCTGAGATTTTGTCGGCATTGTCCTTGAGCATCTTTGCCGAACGATAAACGGAGTTGTCCGCTTCGTTGCGCGTCTCAATCTCCTCGCGGCGTTGCTTGTCCTCGTCGGCGTGCGCCTCGGCGTCCTGTTTCATTTTCTCGATCTCATCTTTCGAGAGACCACTGCTCGCCGTGATCGTGATTTTCTGTTCCTTGCCGGTTCCGAGATCCTTCGCATTCACGTGCAGAATCCCGTTGGCATCAATGTCGAAAGTGACTTCGATCTGAGGCATGCCGCGCGGAGCGGGCGGGATGTCCGTGAGTTGAAATTTTCCAATCGTCTTGTTGTCCCGCGAAAACTGCCGCTCGCCTTGAAGCACGTGGATCTCAACGCCAGGTTGGTTGTCACTCGCCGTCGAGAAAATTTCGGACTTCCGCGTGGGGATGGTCGTATTGCGTTCGATGAGTTTCGTGAAAACGCCGCCCAGTGTCTCAATGCCGAGCGACAAGGGCGTGACATCCAGAAGCAGCACATCTTTGACGTCACCCTTGAGCACACCGCCTTGAATCGCCGCGCCGACGGCCACCACTTCGTCCGGGTTCACGCCCTGATGCGGCGGTTTGTTCACGAGCTTGTGCGCTGTCTCGACCACGCGAGGCATGCGCGTCATGCCGCCGACCAGAACCAGTTCGTCGATCTTATCAGCACTGACACCGGCATCTTTCAGGCAGTTCGTGACCGGCGTCACCGTGCGCTCAAAGAGATCGTCACAAAGCTGCTCCATCTTGGCGCGGGTCAACTTCGTGCTGATGTGCTTGGGACCGCTCGCGTCAGCCGTGATGAAGGGAAGATTAATATCGTACTGCTGTGAACTGGAGAGGGCGATCTTGGCTTTTTCCGCCTCCTCTTTGATTCGCTGAAGCGCATCAGGCTGCTTGCGCAGGTCCATTCCCTGTTCCTTTTTGAATTCGTCGAGAATCCAATCCATGATGCGGTTGTCCCAGTCATCGCCGCCGAGATGCGTGTCGCCATTTGTCGCCTTGACCTCGAAAACACCTTCTCCGATTTCAAGAACAGAGATGTCGAACGTGCCACCACCCAAATCGTAAACCGCAATTTCTTCGTCTTTCTTCTTATCCAAACCGTACGCCAAAGAGGCCGCCGTCGGCTCATTGATAATGCGGAGCACTTCCAGACCGGCGATTCGGCCAGCATCCTTCGTCGCCTGCCGCTGAGAATCGTTGAAGTAGGCCGGCACAGTGATGACCGCTTGTGTGACCTTTTCGCCCAAGCGCATCTCCGCATCGGATTTAAGCTTCGCCAGAATCATCGCCGAGACTTCCGGGGGACTAAACTGCTGTTTCTTGCCCTCGATTTCAACCTCGACCGCTGCATCCCCATTGGAAGCGCGAACTACCTTGTAGGGCACTCGCTTAATTTCCTCCTGCACTTCATCAAACTTGCGCCCCATAAAGCGTTTGATGGAATACACAGTGTTGCGGGAGTTGGTGACGGCCTGCCGCTTTGCGGCGTCGCCGACCAGACGCTCTCCGGTTTTGGTAAACGCCACGACCGAAGGGGTCGTGCGCTTGCCCTCTGAATTCTCCAACACGGTAGGCTCGTTTCCCTCCATTGCAGCCATGCAGGAGTTCGTCGTGCCTAAATCGATGCCTAAAATTTTTGCCATAAATGAGCTTTCGATTAAAACCAAATGGGCGGTAGCACTCCGAATACCGAAACCGGGGAAACAACTCACAACATTAGTAATGAGAGCTATTTACAGGACCTTTGCAAGCCCTTAGCAGTCTCCCAATTAAGAGTCATATTGACTCATCAAGCGAATTGATGGCACACATGCCATTTGTTGTGGAAATTCTGGTGCGGAGATGGATCAATAAAAGCCCTACGTCAGATGGGGAAATGCCGGATATCCGAGATGCTTGAGCAATTGTAGCGGGCCGAATGGCGTCCAGTTTCTGTCTAGCCTCCGTCCTGAGCCCGTGAATGAGACGATAATCAACCGAATCCGGGATGCGCTTGGATTCCAATTCTCTCGCACGATTCACTTCGACCTCTTGCCGCGCCACGTAGCCAGAGTATTTAATCGAAAGCTCCACCTGCTCAACAATTTCTTGAGTTAAGAGCGGGTCGTGTCCTGGAAGATCGCAATAGGAAACTTCGGGACGCCGTAGCGTCTGAGCCAGCGTTTGTTTTCCGATTCGCGTGGTTTCCAGACGCCTCAGCTCCGTTCCAATGGCTTCACGCTTGGCAAAAAACTTCGCATGATTTTTTCCCGAGAGAAGGCCGATCTCGAAACCGAGTTCACTCAGACGCATGTCAGCATTGTCTTGTCGCAGAAGAAGCCGGTATTCAGCCCGCGATGTAAACATGCGGTATGGCTCGGAGGTACCTTTGGTAACAAGATCGTCGATCAGCACTCCAATGTAGGCTTGATCACGGCGCAGAATGACAGGCTCCTTTTCTCGAACCTTCTTGGCCGCGTTGATGCCAGCCATGAGTCCTTGAGCAGCCGCCTCTTCGTAGCCGGACGTTCCATTGATTTGACCGGCAAGAAATAGGTTCGAGCAAAATCGGCTTTCCAGCGACGGGTGCAGTTGCGTGGGATGAGCAAAATCATACTCAACGGCATACGCGGGTCTCATAATTTCCGCGCGCTCACATCCCACAATGGTGCGAACCAGTTCCACTTGGACGTCGAAGGGCAGACAGGTGGAAAATCCATTCACGTATATCTCATCTGTCGCGACACCTTCAGGCTCCAGGAAAATTTGGTGAGAGGTCTTTTCTGCGAATCTGACAATTTTATCTTCGATGGACGGACAATATCTTGGGCCGACTCCTTCAATGACTCCCGAGTACATGGGGGATTTGTGGAGGTTGGCTCGAATTATTTCGGCCGTGCGCTCCGTCGTTCGAGTGAGGTGACAAGGTAATTGCCCATTCAAGGATTCAAGGATCGATCCCGGCGGATAGATGGTATCGAGCTGCCGATAGTTCAATGGGGCGGAACGTTCCACGTGGAACAAATCCTCCTTCCAATAAGTGAAATACGGAACCGGCTCATCGCCTGGCTGCGGTTCCAGCCGGCTAAAGTCAATGGAATTCTTGATCAAACGAGGAGGGGTGCCAGTCTTTAAGCGGCCGAGTTCCAAGCCAAGATCCAGCAAAGAATCCGACAGGCTCATCGCAGCCGATTCTCCCGCGCGGCCCCCGGACTGTTGGTTTGAACCAATGTGCATCAACCCGCGCAAAAACGTTCCCGTCGTAAGAATTACGGTGGCACCTTCAAATCGAACGCCCAACGTCGTTTCAACACCAATCACCCGGCGATCTTCAGTCGCCAGTTTCGCCGTCTGGCCTTGCTTGCAGTCGAGCCGGGGCTGTCGTTCGCAGATCCATTTCAATCGATACTGATATGCCTTCTTATCACATTGAGCGCGAGGAGCCCATACTGACGGACCACGTTTTGTATTCAGCATGCGAAACTGGAGGCCAGTCATATCCGTGGCCTTGCCCATCTCGCCGCCCAAAGCATCGATCTCCCTAACCAAATGTCCCTTGGCCAATCCTCCAATGGCGGGATTGCACGACATCTGCCCGATGGAATCCAAGTTAGTTGTCAGCAATAGGGTGTCGCAACCCATCCGGGCGGCAGCCAGTGCCGCCTCAACGCCCGCATGTCCGCCGCCCACAACAATCACATCGTAGCGTTTTGGATACGTATACATACGTTTCGTTAATTTTCCTTTCTCTGGCAGCGAAATAACCATTCACTCTGCTCTGAACCGCCGTCCGACAATGAAATTACCGAACGCTTGCATCCGGGGTGTGACCCAGAGGGGGCGCCATGCCTAAGTCCAGATCGAAAACCGACTCTAAGTTCAAAGGCTTCGCCAGACAAAGGATATTTCAAAAATGCGTTGGCCAAAAAGGGGGCAGGTTCCCAAGGATTTCACCAAAGTCCAGCGAACCAAGACAGCGGATCAGAACCGGTAAGAAGCTTGGAAAGGCGTCGCGCCAGACTGCTTTCTCACGCGGCGGTCTGGATTTGCAGCAAGGTGCTCGCAAATCTTGAAGATCATTTCGACATCCTCTTGGGCATTCAACGCGTTCGCGAGTTGTGCCGGAGTCAGGCGTTGGTGGCTCTCCGCCAAGTGACTGAGAACTCTGTTCTGGAGCGAAATGATTTTGGTCGCCGCTTTCTTACCAGCTTCCACGCCTGGTTGATGATAAGCATTCACGTTTATCAACGCCGCATAAATGCCTACCGTTCGCTCAAAAAGCGCAATGAGCGCACCGACCGTGGCAGGCGAAAGCTCGTGAATAGTCAAAGTGATCGACTCGCGTCCATTTTCATAGAGGGCTTCACGTGTGCCGAGCAAAAATCCCGACAGATAATCGCCGCTCGTAATCCCTACTTCAACCGCTAGCGATTCATCGTGGCGATCCCGGAGCACCTCAATGAATGTGACAAAAAAATTATCCAAGCCATCTCGCAACTGCTGAACGTAGGCGTGCTGATCTGTCGATCCCTTGTTCCCATAAACTGCCAAGCCTTGATTGACTATTTTTCCCGCACGATCCAGTTCTTTCCCGAGTGATTCCATTACTAGCTGCTGGAGATACCTCGAGAATAATTCCAAGCGATCCTTGTATGGAAGTACGACCATATTTTTGAGACCTTTACCGGTACCGGCATGAAACCATGCGGCGGCCAGCCCTGCCGCAGGATTTTTCGCCGTTACAGTGCCACGAGTAATTTCATCGCAGACTTCGGCTCCCCTCAACATCGCGTCGATATCAAATCCCTGAAGCGCGGCGGGTAAAAGGCCCACGGCGGAAAGCTCGCTGGTGCGTCCGCCCACCCAGTCCCACATGGGGAATCTTTGAATCCATGAATTGTTACTGGCAACCAAATCCAATTCGCTTCCTTTACCGGTGACGGCAATCGCATGTTGAGTAAAGTTCAGCCCGGCTCGTTCATAGGCGACCCGTGCCTCCAGCATTCCGTTCCTCGTTTCCTTGGTGCCGCCAGACTTTGAGATAACCACCGTCAGAGTCTGCCCCAGTTCATCGCCGATTTCCGCCAGTACCCTGTCCATGCCGTCGGGGTCCGTATTGTCGAAGAAGAACGCCCGCAACTTATCCGTCGCAGGATGACCCAAGGCCTTGGTAACGAACTGCGGACCCAAAGCGGAACCGCCGATTCCAATCACCAAGAGGTTTCGGAAGACACCATTGTGTCCGCGCACAGCACCGCCATGCACTTGCACGGCAAATTGTTTGATCGCAGCAATTGTCTCCTCGATCTCCTGACGAATGGCGGGTGTGGGTGCGAGCGCCGAGTTACGGAGCCAATAGTGCCCCACCATGCGGTTCTCATCGGGATTGGCGATGGCTCCTGCTTCGAGAGCTTTCATTTCTTCGAATGCAGCTTGGAGTCGCGGCTCCAATCGCTCGAAAAAATCGTCGGCGAAATCCATCCGACTCAAGTCCAGCGCGAGACCGATGGAGGGATATTCGGAATAGTATTTTTGGAATCGTTGCCAGAGATGCTCTTTGGAAAGTTTCATACGGCGGCAAACTTTGAACAGACCGCGGCAGATTGACCAATCCTTTCGGCGACGCGGTCCGGTTGAACACAGTCACTGCGTTCAGGAACCAGACACACTCAGCTTCACGCCGCACTTATGGCAGAACACCGCATGCTGCACCGCATTCGCCCCGCAGGAGCCGCAACTTCGCTGCGCAGCCTTATTGCGATAATGAATGACGATATTTCGAATATAAGGAATCCAGGTGAATGCGTATGCGAAAATGAAAACCGAATCCCGCCGCCGAATGCCATAGAGCAGAAGAAGAATGGAACCGATCAAACTCAACCACCAAAACGAAATGGGAACCGTGACCTGCTTTCGCTTTTCCGTGGCAATCCATTGCACGAAAAAGCGGGAGAAGAAAACTCCATTGCCGATCCACCCGACCGCCTTCCACATGTGCCACTCGATTCCGAGGAAACGCTGGCCGTCCCAGATGAAGCTCGGCATGGCCATTTATTTTTCCGCGAGCAATTTCTTCACTTTGCTGGCCAGCGATTCACGAGCGTTGAGGTCTCGCAGTTTTCCCCTCTTGTCCACCAGCCAAACCGTCGGGATGGAACTGATCTCAAACGTCTGGCCAAGCTTGTTCTCCCAGCCCAGCCCATCGAAATACTGCGGCCACGTTAAACCCTCGTCGGCGACGAACTTCGTCAACGTTTCTTTGTCCTTATCAAAGCTGATCGCCAGAATCTCGAAACCCTTCGAGTTGAGCTTGGCGTACGTTTCCTTCACTTCCGGCAAGCTGGCGCGGCACGGCCCGCACCAGGTCGCCCAAAAATCCACCAGCACTACTTTGCCGGCGTAGTCCTTTAGGTCCACTTCCTTTCCGTTCAGATCCTTGAACTTCAAATCGAGAACCTTTCCCACTCGATCGTACTTTCGAAGCTGCGCCTCCGCCTGTTCCTTTGCTTCTCCGCTGGAATTTTTTGCGACCAATCGAGTGACGGCCCGCGCTTTCTCAATATCATCAGCATCAAGATAACCTTGCGCGATCATCAGCCAGAGATCGTTGGCTTCCTCTCGTTTAGGAAATTCCTGCTGCAACTCTTGCGTCGCCTTCTCGGCCTTCTCCAGAAGGGCGAGCCGATTCGTCGTCTCCTCATCCATCACCATTTTCGCGATGCGCTGCGCGCGCAGGTTGAATTTCTCTTCCGGCGGCAAAGTTGGATCACTCAACCTTTTCTCCTCCAATGCCTCGAGTCCTGCCTGTCGATTCGTTTCGCCGAGTTGCACGGCCACGGCCAATAACTTCAGTTCCATGCTTTGGGCCTCCTTCGCCTTCGGATGAGACGGGAATTTCGTGTAGAACTCTTTGGCCTTGTCCGCTCCCAATCCCGCAAAAACGCCATTCTGCTTTTCGAATGCGGCGATCTGTTCCGGGGTGGGCTGGTTCGTCCGCCATTCCGCCGGCGACGGCGGTGGTCGAAAAGATCTCTGTAACTCCTGCCACGCCACATCTCCAGCGCTGCTCTCGGGCGTCTTGTCCTCCGCCGCAAACGTCAGCGCGACCGCACAGGCGGCCACTATGATACTCACCCGCATCCATTGCTTCATTCTCATGATTTGCCCTCCGTCGCTGAACTCGGCCGCAATTTCTCCAGCAACAACTGCGCACGCCGTGGATTTTCCGGCGACGAAAAATCCGCCTCGCGCATTTCTTTGTCAGGCGCCTCCGCCACGCCCAATCCCACCCCTAAAGTTTCCACCTCATCCGCAGCCAACAGCGTGCTGCCCTTTTCGCGCTGCTCGATTCGGACCGCAGTGCGGGCAAACTCCATTAACACCGCGCACGGTTCAAGACACGCAATCAAGGACTTTTCCGCCGTGGTATCCGGCCGCAAACCTTCGACCGTCCACAATCGCTGCTTCAAACAAAACCGTGCATGACAGCCGGCGCGCGCCACCTGCGCCACCTGCACATCGGTCAGCAGCGTCGTGACGCGATACATCCCCGTCTGCCGCGCGGCGAATTCGCGATAATGCGTCACGGGCGGATTCGGCTGCTGCGCTGCGAACCAATCCGCCACCGCGCCGGGATATAAATGCGATAACGCGGCATCCATCTCCGCGACATCGCGCGCGACAAAATGCCAACCCCGCCGCAGCGTCGGTGCGCTTTTCAACGGCCGGAACTGTTTACCATCTGCGAACTGCGCAATCTCCCGCAACTCAGTCAACGTCACCGGACGCAACGAAGCCGCCTCGCGATCCGTGACATGTCGCAGATCAAATCCTTCCGCGATTCTTCGCAACAACACCTGCGCAAAAATAAGTTCCGGCGCAACACGCGCAGCCAAGGCTTCGATCGCTGGATTAGGAACTCTGGAAACCATCGCGCGCGCAACCTAAAGCTTCACTGCCAATTGAAAAGATGATTCCTGCTCGCGCGAGTGTTTAGAAACAAACTATTCCGAATCACCCGACAACGCGCGCGCTACCATCGTCCGCACGGCGGTGCCGCGAATCTGCCCGCTCACGAGTTTCCCATCGGGATCGACGAGCACACTCGCCGCGTTGCCGCTAATCCCGAACATCGCGGGAATGCTCGTCTGGCTTGAATCGCCGAGATAAATTTGCGGCCACGTCATGTTCTGCCGACTGGCGAACTGCTCCGCATTTTTCGCATCGCCGTCCAGGTTGCATCCGAGGATCGCCAATCTATCCGCGCCATACGTAGTCTGGAACTGCTTCAAGGTTTGAAAATCATACGTGCTGTAGCCCACGCTCAAACCCCAGAAGTGCAGCAGCACGTACTTGCCGCGAAAGTCCGACAGCTTGATCGTTTTGCCGTTGCTCGTCTTGCCTTCGAATGACGGAACCACTTTTCCGATTTTTACGCGCGGACGAATCGTCAACTCCAGCACCCCGATGTCGAGCGGCGCATTCACCTTCACGTTCGGCTCGTCCGGCACGACCACTTCCTTCATCATGTTGCCGATGGTGCGGCGGTTGTAATACTCGTCCTCGGGATCGGTGATATTGATGATGAGATCGTATTTGCCGGGCGGAATACTCTCGGCGCGAAAACTTCCATTCGTATCGAAGAGCAAAACGTAAGTCCGCTCGGCGCGCTGCCGGGCGCGCATGGTTTCCGCCGTGATTGGCTGGCCCGCGTCATCAATATTCACATTGTTCAGCAACACCAGCGGACGTGCTGCTGTGGGGCGCCGGCCATTCGCAGTTGCATCGCCCGGAAGCACCAAAACGAGTTGGTGAACGTCCCGTCGCCAATCCACATCTGATTGGTCGCCGCCGTTCACTTTCACGCGGCCCGTCACACGCCGGCCCGTGCCGCCGAGCGTCGCTTCCGTCGTTTCGCCTGCTTTCACGACGACGGGGAAACCATGACTCAAAGCCGGATCGCCATTGCGATCATCTTTGAAGCGATATTCCAACGCGAGACGATGTTCGCCCGGCGGCACCTTGGAAAAAATAAAACTTCCATCCGGCTCCGCATCCATCTTCACGGAATAATACAGACGCGCCGCGCGACCTTCCGAATCTATGATTTGATCCGCCGTGTTTTGCAGCCGCAAAATTCCTTCTGGCTCGGCGCGATCTCCGACGCGCATGAAGCCCTTCATCGTTCCCCAAGGCTGCAACACGATCTTCCCATCACGTTGGACCTCCGCGACCTTTGCTTCGCCGAAACCTTGCTCGTGGCTGACGAAAATCTCGTCCGGCTCCAGTTTCGGCGCGAACTCGAATCGTCCCTTCGCATCCGTCCGCACCAGTTCTGAAGCGGAACTGCTGCTGCCGCGAAGTTGTCCTCCGATATCGAGATAGCCGAACTCGCCGCGTTCCACGAGCGCCAGCGTCGCGCCAGCCAGCGGCGAGCCATCTGGTAATTGCACCACGCCCGCGATCCCCTTGCCCTTCTTCAGCGCGAAGTCATTCGTGTACGAATCTGGCTGGTTGAATGCCGGCGAAATTTGCGGCTGATAACCCATCGCCTCGACCATCACACGCGCTTCCGGCTGAAAAAAATACGACTCAATCTTCAATGCGTATTCGCCGTCGCGCCCGCGTATCATCTCCGAACGGTCCCATTGAATCCGAGTTTCGCCCTGCGAATACTTGCGCCCCGGAATGATCGTGAACGATGGGATCGGCTGCTTCGTATCCGCATCATAGACTTTTCCATAAACGCCCGGCGCTCTGTTGATTGGAATCACCACGTTGCCCGCCGATCCTGCGAACGAATGCCGCGTGTTGTAGTAATTCGTCTTGCTCACATAGAACGTGACCTGTTCCAGCGGCGCGCCCGTCCACACAAAATTGCCTTGGTCGTCCGTCAGCGTTTGGAACCTCAGCAAATCGCTTGTGCCGTTCCAGTCATCCAGGCGCACACGAGCGCCGCTCACGGGGCGTCCCTGGCGATCCTGCACGCGGCCTTTCAAAACTTTCGCGGGCGCGAGTTGGATCTCCTGCGGAGCGCTTTTCCCCGATACGCCCACATTGCGAAACAGCGGTGCGAACCCATCGCGCAACACGATGATCGCGGCGACCTCGCCCGGGTCACCGATGCGTGTTTTGAAATTTCCTTTCGCGTCTGTCCGCAGAAATTTTCGATCTGCAACACCGCGTTGCACGATCACTTCAGCGTCGGAAATCGGCTTGCCATTCGTGTCCACGAGCCCTCCTTCCAACAACATCGCGGATTGTAACTTCATGATCACGTCGCCGGCCAACAGTGCATTTGTGGTGACGAGCGGAATCAGTTGGGTGCGCGGCGACGCGGTTCTGCGCGCCGTGTTCATTCCCACCAACGTGCCGTCCGGCATTCTCTGATAAGTGACGCCAGACGACGAACGGACTAAACTGTCCGATGCATTCGTAGGTGACGGCGCGTAGCCAGCGGTGACAAACAGTGCGGGCCGGAAATCGGGATGCATCACCTGAAAACTGAATCCGTTGAGATCGTCTGGCAACGAACGGCTCGTCCACTTGCCGTCCGCGCCGGTGATCAAGACGTCGTAATCCACTCGCCCGTAATGATGCGGGCTGACGCGAGAGACTTTGTGAATGACCACCTGCGCGCCAGACACCGCGTTACTCGCCGCGTCCTTCACGAAGCCGCCGACACTCAAGCCGGGCTGCAACGTCACCGCGTACTCACCCGTAAACTTCGTCCGATTCGTCTTCGACTCCGACACAATCACCGGCGCCCGGCCCGGCGCGTGGACCCAAACGCTCACACCCACCGCGTGCAACGGAGGATACGGCATATGAACCACACCTTTGGCGTCCGGCTTCGACTCGCCGAAAAAATAAGTCTCCTTGTCGTCGGTGACACCCAGGCTCACGACCGCATTCGTCGGTGGCACGCCGCTCGGGCCATCCGTGACGCGTACGACAATTTCGCCGCGGTAAAGCGCATCACTGAAATCACGCAGGTCACGAACAGGTTTGCGCGAAGGCAACGGACGATTCGGCGGCAGCGTCGAATCCATGCCTTCCACCGTCAGCGCGAGAATGAATGGCGCGGCGCGACTGAACAGCGACACAACATCCACACTTGTGATGACTTCTCCCGGCCTGGGATTCTCGAGTGCCGTTTGAAAAACTCTTGAATCGGTGCCGCGCCGGTCATCGCTGTCGAACCACGCCACCTGTGAGTTGGGATCAAACAGCTCGGATCGTTTTTCCAGGCGCGGCGCGATCCACGAACGCACGTGTATTCCGTAGCCAAGCCGCACCGATTCCTGTCCGCCCTCGGCATAATGAAAAACAATCTTTGCCACGGGCACGCCATCCTTCTCCGAAAACATCGTTCCGTGCAGCAGATGAATGCGCTTCGCATTCCCACCGATCCTGATGCCGGTGACCGCCGTCGGAAAAAATTCTCCCGCACGCGCGGACTCCATGCCGGTGACGGTCACCCGCGAATCGACGCGGAAAGGAACGCCGCCAAAATTTTGGAGACCGCTGGGGAGAATGGAGAACTGACGAACCGATCCCTCGGATGAATTCGCGAACGCTGAAAGATCAACGAAGCGAAAGACGTTGGTGCTGACGCGCGGTGCTTCGGCGGTGCCGGCACGATGAGAGGACAGCAACAGCATTGTTCCGATGGTGAGCGCCGTCACGCCCGCCCAGTCGGGTCGAATCAAACCCAGAATTGATTTCCTCATGCGTGTTCCCAAACCGAAAAGCTCATCACCTGTTCGCTGAACGTGGGACGGGAAAACCGTAGCGGCATCTCAATCTTTTTACATCCGAAATTGCGGGAGCGCTTCTTTGCATTTGCCAGATGCCCGCGGTTTCCAGATTCTGTCGCATCATCAAGAATCCCACGGCAAAGCGTATGAGCTTGGATGTGAGTCGACGCAGAATGGCGGCCTTCGTTTGCGCGCTGTTGGTCTTTGTCTCGTGGATGGCCGCAACGACGATGGCGGCGGAAAAGAAACCGGCGCTGATGTTTTCGCCGACCGGAGGCGTTTACGCGACGAATGTGTCGCTCAACATCTCAGCCCGCACTGGCTCGCCGACGATTCGCTACACGCTTGATGGCTCGGAACCCAATGAAGCTTCGCCGTCCTATTCCGCGCCGCTCGTGATTTCTAACATCACGCTCGTCCGCACAAAAGCTTTCCCGAAGGAAGGTCCGCCCAGCGCGCTATTCGCGGAGGTTTACACGATCGTCGATGATGACGTGGCGAACTTCAGTTCGAACATTCCGCTGATGATCGTCCATTCGTTCGGCACGAACATCGAACACAACACGAAGAACGAAGGAGCTTTGCAATCGATCGACGGCGGCACCGACCGCACGAAAATTACAGGCGCAACGGATTCTTCCGCGCGCGCGCTGCTCAACGTTCGCGGCCGCGCTTCGCTGCGTTATCCGAAAAATTCTTTCACCGTCAAAACGATCAGCGGTGATGGCGACGCCACGTCTGTTTCAATTCTCGGGTTTCCTGCCGACGCCGACTGGGTGCTCTACGCGCCTTATCCGGACAAGACGCTGATGCGCGACGTCCTCGCCTACGAATTGCACGCGCAGATGGGACACGGGGCGCCGGGCGCGAAGTTCGTCGAGGTCTTCGTGAACCGCACCGGCAGGAAACTCAGCCAACGCGATTACGCCGGCGTCTATGTTTTTCAGGAACGCATTCGGCGCGGCAAGGAACGCGTGAACATCACGAAGTTAACACCGGAGGATGGCGCGGAGCCGAACATCACGGGCGGCTACATCTTCAAAAAGGACCATGTCGATTCCGGCGGCGGGCCAATGGGTGGTGAAGGCTTCGGCGCGGGTCCAACTTCGCAAAACATGCGTGCGGGTTTTCCCACGGGGCCGGGAAGTTTTCCAGCGGACCCAAAAGGATTTCAGCCCGCGTCACGCGTTACGCGCAGCAGTTCGAGTTCAAGTTCCAGCCGCCGTGCCTCGCGTGTCTTCACGAATCATCTGGGCTTCGCTTCGACGCGACTGCCCGCCGATGCGAATCGCGACACCGCATTTCGAGACGAATTCGAATCGGTCAAAGACGAGGAAAGTTTCAAGACGACGCGCACCAACGAATTTTATTTTGTGGAACCGGAGCAGGATGAGATCACCGCGGTGCAGAAGGCTTGGCTGAAAAGACATCTCAACCAATTGGAGGCTGCGCTCTACGGACCCGATTTCAAAGACCCGGCGAAAGGCTACCTCGCTTATATCGAGGTGGATTCGTTCATCGACTATCATCTCATCACCGAGACGACGAAAAATGTGGATGGCTTTCGCTTCAGTGTTTTCTATCATAAGGATCGCGGTGGAAAGATCAAAGCGGACCCGATCTGGGATTGGAACCTGAGCTTCGGAAATGCGAACGGCAAGCAGGGGTGGATTCCAGAATACTGGCTCTGGCCGCAACTCGACGATAAGGAATGCACCTGGTACCGCCGACTTTTCGATGATCCCGACTTCAGCCAACGCTACGTCGATCGCTGGTCGCAGGTGCGCACCAACGTCTTCGCCACCCAGCGCGTTCTCGCCCGTGTAGATGAGCTGGCCGCGCTGCTTCAGGAATCCCAGAAAAGAAATTACGAGAAGTGGCCGATCCTCGGCCGCGCGATCAATCCGAATTACTTCGTCGGTTCGAGCTACGAGGAAGAGGTGATGTGGATGAAAAAGTTTATCGAGACGCGGCTGGACTGGATCGAGAAGCAGTTTCCGCCCGTGCCGAAAGCCGTGATCAAATCAGCCGCGCAGGAGAAAAGCACTGAACTGTCAGCGAGCGCAGGCGAAATTTATTTCACGCTGGATGGGACCGATCCTCGCGCCAGTGGCGGAGAGATTTCCCAGGCGGCGCAGGTTTACAAAACACCACTGCGGATCGATCGCGGAACAAAGTTATTCGCTCGCGTGCGCCAGGAGAACCGCTGGGGCGGGCCTTTGGTCATGGGAGAGTAGCGAGCCTGTCTCGGCCAACGCGGCTTGCGCGAACGGCACTTCTCAAAACGCCGCTTCGAACAGCGCGAGAAAATCTTTTTCCGTGATGGCGCGCGGATTGAACGTCGCCGTCCACTGCTTCGCGGCTTCGGTGGCCAGCATGGGCAAATCGTTTTGCTTCACGCCGCAGTCGCTCAGCGACGCCGGCATTTTCGCCAGCTCCAGCAACGCCTGGATTTCAGCCACCAACGCATCGACCGCTTGATCGAGTCCCTCGCTCACCCACGCAATCTCCGGCGCGGACGCCAGTTCGGCGTAGCCGCGTTTCGCCGTTTCGTTCACAGCATTAAAGCGAATCACGTGCGGCAACATCATCCCGACGGCTTGCCCGTGGACGATGCCGTAATGCGCCGTCAAAGGATTGGCGGTCGAGTGTGCCGCGCCGAGCATGGAATTTTCGATGGCCGTGCCGGCGAACGCAGCGCCCAGCAGCATCTTGCCGCGCGCGTCCAAGTCATTCGGGTTCTCCACCACACGAGAAAAATTCGGCACCAACAATTTGAACGCTTCGTGCGAAAACATCAGCGAGAACGGATTGCGCTTCTTCGTCACCGCCGTTTCCACGGCGTGCGCGATGGCATCGATGCCCGTGCAAGCGGTGACGCGCGGCGGCTGTGAAACCGTCAGCGCGGGATCAAGAATCGCCACGCGCGCGGCGGCTTTTGGATCAAGGCACGCCATTTTCTGATGAGTGGCTTCGTCCGCGATGAGCGCGGCACTCTGGCATTCGCTGCCGGTGCCCGCTGTCGTAGGAATCGCGATGAGCGGCAGCATCGGCTTCGTCGCCTTGCCCACGCCCCAGTAGTCCTGCATCCGTCCGCCGTTCGTCAGAAGAAAATTGCAGCCTTTGGCGGTGTCCATCGAACTGCCGCCGCCCAGGCCCACGATCGCTTCAATCCCCGCCGAACGAGCGACGCTGAGGCAATCATCCACGCAACGCGTCGTCGGATTCTCGCGCACCTTGTCGAAGACCACCGCGCTCACGCCATCGGCGGCCAGGCTTTTGAGGACGTGCTGTTCGTGGCCGGCGGCGGCGATGCCCGGATCGGTCACGAGGAGAACTTTTTTCGCGCCCACCTCGCGGATGATTTCGCCGACGCGCTCGACCGCGTTCACGCCGAAGACAATTCGCGTGCGGGACTGAAAATCAAAAGACGTAGTCAATCGCTCCATCGGCGTCGCGGTCTGTTGCATGTGCAGTTACAAGACTGAAAACTGAAGTCGAATGTTCAAGCAGGAAGACGGTGGAGCGCATCACGGCGCGGGCGGAGGCGCATCCTTCGGCTGGGGCGCGATAAACGTCGCCCAGGTTTTGCCCGATTCCGGCGAGAAGCTGCCTTGGGCGAGTTGCGCCGGCGACGCTGGAATGACGATGAGGTGCTTGCACGCCGGGCACTGAATTTGTTTTCCGCCGAGACGGTCGTCGCATTGCAAATGCTGGTCGCAATGCGGGCAGGAAAATTTGAACTCGCTCATGGCGGGAAGCGTAGCAGAGCGCGATGAATGGACAATCGGAGAATGTCCCATCCAGGCGGCGCAACAACTCGTAGCCAAGCGCGGGGACCACGGCTACCATCGGCGCGAATCCCAACTGGCTATGAAACGAAAATGCTGCCGCTTGATTCTGATCGCGCTTGGATGTGTGGGGAGCGCCGTTTCGTGTTTCGCTGAACAGCGTGTGACCGAGGCCGAACGCGACGGCTGGCGCACGGCCTCGCCGCGCGACGAATTGCGCCCGATCTTCTCGTTTCATCCAAAGAAGAGCGGAGAAGACGTTGGCATGCTGGTGATCAAAACCGACGGACGAGAAGGGCTTGATGGCTCCTGGACCAAAACGTTTCCCGTGAAGGCCCGACAGCACTATCGCTTCCGCGCGATGCGCAAGCTGGAGAACGTTGCTTCACCGCGGCGCAGCGCCGTTGTGCGATTGCTCTGGCAAGATGACAAAGGCCGCTCGGTGCCCACGGACGAGAAGACGGTGAGCAACGACGTCCTGCCGGGCTTCACGCGAATGGCCGAGGCGGAACATCCGCTCGACAAGAGCACCGATGCGCACGGGTGGATGGAGGTCGCCGGCGTTTATCGTGCGCCATCGAAAGCAACGCGCGTCGTCGTGGAACTTCATTTGCAATGGGCGGCGAACGCCAGGGCTGAGTGGAGCAACGTCTCTCTCACCGAAACGAGCGCGCCAATCCCGCGCAAAGTTCGTCTCGCAGCGGTGCATTACCGTCCGCAGGGCGGCAAGAGCATGATGGACAATTGCCGCGAATTCGCCCCGCTCATCGAAGACGCCGCCCATCAACACGCCGATCTCGTCGTGCTGCCGGAGACGCTGACTTACTATGGACTGCGCAAGAAATACGTCGAGTGTGCGGAGCCAATGCCTGGCCCAAGCACGGATTATTTCGGCACGCTGGCGAAGCAGCACAATCTCTACATCGTCGCTGGCTTGCTCGAGCGCGAAGGTCATCTTGTTTACAACGTCGCGGCGCTCATCGGCCCCGACGGCAAACTCGCTGGCAAGTATCGCAAGACCGCGCTGCCACGCGGTGAAATTGAAGGCGGCATTTCGCCGGGCAAGGATTATCCCGTCTTCGACACGCGCTTCGGCAAGCTCGGCTTGATGGTCTGCTACGACGGATTCTATCCCGAAGTTGCGCGCCAACTCACCATGCGCGGCGCGGAGGTCATCGCGTGGCCGGTGTGGGGCTGCAATCCAATGCTCGCCAGCGCCCGCGCTTGCGAGAATCACGTCTATCTCGTCAGCAGCACTTACGAGGACATCTCGCGCAACTGGATGCTCACCGCCGTTTACGATCATGAAGGTAAGCCCATCGCGAAGGCGGAAAAATGGGGAACGGTAGTCGTCGCTGAAGTTGATCTCGATCAACGTTTGCTTTGGCCGAGCCTGGGCGATTTCAAAGCGGAGATTCCGCGCCATCGCCCACCGTGGGGCAACGAAGTGAATGGACACTGATCAATCTGTGAGCGCGAAAGCGGCGCTAAAGCGACCGTACTCCAAACGCTGGCGCACGGCATCCTGCGCCACGGCCTTCGCAAAGCGTTTGGAGTGCCGTCGCTTTAGCGCCGCTTTTTCTCTGCTGGCTATGCTCCTCGCCACGATTCAGACCGCGGCGACGGCAGAAGAACAGCCGCATTGGGCGTATCGACCCATCGAGAAACCAACTCCGCCCGCCTTTGAATCAAAGTGGGTTCGCAACCCCATCGACAATTTCATCGCTGCAAAGCTCGAGATCGTTGCGCTCACCCCGGCGCCGGAAGCTGATAAGCGCACGCTCTTGCGCCGCGTCTATTTCGATCTGATCGGCTTGCCGCCCACACTGGAAGATCTGAAGGCGTTTCTCGCCGACACCAAACCAGATGCGTTTGAACGCGTCGCGGACCGCTTGCTCGCATCGCCGCGCTATGGCGAGCGTTGGGCGCGGCATTGGATAGACGTGGTTCACTTCGCCGAAACACACGGTCACGATCAGGATCGCATTCGCACGAACGCCTGGCCGTATCGCGATTACCTCGTCACCTCGTTCAACACCGACAAACCTTATTCGCGCTTCGTGCAGGAGCAGGTTGCCGGCGACGTTTTGTTTCCTGAAGACCCGCAGGCCATCGTCGCGCTCGGGTTTCTCGCGGCCGGGCCGTGGGACGAAAGTTCATTGCGCGACATCCGCGAGGATACCATCGACCGTCAAATCGCGCGTTACCTCGATCGCGATGACGTGGTGTCCACCGTCATCAACACGTTCACGAGCACCACGATTCAGTGTGCGCGCTGTCACAACCACAAGTTCGATCCCATCCCACAGAGCGACCACTACGCGCTCCAAGCGGTGTTCGCGGGCGTGGATCGCGCGAATCGACCTTACGATGCCGATGCGAAAGTTCATCGGAAACGTCTAACGCTGCTGCGCGAGCGGGAACGCGCGAACAAGGACCGCGCGTGGTTGCTGAGCACTGAAGTGGAGGCGCAGGTGGCGGCTTTCGAGCGAACGCATTCCGAGTCGCAGCGCCGATGGGAAACTCTCATTCCCGAAACCTTCATGCCGGCCAGCGCCGCCGTCTTGACCCGCCAAACAAACGACGACGTTCTGGCCAGTGGAGAGCGACCGGATCGCGACACTTACACGATCACCGCGCGCGCACCGTTGCCGATGATGACGGCCGTTCGTCTCGAAGTGCTCGCCGACGATACGCTGCCTAAGCATGGCCCCGGGCGGCAGGACAATGGCAATTTCCATCTCAGTGAATTTCAATTCCTCGTGTTCGAGCGTGGCGCTCCGAGAGGACGCCCAGTGAAGTTCGCGAGCGCCTCGGCGGATTTCAACCAATCTGGCTGGACCATCGATCACGCGCTGGATGGCAACGAAAAGACCGCCTGGGGCATTCACCCGAAAATGGGTGAGCCGCACCACGCAGTGTTCAAGCTCAAGGAACCGCTCGCGTTCGGAGAAGGCGCCAAGCTCGTGTTCATCCTGAAACAACTTCACGGTGAAGGCCACGTCATCGGGCGCCTGCGATTGGCGATGACGAGTGAACGATCTCCTGCGATGACGACTGCGCTGCCGGCGGAACTGGAACGAGTCCTCGCATTGCCGAAAGCAAACCGCAGCGAAGACGACGAAGCAGCTCTCGCGAAGTTCGTCGTGAATCGCCGCATCGCAGATGAACTGGTTGCGCTGCCGAAGCCATCACTCGTTTACGCCGCCGCCAGTGATTTCGAACCCGATGGCAGCCACAAACCCGCCGGCGCACCGCGCGCGGTTCACCTGTTGAAACGTGGCGACATCAACAGACCACAGGAAGCGGCCGGTCCCGGAGCGCTCTCCTGCGTTTCGTCGCTCCAGGCGAGATTTGAACTTGGGGATGCGAAGAACGAAGGCGCACGCCGCGCCGCGCTGGCGAAGTGGCTGACCGACTCAGCGAATTCGCTGGCGTGGCGTTCAATCGTAAATCGCGTCTGGCACCACCACTTCGGACGCGGGCTGGTGGAAACGCCGAATGACTTTGGGAAGATGGGCAGCGCTCCATCGCATCTTGAGTTACTCGATTGGCTGGCGGTCTGGTTTCGAGACGACGCCAGGGGTTCTCTCAAAGCGTTGCACCGACTCATCGTGACGAGCGCCACTTACCGGCAGGGTTCATTAAACAGTAATCAGGATTCAGTAATCAGCAAGCACAGGCGATCCGCCCCACTGATTACTGATTACTCAAAGAGCGCCGAGAGCGCCGCGCCAGACTCCGGCAACCGCCTGCTCTCGAACATGAACCGCACGCGGCTCGATGCCGACCAAGTGCGCGATGCGATTCTGCAAATCTCCGGCGCGCTTGACCTGCGCATGGGCGGGCCGAGCAACAGGCAGTTCGATTTGCAGCCCGGCCATCACGTCACCCCGAAGGTCGATTACGCGAAGTTCGATGTGGATGGCCCGCAGGCGCGGCGACGCAGCGTTTATCGTTTCCTCTTCCGCACGCTGCCCGATCCATTCATGGATGCGCTCGATTGTCCTGCCGGCGATCAACTGACCCCGGTGCGCAACTCCAGCGTCACCGTCCAGCAGGCGCTGGCGATGTTGAACGATGCGTTCGTGGCGAACTACGCGTCACGTTTCGCTGCCCGCCTCGAAGCACACTCGAAGAAAGTTGAAGAGCAAGTGTCCTTCGCTTGCGAACTCGTGTGGTGCCGTCCACCCACTCAAGTTGAATTAAACGATTTGTCCGCCTACGCCCGCACGCATGGCATGGCGAACCTCTGTCGCGTGCTCTTTAACAGCAACGAATTCATGTTCGTGAACTGATGATGCACTGCGGAACAAAACAGAACGTGAGCACTCGGCGAGAGTTCCTCTGGCGCTTCGGCGGCGGGCTGGGTGGCATTGCGCTCGCGCACTTGCTCGGACAACAACAATTGCTCGGGGGCGTCAATTCGATCTCTGGTTCCCCAGTTCCCGGCGTGCTGACGAACAAGTTGCACCACGTGCCCAAAGCGAAGCGCGTCATTCAACTGTTCATGAACGGCGGCGCGAGCCAGATGGATTTGTTCGATCACAAACCGGCCCTGTTCAAACGCCACGGCGAGAAATTCGATCCGGGCACCGGCGCCCGCGTCGAGGCCGCGACCAGCGAACCGGGCAAAGTTCTCAAGCCGATGTTCGACTTCAAGCAGCACGGCCAATGTGGGCGCTGGGTGAGCAGTTTGTTGCCACACACCGCGACGTGCGTCGATGACCTGGCGTTCTTCATGGCCATGACGTCGAAGACGAATGTTCATGGCCCTGGAAGTTATCTGATGAACACGGGTTTCTTGCTGCCCGGCTTTCCGTGCTTCGGCGCGTGGACGAGTTACGCGCTTGGCTGCGAGACGGACAATCTTCCCGCGTTCGTCGTGCTGCCGGACACACGCGGACTGCCCTATAATCAGAAGGGCAACTTCAGTTCTGGTTTTCTGCCTGTGACGCACCAAGGAACGATCATCAATCCCAGCGCGGCGGCGCCGATTGCCGATCTGCACGCGCCGGCCAGCGCGAAATACATCACTGCCGACGCTGAGCGCGATGGCCGCGCACTCCTGCAAAAGTTGAATCGTGATCACCTCGCAGTGAACCCCGGCGACTCGCGGCTCGAAGCGCGCATCCAGGCCTACGAACTTGCGGCGAAGATGCAACTCAGCGCGCCCGAAGCATTTGATTTGAAGAGTGAAAGCGAACCGACGCGCCAGCTCTACGGACTTGACGACAAGGTGACCGAAGATTTTGGTCGTCGTTGTCTGACCGCGCGGCGGCTCGTCGAGCGAGGCGTGCGTTTCGTGCAAGTGTGGAGCGGTGCCGCCGGCCCGACGAACAATTGGGACAATCACGCCAGTATCGCGAAAGAACTGCCGCCCATGTGCGCCGCCACCGACAAGCCTGTGGCCGCATTGCTGAAAGATTTGAAAGCGCGCGGCCTGCTCGACGACACGCTCGTGCTTTGGAGCACCGAGTTTGGCCGCATGCCCTTCTCGCAAGGCGGCGATGGGCGCGACCACAATGGCGGTACGTTTGTGAGTTGGATGGCGGGCGCGGGAGTCAAAGGCGGCGTGGCTTACGGCGAGAGCGACGAGTGGTCATGGAAAGCCGAGCAGCAAGCGACGAGCACTTACGATTTCCACGCCACCGTGCTACACCTTCTGGGCATCCATCACGAAAAGCTCACCTTCCGCCACGACGGCGCCGACCGGCGGCTGACGGATGTGCATGGCGAGGTGATTCGTGATGTGCTGGCGTAGGGGCCAACAGTCAGCTTTGAAAGCTTCGGAAACGTTGCTAGGAATAGAGCAATTCTCCAGCGCTTAGAGGGCGCTGCTGCTGCTGCGCATGGCGTCATTTTGGTATGGTCTCACTGTTGGTCTTCCGTATCTCCTCCTGCAACTCCGGCGGGACGACGAACACATTGTAAACAACAGCCACTGGTGGCTTGCTCGTTCCAGCCACTTGTTTGAGGTCTGCGAAGTCTTTGTCCGAAAGCAGCTCACCGGATATTGACAACGAGCCTCCCGCTCCTGTGAAGGGATAGAGCACGATGTTGGTGAAGCGTGAGTCTTGCTGGAACATTGGACGCAAAATATGAATGTGCTGCTCTGCCGCTGCCATATTCTCCATCTGCCGAGGAAAGGGGCCGAATTGTTGGATGAGCAACACGACTGCAATGCCGAGCATCGTGACAACTGCGATGACCTGTAGTCCTCCGGATGTGACGGGCCGCTTCATGCGCGCGATGACACCTAACACAGGCTTACGCCGCGTGGAGCGAACAGGCTCTCCCGCCAGCGTGCTTGGCTAATGCCGCGGCGACAGACTGGAGCAATTCGTCGGGATTAAATGGCTTCTGCAACACGCCCGCGATGTGTTTCCACGCCGGACTGCCGGGATGCACCGAGACGTCGCCACTCACCAGCAACACCGGCACATGCGCCGTGCGCGGTTCGGCCAAGAGCCGGGCGATCAGCGCGGGGCCGGAAAGCCGCGGCATCGTAAGGTCACAAAGAATCAGATCGGGAGATGAGATTTGCGCGGTCTCGAATCCTTTGAGGCTGTCCTCTTCCGTTTGCACGTCGTAGCTGCTGCGCAGAATCCATTGCAACAGTTCGCAGATCATCGGCTCATCATCGATAACCAGGATACGTTTTCGCCGTTCAGACATTGCCCTTATAGCGGCATTTTCGTTCCCCAACTCAAAAAACAATTTGGACACACAGGATGCCTGGCAATCGGCTTTGTCCGAGGCTCATCGAACATTTGGCGGCGCACGCTTTTCTGGAATTGCGATTCAGGCCCGCCTACTCTTTTGACGACATGTTTGGTTGCATGACAGCTTTTGCTCCGCTGATTCGGTCAGCCGTTCTCGCCGGCGCGATGATCGCCGGTTTAGTTTCCGTTTACGCGGACACGATTTCATTGCAGCCGGCCGCGGATACGACGCTGATCGAGATCGCGCCCGGCAACAACATGGGCGGCGCCATCCATTTCAATGCGGGCACGACCGGCAATGGCAATCGCAACCGAGCGCTCATGTTCTTCGATCTGAGTTCGGCGATTCCGGCGGGCGCGACCATCACGGGCGCGGAACTTTCGTTGGACATTGTCCGGCAGCCCGAGGGGACGCATCCCAATTCGATCTTCAGCCTGCGCCGCGTCCTGCAATCGTGGAACGAAGGGTTGCGGGTGCCTGATGAATCCAGCCCCGGCCAAGGCTCGCTGGCGATCGCGGGCGAGGCGACGTGGAATGATCGGTTTGCCGCTGGCACGGCGTGGTCGGTTCCCGGCGGCCTCGCGGACACGGATTTTTCCAGCACGTTGAGTTCATCCGCATTTGTTGGAGGCGTTGGCGAACAGGTTCTGTTCAGTTCCTCGGACACCTTGATCGCGGACATTCAATTCTGGCTCGATCACTCGGAAGCCAATTTCGGCTGGATGTTCAAGACCGAGTCGGAATCCGTGGGCAAGACCGCGCGCAGTTTCGCTTCTCGCGAAAGCGGCTTCGGTCCCACGCTCACGATCACTTTCACCGCCGTGCCCGAGCCGAGCGCCATATCCTTAGCCACTCTTTGTCTCATTTGCGCCGCCCTCGTCGCTCGCCGCCGCTCATAGCGTAATGGCCCAACATCTGCGGCATTTGCGTCATGCAATGCCGGCGTGCTTCAAAGGCTGTTTTCACTGGGAAGATTCTTGTCACCGTTGCACCAACATGGGACAAGCTAACGAGTATGACGCCCTCCAACTTTCTCAGGCAGATTTTCTGTCTGTCGCTCTTTTGCGCCGCGGCAAGCCTGCCAAAAATGCAGGCGGCCGAGGTGAATCCGGCGCCGCCGCGCATCGTTGCGGATTGGACGACAAACGGTTTGCCGCGGTTCGTGTTTCCGTATCCCGCCGCGCAGCAATATCAGATTTTCAGCTCCGCGGATGCGACGAGCGGAATGACGCTGGACACAACTTCGGGAAAATTCCTCGGCCCGACCTGGATTGCCACCAACGGAGACGCGATGCGCTTTTATTCCGTCAGCGCGACGCCGATGAGCAGCAACGATCTCTTCATGGCCACCGTGCTCAACCGTCTCACTTACGGGCCTACACCGGACGACATCGATCACATTCGCGCCGTGGGAGCGCAGCAGTTCATCGATGAACAGATGGCGGCGGATACCATTCCGGATTCCATCAACGTCACGCCGCTGGTCACCAACACACCGCCGTACACGCCGCCGCCGCATCCGCTCACGAATTGGGTTCGCGTCTCGACGAGTGGAACGACGGGCGCCAGCGGCCAGGGCCGGGCGACGTTCGGCATTTATATGAGCGGCGCGGGCCGGGTTTACATAGACAATGTCTCGATCGTTCGCGGCAGCGTGGCGGAAACGGGAACAAACCTTCTGATCAATGGCGACTTCGAAGAACGGCTGACCAATACCGTGTGGGCTTCGGGCAACACGGTCAGCCGCGCCATCATCACCAACAGTCCGACGGTGGATGGTTTGCCCGCGTCGGGAACCAATTGTTTGCAGCTGATATTCAGCGGCGCGGCCGGGCAACTGAACAACGGTTTCACCCAGGTCTTTGCGACCAACACGCCGGCTTCCACGGGGTTGTTCACGCTGACTTTTTATTATCTCCCGGTCCAAAACACGAATGCTCTGACTTTGACCGCGCGTTTGACCGGCGGACCGAGCGGCGTCGCGACTCAACTCGTGTCGCTGCCGGTGCTGCCGCCGACTCCAGCGACACCGCCCAATCCACCTCCGGCCATCGCTGCCACTTACGCCAAGCTCACGAACGCGATGGCAACGCTCGATGATCTCCGCGCGTGGCATGTGTATCGCGCCATTCACAGCCCGCGGCAGCTTCACGAAATCCTCGCGCAATTTTTCCAGAACCACTTCACCACGCAGTATTCCAAGACGGAGGAGTACTTCGACAACGGCTTCAATGCGGGCGTCTATACGAACGACAATGTTCGCCATGCCGTGGCGCTGGATCTGCACTGGCGCGAGCACAACAAATTTCGCAACGCGCTGCTCAATCCCAACTGCACGTTCTACGACCTGCTGAAGATCAGCGTCGAGAGCGAGGCGATGATCATTTACCTCGATACGATCCTGAACTCAAAGGCCGCGCCAAACCAGAACTACGCCCGCGAAATCATGGAACTGCACACCATGGGCGCAGACAACGGCTATATCCAGCAGGACATCGTGGACCTCGCCAAAGTGTGGACTGGCTGGCGCGTGGACAAGAAAGACGCGAGCGTGGCGAACAACCCTTCTGCGCCGGCGATTTCGCGCACAAACTTGGCCAACTTCGCGAACACACCCGGGCTTTGGGTGCTGCACTACAACACGAACCAGCATGACACGACGACGAAGCGCCTGTTCACGAACAATGTTATTGCGACGCGTTTCGGCGCGGAGTTTGGCGGCGGGCAGCCTTACTCGCTCTTTCTCAGCAACACGCTGGCGGGCGGGACCAATGGTTTCGCCGAGGGCTACAAAGTCGCGCAGCATCTCGCCAACCTTCCCTACACGATGGAGTACTTGAGCGTTAAACTCTGCCGGGTGTTCGTCCACGAGAACTTCGAGTATGGCGTCTACGACTACACGACCAACAATCCGACGCTGGAGATTCAACTTGTGAAGGATTGCATGACCGCATGGAACACACCCGGCGGCGGACAGAAGGGCAACATTCGCACGGTGCTCAACACCATTTTCAACTCCGCGCTCTTCCGCGGTCACGGCGCGTCGCAGCAGAAAATCAAAACGCCGCTCGAGTTCGCCGTCAGTGCGGTGCGCGCCTTGCGAACGGTGAACACGGACACGAACAGTTACGTGACCTCCACCGGCGACAGCGATGGCTACGGAATCTCCGGGGCCAACGGCAACACGTATCCGCTCAATCGTATGGGCGGCATGGCGCTGTTCAACAAGGCGGAGCCGGATGGTTATTCCGAGTTCGGACGCATCTGGTTGAACACGGCGAACCTGTGCGAACGCATGCGCTTTGCTCAGCATCTTTTGATGGCGCCCAGCGGCAGTACGCTCAAGACGACTGACTACGGCAATCCGGGCCGCGCGAACACCTCCGACCCTGTCGCTTTGATCAAACGCAAGTTGCCGGCTTCGAGCTGGAACAATGACGGCGCAGTCGTGGATTTTTTCCTCGGCTTGCTCTTCCCCGGTGAAGGCGCGGCAAACCTGGGTCGCGACCGCGAAGCCGCGATCAATTTCCTGAACCTCAACGACGTCGGCACGGCCAGTTCATCATTCAGCGATCTGACGGGGAACGCTTACGACGGCCGCGTGCGCAGCATGGTGGGTTTTCTCATGAGCTTGCCGCGCTTTCAGGAACAATAATTTCAACTGAGATCCTTATGCCCAACATCATTACTCGCCGTTCGTTCCTCTCGAATTCCGGCCGCGCCGCTGTCGGCCTCGGCCTCGCGTCGTTGATGAACATTCCGCCGTTCCTCAAACGCGCGCTCGCCGAAGGCAGCATCGGCATCAATAACAAGAAGCTCATTTTCATCTTCCTGCGCGGCGGCAATGACGGCGTGAACAACGTCATTCCCGTTCTCGATCCGAGCTATCGCGGCACGGCGGACGCCAACCGCAAGTTCCTCGCGATGCCGATGGACCCGGTCGTGGATTACTCCGCGGCCAGCGGCCAGGCCGACACGGTGCCGATCAATTATCCTTATGCGGTGCGGCTCGGAAATGGCTTCGCCACTTTGAATCCCGCGCTGCGCGACATGTCGCCCATTTTCAATGCCGGCGATCTCGCGGTGATTCATCGCGCCGGCTATCGCAGCCTTTCGCGCTCGCACTTCGACTCCGAGCAATACTGGGAGAAGGGCGCCGATGGCACATCAACGGGCCAGAAAGTTTCCAATGGCATCTGGTATCGCACCATCGTCGAGTCGGGTTGGAATACGAGCCATGCGCTCGCCGGTGTTTCGCTGCAATCCAATATGCCGGCCAGTTTGCGCGGCGAGCAGCCGATGACGAACCTCAGTTCCATCAGCCGTTACAACACGCTCGGCGTGTACAGCTCGATGAACAGCACCAACCTCGATCGCGTAAAAATTCTCAACGCGTTGGATGCCGCGAACCTTCAGCCTTACCCGTCCAAGGACAATCGCCCGATGGT
>Ga0193753_10000098_pt1 | contig 78344 bp, 78 predicted proteins | sample H1c2metaG_FD_144925 | JGI IMG/M metagenome (GOLD analysis project Ga0193753, IMG submission 144925) | Soil microbial communities from a riparian zone of the East river system, Colorado, United States - H1c2 | ecosystem: Environmental > Terrestrial > Soil > Riparian zone | place: USA: East...
CAGGGTGCCAGGGTGCCAGGGTGCCAGGGTGCCAGGGTGCGCGGCTCGCGTTTCATAGTCTCGGTGCGTTCGCACGGCACTGCGTAGGGACACGGGGCAGTTCACGTCGGAGATTCCCCGACGGAGAGAAAACTCTAAATGCTCTAAATGCCCCGCAGCAGCTTCTCCAGTGTCTCGAGCATCGTCTCTGCCGTATACGGCTTGTGGACGAAGTAATCGACCCCCGCGTTCAACGCCCGAGCAACGCCGTCGCTGGATGTCATCCCGCTCGACCCGATGATCTTCACCTTTGGATCGAGCGACTTGAGAGCGACAATCGTTGCGGGCCCGTCCATCACCGGCATGGCCATGTCGGTCAGCACCGCGGCAATCTCCGAGCGGTGTTGCGCAAACAGCGCGAGAGCCTCCGCGCCGTTGGCCGCCAGCATCACGCGATAGCCAAATCGCTCCAAGGTGATTCCCGTGACGGTCCGTACGGCCTTTTCATCGTCGACGATCAGAATCATCTCGCCGTTGCCGCGCGGAAGCCGGACTTGATCCGTGACGGCGCGGTTGCCCGGCGTTTCTGCCTCGTGGGCAGGCAGGTATACCTTGAAGGTCGTGCCGTGGCCCATCTCGCTGTACGCGTGTATGAGGCCGCCGTGACTTTTTACGATCGCCAGACTGGTGGAGAGGCCCAGACCGGTGCCTTGGCCGATCTCCTTCGTCGTGAAGAATGGCTCGAACATCCGTTCGCGGACATCCGGTGGGATGCCGACGCCAGTGTCTCTCACGCTGACCATCACGTACGGGCCCGCTCGCGAATCCGGGTTCATCGCAACATATGTCTCGTCGAGGACGACGTTGCCCATGACTACCGCCAGCGTTCCGCCGTCGGGCATCGCATCGCGTGCGTTGACGCAAAGGTTGAGAAGCACTTGGTGGATCTGCGTCGGGTCGCCCGTCACAGTCCACGGCTCATACGACGGAACAAACTGAACGTCGATCGATTTTGGAAACGTCGTTCGCATGACCTTGAGCACCTCACGAACGATATGCAGTGGATTGACCACGACATGCCGCCCCTCGACGCCACGGGCGAATGAAAGGACCTGTTTTACGAGCTGCGCGCCGTGCTGGGCACTGTCGTTCAGCGTATCCAAGACCGCGGACAGAGTCGCATCCTTGATCTCCGCTCTCAGCAACTCGACGGACAGGAGAATTGGAGCGAAGACGTTATTGAGGTCGTGCGCGATCCCGCCGGCCAACGTGCCGATGCTCTCCATTCGCTGCGCGCGAAGGAACTGCCGCTCCAATTTCTTTCGCTCCGTGAGGTCGAGCACAAAGCAAACCCCCTCGTCCGGATCCTCCTCGAAGGTCGCGGCACCAACGAGCACGGGAACGCGCGAGCCATCCTTGTGAAAGAACTCCTTCTCGTAGGGAGTGCATACTCCGCTGGCGCGCAGTTCTCCGAGCACCCGTTCGTCGGACGCAGCGAACTCCGGCGGCGTCATCTTTCCCCAGTGCAAATCTCCGGCGGCGAGCTCGGCGCGCGAGTAGCCGACAATCCGTAGGAAGGCGTCATTCGCTCCCGTCACGCGCCCTATTGAATTCCAGAACAGGACGCCCTGCGCATTGGACTCGACCAATCGGCGAAGGCGCGACTCGGTGCGATTCCGCTCCGTCGTGTCTCGAATCATCGCCAACAGGTTGCCGTCAGGCATCACGGTCCCAATCACCTCGGCCGTGAACGTCGAGCCATCTTTCCGACGGAACAACCACTCTCGATGGTAATCCGCGGTCGCCTTGATCTCGCTCAAGGCCGGGCCAATGTGCTGGACCTCGGTGGGAGCGACAATGTTCGACGCGTTCAGTCCAATCAATTCCTCACGCGTATAGCCGAGCATGCGGCACATACTCGCGTTCGCGTCGATATAGAAACTCTGGGCGTCGGCGATGAGAATTCCGTCAGGCGCATAGTCGAATAGACTGCGATACCGTGCCTCCGTTGCGTGGAGTGTCGCCTCGGTTGTCGTCTGTTCGGTCAGTCCAAGCGGTACATTCATAGCGTTCAGCCTAAGGGAGCGACGCGACTCACACGCCGTCGATGTCCACCCTTAGAGATTGCATATGAGCCTGTCTAGCGCAAGCCAACGGCGACCTCGTCCCTGATCACTTGGCCGCTTCGTAGGCCGGCGTCGGCGAGCGCGGCAAAGTCCGCGGGGGGTCTTTCCGGTCTTGGCTTTGATGTTGTCGAGACACGCTTGGAACGACACGACCCGTCTCGGTGGCCGCAAAGATTGGCGGAGGACGTTCTAGAAGTGCGGCAGCAGCCCAGGCCGCATCCCCCTAGACACGCGATACGCACCCGAACATGTCCATTTCGATTCGACCCATATTGGCTGACGAGCTCGAGACGCTCACTCCGACGCTTGTTGACCTGATGAGCCAAGTGATCAATGCCGGCGCGTCGTTGGGCTTCTTGACGCCCTTGGTACACGACGACGTCACGCACTATTGGCTATCGCTTCGCCCGGAGCTCGAGAGCGGTTCTTGTGTGGCGCTCGCCGCTTTCGACGGCGATCAGCTCATTGGGTCCGGCCAGATCAAATTCGCGCCATGGCCAAATGCGCAGCACCGTGCGGAGATTCAAAAGCTCTTTGTCGCGAACACGGTCAGACGACAGGGTGTTGGTCGTTTGCTCATGCTTGCGCTGCACGATTGCGCGCGCGAGCACGGGCGCTCGCTCATCCTGTTGCAGACGCGCCGTCTTGGACCAACTCCGAACTTCTATCGGAGCCTCGGATACAAGGAGATTGGCGTCATTCCCAGATACGCGCTCACGCCGGAGGGCGAACGAGTCGACAACTTGGCGCTCTATCAGGAACTCTCGGCATAGCGAGAGTGTTGGCGCGCGGCGCCGCGTGGTGTTTCGCGCGCCGCATCGATCGCTAGGTCTTGCTCTGGCGTCTCCAACGCGCCTTCCCAGCGCGCCATCAGGACAGTGGCCAAGCAATTGCCGACGAGATTCAAGCTCGTACGCGCCATATCCATGAACGCGTCTACGCCGAGGATGACGGCAACGCCTTGAAGCGGCAGCCCGAACTGCGCCAGCGTGCCCGAGAGAACGACGAGCGACGCGCGCGGTACGGCCGCCAAGCCTTTGCTCGTGAGCATCAGCGTGAGCATCATCAGAATCTGTTGCGACAACGGCAGATCGATTCCCGCTGCCTGAGCCACAAACACCGATGCGAGCGCCAAGTAGAGCGTCGTACCGTCCATGTTGAACGTGTAGCCGGCCGGCAACACGAATGACACGATGCGGCGCGGAACGCCCATGCGTTCCATGTTCTGAAGCGCCAATGGTAGCGCTGCCTCAGACGACGCCGTGGTGAATGCGATGAGCCACGGCTCCTTCGTCGCTTGCCAGAACCGGCGAATCGGAACTTTGAACAGCAACGCAATCGGAAGCAGCACCACGAGCCCGAACACGATCAGTGAGCCATACAGCGTGAGCACCAACACACCGAGCTTCGCCAAGATTCCGAGTCCGCTCTTGCCCACCGTGACCGCGATCGCAGCGCCGATGCCGAACGGCGCAAACTTCATCACGATGCCGACGAACTTGAACATTACCTCGCTCAGGCTTTCGCAGCCTCGAAGCATGTACGTTCTCGCCGGCCCCTGCACCTGCGACAACGCCACACCGAAGATGATCGCAAAAAAGGTAATTTGCAGCGCTTCATTCTTCGCGGCCGCGTCGAAGAAACTCTGCGGCACGATGTGCTCGATGACACCGGAGAAGGTCGCCTTCGTCTTCGCGAGATCGCTTCCCGCATCGATCGCTACGCCGGCGAGGTTCACACCGACACCAGGCTTCACGACATTCACGGCAATGAGACCCACGACGAGCGCGAGCGTCGTGACGATCTCGAAATAGATCATCGAGCGGAGCGCGAGTCGGCCCACTCGCTTGATGTCATCACCATGCCCGGCAATCCCCACGACGAGCGTGCCGAAAAGCAGCGGAACGATCAGTGACTTGATCATTCGAAGAAAGACATTCGACAACACTTGCAAGTCCGTCGCGTGAAATCCCGTCGAGCCGGGTGTATCGGGAAAGAAGTAGCCGACCGCAACACCAACAATCATCGCGATGACAACCCATTGCGTCTGCGAGACGCGGCCGAGTCCGGTGGGTGACGACTTTGCGGACGCAGCGGTCGCTGTCGTTCCGGCGGTTCCTGTGGTTCCAACAGGCATCAGTTTTCATCGAGTAAGGATCGTGACGTGGCATCCCGCGGCGCAGGAGCGGTCAAATATCCAAACGAAAACGAACCGTGAAACCAGACACGTCGCGTTGATCGCGGGAATTGACATTCACTGTCGATGTGCGAAAGAGTACAGCGTCGTTCGCACCACTATCCTGTATTCCCGCACGACGATGACTTACATCACTATTCCAATTCACAAACGCCGTGACAATTCGCGTTGCCACCATCGACGACGTCCCTGGCTTGCAACAACTCATCGAGCGTTCGGTGCGTGGACTGAGCGGCGATTTCTATTCAGCCGCGCAGATCGACGCATCGATCGCCGCCGTGTTCGGTGTCGATACACAACTCATCATCGACGGGACGTACTACGTCATTGATGGATCGTCCGGCCCGGCCGCCGCCGGCGGTTGGAGCGCACGCCGGACACTCTACGGCGGCGATCAAATGAAAGGAGCAGAAGATCCACGACTCGATCCCGCCACGGAGGCAGCGAGGATTCGCGCCTTCTTCGTACATCCCGAATGGGCGCGCCGAGGTCTGGCCAAGCAGTTGTACACCGAGTGCGCGCGCGCTGCGTACGCCGCGGGCTTTCGCGAGCTCGAGCTCATGGCGACACTGCCAGGCGAACCTTTGTATCATGCGTTGGGTTTCTCTGTGATCGAGCGACTCTCCGTATCGCTCGGCCCAGACCTGGACTTGCCGCTCATTCGCATGGCGCGCCGCATTGACGGCGCGCGCTAACGATTGCGACGTCGTGCATCCCTACTCCGGTTTGGCGAGCAACCGGTCGAGTGCTGCGTAGCTCTCGTTCATCCCCGTCTCCATGCCGGAGTTGAGCATACCGTCGCGCTCCTCCGCTGTATGGAACAAGGAGGTCGTCACCAGCTTCGTACGGCCGTCGCCGAGGTCGTGAAGTTCCATGGTCTCCACGATCACGTGCCCGGGCATGCCGTCCCATTCGAACGTGCACACGATCCGCTCCAGCGGTGTAACTTCGCGATAGCGCCCCTCGAAGCCGTGCACGTTCGAATGGGACTGTTCGACAAATCTCCAATGGCCCCCGCGTTCGACCTCCAAGCGTTCGACAACGAGCGTATTGCCGCGGCCCCACCACTGCGCGATCTGTTTGGGATCAGTCATTGCACGCCAGACACGGTCGCGTGATGCGTCGAAGGTGCGCTCGACATGGATCTCGCGGTCGCTGGGCTTGGTGATAGTCGCGGTGCGGGAACGTTCGCGTGTGGTCGTCATGATGCGTCTCCTTTGGTGAGTTCGAGGAACCGTCCGAGTCTGTCGAGGCGTGCGTCGAGCATTTCCTGATACATGCCGATCCAAGCGGCTTCTTCCGCCAATCGACGTTGGCCCAGCCGGCAGGTGCGAACTCGCCCGATCTTCTCCGTCTGTACGAGCCCGGCATCTTCGAGCAGTTGCACGTGCTTTTTCATCCCCGTCAGCGTCATCTCGAACGAGTCGGCGAGCTCGCTGATCGATGCGTGGCTCCGGCCGAGTCGCTCGAGAATGCCCCGTCGCGTGGGATCGGCGACGGCGGCGAACGTTCTGTCGAGGTTTGAATACTGAACCATGTGGTTCACTATATGAAATCGCGCTCTCGTGCGCAAGTCCCCGGAAAACGTGGCATTCGAGCAGCGTGGTCCTTAGATCAACTGATACTCCAACGCGGTGGGGAAACGTGGGATTGTCTCGTCGGGTGCGCGCCGTACTTGGCATGGCGGCAACCTGGGCCGTCGCCCTTTGCACGCTCGCGACGACGACGCTCGTCGGCGGGTTGATCATTGGCGTCATCCCCTCCGGGATTTTCGGACCGCGCGAGGTGGTGGCCGTTGCCCTCAGAACACTCATCGCCGGCGCGGTGGCTGGAACGGTATTTTCCGCGCTGTTCAGCGGAGCAGAGCGACGAAAGACTCTGGCCTCACTGTCCACGCGACGCGTGGCCGTGTGGGGATTTCTTGGAGCGACGCTGATCCCGCTCGTGTCGGTCGCCGTCCTCGGAACCGCCGGCGTGCTCCCCGCGGCCGTGATCGCCGGCGGAAGTATTATGTTCGGAGCGCTCGGCAGCGCGATGGCTGTTGCCACGGTCCGAATCGCCCGCAACGCACCGGCTCCGTCGTTGCCGGCGATAGGTTCAACGGACGAACGAACGATTGCGCCACAATGATCTGAGCAACGACATCAATGAATACACCACGTCAGGCATTCGCCTACGTCGCATTCTTGCTGCTGTCCACGGCCCGCGTTTCGAGCAGCCAGACGCCGGCCGCACCACGCGCAGTTGGTTCCATCACCATTCGCTCAAACGATCGACAGACCGTTCTGTCGCCCACCGACCTCGCGAGCATCGCGCGGCGCAGCTATCGCGTTGCCGCCGAGGGCTCAACCGACTCCGCGACTGTGTCCGGCGTGACACTCTGGGACATCCTTCAGAAAAGTGGAATCCCCTCGGCGGAGGCCTCCGGCCGGCAACGCGCGGCGATGTACGTCCAACTCACGGGGGCCGACGGACAAACCGCCGTGATTGCGCTCGTGGAAATCGATCCGAGCTTTTCCCGCCGCTCGGTGATCGTGGTCGATCGTCGCAATGGCCAACCCCTCGACGCCGTCGAAGGGCCCTGGCGCGCGATCGTGTCCGATGATCTCCGACACGCGCGCTGGATTCGCGGATTGTCGACGATCGACATCAAGACAGTGACGCCCTGACGGCTGGCCAGTCGATAGACGAGCATTCCGATTCTCGAAATGCTTGTGCTGATGTCACGGTGAGATCGACGGGACGCCGCACCCTCGCCGGGAATACCGATCCCGCCTATACACTCACCAATCTGTCGCTGCTCATGCCGCGAGCCCTTCGGCGATTCGACCTGAGCGCGACGATCTACAACATCTTCAATGTGACGTACGGCAATCCGGGAACGACAGAGCATTTGCAAGACGTCATCCTGCAGGACGGCCGGAGCTTTCGCCTCAAGACGACGATGCATTTCTAACAGAACTGTTAATCTCGGGATTCGAACAAGACGCCTGGCGTCGAAGCGGTGACGCGAGAGCGCCTGAGGAGTCGATATGACGGATAGGTTTCGCTTTTCGAATGACCGCCGCGTCGCGGCGAGCTGATCGGCCTCGATCGGCGCAATTCGCTCTCTCCTCTTCCGTCCTCCCCGCGGTTCGGCTCGCGCCGTTTGCGCCCTGAGGCAACGAGTCCTGCCTCATGCCAACGAAGATGTTCTCCGCCGCACTCCCCCGCGTCGGCGCGCTCGCGATTGCCGCGGGTCTGCTTTCGTCGAGCCTCGCCTCGGCCCAGCGCGCGACGCCGCCGCCGGCCACCCAGGCAGGCGATCTCTCCGCGCTGGATCTCGAGCAGTTGATGAAGCTCGAAGTGGTCTATGCCGGGTCGAAACGCGCCCAGTTGGTCCGCGACGTGCCCTCCTTCGTCAGCGTGGTCACCGCCGCCGAGATCAAGGAACATGGATATCGGACGCTCGCCGACGTGCTCAAGACGCTGCCGAGCTTCTACGTGTCCAACGATCGCAATTATAGCTACGTAGGCGTGCGTGGACTCTCCCGGCCCGGCGACTACAGCTCGCGCATTCTGATGCTGCTCAACGGCCTCCGAACGAACGACAATGTCTTCGACAAAGCGTACATCGGCGAGGAGTTCATCGTCGACGTCGATCTGATCGAGCGGATCGAAGTCATTCGCGGCCCCAGCGCCGCGCTCTACGGAAGCAATGCATTCTTTGCGGTCATCAACGTCGTCACGAAACAAGGGCGTGCGTTGCAGGGAGCCGAAGTGGCCGCGACCGCCGCGAGCTTTGGCACCTACGCGGGCCGAGCGAGCTACGGTCATTCCTTCGCGAACGATGTCGACGTGCTCCTCTCGGCGTCATACTCGGACAGCAAGGGCCAGCGGCTCTACTACCCCGAGTTTGACAAGCCGGCCACGAACAACGGCATTGCCGACCAAGCCGACTACGAGAGTTTTCATAAACTCCTCGCCACGGCGACAAAGGGTGGGTTCTCGTTCCAGGCCAGCAACGTCTCCCGCGAGAAGGGCGTCCCAACAGCATCGTACGGTCTCATCTTCAATGACACTCGAACTCATTCCGTCGACGCGCTGACCCTCGGGAGCCTGAGCTACAACCGATCGTTCTCGAACGGCACGGCGTTGTCCTCGCGAATTCATGCCGGCAGCTGGACCAACTACGGTTCGTTCGTCACGGATCTGAGAATCGACCCGGTTCGGGCCGACGAGGTCGGCAAATGGTTCGGCGCGGATGTCGATGCGCGGCGAACGATCGCACGCCACCTGCTGACGGTTGGCGCTGAAGCGCAGGACAACACGGCGCAGAACGAAAGCGTCTACGAGCCCAATCCGTACGCCGTGTACACCGACGTCCGAAACAAGTCGGTCCGTTGGGGGATGTTCGCGCAAGACGAAATCAAGCTCTTCACGCCGCTCACGTTCTACGCCGGCCTCCGCTACGACCACTACGAGACTTTTGGTTCGGCGATGAGCCCGCGCGTTGGCTTGATCTATACGCCCGGCACGGCGACAACCGTGAAGCTGCTCGCGGGTCGCGCGTTCCGCGCACCGAACGCATATGAGTTGTACTATGACAACCCGGTGCTCAAGGCGAATCCGCTGCTCCAACCGGAGCGCATCGAGACGCTGGAGTTGGTCGCGCAGCGCCTCATCGGCGGCGGCGTCCAAGTCTCGGCGTCCGCGTTCCGGAATCATTTGAGCTCGCTGCTGAGCCAGCGCGTCGACTTTAGCGACAACAACCGGCTCGAGTTCGTGAACGCGGATCGGATCGATTCGAGAGGCATCGAGGTCGGGCTCGAGGTGAATCGCGGTCACGGCGTCACGGGCAACCTCACGTACACACTTCAGCGCACCGAAGATCACGCGACCAGCGCCGAGCTCTCGAACTCGCCCAGGCAGATGGTGAAGACGGAGCTCCGCGCGCCACTCGGTATCGCGGGCATGACCATTGGGACGGACGCGCAATACCTGAGCTCCCGGCGTACGCTCTCCGGAAAGATCGATCCCAGCTACGTGGTGACCAATGCGACGCTCCTCGCGCCGCGCGTGTTTGGAAAGTTTGATGTTAGCGCGACGCTCTACAATTTGTTCGGCGCAAAATACTGGGATCTGGGAAGCGCCGCGAATGTGCAGGACGTCATTCAGCAGGACGGGCGGAGCTTCCGTGTCAAGACGACGCTGCACTACTAGTATAGCGCACGCAGCGGTCGTCTTGTCGGCCCTTTTTGCTGGTGCGCGAGCACACGCGCAATCGTCGTCCGACGAAGCGCAGATCAAGGCGGCGTTCGTTTACAATTTTCTCAAGTTCGTCGACTGGCCGGCTGAGGCGTTTCACACGCCGCAGGACCCGTTCGTCGTCGCGATCGTCGGCGAGAGCGATACCGCCGACGCGACCGAACGCTTTCTCGGAGCGAAGCTCGTGGGCACACGGCCGATCGTCGTTCGTCGCCTCAAATGGGATCAGTCGCTCACCGGTGTACACGCCGTTTTCATCGCGGAACGCGACGCGAAGCGGCAGCATCACGTGTTCGAGGCCGCCACGGCGGCGTCCGTGCTCTCGATCGGCGAAGGCGAGGATTTCGCGTCGCGCGGCGGCGTGATCGGCCTGCTCATCGACGATCGCAAAGTACGATTCGACATCGATACGGATGCCGCGCAGTCGGCCGGGCTGCGAGTGAGCTCCAAGCTGCTCGCCCTCACGCGGGTCGTCCACTCCTCCGCAGCTCGCGCGGGAACTCGGCCATGAAGCTGTGGACAACGCTGAGCATTCGGCTGAAGTTGACGTTCCTCCTCATGGGCATCTCGGCGGCCGCCGGTATGGTCGCCTCCGTCGCATCGATCGTCTACGATTCACGCCGCATGCGCGACGTCATGCGCGACGATCTGTCTTCATTGGCCGATGTTGCCGGGGCCAACAGCGTCGCGGCAATGGCGTTCGGAGACGTCAACGCGTCGCAGGAAATTCTCGCCGCGCTGGGCGCGAAGCCAGGATTGATCATGGCGGCGCTCTACAGCAAAGACGGCAAAATCTTTGCCGCATTCCGGCAGAAGGCCGCCGGAAAAGAAGCTCCCCCCTCGAGCACGAACGCTGTCGGCAGCGTGTTTACCTCCGACGGCGCGACCGTCGTGCGCGAGATCCGACTCTCGGGTGAGCTTGCCGGATATATCTACGTGAAATCCGATCTCTCGGAGATCCACCAACGCCAGTTCCGCAGCCTTCAGGTCTCCGCGGGAATTCTTGTCGGCACGTTGCTCCTTCTGTGGCTGGTGTCAATGCCGCTGCAGAGCATCATCTCCGGTCCGATCCTCGATCTCGCCGGCACCGCTGGCGAAGTCGCCAGAACGAAAGACTATACAATCCGTGCACGCAACACCGGGCGTCGCGACGAGATCGGCGCCCTGGTCGGCGTATTCAACGGCATGATCGACCAGATGGAAGAGCACGAGAGGCGCTTGGTCGGCCATCGCGAAGAACTCGAGCGCGAGGTCGTCGAGCGAACGGCGGATCTGGTCAGCGCGCGAGATCGCGCCGAAGTCGCCAGCCAAGCCAAGAGCGACTTCCTGGCGAACATGAGCCACGAGATCCGCACGCCGATGAACGGCGTCATGGGCATGACCGACCTGGCCCTCGACACGGATCTGACGACGGAACAACGAGAGTATCTGGAAATCGTCAAAAGCTCGGCAGACTCGCTCCTGACCATCATCAACGATATTCTGGATTTCTCAAAGATCGAAGCGAGCAAGCTCGAGCTCGACCCGATCGAGTTCGACCTTCATAGCACGATCGACGACACCGTTCGCCTGCTCGCGCATCGCGCGCATCAAAAGCGACTCGAGCTCGCCTGCTCGGTATCGGCAGACATCTCCGGTCATCTGATCGGTGATCCAGGCAGGCTGCGCCAGATCATCGTGAACCTCATGTCGAACGCGATCAAGTTCACGGAGACCGGCGAAGTGGTGCTCACCGTCGAGCGGGAACGACGTGATGACGACACTGAGATCGTGCATTTCGCAGTCTCGGACACCGGCATCGGCATCCCGCTCGACAAGCAGGGATCGATCTTTGATTCATTTTCGCAAGCCGACACATCGACGACGCGCCGCTTCGGTGGTACCGGACTCGGACTGACCATCTCGTCGCAGCTGACCCAGATCATGGGCGGACGCATCTGGGTGGAGAGCGAGCCCGGCGTGGGCAGCACCTTCCACGTGAGTATTCCGTTCAAGATCGTTGAAGCCACAACCGTCGTCGGTCCACTCCCCAATCCGGCGATGCTTCGCGGCGCGCGGGTGCTCGTCGTCGATGACAACAGAACGAACCGGCGTATCCTCGACGTGATGTTGCGTGGATGGACGATGATCCCGACACTCGTCGACTCTGGCGCTGCCGCGCTCGATGCGCTCGACCAAGCGCGGAAGAACGGCGCGCCCTTCCCGCTCGTCCTCCTCGACTTTCAGATGCCCGACATGGACGGCTTCGGCGTCGCCGAGCGAATCCACGAGCGTCCCGAGCTCGCGGGGACAATGGTCATGATGCTGTCATCGGTGGGGCAACAAGGTGACGGCGCCCGGTGTCGCGAGTTGGGCGTGTCCGCGTACCTCACGAAGCCCGTGCGGCAATCCTTACTCTACGAGACGATCTGCGCGGTGCTCGCCAACCGGGCCGTACCCGAAGCGCCGGCGCGATTGGTGACGCGTCATTCCTTGCGCGAACTGCAGCGGCCGTTGCGGGTGCTGCTGGCCGAGGACAACCCTGTCAATTCAATGCTCGCGTCCACGCTGCTCAAGAAGCAGGGCCACACAGTCACGCACGTCATCACGGGGCGCGGCGCGGTCGATGCCGTTGCCGCGGCGGAATTCGATCTCGTGCTCATGGATGTTCAAATGCCGGAGATGGACGGTCTCGAAGCGACCGCCGCGATTCGGCAGGCTGAGATTGGCTCTGATCGCCATCTGGTCATCATCGCGTTGACGGCGCACGCAATGAGCGGCGATCGTCAGCGGTGTCTCGATGCCGGAGCCGACGGCTATCTGGCAAAGCCATTCTCCGTGGCGCAGCTGACGGACGCGATTGAACTATCGCAGCAGCCGCAGGCCGTCGTCGCGTAGAGCTAACCGTCCGGAGTTCCGAGCTCGGGCCGGGTCTTGCCCGAGGGGTTAGCGATCGCTAACTTACGGATCATGATCGCCAGACCACTGCCGTTCTATATCAACGCGGATGATCCTCCGGCCAAGCGCGAAATCCTGCGCGCCGCGCTCAAGCTGTTCAGCGCGCGCGGACTCGCGGCGACGAGCATTCGCGACATTGCCGACGAGAGCGGCTACACCAACCCGGCCCTCTACAAGCATTTCGCGAGCAAGGACGAGTTGGCGCTGCAGTTGTTCGACAGCTGCCATCGTCGCGTCTGGTCGCGGTGCAGCAGCGCGATCGCCTCGGTCAACGGTTGGAATGCGAAAGTGGCGGCGTACGTCGGAGAGTGGCTCGCGCTCGTGGACGAGTACCCCGACGTGATGGCGTTCCTGTCGGATAGCGCCCGTGTCCTGTGGCCAAAATCCAGCGCGACGGTCCGACGCCAGAGTATGATCAGCCTCGCCCGTTCGCTCGTCGTCGAGGCGCCGAAATCCGGTCGCGGCGCGTCCGTTGTCAATCCCGACGTGGCGGCCGCCTGTCTGCAGGGCACCTTGGGCGAGCTCGCACGCATGCTCCAAGTCGGTGTCTTGCCTGGCCCCGCAACCAAGTGGAACAGCCACGTGGTTACCCTCTTCTTGAAACTCATACCATGAAACTCGGCATTCCGCGCCGTCAAGGGCTGCCGCTTACCAACGTAGTTAGCGTTCGCTAACTCGCCACGCAGAACTCGCCACTCGGGGACCCCCATGTTTGCCGTCGATCATGCTGCCACTGCCCTCCTCATCAAACGCCGCTATCCTGCTGTCCCCTTGACCCCGATCCTGATTTCGGTCCAAGCCATGGAGCTCGCCTGGGTCCTGCTCAACTACCTCGGCATCGAACGAACGACCACCGAGGCCAGCGTCCGCAGCGTCGCGGACATCCATCTGGCCTTCATGCCGTATTCACACTCCGTCGCCACCGCAGTCGGCGCGGCCGTGCTCACGTGGCTCATCATCGAAAAAGGATTCGGCCGAGCGGCGCTCGGACGCGCCGTCGGTCTCGGAATTCTGTCGCACCTGATTCTCGATCTCGCCACTCACGCGCACGACATCGCCCTCTGGCCCGGACTCGCGTCGCCAAAAGTCGGACTCGGCCTCTATGACGCGGCACCAATGGCGGCATTCGTCATCGAGCTGCTGTATGGAATTGCCTGCTGGTACATCTACAAAGGCAGCAAAGGCTTGTTCGCGCTCATCACCATTGGAAACGTCGCGAACCTGTCGTTTCTGTCAGCCACCGTTCCCGGTCCGGAGCAGTTGCTCGCCGGTCGGCCGTTGCTTGCCGTCACGCTCATCTTCGCGCAAATCGTCGTGACGCTCGTGCTGGTCGGCGTATTGGCTCGGCGCAACCAGCCATGGACCTCGGCGCCAAAGCGAGCCGATGAGCCAACCCTAACGTGACGTCCAAAGGTCGCAACCATTCGGGCGACGGAAGCCCGCCGGCGCCATTGCCACGCCCCCAACTTGGTGCAGCTTTGTCGCGGCGATGTAGAGAACGCGCCGGCCGCTCCGACTTCTCTACGTAGCGCCACCAACGGCGCCAAACCGAGAGGAGAACGAGCCATGAGATATATGCTGATGATGCACGCGCCGAGCGGAAACGGGGATTGGCAGGTGAACAATTGGTCGCCGGAGGACTTCAAGGCGCACATCGCGTTCATGCACTCTTTCAACAAGGAGCTCACCAACGCCGGCGAGCTCGTAGGCGCGGAAGGTTTGGCCTCGCCTGCCGAGGCGAAGGTCGTGCGTGCGACAAAGGGTACGGGCGCGCCGGTAGTGACTGACGGTCCCTTCGCTGAATCGAAGGAATTCCTCGCGGGGTACTGGATCGTCGAGGTCGACCGGCCCGAGCGCGCCTATGCGCTCGCCGCCAGAGTGTCGGCCGCGCCGGGACGCGGCGGCGCGCCGCTGAACATGCCGCTCGAAGTGCGCCAGGTCATGAGTGGTCCGCCGTCGGACGCGTGAATCGAGAGACGATCGAAGACTCCAGGGACGCTGCCCTGCATCTGTTGCGCGAGCTCGCGCCACAGGTGCTCGGCGTCGTCGCTCGTCGTCATGGAGATTTTGCTGCCGCTGAAGATGCAGTTCAAGAAGCCGTGATCGCGGCGGCGGAGCAGTGGCCGATTGCCGGCATTCCGACGAACCCGCGTGGATGGCTGTATCAAGTCGCCATCCGCCGAATGAACGATCATCTGCGCAGCGAAATGGCGAGACGCCGTCGAGAGGACGTCGTCGCAAGCGAGCGCTTTGCCGACGAGCCGTTCATTCCACCGAATGACGCCGACCTCGGCGTGGACCAAGACGATACGCTCGTTCTGCTGTTCATGTGTTGTCATCCGGCGTTGACGCCGCCATCGGCGATCGCGCTGACGCTACGCGCGGTGGGAGGACTGACGACGGCGGAAATCGCCAACGCGTTTCTCGTCCCCGAAGCGACGATGGCGCAACGGATCAGCCGCGCCAAGGCGAACATCAAGTCGTCCAACGTTCCGTTCAGCATGCCGACGGATGCGGAACGCGCCGAACGGCTGCGCGCGGTGCTCCACGTTTTGTATCTGATCTTCAGCGAGGGATACATCAGCAGCATCGGCGCGGATCTTCATCGCGCGGATCTCTCGAACGAAGCGATCAGACTGACGCGCGGTGTCCGCAGTTTGCTTCCGACCGACGGAGAGGTGGGGGGTCTGCTCGCGCTCATGTTGCTCACCGACGCACGCCGCACCGCGCGCACGGGCCCGAACGGTGAGTTGATTCCACTCGATGAGCAGGATCGCACGCTGTGGGATCAACGAATGATCGCCGAAGGGGTCGCGCTCGTTTCCGACGCACTGTCTAACAGATCGATCGGTTCGTATCAATTGCAGGCAGCGGTCGCCGCGATCCACGATGAGGCGAGCCACGTCGAGGACACCGACTGGCCACAAATCTTCGCACTCTATGGATTGCTCGAGCAGATGTCGGACAATCCGATGGTCACACTGAACCGCGCAATCGCCGCGGCGATGGTAAATGGACCAACCGCGGGACTCGACATGTTGAAGACACTCGACGACGATGCGCGAATGCGCGGACACTATCGTCTGGATGCTGTTCGCGCGCACGTATACGAGTTGTCCGGCGATCGCGAACGCGCGTTGATGCACTATCGCGCGGCCGCTGAACGAACGATGAGCATTCCAGAACGAAACTATCTCACCACGAAGGCCGCTCGCCTCGCGTCGGAGCGGAGCGATGGAGCACGATGATGAGGATCACGAGCACCATCAATGCGGCGAGGGAACCGAACGCGCCGGCGTAGCCGGTCCGTGCAGCGACGATACCGAATGCCGTCGCGCCGATACCCAGTCCGGCATCGTAAGCCAGATTCCACACCGCGCTCACGACGTCATAGGCGGACGGTGACACGCGTTCGAACATGACGGCTAAGCTCGCGTTCTGCGCGACACCGAATCCGGCGCCGAAGACCACCATGCCGATCATCACCAAGGTGGGACTCGACAGCGAGACGAGCGCAAGAATTCCCACGGCGGCGACCAACACCGAGGGTACGAGGAGCTTCGCTGATCCGTGACGATCACCGTGCGCGCCGGCCCACCACCGCGCGATGGTTGCGGACGCCGCTTGAACGAGAAGCGCGAGCGCAACGAAACTACCCGACGAATGCACCATGCCGAGCGGCAGAAAGGTGACCACGACTCCGGCCGCCATTGTCGTCAGCAAGAAGAGAATCGACGGACGCAGCAAATCAGATCGGCGGACCAACGCGAGTATTCCAACCGGCTGGTCCGCCCGCGGCTTCTTCCCGGGCAAGAACGGCACGGCAACAAGACCGACCAACGCAACGAGTCCGCCGGCGATGAAAACGACAGGGAATCCGGCGCGCCCGGCGAGCCACAGACCAAGTGGTAGTCCGACCACCGCCGGCACTCCGACGACGAAGCCATAGAGACCCAATCCTTCGCCGCGCCTGTCTGCCGGAACGAGCGACCCGACCAGCGCCCCGCCAAGAACGACGAGAATGGCGACGCCGATCCCTCGAACCACGCACAGTGCCAAGATCCAGCCGAGACCGGAGAACGAGCTCAGAGCGAGCGCCGGAAGTCCAAGAAGCAGCAGGCCGTACGCGATGACTTGTCGGTATCCGAACTTCGAAACGAGGGCCGGCGTCGCCAACTCCGCGAGAACCGTCGAAAGCATGAGCGCGCCGGTGGCCAAGCCGGCCCCGATCCCCGTCGCGCCGACTGACGTGGCGAACTGCGGGACGACGGACAGGAGCATATAGAAGCTCATCATCGCCCCGAAACTCGCGGCGAACACAGCCAACACGGCGCGAGAAAGCAATTTCGGCTTATCTGTAAGTTGTTCTTTTGGAAGCAATTGCACGCTATCGATCACCATTGTGTTTTCCGTTGTTCGATCCTCGTCTTCGGCCCAGTTGCCCGTGGATTCTCAGTTGACCTGATCCGAAATTATGTTCATACTGGCTACCCAAGAAGAGCCACTTCTGGAGCATTTTTCTTGACCAGTCAGCCGTTCGAACTTCTCGTTTCCATCGATCGCGACGACGCCCGCCGGCTCGGCGCGCAGATCGAAGAGCAGTTTCGGCTCGCCATCCGAGCCGGTACGCTTCGCCGCGGAACGCGCATCCCATCCACGCGCGATCTGGCCCGACAGCTCGGTGTCTCGCGGCCGATCGTCATGGACGCGTACGCGCAATTGGCCGCCGAAGGATATCTGACTTTGAGTCACGGATCGCGACCGCGCGTGTCAGCCTCGGTAGCCGGCGGGAAAATTCCGGCCGCGCAACCCGCCGACGTCAAGCGACCGCCCCGGTTCGACTTCATGCCGGCGGTGCCGGACTTGTCGTCCTTTCCGCGCGCCGGCTGGTTGCGCGCTGCGCGCGAAGCGCTAGGAGGAATGTCTGATGAGGATTTTGGCTACGCCGACGCGCATGGATGCGAAGTGCTACGTGTCGCACTGGTCGAATATTTGGGCCGCGCGCGCGGCGTCGTTGCCGAGCCGGCGCAAGTCATCGTCACGAGTGGCTACGCTCAAGGGCGAGTGCTCGCATGTCGCGCACTGAAGGCCAGTGGCGCGAAGCGAATCGCCGTGGAAGATCCCAGCTACAGCGAGTGGGAAGCCGTCACTGACGCCGGTTTGGAGATGATCCCTGTTCCGTTGGACGACGACGGTATTCAGGTGAGCGTGCTCGAGACGACGACGGCGGACGCGGTGATGCTGACGCCGTCGCACCAATTCCCCACGGGCGTCGCGTTGAGCGGGGAGCGACGAACGGCGGTGTTGTCATGGCTTCGCTCATCGCGTGCGATCGCGATCGAAGACGACTACGACGCCGAGTATCGTTATGATCGGACTCCGGTGGGTGCGCTGCAGGCGCTCGAACCGGACGCGATCATTTACGCGGGCACGGCCAGCAAGACGTTGGCGCCCGCGTTGCGGTTGGGGTGGCTCGTGGTCCCGCACCATTTGGCCGACGCCGTTCGGTCTGAACAACGACGCGCCGATTTTGGTTGTCCGCGCATCGACCAGCACACGCTCGCGCGGTTCATTTCGAGCGGTGAGCTCGACCGGCACCTGCGACGGATGCGCGTTCGTTACCGCTCGCGGCGCGACGCGCTCGTCGACGCACTCTCGACGGAGCTTCCCGAAGCGCAGGTGTGTGGCATCGCCGCCGGTCTGCACGCAACGGTGCGCTTGCCCGAGGGCCATGATGAAAAACGCCATCCGCGAGGCTGCACGCCGGCAGGGGATAGCGTTCGACATCCTGGGTGACCACTGTGTCGCGGTGCGCGATGGCCCTCCCACACTGCTTCTTGGGTATGGGCGCAGCTCTGAACCGGCAATTCGAGCAGGAATACGCGAGCTCGCCATGGTCATTCGTGCAACACGGTAGTCGGGTGCTTATCGTTCGCTTTCGCCAGAAAGAACCTCGAACACCGAGGACACAATGAAGTTCATGGTCTTGATCTACAACGACAGCTCGATGCTGGATGGTCTGAGCTCCGAGCAGTTCGACACGACGATGCGTGGTTGCTTGCAACACGCCGACGACCTACGGAAGGACGGTCGTCTGCTGGACTCACAGATGTTGGACAGCGCGACCAAGGCAAAGTCGGTGCGCAGCCGCAATGATCGACTGAGCATCATGGATGGTCCGTTTGCCGAGTCGAAGGAAGTTCTGGCGGGCTTCAATGTGATTGAAGCCGAGAACATGGACGAGGCAGTGAAGATGGCCGCCGAGTTTCCATGGACGCGCACGGGTTGCATCGAGGTTCGGCCGATCATCGACATCAACGCAGTTCGCGAACGCGTCGGCGCTGTCTGACGTACAGCGTCGCCGCCTGCAATCACCGAAACCGATGACCAGACTGAGTGTCAACATCAACAAGGTCGCGCTGCTGAGAAACTCGCGGAACCTCGGCATCCCGAGTGTGCTTCGGGCGGCTGAGCTGAGCGTCGCCGCGGGCGCGCACGGTATCACCGTCCATCCGCGGCCGGACCAGCGCCATATCCGGCCTGCTGACGTGTTCGAATTGGCGGACTATCTGATTGGTTTTCCAAACGTTGAGTTCAACATCGAAGGGAATCCGTTTCCTGAATTCTTGGAGTTGGTACATCGGGTGAAGCCGGCTCAGGTCACGCTGGTTCCTGACGCGATTGATGCGCCGACGTCCGATCGAGGTTGGAATCTGAATGAAGATGCGGCGCGTCTCGCGCCAATCGCGGCGGACTTTCAGCGGTCAGGCATACGAGTGAGCCTGTTCATGGACGTGGAAACTGTTGATTGGAACCGTGCGCGCGAGCTCGGCGCCGCGCGCGTGGAGCTGTACACACAGCCGTATGCCGAAGCGTTTGCTGGACCCGATGCGGCGAAGGTCCTCGCGCTGTATGCGGCGGCCGCGGCGGGTGCTCAGGCAGCGGGACTCGGCGTCAATGCCGGCCATGATTTGAATCTTTCTAATCTTGGTGCGTTTTGCTCGATCCCCGGCATTCTCGAGGTGTCGATCGGTCATGCCTTGATCGCCGATGCCCTGGAAATTGGGATTCCGGCCGCGGTTTGCGCGTACCTCGAGGTGCTGGCGACGGTCCGGACCGATCTGAACTCCTGAGTTCGCACGCGGCGTACGTCTTGCATCTCTGTCCAGGCGAGCCGGACGCCTGAGTGCAGTTGCCCGGCCGCTCAGCGCATGACCCTCCCTTTGTTTCTGACGTTCACGATGGTGAGCGCCGGCCGCATAATCGCCCTCTTCCCCTCTCGCCCGAGGCGTTCGACGGATCACGCCGTCGGTGCTATGTTCCAGAGTAGCGATTCGAGGGGTACGGTAGTTTTTCAAGCATTCCTAATGACGCCATACTCATTCCGCATGACGCGCGGGTGGCGATGGCAATTTCAACGACCCTGCGATCCAATGACTCGCCGTACTTCCCTCAGCCTCCGCTGAGGTCATGCTAGAACCGCTCAGCGCGCACGACTTGGCTCGGCGCCTCGTGGCCCGAGAGACTGCGAATGGCGATGCCGCAGACGGCGCCGCGCGAGCGGCACAGGCAGCGTGTGAGCGGACGTATCGGGAGCTCACTCGTACAGTCGGCCCCACAGGATCGTTGGCCCTGCTGACCCGCGCGCTCGCACAAGCCCAATCCAAGCATCCGCTCTTACGAGAAGTTAGAATCGGCCGTGTCTCCGAGCGCGCACTTGACGGCGTGACGGACGCTCTCGAAGCGCATGGTGCTTCTGACGTCGCCGCGGGGCTCGAAGCGGTACTTGAACAATTGGTCAATCTCCTCGGACGCTTGATTGGGTACGACATGGTGCCGCGGCTCGTAGAGCAAAACGCGCCTCTTGACACGCAACATGACCAGGATGTGAGATGACGAAGAGCAAGCCTCCAGCACAGCGAGGGTTCGTTGCTGCGCCAGTGAAGGTGCCAGGCATCGCGACGGGCGTGCCCGGGTTGGATGCCATTCTCGGCGAGGGAGGGTTACCGGAATACTCGTTCAATCTCATCGCCGGAAGTCCAGGCGCGGGGAAAACGACGTTAGCGCAGCAGATCGTGTTCGCCAACGCGACGGTCGAACGGCCGGCTCTCTATTTCACGGTACTGGGCGAGCCAACGCTCAAGATGCTTCGCTACCAACGCACGTTCAGCTTCTTCGACCCGGCGTTGGTGGGCTCAGCGATCCAGTATCTCAATTTGAGTGAAGAAGCTCTGGAGCAGGATCTGGCGGTCGTGCTCGAGCGCGTGGTGGCGGAGGTCGAACGAGCGAAGCCGGGAATCGTCGTCGTCGATTCGTTCCGAACGTTCCTCGGGCATGTGGATGGCGCGCCGGCCGGCGGGATGACGATCAATCATTTCATTCAGCGCCTGGCGCTTCACCTCACGACATGGGAAGTCACATCGTTTCTCATCGGCGAGTACGCGGATCAAGAGCAGCGCAACCCGGTGTTCACGGTTGCCGATGGCGTCTTCTGGCTCTCGCAGGTCACCGATGGCAACTCCATTGTGCGAAAGCTGCAGGCCATCAAAGTTCGCGGACGGGCAACGATGCCGGGATTGCACACGTTCCGAATTACTGATCGCGGCGTTCAGATCTTCCCGCGCATTCCAGAGGCACCGACTGAGCGCCGGCCTGTGGCGACGCACCGTCTGACGACGGGCGTGCCAGGCCTCGACGAGGTGATGGGCGGCGGCATCCCGGCCGGCGACGCCGTGATGCTCGCTGGTCCGGCCGGCAGCGGCAAGACGACGTTCGCGACGCAATTCGTATCCGAAGGGCTCCGCCAGGGCGAGGCGGTGGTGATCGTCGTCTTCGAGGAACACCCCGAGGAATATTTGGCGCGCGCCAAGTCGCGCAATCAAGACATGAAACAATCGATCGAGGACGGCAAGCTCAGACTCATTTATCTGCGCCCACTCGATCTCTCCGTCGATGAAACACTCGCCGAAATCATGGACGCCGTGCGTCAAATCGAGGCAACGCGTGTCGTGATCGATTCGCTCTCCGGCTTCGAGGTCGCGCTTGCGCCGGCCTTCCGAGAGGATTTCCGCGAGTCGCTCTATCGGCTCGTCGGGGCGCTGACCATCACCGGCGTGACCATCTTCATGACCACGGAAATCGTCGGAGAATATCCGCACGTGCAGTTCACGACTGAGAAGGTGTCGTTCATCACCGACGACATCATCGTTCAACGATTCATCGAGATTGATGGCGAGCTTCGCACCGTCCTGGCAATTCATAAAATGCGCGGTAGCGCGCACAGTCACGATTTCAGGTCGTACGAGATTACTGGAAATGGCGCCGTGGTGGGCGGACCGCTCAAGAATTATCGCGGCATCGTCACCGGAGTCCCCGAGCTCGACCTCCGGTTGGCTCCTGCTGCCTATGACGGTCTGACGGACGAGGAAGCGTCCGTGCTCGACACACTCGTTCGAATCGGCGGCAGCTCGCGTGAGCACCTTCTTACGCGCATCGCCCTTCCGTCGTCAGAGTTAACGCGGGCGCTCGCGCGCCTCGTCGCCCTGGGCTTCGCGACTATGGAGAACGATGGCAGCACGTATCGGGCAGTGGCACAGGCCGGCGGATAGCAGGCACGTGACCCTTCAACCCGGCGAGGAGCAGCTGCGCATGTTGGCTGACGCGGAATTCACCGCCGCCGGGTCGTTCGAGCGGTTTGTCGGGCACATCCCGGCTGCCTTCGCGGTCACCCGTGGCGAGCGGCACACGCTCGTCTATGCGAATGCCGCATTCCGCGCTCTCGTCGCTCCGAATGGCGAGGGGCTGTCTGGACTTCCGATCGCCGAAGTGTTGGCCGTGCAAGACGTGCGAGGATTGAGGCTGCTGCTGGATCGAGCGTATCGAACCGGCGTGGTCTCACGGGACCGGCGGATCGAACCCGTTGGCGAGACGGCTATGTTGCTGAACTGCACCATCTGGCCGGACGTCAACGCCAATGGAGACACCGAGCACCTCGTCATCGAGCTGCGAGTCGCGACGCAAGCCGAGCTCACGATGGGGCTGCAGCGCGAAGTCGCCGAGCGCCTGCTTTTGAGTGCGTTGCGTGAGCAGGACGCGGCCAATGTGGCCGAAGTATCCAGGCGCAGCGCATCGCACCTTGCTGCCGAGAGCCGCCGACTCGGCGCATCGTTGGATGAGAGCGAGACGTTGGAGGCGATCGCTGAAATGGCGCTCCCCTTCGTCGGCGCCTGGTGCATCGTCGACACGCTGGATGAGAACGATGCGATGCACCGTTTGGCGATCGTGCATCCCGATTCTGCTAAGCAAGCGGTACTCGATGAACTGGAGGGCCGCTGGGTTCCTGAACACGATGACGGTTTCGGTCTGCCCGCGGCCTTGCGGAGCGCGGGCTCTCTGGTCCTCGCTGACAAGGTCGACGAGGCGCTGGGCAGTTCAGCGCACGATCCGGACGTCTACCGCGCACTGCGAGAACTTGGCGTCGGACCGTTGCTCACCGTGCCCCTCGTCATCCGTGAGCGACTGGTTGGCGCCGTGACGTTTGTCGGCAATCCGGAGGATCGAGCCTTCACGCCCGAAGATATCGAGATGGCCGAAGATCTCGCGAGCCGCAGCGCGATGGCGCTCGATCGCGCGCGTTTGTACGGCGAGGCCATCGCGCACAAGGCACGCGCGGAGGCGGCCAATCAAGCGAAGAATGAATTCTTGGGGATGATGAGCCACGAGTTGCGCACGCCGCTCAACGCGATCGGCGGATATGTCGAATTGATGGACATGGAGCTGCATGGACCGATCACCGACGCGCAGCGCATCGATCTCGCGCGCATTCGAAGCAATCAACGCTACCTGATGGGCCTCGTCAGCGACGTGTTGAATTTCACAAAAGTCGGAAGCGGCAAGCTCGTGTACGCGTTGGATGATTTCGTCGTGGCGAACGCGGTGGCGAACGCGGTGGAGCTGGTGGAGCCGTTGATCGCCCAACGGGAACTGACGTTCGATGGCATCGCCTGCACGCCCGGTCTCGTGGCGCGCGGCGATCAGGAAAAAGTCAGTCAGATTCTGGTGAACCTTCTGTCCAACGCGATCAAGTTCACTCCACCCGGCGGCCGGATCGTCATTGATTGCTCGGCGAATTCTCACACGGTGCGAATGCGTGTCTCCGACACCGGCATTGGAATCGCCACCGACAAGCTGGAGATCATCTTCGATCCCTTTGTTCAGGTAAAGGGCGACTCGTTGGGGCCGCAGGCCGGTATTGGATTGGGACTGGCGATCAGCCGCAGTCTGGCGCGCGGGATGGGTGGGGATCTCACCGTGGAGAGCACGTTGGGTGAAGGCGCCCGCTTCGCCGTCACGCTTCCGTGTGGCATCGACGTACCCACATCATGAGTACTTGCTAATTACGCCGGTTCGTCCGCGGGTCGCAGCGGCGTCGTCACAGGTGACTTCGTGACAGCGACAAACACCAACCCGCTGAGGATCGCGGCGAAGAAGCACCACACGGATGTCGTTGCGTCCCGTTCGATCACGGCGCTGGCCACCAGCGAGAGCACGAGCGTCGTTCCGATCGTTCGAGTGAGACGCATGGACGACACGAAGAATGGACCGATGGTCGGAAGGACGTACGCGAGCAACACCAGCGAATCGACGAGCGCCACGCTGCTCCCCGAGCGGTCATACCGGATGCTGCGTCCGGCGACAACGGCGACCGGTATCGAACGCAGCAGGAGCACCAACGCGGTCGCGGCAACGCAGACGCCCAGACTCAGAAATGCCGTAAGTATTCGGCGACGCTTGTCGTCTGTCTCCGCCAGCCGGAGCGAGTAGGGCAACCACACCGGCCACACCACGAGCGCGAGCGCGAGGAAAGCGAACACCGCCACGCGATTCACCATCGCATCCGACGGCGACGCGATCGTGAGCCACACGATCCCTTCCGCGGCCTGTTGTGCGCCGAAGATGAGGGGAACGGCGGCGAATAATCGAACCGAACGAGACGAGTTGGCAGCCACCGATGCGGCGCCAACGCCCGCCAGGACGGCGGACAGGGTGAAGCTCCCCGCTGCTGAAAAGCACACATCCCCTCGCTTGGATACATCGCGGAGGACGAGTGTGGGACACCCGTTGTCGTGGAATGACGCCGGAGATCCGCCGCCGCGCGGACGCCCGGTGAGACGCGTTCACATCTCGACACGGGATAATGACTACCGAGGCAATTGGCGGGCCGTTCGTCTCGCGATGTGAGACGTCGAGACTTCGCCGAAGGCGAGCAAGACGCCATTCGTGTCCGTTTTTGGTTGTTGCGTCCGTTGCCAGTGCAAGGACAAACCGCGAAACGTCGATAGTTCACGCGCGACTACGGCGTGCGCTTTCCGTTCGTCGGTGCCGGCATGGGTTTCGTCGCGCTACCCTCATTGGTGGCAGCGGTGTCGAACGCCGGCGGAATTGGCGTGCTCAGAAACGCCGTCGAGCCGGCTCCGAGCACGCCGGCGCTCATTCAAGTCATCAAGACGATGACGACGAAGCCGTTTGGTGTCGACTTCATCTTCGATGAATCCGCGTTCGGGCCGCTCGTCACGGACGCCCACATCGACGTTTGGGTTGGCACGCGGCTCGTCGCGTCGACGGAATCGTACGCGCATGATGAGTACAAGCATCGAATCACCGTGGCGTCAGGCAATTCCACCGTCACGACGACGATGTTTGGTCCCGAGTATCCCAACCGACCGTACCGCGTGCTTCGCAATCGCGTGACGAAGCAGTTTGCCGGACATGAGGATCAGATTCCGTCACCCGAGACTGTGGGGGACTTCGACGAAATGGGAATGGCCGCGGGGGACAGCGTCACGCTGATCAAGGATATCAAGCCCGCGGAACAGATCGTCATCGACATCATGACCGAGGCCCAGCATCTGATCAAAGGAGACTCGGGCGACAAACAGCAGGCCTGAGAGCCCGAGGTCGAGGCGGGTCCTGGACGTTCCGGAGGTGATGGACGAGTTTCTTCGGTGTTGGGTCGAACACGTGCCTGGGTCGCGTCACGATGGCCGCGACCAGGCAGACGTGCCGACAGTCCCCTACTCACCGGCGAAAAACGTCCATGAAGCGAGTGCTCTACGCGTGCGTCCTGTCTGCCGCGTTTGCCGCGTACACCGGCGCCCAGACGATCGCCACCGGTGATCCTCTCAAGCGCGGACTCACCGAAAAAGATTTTCCGCGCGCTCGGCAACTCACGCCTGGTGTCTACTCGTACGAAGCGTTGCGCGCCGGTGATCCCGGCACAAAGATGACGACCGTGAGCCTCATCGTCATCACAAGCGACGGCGTCCTCGTCGCCGACGGCCAGGGCAAAACCGATCAAGTCAAGGAGATGGTCGACTGGATCAAGAAGACGACGACGCAACCTATCAAATACGTCGTCATCTGCTCCGACCACGGCGACCACACCGGCGGCAATGCGGCGTTTCCGGCCGGCGTCCGCTACATCGCCACGCCGGCGTCGGCGCTCGTGCTCGGCGCCGGCGGCCGCCCGCCGGCTCCGCTCGATACGGTCGCGCACAAACGCGTGATGCACATGGGGTCGACCGATATAGAAATACTCAATCTCGGGCGCGCGCACACCGGAGGCGACTTGAGTGTCTATCTCCCGAAAGACCGCGCGCTCTTCATGAGCGAAGCGTACCTTCATTGGATCTTCCCGGCGATGCGTTCGGCGTATCCGTCCGAATGGGTGCAAACCGTAAAGAACGCGGAGTCGATGAACGCCGTGTGGTACGTTCCCGGCCATGGATTCGTGGACGATGCGATAACGCTAAAGACGGATCTCCCAGCCTATCGGCAAGCGATGGAGCAAGTGATCGCCGAGGCGACGCGTTTGCACGATGCGAAGGTGCCGTGTGCGGCGCCGGCGGCGCGTGGTGCCGCCGGCGGTGGCGCCGGCGGTGCTCCGCGCCAGCCATGCGAAGCAGTGCTCAAAGGCAACTGGGGCGATCTCAAGAACTGGACATTGTACCAAAGCCAAGTCGAAACCGCGGTGCGGCGTGTCTACGATGAGCTCGACGGCAAGTTGCCGTTCTAGCCCGCCCGGACCACCCGCGCTGTTACAGAGAGCTGTCCGACATGACGCATGGAGTGCTCGGCGCCGTGTACCAAGCAACCGATGACGGTCGACGGAAGTTTCGCGCGTCCGACGGCGGCAAAGTCTCCGAGCGTGGCAACATCGATCGAGCGCAATTCCCCGACGGCCGACTCGACGCGCACATCGAGCGCATGCAACATGACGGGGATGTCCGCCGCCGAGACCGGCTCACGATCGAAGCGCAGTGCGGCGAACTGTTCCTCGCTCAACTGAGAACCACGCGCGTACGTGAACAGCCGATCGATGACGCCGGACATCCCCCGCACGTGGAACGCGACGGATGCAACACCGGCCGGGCGCGCATTCCACTGCGCCTCGGTGAGATTCTCAACGAGCTCGCCGACACTCTCCCGAACCTGAAGCAGGATGTGGGCGACCGGCTGCAGGACGGCGGGAACGCCGTCGACTGGACCACGCTGCCACCACTCCGTATCGGCCACATTCGCCTCACAAATTGCGGGTTCCCCAGCGATGAATCACGGCGATCACCGGAATCATACTCTGCCCCATCGCGGTCAGGGCGTATTCGACTTTCGGCGGCACGACCTTGTAGTCCTTTCGCGAGAGCATGCCCATGGTCGTGAGGGCGCGCAGTTCACGGCTCAAGACCCGAGCTGGAATGACCGGCGTTCCGAGTTGGCCTTGCAACAGCGTGCGGCGGATCTCGCTGTACCTGAGCGGACCGTTCTGCAGATCCCAGAGAATTCGCAGCTTGTATTTGCCGCCGATCAACTGCTGGAACCGGTGAACAGGGCACCCGGTCTTCGACTGTCGCGCGTTAGTAGTCATGGGGCGGTGCTCGTCGGTGACCAATCAGGGTATACGGACATTTTTGTCCATACTTACCCTCGTGATCATTTGCCATCAATTTCTATTGCGAGTGCTCTGAGCGCTAGAGGGCACCGTCACCACGAAGACTCTCACCCAGGATCACGACCATGCACATCACGCACGTTCAATACTCGGTCAAGCCGGAGTACGCCGACAAGAATCGGAGCAACATCGCGCGCGTCATGGCCGACTTGCGGCGGATGATGCCCGAGGGCCTGCGCTATAGCACGTTCATCAAGGCCGACGGCAAGACGTTCATCCATTTCGCCATGGCGACCGATGAAGGCAACGCCATTCTCCGGGATCTCCCGTCGTTTCAGACCTTTCAAACTGAGTTGAAAGCGAGCGGGCCCGAGGTCGCGCCCGATGCAAGCAAGTTGACCCTCGTCGATTCATCGTTTGACCTGAACGCCTTTGTCACAGGCACGTGATCGCGCCGCTCGTCATGAGCGTTCTTTCCATTCCTCGTATCGTGCCAATAGCTGCTCCGCCGGCTCGGTCTGCAACTCACGCTGCATCCGGTCGGCGAACGTGGAGATCGTCACGGGCCAGGACGCGCCGGTAGACGTCGGCTGCCTTTCCATGCCGGCCTTCGCCGCTGTACCGAAGGCGTGGACTTCGGCCCAACCGCCGAGTGTGGCTGCTGTCGCAGCGACTTCTTGAATGACTGTCATGGGTCAATAGTGCCCGCGCCCGCTTACGACACACTTACCGCTGGACGTCCACATGCGCGTAAGTCGGCGGCAATCGCGCGCTGGTAGCCTTCGCCTCATCGCTGCACGCGTTCCACACGGGGGCGCGACGGCGGTGGTCACGACTCACGCCACCATTTGGCAGAGGCACGATTCACATGTTCGAACTTTTGTTCAGCCGCTCGAGAGCTACAGGCTCTTCGTTTCTCACGCTGGCGGCAAGCGGATTCGCTATCGCCACCGTCGCGATCGCCACGATCGCCGCGTGTTCCGACTCGAACACTGAGCCTGGCACCTGGTGCAGCACAACTAATTCAAGGGGCGTGCGGGCGCGTTCATGGTAATGGCACCCGCGGGTATATAGGTTTTCCGGCAACCCACGACGCAACGCATCGCGCTCTGACTATCCGAAAATCCGATAACCCGTACGGATGCCGCATTCTGAGTCGGTCGTTTTTGCGATAGCCGTCGTCGCACTCGTCGTCGCGCTGACGGCTCTCGCACGCCGGCTGCCGGTTCCGACACCGATCCTTCAAGTCATCGCCGGATTTCTCGTCGGAATGATTCCCGGCGTGGCGATCCCCGACCTCGATCCGGATCTCGTGTTCTTCGTGTTCTTGCCGCCGATCCTCTGGTCGGCGGCAATGTTCACGTCGGTGCGGGACTTCAAGCGCAACATCGGACCGATCACCACGCTCGCTGTCGGTCTCGTGCTCGTGACCACGGCGGCCGTCGCCGTCGCGGCGCACGTACTCTTGCCTGGGCTTCCCTGGCCCGTCGCCATCGCACTCGGCGCGATCGTTTCGCCACCTGATGCCGTCGCCGCCACCGCGATTGTCTCCCGCCTTCCGGTTCCGCGCCGAGTCGTCACCGTACTCGAAGGTGAAAGCTTGGTGAACGATGCGTCGGCGCTGGTGCTCTATCGAACGGCGGTCGCGGCCGCGGTGACGGGCTCATTCAGTTGGGGCGAATCGATTGTTCGATTCTTCATCGACGCCGGCGTGGGAAGTCTCGTTGGATTGCTCGTGTCGTGGTTGATCATTCGCGCCGCGCGCTCGACGAAGGATCCGCTGGCCGAGGCGCTTCTCACGCTCGCTGGTCCGTATATCGCCTGGATGACAGCGGAGTCGCTGCATGTGTCGGCGGTCTTGTCGTGCGTCGCCGGCGGTGTGTTCCTGCAACAGCGTCTGTCGACGGCGGTCAGTCCAACGTCGCGACTGCAGACGAGAACAGTGTGGGACCTCGCGGTGTTTCTGCTCAACGCGATGATCTTCCTCCTGCTCGGCGCGCAGATCAGAATGCTGCTCGACCGCGTACCCCATGGCGCCCTTGCCGGCGTATTTCGAACGGGCGCGATCATCACCGTCGTCGCGATCGTCGTGCGATTGCTGTGGGTGCCGCTGGCGACGATTCTGCCGCGTCTCAGCCCGGAAAGGCGGCGCCGTGAACCCAAGCCACGATGGAAGCCGTTGTTTCTCGTGTCGTGGACGAGCATGCGAGGCGTGGTGACCTTGGCAACGGCGCTCGCGCTGCCTCGCATCGCCGCCAATGGTGCGCCCTTCCCCTACCGCACCGAAGTCATTCTCATCGCGATGAGCGTCATCGCGCTCACGCTCATGGTCCAAGGGTTCTCCTTGAAGCCGATCGTTCGCGCGCTTCGCTTCGAACCGGAGCAGACGCATCACGCTGAAGAGCGACTGGCGCGTCGTGAGGCGACGAGACGCGGGGCTGAAGCGTTAGAAGATCTCTCACACGAAGACTGGGTCGACCAGCGCGACGTCCAAGCGCTTCGCGTTGAGTTGCGCGAGCGTGTTCAGATGAACGATCAGCACGGCGGAAGTTTCGAAGGCCGGCGCCGGCTGCGGCTCGGGATGATCAGCGCGGAGCGGCGGATGCTGATTCGGTTGCGCAACGAGGACGCCATCTCCGACGACGTGCTTCGCGCGCTGGAGCAGGAGCTCGATCTCGAAGCCATCCGCGCCGGCGCCGGAGATACGCGTACCGACGTGCGTTAGTCACTTCGCGCGACTGCGTTGTGCTGCGTCCAAAGGCCAGTACGGGTTCAGCTATTCGACGGCATTGCCGGCTTGGGCCGTGCCGAATCGCGCTCCAATCTGGAGGGCACGAATGGGACACCTAATGAGACGAATCGAACCGGTGAACGCACTTGATGTGAATCGCAATGGAAGAGTCACGCTCGTGAAGCTATCTCAGCGCGCATTTCCTGCCGACGGCGACGCTCGAGTGGTGCGAGCCAGCGGCTCTCCGATGATTCGATTCGCTCGAATTCGTCGTCCGATTCGTGCTCAACAGGTTGGAGCGCGATTCCGTGTGACGCAAGCGCGGTCCTAGGGCGTATTGGCGCGCGGAACTGAGCCGCGTTCGATGGCGGCCGGCGTCGATGTCGCGCCTTCGTCGAGGCGTTCAGTACGGCTCAGTCGCTCGACATCGATCGCGATCACGCCATCGGGCCCGTGCGCAAAGATACTCGCGAACTTCACGTCCCACCGAAGCTCGTCCCACAGATACGAGCTTCGGGTCGACACGCGCGTCGAAAATGTTTCTTCGAGTGCCGTGACGAACACGAGGAACTCCGCCTGCGACGCGGCCAAACTCTCCGGTGTGATGCCGGCCAGCGGACTGTCGGCCGTGATCGGGTGAACGACGGTCCAGTGAAGTGTGAAGAACTCCACCGAATTTCGTTCCAGCGCGAGCTCGTGGAAGTTCCGCTCGCGCACGCCGCCGATGTCTTCGAACCAGACGAGATTCACGCGAGCCTGCACGTCGCTCAACTCACCCGGCTGCAGATTCACGAGCCGGAACATGATAGCGCGCCCGCCCTCATACGGTGCGACGATCGCCGACTCGCTGAAACCAATGCGCATGCGCGGCCGCGTGAGCCGCGCGATGAGTAGACCAAAGGCCGCGACGAGCGACAACGGACCAACGAACGATTCGAGATTGGCAAGCCAGTTCGCCGTGGTTCCAAAGGCATGCATCATCCCAGTGCCCGTGGTCGTGAACACCCCAATGCTGAAGGTGAACGCGCGAAGAAATGGGTCCTCGAGTCCCATCTGTTCAACGCCACGAAGCGCCGTCTCACCAAGAGCGAGATACGCAAGCGCGAAGATGCCGTTGATGAGCAGTAGAATGCCCATCAGCCAACCGATGAACGCCGGCCAGGTCGCGTCCAGCGCGCTCAGGTAGAAGCGCGCGGATCGTTGCGCGCCGAGTCCGTATTTTTTGCTGTTGGGCTTCCCGTCGCGATTCAGGAAGCGGCCTCGAACGGCCTGCGCAACGACTCGGCCAAAGCCGAGGTCGGAGGTCTCGTGTGAGGGAGGCGTCGTTGCGGCGTCGGCGTCGTGCGTTTTTGGGGCGGTCACTGTCGGTGGTTCCTCTTTCGACGGCGTGGCAGCATCGGTCGCATGCCGAATGATCCGAAGCTGTCGCGAAAGATGCAAGCGACGCGGGCGTCGGCCCCAATCCCCAACAATTCGGCCGGGTGGACGCCGTTCCCTTGACATATCTATGGGTCGATCGTATCCGTTCCCTAGATCCGTCAAGTGAGAACCAACGCATGTCCCGTCCCGTCGAGTTCCGCCAAGGCGCCATCGAGCTCCTCATCCTCAAGACGCTGTCCTGGGGTCCGCAACACGGGTTTTCCATCGCGCGCTGGATTCAGGACACGACCAACGACGTCCTCCGTCTCGAAGAAGGGTCGCTCTACCCCACGCTGCACCGCCTCGAAGACAAGCATTGGGTCGAATCCCACTGGGGCATGTCCGAGAACAATCGGCGCGCAAAATTCTACGAGCTCACCGCACTCGGCCGCAAAGAGCTGGCCGCTGAAGCGAAAGACTGGTGGAGATACGCCGAGGCGATCGGCAAAGTGCTGACGTCGACGGCGAAACCTGTTCAGGCGCAAGGATAGGAGACCGACACATGGCCAAGGAAGGCAACCCACTCTGGTCGCGCTACCGCCATCTGCTCCGCCGTCGAACCACCGATGACGTGCAAGATGAGTTGCGTTTCCATGTCGACATGCGCATCGAAGAGGCGAGGCGTGCCGGTCTCCGCGAACCGGACGCGCGCGCCGCCGCGCTCGAACGCTTCGGCCGCTACACCGACGTCGAGAACGAAGTGCTCAACATCGACCGAGCGCGCGAACGCCGACGTCGGCGCACCGAGTGGTTCGGCGATCTCCGGCAAGACGTCGCATTCGCGATTCGCTCATTGACACACGCGCCGTCGTTTGCAATTGCGGCCGTCGCAACACTGGCGATCGCGATCGGCGCGAACACTATGATTTTCTCACTCGTCAACGCGCTGCTGCTCCAACCTCTGCCGTACGCTGAGCCGCAACAGCTCGTGAGCATGTGGGGCTACTCGACGGGCGAGCTGTTGCAACTGCGCGAGCACCTTCGTTCCGCATCGGACATCGCGGCCTACCGTGCGACCAGCGCCAATCTGGACGACGGCGCGAGTGCCGAGCGTCTCGACGGCTCCGTCGTATCCGCGAATCTTTTTGCATTGCTCCGTGCGTCGGCACGCATCGGACGCACGTTCGCTGCCGACGAAGGTGATCGCGGAAAGACCGACGTCGTCATCCTCGGCAATGGACTCTGGCAACGACGATTCGCCGGCGACTCATCTGTGATCGGGCGACGCGTGCTCATCGACGGCAGTTCCACGATGATCATTGGCGTGATGCCCGCTGACTTCGCGTTCCCTACATCGACCACGGATTTTTGGAAACCACTGCTCATCGATCGATCCGACGTCGTGTCGTTGTGGGCGGGCGGCGCGAGTCATTTCATCGGTCGACTTCGCGCGGGAACGACGGTAGCCGCTGCACGCCGCGAGTTGCAACAACTGGCGCCGACATTCCGCCACGCAAACACGATATGGGATCCCGGCCCAATGTATGGACAACACGCCGACGTCCAGAGCCTGCAAGCCTCGATGCTCGGCGGCACGCGGCCGGTGCTCATGTTACTGCTCGGATGCGTGGTTGTCGTGCTCGTCATCGCGTGCGTGAACGTCGCCAACCTTCTTCTCGCGCGCGCGTCCGCGCGCGAACGTGAGCTCGCCGTGCGCGCCGCGCTCGGCGGCGGCCGCGGTCGGCTGATTCGGCAACTGCTCACCGAAAGTTTGGTGCTCGCGGGCGTAGGCGGAGCAATCGGCGTGCTTCTTTCGGCTGCGGGAATTCGCTGGCTCGTCGCTTCCCTTCCTGCCGGTGTACCGCGCACGAACGAGATCGCATTGAGCGGGACGACGTTGGCATTTACGCTCGGGCTGACGATGCTCACGGGCGTCGCCTTTGGACTGCTTCCCGCGCTCCGTGCCACGAGCGGCCGAGGTGGCGGTGAAACGGCACGCTCAGGGCGCACGGGACGCGGCGTGGGCCATCATCGCATTTCGTCCATGCTGATCATCGGCGAAGTGGCGCTCGCCGTGCTTCTCGTAATTGGCGCCGAGTTGCTCGTGCGCAGCTTTGGGCAAATGCGCCGGCTCGATCCTGGATTTCGCATTGATCATTTGGTGACGGCGCGCGTAACTCCCGCGCCGGCGAACTATGCGGATGCATCGAAGACCAACGCGCTCTACGGCGCGATCTTGTCGCGCGCCGCGGCGTTGCCCGGAGTCGAGAACGTCGCCGGCGTGAGCGATCTGCCGATTGCGCGACCTGTTTATGCTGGCGTACTCCGAATCGAAGGCCAGTTCGAAGATATGAAGCACAACCTGCCGTCGGAGGATCATTCACAGGTCGTCACCCCTGACTACTTTACGACGATGCGCATTCCGATCATTCGCGGTCGCGCGTTCACCGACGCCGATCACGGCGGCACGCAACCGGTGGCGATCGTAAGTCAATCCATGGCGCGACGCTTCTGGCCTGGCGGCGACGCAATCGGCAAGCGCGTCGGCTATCCGTGGGAGAGTCCGTGGATGACGATCGTCGGCGTGGTCGCGGACGTTCGTTCGGACAGCCTGCGCGATACGTCCGCAGTGTCGGTGTATTTCCCGTTCTTGCAGCGCGCGAAGACGGCGCGTCCCGAGTTCACGATCCTGCTTCGCACAGCGAGCGATCCGACGATCGTCGAACGTTCATTGCGTGCGGTTGTCGCCGACGTCGATCGCGCGGTTCCACTGAGCGAGGTGCGAACGATGGACGACGTCATCGCGCAATCGCTCGCGAAGCCACGGTTCATCATGCTGCTCGTCGGAGCGTTTGCCATTGTCGCCTTGTTCCTTGGTGCGGTCGGTATCTACGGAGTGATGTCGTACCTCGTCAGTCAGCGAATGCAAGAAATGGGAATTCGCATGGCACTCGGCGCGACGGCGCCGGCGGTGCTCACGATGGTTGTCCGTCGAGCCGCTGTCCTCGCTGGGACTGGCGCGGTCATAGGTGTTGCCGCGGCGTTCGTCGCAATGAGACCGCTGCGCGCACTCTTGTTCGGCGTGTCGATCGGCGATCCGCTGACGGTTCTCAGCGTGCCGATTCTATTCGTGATTGTCGCGATGGTTGCCAGCTTCGTTCCCGCGCTTCGCGCAACCCGCGTGAGTCCGGTGACTGTGTTGCGCGCCGACTGACAACCGAGCATGAATCCGACGGTCCGGCATATCGAACCTTCTCAAAACCGGACGTTGCATTGACTCCAGTCGCGGTCGCCAAACAACCGCTCGGCCGCCCCCGCAAAGCGCTCACTGCGCTAAGTTGGGTGCTAGTCATGCCGCGTCGCGGCGTGAATGTTGAATGCGATGGACGGAACAGCTCGAATCGCACAACGGCATCCGGAGGCGTGATGGATGATGGACTGGGGAAGTCCGATTTTCTGAACGAACCACCTGGGGAAGCGACGCCCGGCGGCGATGGGAAGTTGTCGCACGTCCCCGAGTATCGGGGCACGGAGACCATCCTCTTCGTCGACGACAACGCCATGTTTCGAGAATTCGGCGCATTGGCGTTGCGAAGTTACGGTTACACGGTGATCGAAGCAGCAGACGGCGAGGAAGCCATCGCCGCAATCGCGCGGTTCGTTGCGCCCATCCATCTCGTGGTGACCGACGTCATCATGCCGAACTTGGACGGTCATGACCTCGTCCGAACGCTTCGAGGTTGGTATCCGAACATTCGCGTGTTGTTCATGTCGGGCTACGCCCGCGGCGAAGCCGGAGTGCGCGACCAAGCCGATGAGGCCACGGGTTTTCTTGCGAAACCGTTTCACGTGAATCAGCTCGCGGCCACCATGCGATCCCTTCTCGACAAACGGATTCGTGGCGATCGGCGCGCCGAGCACTCACTGGACCCTGAGCAATCAGAGCAACACGGCCGGAACGGATAAGGCCTGCGCTCCACTACGAAGCCCTATCCCGCCCGCAACGCCTCGGCTGCATCGAGACGCGTTGCGCGTCGCACGGGAACCCAACAGGCGAGTGCCGCGACCGCCGGAAGAATCAGCGCGACGCTCACCAACGTCGCCGCGTCGGCGGGATTGACCTCGAATAAAAGGCCGGCGATCGCGCGCCCGATCATCAGTGACGCGGCCATACCGCCCACCAATCCAACAGCGACAGGACGCAGCACCTCACCGAGCACCAGCACGCGGACGTGATTCGGCAACGCGCCGAGTGCGATTCGAACACTGATCTCCTTCGCTCGCCGTCCAAGCGAGTGTGTGACAATTCCGTAAATACCGATGCTTGCGGTGAGCAGAGCGGTGACAGCGAAAACCGCGATCAACACAAGCTCGAATCGGCGCTGCGCCACGAGTCCGGAGACGATCTGGTTGATCGTTCTCACTCTGGAGACCGGCACCGCTGGTGCGAGCGCGCGGAAGACGGCGCGCGCCGGCGTCGCCAGCGAGGCAGGATCGCCCTTCGTTCGCAACAGAATCGTTGGCGAATAGCCACGTTCCCAGTAGGGCGTGTAGACGGTCAAGCTGCCCTCGCGCTCGAGTCCTGTGGTCCGCACGTTCGCCACGATACCAATGACTTCGTAAACAGAATCGGTCCCGCCCAGACGCGCGAGCTTCCCGATCGCGTTCTCGCCGGGCCAGAGCGACCGCGCCGTGTTCTCGGACAACACGACGCGACTCGTTCCGCGATCGGCGTCGGTGAACAGCCGGCCGGAGAGTGTGCGAACACCGAGCAGCGCGAAGTAGCTGGGACTAACGAGGCGGAAGTTCGCGTCGACATCGTGATGCTGGGGCGCAGCGTCATCCGACTGTCGCCAAATGCTTTCGACCCATGTCTCCCCCTCGAGCGGAAGGCCGTTCGTCAATCCGGCTGCCGTCACACCGGGAAGTGCCGAGACGCGCCGCAACGCCTCCTCATAGAACGCGTTGCGTAGGTCTCGTGTCTTGTACTGACTCGTCGGCAAGGAAACGTTGAACGCCAACACGTGTTCCTCGGTAAATCCGCGCTCGGCGTTGATCACGCGAACGAAGCTGCGCAGAAACAACCCAGCCGTCACGAGCAGCAATGCGCTCAATCCCACCTGCGACGCAATGAGCCACGATCTTGCTCGCGATGCCGAACGTCCATCGCTCGCGCCACGACTGCCTTCCTTGAGTACATCGCCGGGCGCCGTGTCGCTCAGGCGAAGCGCGGGCACGAATCCGAATGCCAGACCGGCGACGACCGACACCAATACGGCGACGGCCAGCACCCGCGCGTCCACGTGCACTTCGCCCAACCGCGGCAGATCCGTCGGTGCGATTGCGACCAACACCCGCACTCCCCATCGAGACAATGCCACGCCAATGCAACCGCCGACGCACGATAGGAGAACTGTCTCGGCAAGCGCTTGACGTATGAGACGGCCACGGCCCGCGCCGAGTGCGACGCGCACCGCCGCCTCGCGTCCGCGTGCCGACGCACGCGCCAGGAAAAGGCTCGCGAGGTTCACGCACATGATGAGCAGCATCGCGCACACCGCGGCCAACAACAGCACGAGCGGGCGACCAACCGACCCGACAACTTGCTTTTGCAGCGGAGCCACGACAGAGCGCGACGGAGCATCGTCGCGCAACTCGGTGGCGTACGCCGCGCTGATCGCGTCGAGTTGTCCTCGAACTGCAGAGGGCGCGACTCCGCGCTTCGCTAACGCGATCACCGCGTAATCATGTTCGCCGGCGGTCGTCCGCTCATGCTGCGTGAGCGCCAGCGGCACGTACGCATCCGTGCGATCGGGCAGTCTCGAGAATTCACCGAGCTGCGTTCCCCGCGGCATTCGGAACTCGGGCGCGACAACGCCAATGACCGTCCAAGGCGCGTCGTCCAGTGTGATTGTTCGACCAACGATGTCGTCGCGCGCGCCAAACTGCTGACGCCAGAGCGCATCGCTGATCACAACGGCGCGCTCGTTACCCGGGCGATCGTCGCCAGCAGCAAAGAGACGACCGACCTCGGCGCGCGCGCCGAGCATGGCGAGCAGATTGTCGGAGACGCGAAGCATCGAGAGCCGCGCCGGGTCGCCGGCACCACTGAGCGTGAAGGCCGCGGTCCGAATGGCAGCGATGCCGTCACACATCGTGCACTCGCCTTTCCACGCTAGATAGTGCGCCGCATTCGGCGGCCAGGTTGATGTGGCGTTCTTCAGTCGATCACTCAGGATCTGCACGCTCACGAGCCGATCGGCGTTGGCGTATGGAAGCGCGCGCAACACGACGTTGTCGGTGACCGAGAAAATGACCGTCGTCGCGCCAATGCCGAGTGCCAAGGTGAGAATGACGGTCGCCGTGAACGCGGGCGTTTTCCGAAAGGTGCGAACCGCATAGCGAAGGTCTTGCCTGAGCTCATCGAGCGCGCGACTGCGCACTTGGTCGCGCGTCTCCTCGCGGAATCGCTGCCGTCCGCCGAACGCGACTCGCGCTTGTCGCAACGCCTCATCTGCCGGCATTCCCTCGCCCACCAATCGCTCGGCGGCCATCTCGACGTGGAGCGCCATCTCGCGATCCATCTCGCGCTCGAGTCGTCGACCGCTCAATGCGCGGATGCGAAATCTCAGGGCGTCGGCGAGCCGCATGTCGTCCTCTTCTGTCGAATGATCAAGGGAGTGCAGGGAGTATGTCCGGCGGTTGGCAAACCGTCAAGCAACGACGCGTTTCGTGGCAGAGGTGGGACCCGGCCTTTTCGCGGTCCCGATGCTCCCAGGCGCCCGGCAGCGGCAGTTAAACCTGGCTAGCCGGGGTCGCGGGTCTGTCTCGCCGACCGTCGTGACCTCGAGTGTCACGCCCTTTCGCGAGTGAGTAAAGTCCCGAACAAGGAGGACGATACTAACCCATCAGGTATTCCCTTACTGCGTCGGACTTTCCCGGCTCACCTGTTCCGCGCCTCCCTATGAATGGCACGCACGAATCCCCGCTCGTCGCACTGTCGGTTCTCATCGCCATGTGCGCATCCTATACCGCGTTGGCACTCGCCGGACGCGTTGCGGTCGCGCGCGGCCGCACGCGCCTCGCCTGGCTGCTCGGCGGAAGCGTTGCCATGGGCAGCGGGATCTGGAGCATGCACTTCGTGGCAATGCTCGCGTTCCACCTGCCGGTGCCGATCGAGTATGACGTGCCGTTCGTCGCGCTCTCGTATTTGGCCGCCGTCGGCGCATCGGCGTTTGCACTGTTTGTCGCCAGCCGTTCAACAGTTGGCACGGCACGCTTGAGCGGCGCAGGACTCTGCCTCGGCTTGGCCATCGTCACCATGCATTACACCGGGATGGCCGCGGTTCGCGTCGACGGCGCCCGGTTCGAATACGATCCCACGCTCGTCGGAGCGTCTGTTCTCATCGCGATCACTGCGGCGACGGTCGCGCTCCGACTCTTCCTCTGGTTGCGAAGCGACAACACGCCTCGCGGACGCATTCTCCGCATCGCTGCCGCCGTCGTGATGGGCCTCGCGATCTCCGGCATGCACTACACCGCGATGGCCGCCGTGCGGTTCACGGGCGACGTCGCGATGGCGCCGATGAATCACGGTTTTCAAATTGGCACCACGGGACTTGCTGTCCCCGTTGTCATGGGCGCGTTCGTCATTCTCATTCTCACCATCGCGGGCTCGATCACCGACCATTGGGTGAGAGTCAAGCTCGCCGGCGCTGAAGCGCTGCAAGAAAGCGAAGAGCGTTACCGTTCCGTCATCAGCGAGATCGACGAAGTGATCTTCCGCACCGACGCGTCCGGACGCTGGACCTTCCTCAACGCGGCGTGGACACAGATCACGGGCTACGCGGTTGAAGAAACGCTCGGACACTCAGTCTACGATTCCGTGCACGAAGACGATCGCGCCGACTCGGTCGAAAAGAATCGCACGCTCGGCGATGGCACGGCGGATTACTGTCGCTACGAGGTGCGTTACCGCACACACGCGAACGGTGACCGTTGGGTCGAAGTGCACGCGCGCGCGACGCGCGATGCAAGCGGTCAGTTGATTGGTACTGCAGGCGTGATCCGCGACGTAACCGAACGACGTCGCACGGAAGACGTCCTGCGCGCCGCGCGCGAGACTGCCGAGGCGGCGAGCCGCGCCAAGAGCGAGTTCCTGTCCCGAATGAGTCACGAGCTCCGCACGCCGTTGAATGCGATTCTCGGTTTCGGTCAATTAATCGAGCTCGACGCCACAACACCCGGCATGCGTGAGAGCGGCGACCAGATCCTCAAGGCCGGCCGCCATCTTCTGTCGTTGATCAATGAAGTCCTCGACATCACGCGCATCGAGTCCGGACGTCTGCACATGTCGGCCGAGCCGGTGCGCGTCGGCGAAGTAGTGCGCGAAATCATCGATCTCGTGAGTCCGCTCACGATGGCGAAGAATATCAACCTGACCGTGGACGCCGCGAGCGTCGATGATCGTTACGTGCAGGCCGACCGTCAGCGCCTGAAGCAAGTACTGCTGAACCTCGTCGCCAACGCGGTCAAATACAACAATACGAATGGGCGCGTGCGCTTGCTCTGCGAAGACTCCAACGCCGACCGACTCCGGATCATCGTCGAGGACAATGGCCCGGGCATCGCGCCGGCGATGGTCACCCGCCTGTTCACGCCATTCGATCGACTCGGCGCCGAACAGACGGACGTCGAAGGAACGGGACTGGGTCTCGCGCTCTCCAAGCGATTGGCCGATGCGATGGGCGGCGAAATTGGTTTGACCACCGAGCTCGGCTCAGGCACTCGCTTCTGGATTGACTTGCCGGTGACGGAAAGCCAGCTGTCACGACTGGGACGACTCGAGTTGGAAACTCCGGCGATGATCGCCGCCGACATTCCGGCCGTGAAGATGCGTCGCATTCTCTATGTCGAAGACAATCTCTCCAACCTCACACTCGTCCAGCGCATTCTCGGCCGTCGCCACGACATCGAGTTGATTCCGTCGATGCAAGGCGGCATGGCGCTCGAGTTGGCGCGGTTGCATCGCCCGGATCTCATCCTGCTCGATCTCCACCTGCCGGACATCCCCGGAGAACAGGTCTTCGCGCAACTGCGGAAGGCGGCCGACTGTCGCGACATCCCAGTCGTCGTGCTGAGCGCTGACGCTACCCGCGGGCAGATCGATCGATTGATCGCCGCCGGCGTGCACGCGTACATCACCAAACCGCTCGACGTCAAACCGTTCATCGAGATTCTCGACCAAGTCCTCGACGGGAAGCGTGCCGCATGATGATCAGCGATGAGTTGCTATCACGCGGCCGCATTCTGATCATCGACGATGAGCAGGCGAATGTGCGCTTGCTCGAACGTCTGTTGCTCACCGGCGGCTTCACTGAAACGCGCGGCGTGACGGACGCGAGGTCTGCCGTCTCGGCGTTCGACGAGATGCGCCCGGACCTCGTCATGCTCGACCTGCACATGCCGCATCTCGACGGATACGCTGTGCTCGACCTGCTCCGAAAGCGATACGGGCCGAATGAGTATCTGCCCATTCTCGTCCTCACCGCCGATACGACGCGCGAGGCCAGAGAGCGCGCCCTGTCGAACGGGGCTCGTGATTTTCTCACAAAACCGCTCGAGCGCACCGAGGTGTTGCTCCGTACGCGTAACCTTCTCGAGACCCGCTTTCTTCACCTCGCGCTCAAGGACGAGAATAGATCGCTGGAAGCGAAGCTCGTTCATCAGGCGTTTCACGATTCGTTGACGGGCCTCGCGAACCGCGCGCTGTTCCGCGATCGCGCCGAGCACGCATTGGCGCGCAACGGACGCGGCGAGCGCGTCGCCATTCTCCTCCTCGATCTCGACGATTTCAAATCCGTAAACGACACGCTCGGCCACGGCGAAGGCGATCGTTTGCTCGAAACGGTTGCCGAGCGATTGCTGAAGGCGACGCGCGGGTGTGACACGGTCGCGCGAATCGGCGGCGATGAATTTGCCGTGCTGCTCGAAGGGCTCCAAGAGGACGACGACGTGATGTTCGTCGTGAACCGCATCACTGAGTCCCTTCGGACGCCGGTGGCGCTGCAGGGCCGCGAAGTGTGCGTCGGCGCCAGCATCGGGGTGGCACACGCGACGGGCGCCGAACGAGTGGACGAACTGCTTCGAAACGCCGACGTCGCGATGTACCGCGCGAAGGATGACGGCAAAGGTCGCCACGCCATCTTCGAGCCCTCGATGTACACCGACCTGCTGCAGCGCTTGGAGCTCGAGGCGGACCTCCGTCTCGCGGTGGATCGCGCTGAATTTCGTGTCGTCTATCAGCCGATCGTCGAGCTCGAGTCCGGCGCGATCACCGGTGTAGAAGCGTTGGTTCGCTGGCTCCAACCGGGGGTTGACGCGCCCTCGTCCGCCTCGTTCATCCCGATCGCCGAGGAGACAGGCCTCATCGTGCCCATTGGACGTTGGGTGTTGCGAGAGGCTTGCCGCCAGGGACGCGAGTGGCAGCTGGCGTCGCCCGATCTCATCGCGCCCACCATGAGCGTGAACGTCTCCGCTCGCCAGTTGGCCGACGTCAGCTTCACCGCCGACGTGGCGTCGGTTCTCGCCGACACGCACTTCCCGCCCGACAGGTTGATTCTCGAGATTACCGAAAGCGTCCTGATGTCGAACGCGAGCGCAGCGATTGACCGGCTCCATGAGCTCAAGGCGCTCGGCGTCCGATTGGCGATCGACGACTTCGGCACCGGCTACTCGAACCTCAGTTACTTGCAGCGGTTTCCGATCGACATTCTCAAGATCGACAAATCATTCATCACGAACGTGGCGAAAAACGGCGGCGACGCCGCGCTCGCAAGCTCGATCGTCGGATTGGCGACGACGTTGCGACTCCACACGGTAGCGGAGGGCGTTGAGAACTCTGATCAACGAGACCAGCTGATCGCGCTCGGCTGTGGATTCGGCCAAGGCTTTCTGTTCGAGAGGCCGGTCGGCCCCGAAGTCATCGGCGCGTTGATTCGAGGCGGGGCGGGTGCGATACTCGCGGCGCGCGAGGAGTCGCTCACCCCGGCATGAGCTTCGGCGTGAGCCTCGGCGCCGTGATCGATTTACGGCGCCTTGACGAATTTTAGAGAAATCGAATCGATGCAGTAACGCAGGCCGGTGGGCTTTGGCCCATCGTCGAAAATGTCGCCGAGGTGTGCGTCACAGCGATGGCAGGTCACTTCGGTCGAGTCGGCGCCGGGACTCTGCGCGCGCGGTCCCACGACATTTTCGGGCGCAATGGGTTGCCAGAAACTCGGCCAACCGGTTCCCGAGTCGAACTTCACCGACGAGCTGAAGAGCGCGTTGTCGCAGCATACGCAACGGAACAAGCCCTTCTCGTGCAGATTCCAGTACGCACCGGTGAATGGCCGCTCCGTTCCCGCTCGCCGCGCCACGGAAAAGGCGAGCGGCGACAATTGCTTCCGCCATTCGTCTTCGGACTTCACGACTTTTGGAACGTGGACCGCGCCTTCTCGCACACCTGCGTCTGAGAACTTCACGATGGTGACGTCGTCGAGGTGCGCGAGCGGACGCGAGGCAACCGACGCGAGCAATCCGCGTGGCGCGAAAAGGGCCGGCGCACCAACCAGCGCACCTGCGCCGACAGCAGCAACGGCGGTGGACAAAAACCCTCGTCGAGTCACGATCTCATTTTCACGATGTGTCATTTCTCTCCCCATTTCCTGTCGGCCCGTCCGAGGCGCGGCGCCTCGAGGTATCGAGGTACCGAGGTTCCGAAAACTACAGCGCGAGCGTAGCAGGCGCAGTGAACTGTCGTGCCCGCACGAACTGGTACGCCACGATACACACGGCCAGCCAGACGGCACCGGCCGCATATCCAGTCACGACGTCAGACAGAAAATGCACGCCGAGGTAGACGCGCGTAAAACCGACTAACCCGATCAGCGCGACGGCGGCCACGCCGGTCCATGACCGTGCGGACGATCCGTGAAGCGCCGCGATCGCGAGGTACGCAAAGATTCCGTAGCACACCAGCGCGTTCATCGCGTGGCCGCTGGGAAAACTCCACGATTGCGCAGCGTTGACGAACACCGTCGCGTCAACCGGGTGCGCGCGACGAAACGTTTCGCGGAGCACTGCGTTCAACAGCACACCGCCTCCGCACGTCACCGCCACGATCGCGAACCGTCGCCAGTCGCGCCGCGTGGCAAACGTCGCCGCAACGGACGCGACGATCACAATCAACAGCGGGCCGCCGAGAAGGCTGATCGCCGAAAACATCGAATCGCCGCTTTCCGAGCCGTGCTGCGTGAACCAGTTCGTCACAGCGTCGTCTGTCTCCGCGATGAGCGCTTTGTCGGGCACCACGTTCGCGGCGGCCACGATCAGCCAGGCAATGGCTCCCGCCGCCACGAACCCGATCAGATAGTGAAGCGCGAGATACGCCTTCGGATGCAACGCCGCGAAATGCGACTTCCACGGCTTTCGGCTGGTGTGATGAGCGGCGGCTGGTTGCATGGAACGAGATTGAAAGAGCATTGAAAGCGCATTGAAACGTCGTGCCGACGTCTCGAGCGCAACACTCGATCAGCGCTCACGCCACGGTTTGGCGAGTTGCGTGCCGCTCACATTGTTCCGACTCGATTTGAGAGCGAGCTCAACGAAACTTGAGTTGCCCCTCGAGAAAACCGAGCACGGCAAGCACCAGCGGAATGATCGCGAGGACAGCGGCGGCGCAAAGCGCCAGCCATCGGTAGTGCAGCCTCACGGAGATCGCCGGTACAACCGCGCCTAACAACAACGCGACGCCAATGAGCGTCGCGTCGATGAACAGTCCCAGAATTGCGCCGGACGCCGTGCTCCAGAGCAGAATTGAGGCGCGCATGTGCGCGGAGTCCTCTGCGAGACGCTACGGCTTGATCTGAATCGGCGCGCCATTGGGGACCGCGCGCCAAATCTCCTCGATCTCCGCGTTGGTCACCGCGATACATCCTTCGGTCCAATCATACGTCCGGTGTGCGGCGCCCAGCTTCGCATAGGCGGGCGGCAAGCCATGGATCATGACGTCGCCGCCGGCGGGAACGCCGAGCGCCTTCGCCCGCTCCTGGTGAGCCAGGTCGGGATACGAGATGTGCAACGACATGTGGTACTTGCTATCCGGATTGCGGAAATCGATGCGGTACACGCCTTCGGGAGTGCGCCCGTCTCCGATTTTCAGCTTGTCGCCCGTTGGTTGCTTGCCCAGCGCGACTTGATAGCTGCGCACCACCACGCCGCTCTGAAAAAGCGTCAGTGTGTGCTTTTGCTTCTCCACGACAATGCTATCGGCCTGCAAAACCCCTTTGATGCCGACCACGGGGGTACGGCTGATCGTCGGCGTCGCCACAGGTTTGATCGCAGCGGCCGTGTCGGGAACGGAAACGGGACTGGTCATGAGGGCGACGGCGCCCAAGAGCGGCAGCAGCATATGGAAGATCGGGGACTAGGCCGGAGACCCGGCTTGCCGTGAGATACCAAACGGGGGGCTGTCCAATGGATCGACGGTCAATATACCCTCCGGGTCACCGAACGTGCCATGAGAAATCGCGGGACCGAACACGACGGCGAAGAAAAGCCCACGCGCCCTTCCCACGTTCTGATATTCCAAGCATGTCACTCCTCTACAAATATTTGCGCGGCTACCTGCCGCTGGTCGCCCTCGCACTGATCCTCGCGGCGATCAACCAGGTCTTCTCGCTGCTCGACCCGTTGATCTTCCGTCACGTCATCGACGACTACGCGACGAAGTACAAGCAATACAACAACGCCCAATTCTTCCGCGGTGTCACGCTGCTCCTCAGCATGGCCGTGGGCGTTGCCTTCGTTTCACGCGTCGCCAAGAATTTCCAGGACTATTTCGTCAACGTCGTTACGCAACGTTTGGGCGCGCAGCTCTATTCCGACGGGATTCGCCATTCGCTGTCGCTTCCCTTCCAGGTCTTCGAAGACCAACGGAGCGGCGAAACCCTTGGCAAGCTCCAAAAAGTTCGCGCCGACACGGAAAAATTCATCGCCGCCTTCGTGAACGTCGTCTTCACGAGCCTCGTCGGCGTGGTGTTCGTGATGATCTACGCATACAAGGTCCATTGGTCGATCGCGCCCGCATTTCTTCTCACCGTCCCGGTGCTCGGCGGGCTGAGCTCGGTGCTCAGCCGCCGCATCAAGACCATTCAGAAAGTCATCGTCGCCGAAACCAACTCGCTCGCTGGTGCAACGACCGAATCGCTGCGCAATATCGAGCTCGTCAAGAGCCTCGGTCTCGCTGACCAAGAAGTTCTTCGACTCAACTCGACGACGCAAAAGATCCTCACGCTCGAGCTCAAGAAGGTCAAATACATCCGTAGCTTGAGCTTCATCCAGGGCACGTGCGTCAACCTCATCCGCACGGGCATTCTGTTCCTGATGCTCTATCTGATCTTCGCGCAGCAAATCAGCGTCGGCCAATTCTTCTCGCTGCTCATCTACTCGTTCTTCATCTTTGGGCCGCTGCAGGAGATCGGAAACGTCATCAACATCTATCGCGAGACCGAGGCATCGCTCGAGACCTTCCAGAAAATTCTCGACATGCCGATCGATCCGAAGCCGGCCAACCCGATCGCGGTCGAAGACCTGCGTCTGTTGGACTTCGACGACGTCACCTTCACCCATCAAACCGCGGCGACACCCGCACTCTCCGACATCACCTTCCGCGTCGAGCGCGGCGAGACGGTCGCGTTCGTCGGCCCGTCGGGCTCTGGAAAGACAACGCTCGTCAAGCTGCTCGTCGGCCTCTATCAGCCGCGCGAAGGACACGTGTTGTACAATGGCATCGACAGCGGTCGCGTCGACCTCGACAAATTCCGCGAGCGCATCGGCCTCGTCACGCAAGACGCGCAGCTCTTCTCCGGATCCATTCGCGAGAATCTGCTCTTCGTCCGCCCCGACGCGACCGACAGTGAGTGCATCACAGTCCTTCAACAGGCGGCGGCGAACAGCCTGCTGACCCGCGCCGACAAAGGACTCGACACGGTCATCGGCGAAGGCGGGATGAAGATCTCGGGCGGCGAAAAACAACGCCTGTCCATCGCGCGTGCACTGCTCCGCCACCCTCACTTGCTCGTGTTCGACGAAGCGACCTCGGCGCTCGATTCACTCACCGAGGAAGAAATCTCCAGCACCATGCGCGACATCTCCGCCTCGGCGGACGTCATCACCGTGCTCATCGCCCATCGGTTGTCCACGGTGATGCACGCGGATCGCATTCACGTGCTCGAACGCGGTCGCATTGTCGAGGTCGGTCGCCACGAAGAGCTCATCGAGCTCAAAGGCCTGTACTACGCTATGTGGCGGCAGCAGGTGGGCGAGCGCCGTCCCGTCCGCCTCGAGAGGGGCGCGCCGCAGGTCAGCATGGCGGTGGGAGCGTAACCGAGTCGGTCATCCAGAGGAGCGCGATCACCGTCAGTCATCCAGAGGAGCGCAAGCGACGAAGGACCTGCTTTTGGTTCACGTTTTTTGAACGTGACACGAAAGTAGATCCTTCGCTTCGCTCAGGATGACTTGTTCGCCAGCCGATCCAAATACGCTTTCCGAAACTTCGCCACCTTCGGCGCGATCACGATCGAGCAGTACGACTGCTCCTGATTCCGCGAGAAATAATCCTGGTGGTACTTCTCAGCGAGATAAAACGTCGTGAGCGGTGCGACCTGCGTGACAATGGGATCATCCCACACCGCGTTCCGCGTCAACTCGGCGATCACCTGCTCCGTCGCCTCGCGCTGCTCCGGGGTGTGATAGAACACCGCTGAGCGATACTGCGTGCCCACGTCGGCGCCCTGTCGGTTCAGGGTCGTCGGATCGTGAATCGTGAAAAACACGCCCAACAAATCCTGAAACGACACCACCGACGGATCGAAGGTGACCTGCACGACTTCCGCATGACCCGTCGTTCCGGAGCAAACATCTTTGTAGCTCGGGTTCGTCGTCATGCCGCCCGCGTACCCCGACTCCACCTTCTCGACGCCGCCCAACTCGCGAAACGCGGCGTCGAGACACCAGAAACATCCACCGGCGAGTGTTGCGACCTCATGCTCTTCGTTGTTTTCCATTTGCAGCTCTCGTAATTCTCGACTCGGCTCCTACGCTGCCATTCCGTCGCGCAACACATCCGCCGTATCACTCTCGCGCAGACGCTTGAGCGCGCGGTCGCGAAGTTGGCGCACACGCTCTCGGGTCACGCCCAATTCACGCGCGATTTCCTGCAGCGTCATCGGCCGGCTGCCTTCGAGTCCAAAATACAACGTCAACACGCGACGATCACGCGGCTGCAGCACTTCGAGAGCGCGCGCGATTGCTTCACGACGTGAATCGCTTTCCACGCCGCCAGGCAATACATCCTCGTCTTCCCCGCGATCGAGCACCAGCGTTTCGCCGAGTGTTCTGCCCTGATCGCCCGACACAGCCGGCTCGTCGAACGAACGCACCGGCTGCAGCAGCGCCACGAGACCGCGCGTCACGTCCAGCGACAAATCGGCCACCTTGGCGATTTCGTCCTCGTACGGTTCGCGCGACAACTTTTGACGCAACACTTCCTGCGCCCGCGACACGCGGCTGAGATCGGCCGCGCGGTTCAACGGAACCTGCACCGTACGACCCTGCCGCTGGACGGCCGAGTGCAACGCCTGGCGAATCCACCACACGGCGTAGCTGATGAAGTTCACGCCGACGTCTGGATCGTATTTATCGGCGGCGCGAACGAGACCAGCGTTGGCCTCACTCACGAGATCGCCAAGGGGCACGCCGCGATTCTGATACTGCTTCGCGACGGAAAATGCGAATCGCAAATTCGCTCGAATGAGTTCCGAGCGGGCGCGTTCTCGCATCTCGTCGTTCGTCGCACCGCGCATTTGGCGGGCGAGATCCTTCTGCTGCGGAGCCGTTAGTACCGGCTCACCGCGGAGCTCTTCGATGTAGAGATCCAACAGATCGCGATCTTCGTTCGTCGTGTACATCACTCACTCCCGGAGCCCAGTGGCGCCAGACCTGATGTTCATTTGTCAATCCGTAAACTCACTGCCGAGCGTGCCGGCGCGGTCCACTCCGCCGCGCGATCAGGCTCGTTGTTCGACCACAGCCTTCGCACGCGATGGCTTCGTACTGGCGACCAAGGCGGACGGCTGAACCGCCATTCGCCTCCGGAGCTCGCTGATATACATCTCGAGCACCGCGGGCCGCGTCTTGTAATACACGAATTGCCCGTCGCGCCGAGATTCCACGAGTCCGGCGCTTGCGAGTTCCTTCAAATGGTGTGAAATCGTTGCCTGGCGCACCGGAAAACAGCCGCAAAGCCGGCGACAACCGACTTCCGACTGCTTGGCGATGTGCTCCAGGATCTCGAACCGTCGAGGATCCGCCAGCGCCTTGGCCACTCGTTGGAACTGCTCAGCGTCCACGGGCTACCCATTGATTCGCTAGTACGATACATAGATAATCATCTAATTGTACGGCGCAAGGCCTACAAAGTTCCACGTCCACACCCGCCTCGCGACGCACCAAAATCCGGTAACTTTGTATGCGAATGCGCGTCTTCGAGTTGCGCCCACCCATGCAATGATGACCAGCACTAAAACGCTCCACACCGGTCCGGCAGCGGTCAAGTCACCAGCCCCTGAACTGGTTCCGCAACTCGTTCCAACGCACCGGCTCACCGACTTGCCGACCTACGTCTTCGCCTGGCTCGACGAGCTCAAGGCCGAAGCGCGGGCTAACGGAGCGCAACTCCTTGACCTCGGCATGGGCAATCCCGACCAGCCCACTCCACAAGCGATCGTCAATGCGATCGCTGCCGCCTACGCCGATCCAAGCACACACGGCTATCCGCCCTTCCGCGGGACGGACACCTTCCGCCAAGCGGCAGCTCGGTTCATGCAGGCCCGCTTCGCCGTGTCCGTCGACGCCGATCGCGAGGTGCTTTGCCTCAGCGGCGCGAAAGAAGGCATCGCGCAAGCAACCATGGCCTTCGCCGATGATTCAACCACGACAATCGTTCCCAACATTTATTACCCCGTTCACGGCCGGGCGAGCGGGCTCATTGGTAGTCGCGCGCACTTCATCCCGCTGCTCGCCGAACGCGGTTTTCTGCCTGACTTTGCCGCTATTCCAAAGGACGTTCTCCATCGCGCGCGGCTGTTAGTCCTCAACTACCCGCACAATCCCACAGGGACTGTCGCGCCACTGGAGCTCTACGACGAAGCCGTTTCTCTCTGTCGTAAATACGGCATGCTCCTCATTTCGGATCTCGCCTACAGCGAATTGACCTTCGATGGGCTGGTCGCACCCAGTGCGCTCCAGATCCGTGGAGCCAAGGATGTGGTGATCGAGTTTCATTCCTTCTCCAAGACCTTCAACATGGCGGGATCTCGGATTGGCTTCGCCGTGGGCGGCGAACCGCTCATCGACGCCCTCTACGCCGTGCGCACCAACATGGGCTACGGAACCCCGGTTCCGATCCAGGCCGGCGCCGCATATGCGCTCGATCACTATCGTGAGCTCGAAGCGCCGGTCGTCGCTCGCTATCAGGAGCGCCGAGACGCATTGCTCACCGGCTTCCGTTCGCTTGGCTGGACGTCCGCGCCACCGCAGGGATCAATGTTCGTCTGGCTGCCGATTCCCAAAGGCTTCGGTGCCCAGGAATGGACGAAGCTTCTCATCGACAAGGCAGGCGTCGTCGTCACTCCAGGCAACGCGTTTGGTCCCGGCGGCGAAGGTTTCTTCCGAGTGTCATTGATCGGCGATCCGCCGTTGCTCGCCAGTGCAATCGACCGTCTCCGCGTTGCCGGAATCACCTATTCCATGACGCCCGGATGATCCCGCGATCGGGCCAGCCGGTCGAGCTGGCTCGACATCTGCACCATGTCCACGCAACCAATGGAGGCCGGACATGGCAGACGATCGCGAAATTTCACACGCCGACGCGCTGTTGAAATCGAGCAAGGCAAACATCACGCAAGCCGACGGATCCACGAGCGAACAGAACAGCGCACCGCTCGATCCGAACGACGAGATTCCTGTGCCGATCGCCATGGCGCCCGCCGAGATCGACGAGCGCGCCCAGGTTGTCGAAGCGCTTCGCGGAAAGGGCCCGCCGCCGCGCACCGACACGCAGGTCGATCCTTAGCCGTTCCGCAGTGCTTCCGTTGGACTCACCGTAGTCGCTCGTCGCGCCGGCATACCGCAGGCGAGTAACGCGACTACGCTGAGCGCCAGCGTGACCGCCATATACGTCGGGGCATCGGTCGCGGTGATGCCCACGAGGAGCGAACGCAACATCCGGTCGACCGCGACGCCGCCGGCCAGACCGAGCGCCAGCCCGCCGCCGACCATGCGAAGGCCCTCGCTCATCACCAGCCGAAGCACCGAACCCGTCGACGCGCCCAACGCCATACGGACGCCGATCTCGTACGTTCGCTGTGAAACGCTGTACGCGATCACGCCATAGATTCCAATGCCCGCCAGTGCTAACGCAAGCGCCGCGAACGCCGCGAGCAGCATCGTCGTGAACGTGCGACTCGCAATCGAGCGGCCAAGTACCTGATCCATGGTCGCCACTTCCGAGATCGGTATCTGTGAATCCGCCGCACGCATCACGCCGCGCACCACGGGAAGAATCGCCGCCGGCTCGCCGGCGGTGCGCACCACCAACGTCATCGACCTCGGCATGTAGTAGGCGCTCACTCCAGACTGCGAGTACGGAAAAAACATCGTCGGCGGCACTGTACCCTGAAATCCGCGCGAACGAATGTCCGCCACGACGCCGACAATCGTCACCCACGGTGCTGTGGGATTGAACATTTTGAGTGTGTGTCCGATCGGATCCACACCCGGCCACAACGTCTTCGCCATCGTCTCGTTGATCACCACGACGGGCGGCGCGCCCATCCGGTCATCGTTGCTCAGCATTCGACCCTTCCGCAGCCGAATGGACATTGTCGTGAAATACGCCGGCGTGACCTGGTTCGGCTTCGCCACCGGCGCCTCGGCGATCGTCTTGACGACGTGTCCGTCGATCATGATCGACCAATTGCTGTCGCCACCCGACACGGGCAGCGCGCCGTCGAGCGCGGCCGACTCCACGCCGGGCAAGCTCCCGATCCGATTTACCAATTCTCGAAAGAGTACATCGGCGGTCGTGTCCGTGTACTTCCGTGGCGGCAATGTGAGTTGCAATGTCATCAATCGCGCCGGATCGAACCCCAGCTCGATGGACTGCAGCTTCACCAAGCTTCGAATGAGCAACCCTGCACCGGTTAACACGATCACCGCCAGTGCAACCTCGGTGACCACGAGCGCTCGGCGCGCCACGCGTGATCCGCCGTACGCCGACGTCTTTCCACCGTCGCGCAAGGTCTCGATCGAATCGCCGCGCACTCTCGCGGCCGGTGCAAGCCCGAATGCCACTCCCGTCATCAGTGTGATGGCGGCGGTGAAGCCCACCACTCGCAAGTCCACGCCAATCTCGTCCACGCGCGGCAGGTCGCTCGGCGCGAAGAGTGTGATCGCACGAACACCGAGCCACGCCAAGCCGATTCCGAGCGCCGCGCCCATTAACGCGTACAGCATGCTCTCCGTGAGCATCTGGCGCACCATGCGGTTGCCCGATGCACCCAGCGCCGTGCGGATGGCAAACTCCTTTCGTCGCGACTCGGCGCGCACCAGGAGCAGGTTTGCGACGTTCACGCACGCGATCAGAAGGATGAACGCCACCGCGCCGAGAAGCGCGAGCAAATAGGGTCTGGTTGGGCCGAGTAGCTGGTCGCGCAGCGGTGTGATGACGCCCACGAGCGGCTGCGACGGGAAGTACGTCTCCGGAAAATCGTGCATCCATCGACTCTCGAGCGTGCGCGCTTGCGAACGCGCTTGCTCGACTGTCGCGCGCGAGTCGAGCTGGCCGACCATGCGCAAATAGTGATTGTTGCGCGTGTCGAGACTGTCGACATTGAGCCTCCACGGCGTCCAGAACGCCGTTTCGGCTTCGGGAAACGCGAAGCCGGGCGGCATCACGCCGACAATCGTCGCGTCGTTTCCATTCACACGCATGGTCTTTCCGACCACTCGCGGGTCACCGGCGAATTGCTGCATCCACAGTGAGTGGCCAATGATCACCAACCGCGTCTTCGCGAGATGAGAATACTCATCGGGCGCGAAGGTGCGGCCCAGGAACGGCCGGACGCCCATGATATCGAAGAAATCACGCGTGACGCGTGAGGCCACGGCCCGAGTCGGAACGTCGCTGACGGTGATCGTCGCAGTGGGCGAGACATACCCCGCGAGCTTGGAGAGCGCCGGCATCCCACGCTGATAGTCGACGAATTCCGCCTCGGATACGTTCCCGTACGGCGCCTCGTGCGCGAAGCCCACGATTCGTTCGACATGCGCGAAGGGCAACGGACGCAGGAGGACTGCGTTGACTACGCTGAAAATCGCGGCATTCGCTCCAATCCCGAGGGCCAACGTCGCCAGAATCACGGCAGTGAACCCAGGACGGTGGCGCATGTTGCGGACGGCGTAGCGCAGGTCTTGTTGCAGAATGGACACGGGTTCCTCACGCGGAACGTGGAACTGGTGGAGGCTGCCGGCAGAACGCCGGCGATCCGTCATCGACGCAGTGCGCTCGGCGACGGCTGAGGCGAGTAAATCCAAGAGCAGGCGAAACCACAATTGGACGCCATTTGAGCGCGATGATTCGTCGCGCCGTATGCGCTCACGATAGAAGGCGATCATGTCGTCGGCGTATCGCCGGCGAAAGTCGCGCGGGTACAGGCGAAGGAGGAGGCGGTACACCGCCTCGCCTCGGGCACGCGTCCGTTTGACCTTGCTCATGCGGGCAGCGGGGCGATGACGCGACGCTCTTCACCGAGTCGAACCAGCGCGCGAAGGCGTTCCAACTCCGCCGCGAGTACGCGCCTCCCGAACGGGGTCAGCCGGTAGTAGCGCCGGCGCTCATCGTCGCCATCGGCGGGCGGGCGGCGACCCGATTCATCGAGGATTCCGTCGAGCTCGAGGCGCCGGATGGTGCGATAGAGATTGCCCGCCTCGAGCGCGATCGCGCCGTTGGTGTGCTCGATGATGTCCTGGCGAATGCCGTAGCCATGGCGGTCTCCGGCCGACAACATCGTGAGAACGAGCAACTCCACCGGCTTGAGCGGGAGCAGCGATTCCGGTGCGGGACGAGGCGGCACACGACCTCCGGGGCGTCTCAGAGACTATAGGCAAATTGACTATAGGTATCTGACACCGAGTTGCCTCAAAACGTTGAAGCCACCGAAAAACTTTCCGCCTGCGGGCCTCCAATCGCTCACTCCGGTCTTGCTTGTTGACGAGTAACCGGCAATCTTTGCCGCCGGATAACCGTTCCGTTGGCCCGTCCGTCACTCGCTGGAGGGTCGGAGATGGTCGCTCAACAGTCCGCACTCGCGAGAGATTCCGACTTCGCGCTCGCTCCGTCCGACGTATCGGACGCCGCGACACGATATCAGAAATTTCGCGAAATCGAAGCGCAGTATCTCGCGCACATGGCTCGGCACGATCTGTTGCTCGAGTGGAGCGCTGAGGTTCGCGCGACGGTGTTGGAAGCGCGGGAGCATGTGTGGGCCGCACGCGAAGCCCGCACAAAATTTCGCGAGCAGGTTCGACAATTCGTGGTTGGCCTGCGGCTCACCAGGGAGCCGCTATCGGCGGTGCTGCGGCACGTGCGCAGCATGATCGAATTGCTCGAGCGCTCGGGTGCTATTCACGCCGATGGTGGGTCGCTCGAAGCAGAAGTGCTCGAGTGGGCTATTGAAGAATACGAAAGCGCCGCATAGCTGCGGCGCTTTTTTGTACCCGACTCTGTCCGGAGCGCTCGAATGATTCCTGACCGCTCGAACGGAACGTGGGTGAGACGCGCTGCAAGCGTTAGACGCGAGCCCGCCACTCAGCGGTGGCTTCGGGCACGAGCCGCGCGCCCCACTGCCCGACCTCGAGAATGTAGTAGTCGCGACGCGTGGGATCGCGCGGATCGACGACCTCGTAGTAGGTCGGTTGCGGCTCGACCTTTACGGTCAGGCCGTTGCATTCGCCGCCCACGCATTTTACCTGGATCATGAGCGCATCCCCTTGGCGAGCGTTCAGCTCGCGTGTTGAACGGCGGATCGAGATCCGCCCGTGAGAAAACGTGGACCGGCGGTACACGCGCGTTCGACGGTTTCCGCGATGCTCTCCGGCAATCGCACCGCGCCGCGGTCGTGCGCCTCGAGCACGAGCCGAAGGGCTCGCCTCTGGCGATCAAACGCGGACAGCAATTGCGCTCCGCCGTCGGGCGACGAAAAAACGCCGTGCACGAGCCGCTGGAGCGACACCTGCTCGCTCTCCGACCCCTCGGCCAAACAGGCTTCGAGATTCCAGCGCGCGCGATGGGCGTCGCACAGCCCTGCGCGTCCGGAACGGGAGTCATCCTCGGTGCACGCCACACAGAGTGCGATGTCGCGAAGCAAGTCCGCACTCGGAACAAAGGCCATCGGATCTTCCTCTAGTACCTGTCTCAAATCCTTCTGTAATTCGGGATCACGAGTTGTTTTGCAGACGAGCTGCAATCGACGTCGTGCGTTGGGCTCGATGCTCATGAGTTCCCCCCGCCGGCGCGGCGCTCATCGTGCACGGTCGGGGCGGAACGTCGCGGGACGGCCAGGTTCCGGGTACCTGAATACGCCGCCGCGAACGTTCGTGCCGACCTGCGTGTATTTAGTCGCAACTTGTTACTCGCCCGCGTTAGGCCCGTCAAACTGGTATGCACGGGTCTCACAGTATCGGCATTGCTGATCGCTTCGCCCTGGTCATGACCACACCGTCCACCACGCCGCCAGTCAACGCGCTCGACACTCTCGACCGTCATTGGGCCGTGAAGGTCGTCACGCCCGAGGACCGCGCGGCGGCCATTCGGTACGGGATGGGAGTCTTGACGAGGCTGTGCGGCGGCGAGTCGAGCAATGCCGCGGACAATCCGCCGGACTTCGTTGTTCCGCTCGCCGGTGCGTACGTCATCGCAACCAGTGAGTGGCTCGACTTCGAAGGTGCCGCATCGCCGTCCGTGTTGCTCTCCGCGGAGCAGGAAGCTCAGCGCGCGGCGCACGTCGAAGCGGGGGCGGACCGCGCGTTCATTCTCACGGCCGCGCTGCCCATCGAGGCCAATGAACGTGTCGCCGCGCTCTATCGCGCCATGCTGCTCGCCGGCCTCGCCGAGCTCGGACACAAGCAGCTCGAATTTCGCCACTGGTTGCGCGCGCACGGCGACGTTCTGTTCCCGGCGTCCGAAGACCAGGCCCGATGGGATCTCGTCCTGCTGCGCCGGGTGGTGGATCTCTGGACGCACGTGCTGCGCGGCGCTGGGCCATCCGGCCTGGAACACGCCATGGAGATCATCGCGTCCATCCGCGAAGAGCGCCCGAGTCGCGAGGCGGACTTCTTCAAGACGGTCGATCCCGCGGACGACCAGCGCATGAAGTTCTTCGCGTTCACGCTCTTCCATCTCACCGAAGCCGCCACCGAGCTCCTGCTGTTTCGACTGCATGGCGAGCCTGAGCGCGTTGAGACGCATTTGTACAGTCACTTTTCGCTCGCCCGTAACGCCGCCGGCGCCGATCCCCGTCTCGACGCCAGTTTCGACTGGCTGTACGAGGCGTCTCGCCGAATCGTGGTGCAACGCACCGCCCAACTCGAGCTGCTCCCCGAAAGCGGTCGTTGACCCAACCGTCATGGACGGGTGATCCGCCGCGCGCTGCCTACGAGCATGCGCCGGCCATCGGGTGATTGCGCCACCACAACCGACACGCGCGACTGCGGACGCGTCTTCGGACGGAGCGTCAGGACGCGAAGTTCGTTGCCGGCCGGCTCAGAAGCCTCGTCATCGGCAACCTTGAACCACTCCGTCGTCCCGCTTTGCCGAGTGCACCGGACGAAATACGCGTCCGAATCTGACGACCAAAAGCCGTCCCACTGTTCTCCCTCGGTCAGATCCGCCAAGAGCCCAGAACGCGGCGCGGTTTCGAGCGGTTCCGGGGGACTGTCGCAGCTGACGAGATGCATGGTCCGTGGGGAGCAGTTGTCGTGAGCTGTGGCGACGTCGCCATACGCGGGGACGTGAACCTAGAAAAACGGGATTCAAAGCGCAATAGTGAAGTTTTCCATAAGTCGTTGTCATTACTGTGGATAGCGCATGTGGAGTACTGTCGATAACGCGCTAACTCCGCCTGCAGACAGACCTAAGCCCTACCCCATGTCTGTGGAAAACGACTGTGGACAGATGTGCACGAAAACAAACGACGTCAGTTTTTGTTCATCTGTTCACCCTCCGAGACGACTCCCGTTTTCGACGTGGTTTTTTGGCAGGAAAATCCCCCGTTTTTTTGTCAGAACCGGTAACCGATCTGGCCCGTTTTTGCGGTCATTCGATTGTCGACAAGTGCTCCCTTTCCACATCCCGTGTGGATTCGGTGTTGATAGCATCGCAGTTGCATTCAGAACGCGGTTGATGCGGTTGATAGGTTGGGCTGGCTATCAATCGGTTTTTCGACTTCACTGCGACCGGGAGCATGTGATGCGTCCATTGTGGTCTGGGGCCCTCACCTTTGGCCTGGTGAACATCCCCGTGAAGCTCTATTCGGCGGTCAAAGCCAAAGAGCGCGTCACGTTTCGCTTGCTACATAAGAAAGATTTGGCACCAGTTCGTTACGAGCGGGTCAGCGAAAAGACCGGCCGCAAGGTCGAGTGGGAAGACATCGTCAAAGGGTACGAGTACACCAAAGGCAAATTCGTCGCGGTGACGGACGAGGATTTCAAAGCGGCGGCGATTGAGTCGTCAAAGACGATCGAGATCCTCGACTTCGTCGGCGCGGATGAAGTCGACCCGCGCTACTTCGACACGCCGTACTATCTCGTCCCGGCCAAAGGCGGCGAAAAAGCGTACGCGCTGCTGCGCGAAGCCATCGAGCTCACGTCGAGCGTGGGCATCGGCAGGATTTCCATGCGCACGAACACCGTACATCTCGCCGGCGTCAAAGCCGTGGACGATGCGCTGCTCCTCGAGACGATGCGATTCGAGCATGAGTTGGTCGCGCCCAGCGAGTTCACCTTCCCCGCCAAGGCGAATGTTCGTCCGCAAGAGCTGAAGATGGCGCAAATGTTGGTCGAGAATCTCTCGCAACCATTCGATCCGTCGAAGTACACCGACGAGTATCACACAAAGCTGATGAAGATCATTCGCGCCAAGATGAAGGGCAAAGAGATCGACATCCCCGTTCCCGAAGCCCGCGAAAGTACGCAGGTCGTCGACCTCATGGCGCGGCTGCAAGAAAGTTTGGAGATGGGTAAGAAGCACGGCGCCAAACGCGCCGCGCGGAAGACAAGTCGCACCGGCCGTGCGGCCGCCAAGCGCGAGTCCGCATGACGGCACTGACGCCCATGCTCGCGACCATTGGGACGGAAGTTCCGAGTGGCGAGGGTTGGGTCTTTGAGCCGAAGTACGACGGAATTCGCATTCTGGCATTCGCCGACGAGTCGGACGCGAAGGGTGGCGTCGCGCTCGTCAGCCGCAATGGGCTGGACAAGACGCGCCAGTTTCCCGAGGTGGCCGACGCGGTTCGCGCCCTCGGGCGCAAGACCAAGCGATCGTTCGTGATCGATGGTGAAATCGTCGCGATGCATGGCGACACGCCCGGTCGCTTTCAAGAGTTGCAAGGTCGAATGCACGTGTTGGACAGCGACGCGATCGACGCGCATCGAACGGATACACCGACGGCGTTGATCGCCTTCGACATGTTGGTCGATGGCACAACGTCGCTCGTGCGGGAGCCGTGGCACGCGAGGCGTGAGCGTCTCGCAAGTTTGTTTGGCCGTCACAACGGCGAGCACGCGCTGAGTCTGAGCGACGTCGGTGAGAACGGTGAGACGATGTTGCGGCAGGCGGAGCGGCGCGGCTGGGAAGGAATCATCGCCAAGCGCGCCGACGCGCCGTATGAAGCCGGACACCGCTCGCGTGCCTGGCTCAAGCTCAAGATTGAACGTCGTCAGGAGTTCGTCGTTTGCGGATGGACGGAGCCGCGGAACTCGCGCGAGCACATCGGCGCGATTCTGCTCGGCTACTATGACAACCACGGGACGCTCGTGTACGCCGGACACACCGGCACGGGCTTCACTCGGCAGTCGTTGCACGAGCTCTCCAAACAACTTCTGCGAATCGAGCGCAAGCGCGCACCGTTTGCGGCGGCGCCGCGGACCAACGAACGCGCACACTGGACGAGCCCATCGGTGGTCGTGGAGATCAAGTTCAACGAATGGACGACGGAAGGAAAGTTGCGCCAACCAGTCTTCATTGGCGTTCGCGACGACAAGTCCCCGCGAGACGTTGTGCGCGAGGCCGCTTCCGTGCCGAAATCGGCGAGTGCGCAAGCGAAACGGTCGAGCGCGAAAGGGTCGAACGCGTCGAAGACGTCGAAGACGTCCAAGACGCCGAAGACGTCAATACGAAAACGGTCGAGCGGCAAAACACTGCGGGCAGCGGCCACGCCGGATGCGATCGCGCAACTATTGAACGAGATCGAGGAATCTCGCGAATCCGGAACGCTGAGTCTGCCGACCGGAACGCTCGACGTCTCCAATCTCCACAAGGTGTTTTTCCCGGCGACGAAACACACCAAGGGTGACGTGATGCGTTACTACGTGCGCGTCTCGAAATTTCTGTTGCCGGCAATCGCCGACCGCCCGCTCGTCATGCGACGGTTTCCGAATGGCGTGCGAGGCAAAGCGTTCTATCAGCACCGGGCGCCGGCGGAACCACCGTCGTCTGTTCGCGTCGAGTCGGTGTCGGATGAAGGGCTGGAGACGCTCGAGCGTCTCATCGGCGGTGATCTCGCCACGCTGCTCTATGCGGTGCAACTGGCTGCGATCTCGATTGACCCGTGGCACTCGCGCGTGCAATCGGTGAAGTTCGCGGATTACGCGATCGTCGATCTCGATCCCGGTCCCGGCGCTGGGTTCGGGCGTGTCATCGAAGTCGCGCTCGCCGTGAAAGAGGTGCTCGACGACCTCGGGCTTCACGCCGTTCCAAAGACGTCCGGAGCGAGCGGGTTGCACATCGTTCTGCCGCTGCCGGGCCGAGTTCCCAATGAAGGCGCGCGAATGCTCGCCGAGCTCGTGGCGACGACGGTGGCCGCCAAGTTTCCGAAGATCGCAACCGTCGAACGGTCGGTGAGGGCGCGAAAAAAGGGCGCGATCTACGTCGACTACCTGCAGAACATTCGCGGAAAGACCGTTGCCGGTGTCTATTCCGTGCGAGCCCAGCCGGAACCAACGGTCTCAACGCCGCTGCAATGGAGCGAAGTGAACGCCAGACTCGACCCGACCGACTTTACGATCGACAACGTGCTCGATCGCATTCGCAAGAAGGGCGACCTGTGGGCCAAAGGAATGAAGCGGCCTAACTCGCTCGCCCGAGCGACCGGTCGTGGGTGACGCGCCGATTCGCCGGCGTCCCACACTTCGTCGCGCCGATGCGCTGACGAATTTTCTGCGTTATTTGGAGGAAGTCGCGCGCACGGTGTTCATGCGCGATGCGCTCGGAATCACCGCGTTGCTTCGGAAGCGAACCGCAACCCACTTGCCGCGCGAAGTGCGCGAGGAGTTGCTGATGCTCTCACGCGCCCCGCGCGACAATCTGCGGGCGCCGGTGCAGTTCCTTCGATTTCAGCATCGGATGACGCAACTCGCCGTTGGCGGCGAGCGTCTTCCGACGGCGCAGACCGAGTTGCAACTCGATCCTCTCGCGCCGGCCGGAGTCGTCCGTCGTCCATTGGACGGCGAGAGACGAACTGCCGCCTTGAATCCGACCGGCACGCGCGAGGAAGCCGAGGACGGTGCTACTGATTCCCCGTTGCGTCCACCGAGGCGGCGAGGTCAGCGCTGAGCGATGCGTCGCCGCCGATGATGGCACGCCACGATAGCTCGGGTCCGTTGCGACGGCCCTTCTCCGTGACCTTGATCCCCTCTGGGGCGATGGCGATGGTGTACACCTTGTCGTCCAGCGTCAACTCACGTTTGATCGTCTTGTCGAGCTTCGCTGTCATGGCACTCCTCCAGTAGTCGGGTCACGGTCGCGCGGAACGCAGTTCAACGCAGTTCAAAGTAGCACGCCAGGGGCCACAGGGGCTACATCGCCCCTCCCGGCCCGAAGTTCCATGTAGACCGATCTCGTCGGTGCGTCGGTCGAAAAACCATACTTCTCGTATAGGCCGCGGGCATTCCGGGTGAACAGCGCGAACCGGCGCAGGCCCTGAAGGTCAGCGTGCGCGACGAGCGCCTCGATCATCCATCCGCCAATGCCGAGCCCGCGTGCTTCTTCGGCGACGATCACATCCGTGAGGTAGGCGTAGGTTGCGAGATCACTCACAGCGCGCGCGAAAGCGAGCTGGACACCTCCCGAATTGTAGACGCCAACGGTGATGGAATTCTCGATCGCGCGTTCCAGTTGTCGGCGCGTCATCGCGCCGCCCCAATGGGATCCGCGAAGCATGGAGAGCACGCCGTCGAGGTCGACGCGCGATCGATCGGTCGAGAGGCAGAGATCGCCGCGTGTGAGGTTGATCGGATGGTCGTTCATCCCTCAAAATAGCCGCAAAATATCCGAGCAAGTGAGAGCGGTGGATGGGAGTAGGCTCACGATGACTGTCCTGAGCCAGAGGAGCCGTCCCCGTCCTGAGGATGAACCCATTCAATCCTTTCATCCCTCCAAATCGATCACACCTTCGTCATAGTGGCGTCGTCCGCCGGACCATGTTCGTCGCAGCGGCGATTGATCGTGAAGGCCAGGCGGCCCAAGCAGCGCCACTGTGACGATGACGCTTGGAAATAGAGTGAAGGGATTCATGGGATCGATCACGCCCGAGGATGCTGCAACGCGCGAGGGTTGATCGTGGAGTCGTGGAATCCCGTCCTCGGTCGCTTACTCGCTGCGCATCGATTCCACTGGATCGATTCGCGTAGCTCGAAGTGCCGGAAGCAGCGCGGCAACGACGGCGACAACGAACAAGACGACGGCCATCGAGGCAAAGAGCGGCGCGTCGTATTGATCTTCCTCGAAGGAGAAAGCGCGCAGCCACTCTACGGTTTCCTTGGTGCACCACAGACCGACGGCGATGCCGGCGAGCGCAAGCACATTTCCCTCGCGCAATATCACGCTGAGCACGTGACGGGCACTGGCCCCGAGAGCGATACGAACGCCGATTTCGCGCCTTCGTTCGGCCACCGAATGCGTGACGATGCCGTAGATACCGAGAGCGGCGAGGCCAACCGCCATCAAAGCGAAAGTGAGGAACGTCGCAGCGATAAAATCGTGACTCTGGCGCTGTCGCAGGATACCCAACTGCGCCTCCATTGACTGCGCGCTGAGCACGCTGAGTGGCCCGAGCCGTTGCAAGCTACGCCGGAGCGTGATCGCCGTTCGCGCCGGGTCGCCCGAAGAACGAACGATGATGTCGAACGTCATGCCCCAGTGTCGAAGCGTCAGACTGTCGTCTGCCGAGGGGAGGTAGTAGATGGTGCCGAGGCGCGACGCTTTCGTTTGCGTGAGCGGGAATTTGTTGGGAGCGCCACTGGACGCACCGACAACGCCGACGACACGCGCCCACGGGCGTAGAGACTTGAACTCCCCGAGTTTCAACTGCGCACCGATCGGATCGGAGTTCGGAAAGAGCACACGGGCGGTTGCCGGATCTATGATGACTTCCGGCTCCGACGAGCTCGCGGAGGAAAAATCACGGCCCTTCACGATGGATAAGCGATAGGTGCGCATGTACGACGATGACACGACGTGGTAGCCGTACATCGGCGCCTCGATCTCGCGGGATCCGCGCCCCGGGTCTTCGACGGTAACGGCGTCCTTATCGACAGGCGCGTACATGGACGTCGTTGCTTCGTCCACGCCCGGCAACGCCCGGACTCGCGACAACACCGTCTCCGACAGAGCGGCGTATCGCAGAGTCGTGTCCTTCTCTGGGCGCACGAGCATCCACGCCGCGGTCAACGGCTTGAAGTCGAAACCAGGGTCGACCGAGCGATAGTAGCCCGCGCTTCGAACCACGATGGCAGCACCGCTCAACAACGCGAGCGAGAGTCCGATCTCCGCGACAATCATCACTCCGTATTGCCGCCGATTACTCGTGTTCGCTCCGGTCCCGGCTCCCGCCTTCAACAACGTATTCGGATCTACCCGAGACACGCGAACGGCCGGAACCAGCCCAACCAACATCACGCAGGCGACGCACGCCGCGATTGCAAACGCGAACACCCGCCAGCTGATCTGCGGCGCCACCACGTACTCGCCAACACTCGGCGGAATGCGCGACGCGAGCAAGTGCGTGCCCCAAAACGTGAGCACCAACCCGAGCACGAGTCCAGCGACAGCGAGCAGCCCGCTCTCGACCATCAGCTGGCCAATGATGTCTCGACGCGACGCACCGAGCGCGGCACGTAGAGCGAGCTCGCGGCTTCGGCCGATTCCGCGCGCGAGTTGGAGGTTTGCCAAATTCGCGCACGCCACGAACAGCACGGCAAGCACGGCAGCGATCAGTGCGTAATGAAAGTTTCTGAAATGGAACTGTGAAACCGCTGCCGGAATGAGCTGGAAGCGCGTGAGTTTCGGATCATCACCGGCGAGTTCCGCCAACCGATTCGACAACACGCTGAGCTCGTGGTCCGCAGTTCCTGGAGTTTCTCCCGGACGGAGGCGCACGATGTTCGACGGGATTGCCGCCAAGGCCTCGCCCGATGTTGGCGGCATCCAGATGGCCGTCTGTCCACCGGGGAACTGCGACGCTCGGCCAATGACGCCGATGACGGGATGTGGCACACCGTCGACATCCACCACACCGCCGATCGGAAATGGGCGGTCCGGCGAGAGACCCGCCGCAAGCTGCTCGCTGATGAGGACCGGCTGCGACTCCGCGGTGACATCCGAATCGACGAAGGAGCGCCCATGTAGTGGATGCACGCCGAGGACGCGAAAAAAATTCGGCGCGACGACCATCGCGGGTCCCTGCTGAAATCGGCGATCATACTCGATCGCGACTGGACCGTGACCGACGGGTTCGTACAAAGTCACTGCCTCGTACGTGCGGAAACCAGAACGCAGGAGCGCGGCGCGAGTCGCATGGTCAACGGTGCCTTTGTAGTCGCCCCAGATTTTGAGAAAATACAATTGCCCGGGATCACGCATGTCGATCTTTGGGCTGACGAGCGCGTCGATCACGCTGTACATGGTCGTGTTCAACGCGATCGCCAACCCGAGCGACAGCACGGCGATCGCGGCGAAGCCTCGATGGCGTGTGACGGAACGCGCCGCCAGGCGGATGGTCTGCCGCGAAATGCTCACACGCGTCCGCTAGACGTCGAGCTCGGGAAGGAGATCACGTGCTCGCTCGAGCGCGCTCTCAGGGACGAGAATTTTCGCCCCTTCGTTGATGCGGCCCTGAAATCCGCTGCCCCACATGCCCACCTGATAGCCGCGCACCAACACCGGAATGCCCTCGGTTTCCAATGTCGCGCGCATGGTGTCCGCCTCGAGTCCCGTGTACACGGTCGTCAACAGACTCCACTGCTCCGTCATGCGCGCGCCGCCTTGTTGGCGCGACCGGCAATCGCACGCTCGGCGACACTGACCACCGAGTTGGTGATCGAGTACAAGGCCAAGCCTGCCGACATGTGAGAAAGAAAGAAAAGCGTAATCCCAGCGGACACGACCACCGAGATGATTGGCGACGCACCTTTGGCTCCAGAACCGGCGGCGATCCAGGCGGCACCGCCGGCGACGATCCCCGCCACGGCGGTGAGCACGCGATCAGGCCGCGCGAGATCTGGAATCCAGAGAAAGCCACTGGCACTCGTTGCGGCGCCCCGGATCGCGGCATACAGCGCGGCCGCCGGAGGCAGTTGAATGAGAGATCCGGCAAGTGTGCGCGGATCGAGCGGCGAAACACCGTTCGCCTCGTGCAGCTCGCGCGTCTTAGCGAGGACAATCTGCGGCTGACCCGTGTGCGCTCGTTTGATCCGCTCGAGCGCCGGCGCGAGCTCGCGAAGCTTTTGCTCTTGCAACAGACGACGGCGTGTGGCGCCAAGGGTTACGGGAAGCAACGCGAGCCGCGTTCCCACCGATGCCACAAGAATTGCGACGCCGAGGCTTCCGCCGCACCAGTGCGCGAGCACGAACAACGAACCGCGAAGCACGTCGATCAGGTTTGACCAGAGCATTTCGTCAGCATCCGCTTGGGTTGGCGCGACCGTTCAGGAACACGTATCAGCTGGGCTCAATGACTATCGAACACCCTCAGCCATACGTTCGACGCGGGACGCAAGTTGCGCGCAACGCGAGCGGGGTGTCTGAAATGGCGTGCGCTACGAAACCGATCTCGCCCGAACCTCCTCCGACGTCAGTCCGTAAATCGGCGGCGTGCGAACGCCCCGCAGGCCGAGGATGAAATACAGTTGCCCGCGGTGGTGAGACTCGTGCTCGATCATGGCACGCAACCACTTCCCCACTGAAATCGGCGACCCGGCGGGCGTATTGCACTTCTCGGCGAGCCGCGCGTCGGTGAGCTCGGCGAAGAGCGCGCGTGATTCCGCGTGAAGGCGATCGTAGTACGCTTTCGTCGCGGCAAGTCCGTCGGCGAGATCGCGCGAGTGTCCCGGATAGCGAACCGGACGATCGTGGACGTTTTCGGCGTACATGAAGCGTTCGATGCCGGCGAGGTGCCGGATCATGTCGCCGGCGGTGAATCGATCGGGGCCCGCGTGCCATTCGAGATCTTCGTCGCGCACGCACTCGACGATTCGCTTCGTACGCTCATGCACCCGATCCAGGTATTGAAGGAATGGCGTGATGTGGATCACTTCCATGCTACTGACCTCGCGCAACCGGGGCGTCGAGTTGGAGTACTGAACGGAACGTATTTGCCATCAATCGTATTTATGCGGCTTGACCTGGCCTGGCAACGACGCCGGGCCTCGCGCAATAGACCGACCTGCGTATCATTAGAGTCGTGTCGGGCGCACCGCGCGCGCCCATCCACCAACGTGTCACGAGGCTCGTCATGCAACGTTCCATTCGTACTGCCATTCTTGCGACCTTCGCCGTCGCCGCTACCGCCGGCGCGCAGGCCCAGGCTGGTTCTGCCGCTCCGGCTCCCGCTCCGGTCGTTCCCGCCGCGGGCGAGGCCGCACCGGACTTCACCGCCATGGCGACCGACTCTACAGGCAAGACTTGGCCGGTTACGCTGGCCGGTCTCAAGGGAAAGGTCGTCGTGTTGGCGTTCTACCCGCTCGACCGCTCAGGCGGCTGCACGGCCGAGTTGAGCAAGTTCCGCGACGAATACAAGACGTTGTTCGGCGACGGCGTCGTTGTATTGCCGACGTCGATCGACAGTCTCGGATCGCACGCCAGCTGGGCAAAGGACGCGCATTTTCCATTCGCGATGATCGCTGACACCAAGGGCGAGCTCGCCACCAAGTACGGATCACAGGGCGGTGCCCGCCCCTATTTCCGTCGCACCATCTTCGTGATCGGCAAGGACGGCAAGATCGCGTACTCCAGCGCCAATTTTAACGCCCTCGCACAAGACGGCTACGACAAGCTCGCCGCCGCCATCAAGACCGCGAAGGCGAGTTGATTCAAACTCGGGATGTGTTCAAGCGCGCCGGCATCCTTGCCGGCGCGCTCGTCGTATTCACGAGTGCGAATGCCGCCGCCCAACAGCCGGCGACATCGACCAGGCCGGCGCTCATCGTCTTCATCACGGTCGATCAGATGCGCGCGGATTACTTCGAGCGCTTTTCGACGCAACTGCCCGGCGGGCTTGGACGACTGTATCGCGGGGGCGCGGTCTTCACGAACGCGTTTCAAGATCACGCGATCACCGAGACGGCGCCCGGTCACTCGGTGACGATGTCCGGCCGGTTCCCGGCGCATACCGGAATTGTAACAAACTCCCGTGGCGTTCCTGATCCTCGAGCGCCGTTGGTCGGAGGCGGAGGACCCGGCGCATCGCCGGACCGCTTTCGCGGCAGCGTGTTGATGGATTGGTTGCTCACGAAGGATCCGCGGTCGCGCGCGTTGTCGGTCTCGCGCAAAGATCGCGGCGCCATTTTGCCGCTTGGGCGCACGCACCAAAGTGTGTTCTGGTATGCAAGCGACGGACGCTTCACCACGAGCAGCTACTACGCCGACACGCTTCCGAGTTGGGTGCAGGCGTTCAATGCTCGGAAAATTCCGCAGTCATATGCGGGGAAATTGTGGGATTTATTGCTCCCGGCGAATGCGTATCCCGAACGGGACAGCATGCCCTACGAAAACTTCGGGCGTGGGTCGCAGTTTCCGCATGGCTTCCCCGAAGATCCCGGGCAGGCCGCGCGCACGTTCACCGAATTCCCGGTGATGGATTCGTTGACCGCGCAACTGGCCCTCGACGGCGTGTCGGCGATGGGCATTGGGCGCGGCCCGCAGACCGATTTGTTGGCAATCTCGTTCTCGACGACGGATGCCGTCGGTCATCGGTTCGGGCCCGAATCGCGCGAGCTTCATGATCAGATCGTGCGGCTCGATAAATACCTCGGAATCTTCATCGACTCGTTGTACAAGATCCGTGATTCGTCGCGAATTGCGTTTGCGCTGACGGCCGACCATGGCGTGGCCCCCTTCCCCGAGTCGCATGCGGCGCGCGCGAACGACCCGGTGCAACGCGCAGACATCGGCTCGGCGTTCGTCCCAGTGTTGGAGCGTTTACGAGCCGCTCACGTCGACAGCAACTCACTCCGGTTCGAAGAAGGGATCGTCACGCTCAACCGCGCCGCGGTATTTCGTGCCGCACTCAAGCCCGATTCGGTGCTCGACGTCCTCGCGGGCTCGTTACGCAGACTCTCAGGGGTTGCCCGCGTGGACCGGGTCAAAGATCTGGGACGCGCGGACACGACCCGCGACGCGATTGCACGACGCTGGTTGCACATGCTGCCGTCGGATTTTCCGGCTGAGTTGGTCGTCTCGCTTGCACCGTACGCGTACTACTCCACGGTCGACATGGCGACGCACGGCACGCCCAACGACTACGACGCACACGTTCCAGAGATCTTTTATGGACCGTGGTTCGTGACGGGGAAGTATCCAGACATGGCGCTCGTGGCGGACATGGCACCAACGCTCGCCGCGATCGCCGGCGTCACGCCGTCGGAAAAACTCGACGGACGTGCGCGGGTCGAAGCGATCAAAAAGCCGGCGCCGTAGCGTTCGTCGCTCTTACTCCGGTGCGCGGTCGCGGCGCGCCATCACGCGCTTGCCACGAATTGTCGTCTTCTGGAGCGCGGTGATGATGTCCTCCGCCGCGAGATCCGGAACCTCCACGAGCGAGAAACGGTCGGCAATCTCGATGGCGCCAATGTCGCGCGAGTCGATCCCTGCCTCGTTCGCAATCGCGCCGACCAAATCGCCGGGGCGAACGCCCGCTTTTTTCCCAAGCGCGATGTAGACGCGCGCCACCTGTCCACCAGGCTGTCGCGGACGCTGCTCGGCGCGCGCACGCCGCGGACGCTCCTCACGATTCGACGAGCGACCGCCGCCTTCACGATTCGACGAACGGCCGGCAGACTCGCGATTCGGACGCTCATCTCGGCGCGGAACCGCGGCGTTCGGAATCTCCTCTTCGACCGCCTCGGCGCCGTCGCCGGCGTCGTCCGCAAGCTTGACCGCCGCCGCGGCAATATCCAGAACATCATACTCCTCGGCGAGCGACTCCACGATCACGCGATAGTGTTCGAGCTCACCGGACGCCAGCACCTCCTCGAGCGACGACCGCGTGAGCTCGAGACGGCGCGCGCGAAGGTCGTGCACTGTCGGAACGGACTCGATCGAGATCTTTCGTTTCGTCGCCGCTTCGATGTTGCGCACCAAACGATGCTCGCGCGCCTCGGCCAGCGTGATCGCGACGCCTTCGCGGCCCGCCCGGCCTGTGCGACCCACGCGATGGACGTACGCGTCGGGGGACGACGGCACGTCGAAGTTGACGACATGCGACACGTGCTCGATGTCGAGACCGCGCGCTGCCACGTCCGTCGCGACGAGAATTTCAGAAACACCTTCGCGAAAGCGACGCATCACACGATCACGCTGTTCTTGCGACAGACCGCCGTGCAGCGCCTCGGCGCGATAGCCGCGGGCGCCGAGCGTTTCGGTGAGCTCGTCGACTTCGGTGCGGGTTCGACAGAAGACGATCGTCGACGTCGGCGACTCCATGTCGAGGACGCGAGCCAGCGCCGCAACCTTGTGCCTGCGCTGAACGACGAACGCCACTTCGCGAAGACGCGGCGTCTCACCGGGCGCGACGCGTTCCCGCGCGATTTGGACGAGCACCGGCTCGCGCAAATGGCGATTGGCAATGGCGCGAATCGCGTGCGGCATGGTGGCAGAGAAGAGCGCGGTCTGCCGAACATCGGGAACGGCTTCGAGAATCGCTTCGAGATCGTCGGCGAAGCCCATGTCGAGCATTTCGTCGGCTTCGTCGAGCACGACCATTTGGACGGAATCGAGCTCGAGAGTGCGGCGTCGAATGTGATCGAGCGCGCGGCCCGGCGTGGCGACGACGACGTCCACGCCGCGACGCAGCGCGCGAAGCTGCTGCTGCATGGCCTGACCGCCGTAGATCGGGAGGACGCGCACGCCCAACTGGCGTCCGTACTTGTGAACGGCTTCGGCGACCTGCATCGCCAGCTCGCGAGTGGGCACGAGAATCAACCCTTTTACGACGCGGGAGTCGTCGGTCGACGCACCGATGCGGTGGAGCATTGGCAGGGCGAACGCCGCGGTCTTTCCAGTTCCGGTCGCGGCTTGGCCGAGCACGTCGTGGCCGGCAATGAGGGTGGGGATGGCCTCGCGCTGAATGTCGGTTGGCTCCTCGTATCCGAGCGAGGAGATGGCAAGAACGAGAGCGGGATCGAGTCCAAGTGCTAAGAAGGCGCTATCCGCAGCCGACGGCGCTGGGGAAGAAATGTCGGGTAAGGCTTGATCGGTCATCTGTTGGACGCTTATGAAGGTCAAATTGGGTATCCCTGATAGTAGCGGGTTGTCCGGTTCGAACCCGAGTTGCCGGGCGGCAGGGTAGCTCGTCCCACTCTCGCAAGGCTGCGCCAGCGAATTCCAAACCAAAACGTGCCTCAAACGCCGCAAGATCTTTCGATCGTCTGCTCCCATGAGCGCCGTCCAGGAACGACGGTGTGCTTGCGTTGCCGGCATGACGCGCGAATAGCGGCCCGCGACCGCATGAAGCGGCTGACGTTGCGCGGCGTCGCGCTGATCATCGTCGCGGCGACGATCATCACGGCGGTTGTACTTGGCCGCACGGCGATGCGTGGCCGGACGAGCAACCAAGCTCCCGCAGCTACGGCGCCGAGCCCGACCAGCGTCGCGACCGTCACGGATTCGATAGCCGATTCGACCCGAGCAGCTGAGGGCGGGGCCGACTCGATGGCAGTTGTGGCCCAAGGGTCGCCACAAGTTGTCTCGACCAGCGCGCCGACGACCGCGCCGCAGATCGTTCTGGCTAGCGCCTCGCGGACTGCTGACGCTCCGATTGTTCCCGTCCCGGTTGCGGCGCCGGCGGCGCCGGCGAGGCCGCGGGCGCCCGTGAGTCCCGTGGTTCCGGTGGGCCAGTCGTCGCTCAAGGATGGCCTGACGGCCAATCGCGGAGAAAACGGCGTGACTGTGCTGTTCGACACGCCGAACGTGAGGACGAGGCTTCCGGAGAAATTTGAGCGCGTCGTTCGTGCGACGTTGCCGGAGATTTATGGGCCGGTCGCGGATTCGGCGCTGGCGCGGATTCCGACCGGCGGACTCGCACGACAAGGGGATTTGTTGTCGGTGCTGCCGGCGCGCGGCGTGCGGATTCCGTTGGCGGCGCCGTGGGAGATCCGAGTCTACCCCGAAACGCGGCCGGGGCAGGACGGGCCGCTAGTCATCAGGTACCGGGCAGTGGTGAGCTCGGGAGAATGAGAAACGGCGCGAACTCCTAAGAAACTGCTTGGATCAGTTCACGGTATCGAAGTCCACGAGCGCAAGTGAGGTCTCCCTTGAGCGGGCGATATACCAGGATGCCATTTTGCGCGCGGTAAACCGTGATCGCTTTGGCTTTGCCGACACGCGACGACGCTCGGCGATAGAAGGCCCCAAGCGCGGTTGACCTCCGACCGAGCGTCATCCTATCGACCATACGTCGCCGCGCGGTTCAACTCCAACTGGACGATGAACCACACCGCGGGAGCGAACACGATGTGCAGCACAAACAGCAACCACTTGTTGAAGTGGTCAGGCGACCACTCCTCGTACAGCTCCGAGAGCTTGTAGAAGGAGTAGATGGCGCCGAAGGGGATGAACAACAGTACGGTCCACAGTGCTGGTGAGGCGTCTTCGTCGCCGGTATCGTCTTTCAATTCCTTGGAGACCTGATAGAACCAATAGACGGTGTAGATCCCGCAGGTCACGATCGTGAGCACGACCTGCATGAGCATGCTACGGTACTTGATGTGGGCTTGCGTCGCGGGGGTGGTCATTTGGAGTGGGCCGAGGGGACGAGTGCTGCGGGCGCACGGTGTGGGAGCAAAGGGCGAAACTACACCACGCGGCACGGAGGTCCAGCCCCTTCGAGTGTCAAACGCTGGTCACGGACAGATTCCAGCGATGGTTGACCGCACCAGCGAAGGTCCGGCGGTCAACCGGTTCTGGGGACCGAGAAGGTCAGTTCGAAACGCCGCGAACTAAGAACAGCAAGGCGAATAGCTCGTAACGGCTCGGCTGATGGCCGTGCGCTGCATGGCGACGTGACAGATCTTGCGTCGGGCCTGGGTTTGACGGCGGCACGCGTAACGGCGGCAATTCCCCCTCGCACCGGTCCTTCGAGAGAACAGTTATCGGTATCGGGCTACCCCCTCCGTCGCCCAACCGGGCGACCGGGGCTAGCGCAGCGGCGAATCTACTAACATAGTAGTTGACAGGGCGATTGGACTGTCGTATATAACTACTACCATCATAGTAGAGAGAGCGCATGGATGACTTCGTGCTGGGCGACCGCGAGTTGGACGTGATGGGCGTGCTGTGGGATCTCGGATCGGGAACGGTGTCCGAAGTGCGGGAGCGCCTCCCCGCCGATCTCGCCTACACGACCGTGCTGACCATTCTCCGAAACCTCGAAGCGAAAGAGCTTCTGCGGCACACGGCCGAGGGGAAGGCGCACAGGTATTTCCCGAAGGTGGCGCAGCGAGTGGCGCGACGCAGCGCGCTCACGCGGATCGTGGACAAGTTGTTTCACGGTTCACCCGAACAGCTGATCGCGCAACTCGTCGAGGACGAGGAGCTCTCGGCGGCCGATCTCAAGCGGCTGCGCGCCCTGCTCTCAGCGTCCGCAAAGAAAACTGGCGGAGGCAAGAAATGATTGCTTCATGGATGTCGTATGCGCTGCTGGTCGGCGTGTTGGTGAGCATCGCGGCCACCGCGCTCGAACGCGTGGCGGCCGCCCGTCGTCTTCCCGCGCGGTTCGTGTGGTTCGCTGCGCTCGTACTATCGATGGCGTGGCCGATTGGCAGTGCCATGCGAAAGCTCGCGCCCAAGCCAGCACAACCGGTGACGGTGCTCCCGTTCGTCATCACGCTCCCGCCAATGCAGATTCGCGGCGACGGTCCCGATCGCGCTGTGCTGTTGGATCGATCGCTGCTCGTTGTCTGGGGCGTGCTGAGCGCGTTGCTGGTCATTCGCCTCGGCCGCGGCATGGTGGTGCTCAAGCGCGCGCGCCAAGCGTGGACGCGACAGGATGTCGACGGAACGGACGTGCAATTGTCGGCCAACGTCGGGCCGGCGGTCGTTGGTCTTCGGTCGATGGATGTGGTGCTGCCGGAATGGATCTTGTCGCTCGACGCGCCGCTTCGCGCAATTGTTCTTCAACACGAAGAAGAACACCGGCAGGCGCGCGATCCGTACTTGTTGTTCGTCGCCGCCGTCGCGGTGGCGCTCATGCCGTGGAATTTCGCGCTGTGGCTTCAGGCAAAGCGACTGCGGCTGGCGATCGAAATGGATTGCGATGCGCGCGTTTTGAGAACGCATCCGTCGCCGGAACGATATGGATTGCTCATGCTGACGATCGCGCAGCGGCGCTCCGTCGTGCCGTCGCACTATGCCCCGATGTTGTCGGAACCGACCACCCAACTCGAGCGGAGGATTCTCGCCATGCGTACGACAACACAAAAACTCGCTCGACTCACGATGGTCGGCGGCACGATGGTCGCCATGGGCGTGTTGGCGTTCGCCTGTTCATTGCAGTCGGACAATCCGATGTCGCCGAAGCCGAAGGCGCCGCGGTCGACGAGCCCGAACCAGACGTACTTTGAGTTTCAGGTCGAGCAGCCGGTAACGCCGGCCGAGGGCAATCCGGCGCCGCGATATCCGGAATCACTTCGCGACGCAAATATCGAAGGCGAGGTCATTGCGCAGTTCATCACGGACACGACCGGGCACGCGGACATGACCTCGTTCAAAGTTCTGAAATCGTCGAACGCGCTGTTCACCGAAACGGTGCGCAACAGTCTGGGGCAGATGCGCTTCAATCCGGCGCTGGTTGGCGGGAAAAAAGTGAAGCAACTGGTCCAAATGCCGTTCGCCTTCAGCCTTGGCCACGACCAATTCACGGAAGCACCCGTTCAGACGCCCAATGGGGTCAGAGTCCTGAATCGTGTGAACGTTGTCGGCGCGACGCAGCCGGGTACCCCAAAAGTCGGCGCGGATCTCGTGCGAGGAGTCAACGCCACGCAGCCGAATCCGCCGGGTGTGTACTTCGAGTTCCAGGTCAAGAAGGCCGTCTCGCCGCGTCCAGGCAACTCTTCTCCGCGCTATCCCGATTCGCTGCGCACGGCGAACGTCGAAGGAGAAGTGTTGGCGCAATTCATCGTCAATGAAAACGGCCGCGCCGATCTGGCGACCTTCAAAGTTCTGAAATCGAACCACGAACAATTCAGCGCGGCCGTGCAACACGCGCTGCCCAACTTCGTCTTCTATCCGGCGGAGCTCCCGTCCGGCCAGGTCGTGAAGCAACTGGTGCAGATGCCGTTTCAGTTCAACTTGAGCAAGCAGCCGTAGTCGCCGTCACGCCGCCCCGTTCGCACTGCTCACGAGCGGGGGCGGTCCGGCAGCGAGTGTATCGAGCAGCGCTGCCGGATCGGTCGACACATTGAGCATGTCGCGCTGCATCGGTCGGACGAAGCCTTCGTCCCGCGCGTGGTCGAGAAACTGGATCAGCGGATCGTAGTATCCGTCCACGTTGAGCAGACCATAGGATTTGGAGTGGAGGCCGAGGTAGCCCCAGGTCCAGATCTCAAACAGCTCTTCGAAGGTGCCGAGTCCGCCAGGGAGCGCCACAAAAGCGTCGGCGAGGTCCGCCATCATCGCTTTGCGTTCGTGCATGGTGTCGACGACGTGCAGCTCGGTGAGGCCGCGGTGGGCGATCTCGCGATCCACGAGCGCCCGTGGAATGACGCCGACCACCTCACCGCCCGCGGCGAGTGCGCAATCGGCGAGCGCACCCATCAGACCAACGGTCGCGCCACCGTACACGATGCGGATGTTGCGCCGCACGGCCTCGCCGGCAAGCGCCCGAGTGGCCTCGACGTACAGGTCGGACACGCCGTCGGCTGAGCCGCAGAAAACACAGATTGATCGTAGCATGGGCCGACAAGACTAGACGGTCCTGGTGTCGGCAACCAGTGACGCGGCCGACTACGCGCGTTGGCGAAGCCGGAACCAACCTTCGGGGCGGCTCGGCCGTATCCACTCATATCCGCCCGCCCACCCTGACTTTCGCCGTCCGAGTCATGGCAAAACCGATCGCACGCCAGCCGCAGTCGCACACTATTCCCCTGCCCCTTCCACCAACCCAACGATTTCTTCCGCTGTTGTTGCTGTTGTTCGTAGGCAGTGGGTGCGCCGCACTGATCTACGAGATTGTCTGGTTTCAACTCATCCAGCTCGTCATCGGTTCGTCCGCCGTGTCGCTCGGCGTCCTGCTCGGGACGTTCATGGGCGGGATGTGCCTGGGCAGCCTGCTGTTGCCGCGGTTCGTGTCGCCAGAGCAGCATCCGCTCCGGATTTACGCGATGCTCGAGGCTGGGATTGGCGTTCTCGGGCTGATCGTACTCGTCGCCGTCCCGTTAGTCGGTGGAGCGTACACTGCCACGGCAATGCACGGTGTGGCAGGAGTTCTCCTCCGCGGCGTTGTCTGCGCGGTCTGCCTGCTTCCCCCAACCCTATTGATGGGCGCGACGTTGCCGGCGATCGCGCGCTGGGTCGAGACGACGCCAACCGGCGTGTCCTGGCTCGGATTCTTTTATGGGAGCAACATCGCCGGCGCGGTGTTCGGCTGTCTGTTCGCCGGATTCTATCTGCTGCGCGTGCACGACATGGCGACGACGACGTTCGTCGCTGTGGTGATCAACTTCGGCGTGGCCGGCGCCGGATTCATGCTGTCCAAGCGCGCACCACATCGTCCAGCCGTGCATACGGCGCGTGACGGAAGCGTAGACGTCCCGCCGATTCCTCGATCGAACGCCGTCTACGCAGCCATCGCGCTGTCCGGACTCACCGCGCTCGGCGCCGAAGTGGTGTGGACGCGGCTGCTCTCGCTCATGCTCGGCGCGTCGGTCTACACGTTCTCAATCATTCTGGCGGTCTTTCTCATCGGGCTCGGATTCGGGAGCAGCGCAGGGTCGTTCATGTCACGCGGAACGAAACCGCGCGCGGCGCTGGCGTGGAGTCAGCTCGCGTTGGTCGCCGGCATTGCGTGGGGCGCGTATCTGATGGCGGATTCGCTTCCCTACTGGCCGATCAATCCGTCGCTGTCGCCCAATCCGTGGATCACGTTCCAAGTCGACTTGGTTCGCGCACTGGTCGCCGTCTTTCCGGCTGCGGTTTTGTGGGGCGCGAGCTTTCCGCTCGCGATTGCCGCGGTGGTTGGACCGGGACAGGATGCCGGGCGATTGGTGGGCCGAGTGTACGCGGCGAACACGGTGGGCGCGATCATCGGGTCGGTGCTGTTCAGCGTGATCGCGATTCCGCAGATGGGCACGCGGCAATCTGAGCGTTTGCTCATCGCGATTGCGATCGTATCGGCGATCGTCGTGTTCGTATCGATGCTGCGGCCCGGTACCGACGACGTGTCCGCCAAGCGCGACGCGCGGCAGTTGGGCGTGATCGGGCGACCGGGATTCATCGCGATCGCGGCGAGCCTGATCGTCGCGGTCGTGTTGCTCATGAAGGTGCCGGGTGTTCCCGATGGGCTCATCGCCTATGGCCGGTTCCTGCCGACGTACACGACGCAACCGCGGTATCTCTACGTCGGCGAAGGGATGAATTCATCGATCGCCGTGTCCGAAGAAGCGAGTGGCGCGCGCAACTTCCACGTCGCCGGAAAAGTCGAAGCGTCGAGCCTCCCGCAAGACATGCGACTCCAGCGCATGCTCGGCCACATGTCGGCGCTGCTCGATCGCGATCCCAAGTCGGTGTTGATCGTCGGGTTCGGCGCGGGCGTGACGGCCGGTTCGTTCGTGCTGCATCCCGGTATCAAGCGAATCGTCATCTGTGAAATCGAGCCGCTGATCCCGAAAGTGGTCTCGACGTATTTCACGAAAGAGAATTACAACGTCGCCAACGATCCACGCGTGGAAATCGTCTACGACGACGCGCGCCACTTCATTTTGACGACGAAGGAGACGTTCGACGTCATCACGTCCGACCCGATCCATCCGTGGGTGAAGGGCGCGGCAACGCTGTACACCAAAGAGTACTTCGAGCTGGTGAAGCAGCACTTGAATCCCGGCGGCGTTGTGACGCAGTGGGTGCCACTCTATGAAAGCTCGACGGACGTGGTGCGCAGTGAAGTTGCGACGTTCTTCAACGTCTTCCCCGACGGCACGGTCTGGAGCAACGACATTCAGGGACGCGGGTATGACGTCGTTCTTGCGGGACATGCAACACCGCAGATCATCAACGTCGATTCCATGCAACAGCGGATGTCGACGCCGGAGAACGCGCGCGTAGCGGAGTCGCTCCGCGAAGTCGGGTTCTCGACGGCGCTGTCGCTCCTGACGACATATGGCGGCCAGGCGCGGGATCTCGCGCCGTGGCTCGTGGGCGCCGAGATCAATCGCGACTCCAATCTCCGGCTGCAATATCTCGCCGGCCTTGGGCTGAACAGCTATCAGAACGCCAGCATCTATGACGAAATGCTAAAGTACCGCCATTTTCCGGAAAACCTGTTCATGGGCTCGGAGAGCGGGAAGGAATTCTTGCGCGAGCAGTTGGCCGCACACCCGTCCGCGCCGTGAGTGCACCGGCGGGCCGACGCTTGATGGCGCTGACCCATGTGCCGTCGCCCAACATGCAGCAATACGAGCGAACGTTCGTGGGCGACCAATGGATCGACTACGAGCTCGCGCTCAAGCAGCACGCAGGATACGAGAACACGCTCCGCCAGTGCGGCGCCGAGGTTGTGACGGTCGACGTGAACCGGTCGATGGCCGACTGTGTATTCATCGAGGACACGGCGATCGTCCTCGACGAGTTGGCCGTCATGATGTCTCCGGGCGCCGAATCTCGGCGCGGGGAACCGCGGGGCATCGAGCCGGTGCTTCGTCGGTATCGTGAGGTCGAGCGCGTGTCACTTCCCGGAACGATCGACGGCGGCGACGTCGTGCGTGCGGGACGGGTGTTGTACGTGGGCGTGTCGCTCCGCACCAACGTCGCGGGGATCGATGCGCTGCGCGCTGTGTTGAAGCCTCACGGATACACCGTGACCGCCGTGCCGGTGCAACATTGCCTGCATCTCAAATCGGCGTGCAGTTCCCTTCCGGACGGACGCTTCTTGGTCAACGCCGATTGGATCGATGCGTCGTCACTGCCGGCATCGTTGCTCATTCACGTTCCAGCCGGCGAGTCGTGGGCGGGAGACGTCTTGGTCGCCGGAGACACCGTCGTCTACTCCGATGCGTTTCCTCGGACCGGCGAGCTGCTGGCGGCGTCGGGCTACGGCGTCGCGAGCGTTTCGGTATCAGAGTTCGCGAAAGCCGAGGGCGGAGTGACCTGCATGAGCCTCGTGTTTCTGAACTGAGGCGTGGCGGAGCGGGTTTCTAACGACGTCCGCCGGAGTCCGGCGGTCTGGTCGCCTTCTCGCCAAGCAGGCCGAGTGCGATTCCGAGCGGAATGTTGAGCGCGGCCATCAGCACGGCGAGCGCGACCGAGGCTAGGGACCACGGTCTCGGCGTGCGCCACAGGTTGATCCCGATCGCGGCAACCGCGGCGATGCAGCCGAGTACGAAGCCGAATCGGCCGGCGGCGTTTTGGCGCGCTTTGATTTCGGCATCGCGTTTTTTGTCGTGCGGTGGGGCCATGCGTCGAGTGGGCGCGAGAGGGCGGATGCAAGTTAATCGACGCGCCCAACGTGCGACCGGCGCCGATCAGGACATCGATCGGCGCCGGCCGGAACGTGAGTGCGCGCTTCGGAGTCTGGCGGAGCGATGCCACTATGACGAAGGGGACGATCGATTTGGAGGAATGAAAGGAATCAAATGAATCAACCTCTTCAGCGCGCCTTGAACCACTTGTCTTCGAGGACCTCGACGGGCTTGGTGTACGACTGACCGTTGACGGTGAGTTTGACCATGTACGCGCCG
>Ga0193753_10000099_pt1 | contig 78183 bp, 79 predicted proteins | sample H1c2metaG_FD_144925 | JGI IMG/M metagenome (GOLD analysis project Ga0193753, IMG submission 144925) | Soil microbial communities from a riparian zone of the East river system, Colorado, United States - H1c2 | ecosystem: Environmental > Terrestrial > Soil > Riparian zone | place: USA: East...
TGTAAATTTTTGAACTGAACTGGTGCTATTCTTTGGCGAAGGAAATTTCATGCACGAGCTGTTGAGTCTCAACAGCTTTAATCTTCATATAAACTCTGTACGTTTCACTGCCACTCTTATACTGCCCAATACCAAACGTCTGGCCTCCTTTTGAGGTCCCCTGGTGGATGATATTGAACTCAACTGGTGGGTGTTGCTTGAAGAAATCGCGGAAAACGAATTCAGCCTGAGTTTTACTGTAAGATTGTGGTCCCTCATTCAAAGTGACATCAACGGTTTGATTGAGGAATTTTGATAGCTCCTTGGCGCTACCTGCTTGTATAGTCTCTTTAACCTGGCTTATCACGTCTCCCTGAGCAAATAACGCCATCGGGAGACAGAAAGCGGCAATCCAGAGGATTGCCATAAAATACCGTTTCATTTTCATGATGAGTAATAGGATTGGCGAAAACTATGCCATTGTCGCAAGATAACGAAATATTGAATGGCGGGGTTTCTGCAATCGATTGCTGGGTTGTTCGAGCGATTGACCGCAAATTGTTCAATTACGATTATATTTGCCCCGCTAATTCTATTCCCAATAACCACTTAGCGTTCCATGAATAAGAAAGTTCTCCTGATGATATTAGATGGTTGGGGTATTGCCACAAACAAGGCGGTATCTGCGGTTGACAATGCAAAAACTCCATTCATTAATTCTTTATACACCAAGTATGCACATAGTAAACTCCAGGCCTCCGGTCTAGCCGTTGGATTGCCGCCTGGGCAGATGGGCAACTCAGAGGTTGGTCATATGAACATCGGGGCGGGGCGCGTAGTCTACCAGGATCTGGTCCGCGTCAACAAAGCTATTGAAGATAAGGAATTGGACTCCAATCCAGTGCTTCTGGAGGCCTTCAAATACGCGAAGAAGAACGGCAAAAATGTTCATTACATCGGACTTCTATCCGATGGTGGCGTTCACTCACACATTGATCACCTGAAGGGGCTTATCACCATCGCCCATAACAATAACATCAGCAATCTTTTTATTCACGCGTTCACGGATGGTCGCGACACAGACCCCAAGGGTGGGCTGGGATACCTCAAGAATCTTTTGGATCATTTGAAGAGCACCACAGGACAACTTGCAACCGTGATAGGCCGGTACTATGCAATGGATCGGGATAAACGGTGGGAGCGCGTTAAGCTCGCCTATGATTTACTTGTAAAAGGAGTTGGAGAACAAACTTCAGATCCTCTTGCTGCCGTCCAGCAGTCTTACGACAACAATGTCACAGATGAATTTATTAAACCCCTGGTCATTGTTGATAAGCAACAGCATCCTGTTGGAACGATCAAGGAAGGTGATGTTGTACTTTGCTTTAACTTCCGGACTGATCGGGGTCGGGAAATAACACAGGTGCTCACGCAGCATGACTTCCCTGACCAGGGAATGAAGAAGCTCCCGCTGTATTATGTCACCCTGACCAACTACGACGATTCATTTGTGAATGTGAAGCTCATTTTTAATAAGGACAATCTCGAAAAAACTTTAGGTGAAGTAGTATCTACCGCTGGCAAGAAACAAATACGAATAGCTGAAACCGAAAAGTATCCGCATGTGACATTTTTCTTTTCTGGAGGACGTGAAGATCCTTTCCCTGGAGAATCGCGCATTTTGTGTCCTTCCCCAAAGGTAGCCACTTACGATCTTGCTCCGGAAATGAGTGCGAATGATATCAAGGATAAGATAATCCCTGAACTTGATAAGAAGGAGCCGGACTTCATCTGTCTCAACTTTGCCAACCCAGATATGGTTGGTCACACTGGTGTTTTCTCTGCTGCTGTGAAGGCTTGTGAAACTGTGGATCATTGCGCGCAACTTGTCACAGAGGCCGCATTAAGAAATGGTTACAGTACAATCATCATTGCAGATCATGGAAACGCTGAAGTTATGATCAATGAAGACGGAACTCCAAACACGGCACACACCACGAATCTGGTTCCTTGCATACTGGTTGACGGTAACTACCAGGGAAAACTTAAGGATGGTAAACTTGGTGATCTTGCACCCACAATCCTTACGTTGATGGGTCTGCCTATACCTTCTCAGATGACAGGTAATGTTCTCCTGGAAAAATAAGGTCACAAAATGAAGTGGCGTTTGTTAATGGTAATGCTGCCCTTAGGCACGCTTGTGCTGCTGCTCGCCTGTGAGAGAGAGAAAACTATCCTTGGCCCTCTGTACAACATTGACAGCCTGTTAACAAGACAAGCGCAATACCTTTTGCTGCATCAAGCTACGATCAATAAATTTACAGTGCTGGGTGAGAAGCCTGGCAAGGTTACGTTGCGGCCCGCAGATAACGCGGTGTGGATAAAAGAGCTTGAGATCTTTGAGTCATTGAACGTTATTAATAAGCCGGTAAACAGAGCGCGGTATAAGATTGAGCATTATTCCGATACGAAAAGCAATTTAAAGGTCAAGGCATTTACCACCACTGACGATCTCAGTATCCGTTTTCTGAGAGTGTATTATCATTTGGCGCCAAACCGGGTCAAAAAGATTGAGGCGGCATACAATGAATCAAATTCCTTGTATCATAGTACACGAATGCTGACGATGGAGTTTGAAGAGGTGCGGGATACGTCGGTCTTGACTTCCTATTCTATTCTTGGTGGGCAAAAAATGTTTCTGGACGATACTGTCCGATACGATATCAAAGGCATTGTAAACCTGGGCAACTAATACTGAGCAGATGGCGAAAAGGGGAAAGCGGGAAGAACTACCAGAGGAAGAAAAAAGGCGCATCAACAAACAAAGCCTTCAAAAGCTTATTGGAGTTTTTAGGTTTGCCATCCCCTACAAAGGATGGTTCTTTGTCGGACTCTTGTCCCTTGGCTTGTCAAGTATTACGCTCCTGGGCTTTCCTTACCTGGCGGGAAAACTATTGGACATCGCCAGTGGAAAGCCGGTTCCTTATTTCAGTTCCATAAATGAGGTTGCGCTGGCATTGATCGCCGTTCTTTTTGTTCAGGGTGTGTTTTCATTTACCCGCGTTTATACATTTTCTGTCGTGAGCGAAAGGTCTCTGGCAGATCTGCGCAAGGCAACGTATAAAAAAATGATCTGGCTTCCCCTCACATTTTTCGATCAACGCCGGGTGGGTGAATTAATGAGCCGAATAACATCAGATGTTGGCACCCTCTCAGAATTGTTTGCATTCACTTTGGCGGAATTGCTGCGCCAGGTGCTGACATTGATCTTTGGCATCGCCATCATTTTCTTTCTTGCGCAAAAGCTGACAGCCTTCATGCTGCTCACTTTTCCTGTATTGGTTTTGCTTGCATTAGTGTTTGGAAAATACATCAGAACGCTTTCGAAGAAGACACAGGATAAACTTGCAGAAGCAAATATCGTGGTCGAAGAATCCCTTCAATCTATTTCTGTTGTTAAGGCGTTTACCAATGAGAAGTTTGAAACCAACAGGTATGGCAGGGCGCTTGCTGAAGTGGTTCAGGTAGCTATTCGAACAGCCCGGTTCCGGGGACTATTCATTTCATTCATCATTTTTGCGTTGTTCGGTGGAATTGTTGCTGTTGGATGGTACGGTGCGCAGTTGGTCCAAACCAACGAAATCACGGTGGGTGAATTATTTTCCTTCGTGATCTACACTTCTTTCATAGGAGGTTCTATAGCCGGATTGGGAGATATCTATACACAACTGCAACGGGCAGTTGGCGCATCTGAACGACTACTTGAAATACTGAATGAAAAAGATGAGGCGGACACTTCAGGGGCATCAATTGATAAATTGCAGGGAAAGGTTGAATTTATTGATGTATCTTTTTCGTACCCAACGAGAAAGGAATTTGTTGTTTTGAAGGAATTGAACTTCAGTATTGCCGCAGGAGAAAAGGTAGCGCTCGTGGGACAGAGCGGTTCAGGAAAATCAACCATTATTAATTTGTTGATGCGTTTTTATCCGGCATCGGAGGGCGTTATCAACGTTGATAGTGTACCTGTTCAGGATTTTAATCTATTTTCATATCGAAAAAATATCGGCATTGTTCCCCAGGAAGCGATGCTCTTTGGCGGTACTATTAGGGAAAACATCGCCTATGGTAGGACTGAGGCTTCGATGGCAGAGATAACGGCTGCGGCGCGAAAAGCAAATGCGTTGGAATTCATTGAAAGCTTTCCCGAGCAATTCGATACGCTGGTTGGCGAAAGGGGCGTAAAGCTATCAGGTGGTCAGCGACAGCGCATTGCCATTGCGCGTGCCATTCTCAAAGATCCAGCGATCCTTATACTCGATGAGGCCACCAGTTCGTTGGACGTGGCGTCGGAAGCGCTTGTACAGCAAGCCCTGGAAAAACTGATGGAAGGAAGGACGACTATTATTATTGCCCATCGCTTGAGTACTATTAAAAAGGCCGATCGTATTTTCGTCATCAAGGAGGGAAAGTTGGCTGAGGTTGGCTCCCATGCTGAGCTTACGTTGATGGACAATGGAATATATAGTAACTTACTTAAGCTTCAATTAACTTAACCTCGCGGATCGCGGCGTTGCGGGTGCCGTGGTTATTCATGAATAATATGTCTGAAAGATTGTTGAAAGATTTCAATCTGCGTTCCACACCGAATCGTCAGGAGATCTTGCATCTCTTCCTGCAAAAGAACTATGCGCTGTCCCACGGAGATATCGAAAAAGAGATCGTAAACAACCTTGACCGAGTTACCGTTTACAGGACCATCAAGACGTTTCTGGACAAGGGATTAATTCACAAGGTACTGGACGATGAAGGCAGCCTGAAGTATGCACTTTGCAAACAGGCATGTACCACAGTCGAGCATCATCACGAACACATCCATTTCAAATGCACAAAGTGTGGCCAAACCAACTGCTTGAATATTGATGTTCCAGCCGTGAGGTTGCCCAAAGGTTACCGCGTCAGCGAGGTGAACTTATTGATCCAGGGTGTATGCGAACGTTGTAATGGTTAATTTTTTATAGCGAGGTTCCATTTTGCCTGCAGGTGGGATAAAGCATTCTATGGTATTAGAGTTTTATATATATTTGTAGGTTTTGAAATCTGGCATGATTGGTAATCCTGCATTTTGTTGATATTTATACACCCTTATAATAGGAAATAACGCTCCTTTGCTTTCAGTGCTAAACATACTTTTATTCTCCCTTTTCAAGAGCAACAATGAAAGGGAGACCATTCTTTTTGGGGTGTTTGCGTTTATCATTCTGCTGTTCCTTGTTCTCGATCTTGGCCTGTTTCATAAGACCGCACATAAGATCACCACGAAGTCCGCGCTATACCAATCGGTTTTCTGGGTCCTTATCTCAACACTTTTCGGATTCTTTATTTATAAGTACGACGGCGCTGATCATGCAGTAGAGTACTTCTCTGCATACCTCACAGAGTATGCACTCTCCGTCGATAACATCTTCGTAATCCTGTTAATACTAAAATACTTTCAGGTCAAGGAGGAATACTATCATAAAACGTTGTTTTGGGGGATTCTCGGCGCCATCGTTTTCCGGGGTATTTTCATATTTGTCGGCGCACTCCTTATCCATCAATTCCATTGGATACTTTACATTTTTGGTGTCTTCCTGATCTACTCGGGCATCCGTATCTATTTTGAAGACGGCGATGAGAAAATTGAGCCAGAGAAGAATCCCATCATGAAGCTGTCCCGGCGATACTTGCCTGTATCAAAAGGTGAGCATGGCGCCAGCTTTCTTGTTAAGGAAGGTGGCCGTTGGCTCTTCACGCCATTGTTCCTGGTAATCATATTAATAGAAACGACAGACCTGATTTTCGCAGTTGATTCTATCCCGGCGGCATTCGCCATTACGCAAAATGAGTTTCTGGTTTACACATCCAACATTTTTGCCGTCATGGGATTGCGGGCGATGTTCTTTCTGCTCGCTGGTATAATTGACAAATTCTACCTGTTGCAGAAGGGATTATCCATTATCCTGTTTTTTATAGGCGCCAAGATGTTGCTAGAGATCTTTGATATCAATGTCGGCGTTTATACTTCATTTTCAGTGATCATTGCAACGCTCACCTTGTCGATCGTATTCTCGGTCATCGTGCCGCGAAAGCCAAAAGACGACGAACCCTAGATCATTCCTTGATCCCTTCCGCAAAGAGATTGCGCGGCAGGATCTTCAATAGTATTGGGAGGGTAAGAAATTTGTTGGGAAGGGATACGATGACAAAGGCAGGGATGGTTTTTAGCATCTTAATAAGCACCAACCTCACTTTTTCCTTTTCCTCGAGGGTAAGTTCATTCGAACGGGCCTTCTTCATCAGGTTCAGGACCTCTTCATTCTCACCCATGCTCTTGATGAGCTTGTTCTTATTCTTCTCTGCAATCTTTGATACGCGTCGAATGAATTGCTCACTCACCTGCTGGTAGTCTTGCCCGTCCTGTAAATATTCAAGTTCTTCCCAGTGCTCAAGCACAAATCCTTCTATGGCTATCACACTGTTTTCAAGGTCGTCATCGGTAAACCCAAGGTAATGACTGAACCGCTTCAGGAAATCGAGTTCACTTTGCTCAACTTTCTTGTCAGCCCATATTGTTAGTATGCCTACTTCGAGAAAGAACTTCTTGAGTATCCAGGAATTTTCGGAGGGGAGATTAATATCCTCAACAGCAAATCCCTCTTCAAATATCTTGAGCGCTTCTTTTCTCCTTTCCGAAGTGAGGTCTGTGCTGTCTACGAAGAGCTCGTAAAGCCTTCGTTCCTCATACGAGATCTCTTTGTTGGCATGTGAAGCCGCGGCGATGACCTTGACAACGGAAAAGCGTAGCTCGTCCCTTTCATAGCGGAAAAAATCCGCAACGATCCTGTCAGCATTCGTATGGATCCACTGTCCATAAATAAAAACGTCAAGAAATAATAGACTGTTGTGGAAGAAGTATGACCAGAAATTTCCTTCGAACTTATAAGTGTGCTCGATACGTTTATCGATAATTTTTTCAGCAAGTTCGAGTGGCGACTTTTTTCTTCCTAATAATGTTTTTGTAGGAGTACTTAGTTCCGGGAATATGTTGTTGTAAAAGTTACCAATGCTTTCAAGCGTCTTGAGGATAACGGCCGTGAATTCTTCGGCGCTAATGATCGGTTTATCATAGAACATGATCGAACTGCTGATGAGCGTTTCAGCGAGCAGGATCTTTAATCGTTCGCGTTCATCCCAACCTTCAATTTCCGGTAAGTCGATATCCCCCACCGAAAGTCCATACATCAACCCCGTAGGTTGAATAATGCGGTAAAGGGAATGCTCAGGATGCGACGCTCGTTGGCTTTTATCACCTATACTTTCTCTGAGTCGTTCTTTACGAAACTCTAAATAGTCTTTAAGCCACCCTTTACTGTGAGGTCTCATAGCCAATAATCTGTAATCGAATTTACAGTTTTTCGGATAAATCAATCGACGGTAATTATGAAGGGTCTTTCCACCCTTTTGACTCTATTTTTTTGGCGGCAGATTCCACACTCTTCTTCAGGGACTTCTTAAAAAGGTCTATTTTCTTCGCCACGGTCCGGTCGTGACTTCCGATGATCTGTGCTGCAAGTATGCCGGCATTCCGGGCACCGTCAAGGGCAACGGTTGCGACGGGTACCCCTGCGGGCATTTGAAGTATGGATAAAACCGAATCCCATCCATCAATCGAATTTGATGATTTAACCGGCACGCCAATCACAGGTAGTGACGTAATAGACGCCACCATTCCTGGCAGATGGGCCGCGCCTCCTGCCCCAGCAATGATGACTTTCAATCCTCTGCTTCTGGCGCTGGACGCATATTCGACCATGCGCAAGGGAGTTCGATGAGCTGATACTATTGTTACTTCATGGGTGATCCCCAATTCATCCAGTATCTCGGCAGCATCCTTCATGATCCGGAGATCCGATTGGCTACCCATGATAATTCCTACGTCTGGTTTTGGCATATCAGGTTATGACTTTAAGCGTATCCTTAACAAATTTTGCTTTTGTCTTCAGCTCAGCAATGACATTGTCTACAATAGTGACGTGTCCCATCTTTCGAAAAGGCTTTGTATAACGCTTGCCATACAGGTGCACATGTACCCCAGGTATTGCGAGCACTTCTTCAAAACCCTGATAGCGGGCCAGGCCTTCATGGCCTGGTTCACCAAGTAAATTAACCATAGCACTAGGCGACGTTATCCGCGTATCGCCCAAGGGCAAGCCGAGAATTGAACGGAGATGTTGCTCGTATTGTGAGGTAACATTTGCCTCAATGGTTTGATGTCCACTATTGTGAGGGCGCGGCGCAATCTCGTTAACCAGCACCACCCCGTCGTGCGTCACAAACATCTCAACAGCCAGTATCCCAACCATGTCCAATTTTCCAATTATCTCGCGGGCTATGCGCTCAGCCTCTGAAGCGACTTCTTCGGTCAAATCAGCTGGCGAATACAGATACTCGACGAGGTTGTGTACGGGATGAAATACCATTTCAACGGCTGGAAAAGATTTTATTTCACCTTGGTCGCTTCTTGCGACAATCACAGCAATTTCCTTTTGGAAGTCTACGAGAGATTCGAGCAAACCTGGGGCATCGAAAGCTTTGTGAAGATCAGTAGACGACCGTATGATCTGCACACCACGGCCATCATACCCCTCTTTCCCCAGTTTGTTAACGGCCGGTAACAACGCTGCATGTTGCTTAACCTCCGCTGCATTCTCGACAAGCACAAATTCCGCTGTCGGAATACCAATATCGCGATAAAAACTTTTTTGCAATCGCTTGTCCTGGATCAATTCGATGACCTCCGGCTGTGGAAAGACCTTCTTGCCCCGCTTCACCAATTCTTTAAGCGCTGCTGTGTTGACGTTCTCAATTTCGATGGTGACCACGTCGCAGGACAATCCAAACTTTAATACACTATCGTAGTCAGTTAATTTACCGTGATGGAATTCAGCCAATGTTGAACACGGAGCATGTTGATCCGGGTCTAATACGGCGAAAGGAATATTAAAGTCCACACCAGCCTGGATCAGCATTCTGCCGAGTTGCCCTCCTCCCAGGATACCGACCTTTCCTTCAAGTTGAAAAGATGACTGCAATTGGATTCATTTGAATCGAAAGTTAAACAGTCCCCGCAATCTGCTATCATTAAAGGGACGCAATTTTTAGAATTTTATCGGCAACCTCCATGCGTTCCATGACAGAAAATTCCAGATCCTATCGTTGCAAAAATTCAAAAGCGCTCATTTAGATGGGTTGTTGGAGAATGCGTTATAAACAACGCTTCCAACTGTAAACGTAGCGTTGGTCATCAGAACAACGACGGATTTGATTTTGCAAAGTCGACAACCTGATTGAATTCAATCCCGGCTCGCTTGACTGAATAAAGCAACAATCTAATTTCTTTGACGTGCACCCTGCCATCAATTTCAGACAAACGGTAAAGCGTTGCAAACGCTTTGAGCTTTTCTAAGTCTGAGCAAAGCCCAAGGTGTTTGATGCCGTGTTGGTAAATCTCCTTTTCACTCTTGACACTTGTGAATGACTCATATTCCATGAAAGTCGATTCCGGGATCTTTTCTCCTGACCTTATTTTGTGCAATGCGTCAAGTTCGGCTTGTTCAGTAATACCATCAGCGCTGATGAGAAGGTGGATAAGGTAGAGCAAGCCCAGCTGATAGTGTCTTTCCATGGAAGGGGTAATTAACGCAATTTAAGATTATGCGTTAATTATGCGAGCAGCTGATAAACAATAAATGCCGACACATAAGCGAGCACGGTCATATAAGCAAGCTGGATCATGGGCCATTTCCATCCCCTGGTTTCGCGGTAGACCACAGCAAGCGTGCTCATACACTGCATAGCAAACGTATAGAATACCAGCAATGAAAAACCAACGGCGGGAGTAAACCGTGGGCCGCCGGTAACAGGATTGACCTCTGCGCGCATGCGATCCTTAATGGTTGCCGCATCGTCTTCGTTCACACTTCCTATGCTGTATATGGTAGCCATAGTCCCCACAAACACTTCACGTGCAGCAAACGAAGTTATGAGGGCAATTCCTATTTTCCAATCGTAGCCAAGCGGCTTGATCAATGGTTCAATGGCTTTTCCAATTCTTCCTGCATAAGAGTGCTCCAGTTTAAATGCCGCTATCCGGTCTTCCAATCCCTGTTCGGTCAGGCGCGCATTCTGGTTTTCCTCGAGGACTAGTTCTCGCGCCCGATCGATGCTATCGCCGGGGCCATAGCTGGCAAGAACCCATAAGATTACGGAGATGGCAATGATTATTTTTCCGGCCTCCAAAACAAATGCTTTGGTCTTTTCAAGAATGGTGTAACCCACGTTCGACCATTTGGGAATCCTGTAGGTGGGCAGTTCCATGATCAGGTAACTGCGTTCCTTCACCCGGATCAACAGCTTCATTACCCAGGCAGATAATATTGCCGCCACAAATCCAAGTAGGTACATGCCCATGAGAGCGAGTCCCTGAAGATTGAAAAATCCAAATGCCTTTTGGTCCGGAACGATGAGTGCTATAAGGATCGTGAATACGGGTAGCCTGGCGGAACAGCTCATCAACGGTGTTACAAGAATTGTGATCGTCCGCTCTTTCCAGTTATCGATTGTGCGCGTTGCCATGATCGCCGGTATTGCACACGCCACGCCAGATATAAGCGGCACGACACTTTTACCATTGAGTCCAAACTTGCGCATGATCTTATCCATCAGGAATACAACGCGAGCCATATATCCAGTCTCTTCCAGGACGGCAATGAAGGCAAATAGGATAGCGATTTGCGGAACAAATATCATAATGCCGCCGATGCCTGGAATGATTCCCTCGGCGAGCAGACTGCTGAGTACGCCACGTGGTAAAGTAGCCGCCAGGTATTTACTGACGTCAGCAAAAAAACCATCGATGAAATCCATCGGAACCGTTGCCCAGGCAAAAATTGCCTGGAAAATCAGAAAGAGAATTCCAAAGAAAATCAGGTAGCCCCCTACCCGATGAAGTAAAATACGGTCGATGTATGAAGAGTTTTTCTTCCAGGTGTTATCAGAAACCTTCAGCGTAATAGCGTTTAAAAGATCCTGAATAAAACTATAGCGTTGTATTGTTTCGGCCCCCTGAAACTTGCCAGGGAAAAATTCGAATCGTTTACGGATCGATTGAACAACTTCCTGATTAGGTGTTGATAAGAATTTCAGCGATTGTGGCTGTTCAAGAAATTGATAAGCTTCATAATTATTGTCGACACCCAGTCGCTCACGGATGGCCAGCACAGGTGCCTCCGCCTCTTTCCATATGGTGAATACAGGTTCCTGCGGTAAAGGAATAGTTTTTGTCAGTTGCTTCTTTAATTCATCGAGCCCAATGCCATTTCGGGCATTGATTGGGACCACCGGAATTCCTAGTTTCTTCGACAACTCTACAAAATCGTAGCTCATTCCGGCCTTGGCGGCCAGATCCATCATATTCATCGCTAATATCGTTGGCAAACCCAGGTCGATGATCTGGGTAAGCAACAAGAATCCTCGTTTGAGATTTGTGCCGTCAACGATGACAACAATTTTGTCTGGAGAAGTAGGGGCGTGGTGGTCGAGCAGGATCTCAGCTACGATTCTCTCATCCAGGCTCCTCGGATAAATGCTATAGATACCAGGCAGGTCAATTATTTCCGCTGTACTTCCATCGCCCAACGTGGTCAATCCCGATTTTTTTTCTACAGTGACACCCGGAAAGTTTCCAATTTTTTGATTTAGGCCCGTGAGATAGTTGAACAACGACGATTTCCCGGAATTTGGGTTTCCGACAAGGGCAATTTTAGGCCGGGAAGATGCAGTCATTAATTGAGAATTGAAATCGTGGCGGCCTCTTCCAGCCGCAGGGATAGCTCGTATCCCGACACGCTAATACAAACCGGATCTCCAAATGGTGCGGAGAAATTAAACCGGATTGCAGATCCAGGCAGGCAGCCCATCTCCATCAGTTTAACGGACAAATGCTCATCCGTGAAACCCGCAACTATACCCACTTCTCCAGGTCTCATTTCCGCTACATTATGGGCCATGGGTTTATTTAGATTAATTTTAAACAAGGCAAATATATAGGCGGTTCCTATCGCAAGCAATGAATTTCACGGAGTTTTGCCAGACCACAGAAATAAGGACCTCATCCATGGCCAAAAAGGGAGAGAGAAAAAATAAAGGTAAAAAACCTGTTCCAAAAAAGGCGGAGGAGACTGAATCTCAGGAAAACCCCTTTGATTTTGGCGGTTTGCCTCAACGTGATCTCAAAAAAAACTTGGGCTGTGGGTGACTCAGATGCCGTTTGTGATAAAGACGCGTTTTACACGCTCACTTGTGCTGGTTAGGATCTCGTAGGGTATAGTGTCGATTTTGGCCGCAATGATCTGAATTGGCAACTCCCGACCAAAGATGGTCACTTCATCGCCCTCATTTGCCTCCAAGCCAGTCACATCGATCATGGTCATATCCATGCACACATTACCGATGACCTTCGAAAGTTTTCCATTGACCAGGACTTCACCAACGCCTCCGCTGAATGCTCTGCTGTACCCATCAGCATAACCCAGGGCAATGGTGGCAATTGTGGTGTCGGTAGCGGCCAAACCTGCCCGACCATAGCCGATCGTCTCTCCTTTCCTTATTGTTTTGACCTGTGAGATGATACTCTTTAGCGTCGCCACCGGCTTAAGCTGCCCTCCTTCGTTCTCTGTTGGGTCTACTCCATACAAACCAATGCCAAGCCTTACCATATCAAGCTGATACGCAGGTAACCTCAGGATGCCAGGTGTATTAAGCGCGTGATACAGTGGCCTGTAGCCAAGAGACCTTGTAATGATATCGGCAGCCTCGAGAAAATTGGAATACTGCTGACTGGAGAAATTATCGTGCCTGCGCTCGTCCGCACCCGCGAGGTGTGTAAATATGGATGCAACACGAACAGCTGGATTTGCGCGCAGCAGCACTAATAACTCATCCAACATGCTGTTTTCAAAACCCAGCCGGTGCATTCCGGTGTCTATCTTGATATGAACACTGCAAGGTCTCCCCGACAGAAACTTCACTAACAATTGAATAATCCTCAGGCTGTAAATTTCGGGCTCCAACGCGTAGGCCAACAGTGATTCAAAACTTTCTTCCGAAGGATTCATGACCATGATGGGAAGGGTAATGTTATTTTTCCTTAGCTCAATACCCTCGTCAGCGTATGCCACACCCAAATAGTCAGCCTGATGATATTGCAATAGATTCGCAATTTCTGTGCTGCCACTACCATATGCAAAGGCTTTTACCATGACCATAACCTTGGTAGCAGGTTTCAGCAGGGATTTAAAGAAATTGAAATTGTGGATCAGTGCGTCAAGATCGATCTCCATGATCGTACCATGAACCTTGCGCTGCAATCTTGAAACAATCCGTTCAAATAGAAATTTACGTGCGCCCTTGACCAGGATAATCTCATCGTGGAGTGTAGTGAAATCAAAGCGTATGAGAAAGTCCTGCGTTGTCGGAAAGTATTGAATGTTTTCGCCGTGTCGCGATTCTAATTTCCGCAGGATCCTTCCTATTCCGACAATGGCATCTATTCGATGGCGATGGATAATTGCCGTTATATTCCTGAGCAGTTCCTCGTCATCCAAACCGGATTCAAGAATATCAGATATAATAAGGCGTTTCTTTTTCTTTTGATGTTGATTGGTTAGAAACTGCAAAGCCAGTTCCAGTCCGCCAAGATCATTGTTGTAGGTGTCGTCGATGACCTGACAGTTATTAATGCCTTCTTTTAGCTCCATGCGCATAGGAACTGCCCGGAGGCCATCCAATCGATGCTGAAGATCCGACAGATCATAATTCATGTACAGCATCGCCGCGATACAGTGCGTCACATTCTCTTTTGAAGCGCGATCGGAGAATGCAATGTTCAATTCATGATCAGCACCTTTGTATTTCAGCCGCATACGAGACGTATCCTCCACAGCGGACATATCCTCCACAGCGGACGTATCCCCCATGGCGGACTCAACAATGATATCGCCTGAGGTTCCCCATGTAAAAGCCGGCAGTTTCTTCCTGGAGATGGCAGCATGTAGATCTGCATGATCGCGACAATAGATCACCACATCACTGTGCGTGAACAATTTCAGCTTCTCCTCGATCTTTTCGATGCGATTGGTAAATCCCTCATCATGGGCGGATCCTATGTTTGTAAATATTCCGATTGAAGGTCTAATAACAGTTGCAAGCTTTTCCATTTCACCTGGTCTGGAGATTCCAGCTTCAAAAATCCCGATCTGGTGATGGGCTTGCAACTGCCACACCGACAACGGTACCCCTACTTGTGAGTTGTAGCTGCCGGGATTTTTGACAACGATCTTATCCACGGACAGCATCTGAAAAAGCCATTCCTTGATAATTGTTTTGCCATTGCTGCCTGTGATGCCAATTACCGGTATCGCGAACTGATCGCGGTGAAATGCTGCCAGCCGTTGCAGCGCTAATACGCTGGAAGAAACCTGGAGAATGTTGCAGCCTGCCATCGACTTCACATCAATGTCCGCTTCTTCAATAACAAATTGTTGGATACCCGATTGATAAAGGCTTCTCAGATAGTGGTGGCCGTCGTGCCTTTCGCCACGGATCGCAAAAAATATAGTGCCCGGAGAAGCGGCGGCCTTTCTACTATCGATGCAAAGTGATTCGATCGGTCTATCTTCGGAAAATGAAATAACTTTTCCGGCTACAATCTTGGCGAGTTGAGAAAATGTGACCATGATCAGAACAGTCGCGCGCCGTTAGGCACCGCTTTATCAATGCCTGCCAATACAACGTAGTTTGATTCATCCGGGAAGCCGGTAACAAGAATCTCCGAAATAAAATTAGCAATTTGCCGAGGCGGAAAGTTTACAACGCAGAGCACTTGTCGCCCGATCAATTCTTCCAAGGAATAATGAGCGGTAATTTGAGCGCTGGATTTCTTGATACCCAGATCGCCTAGATCAACCCACAACTTATACGACGGCTTTTTGGCTTCAGGAAAAGTTTCGGCTCTTATGATGGTACCTGCCCGCATGTCAACTTTTGCAAAATCGTCCCAATTTATCGTTGCCGCGATCATTCGTTGGTGGTTTTTATGTGCACAAAATCACTAAAATTCCTCAAATTTGGCCATCCAGAGCATTTTATGGCCTGAAAAGAGGTACTAACCCGGTTTAATTTTGTACTTTTCAGAAACAAACTAAGAAATATTGGTGTTAATGACCTTATCATGAGGATCAGCTTTTGCCATTTGCTTCTTGCACTTTTGCTGGCCGTGTTAACGCCTGCAGGCGTATACTGCATTCAGGCACAAGATGCCAGCTACCCATTACAGGATGCGGATGATTCTGACGCTGATCTTGATCGTGACAAAGTAATATATGCAGGTGGGGAAGCGGACCCGTTGCTGAACAATAAGATCCATATTACCACGGTACTGGATTCTTCACTATCCAAACCTTCGCGAAATATTAAACCTCAGCCTGAAACTGCTAAAAATTCCGCAAAGCCAGCTTCGCAGGAAGATGATTCAATCCTTTCTTTTAATTTCCTCTACTACATTTTCGAAAAGTATAAGCTCCAGGATATGGTGGATTAATTTCCATCCCGCTTATCTAAATTCCCGTATCAATTTTTCAAGCAAGCCCGAAAGACATTTCAAAATTCTTTCTTGACAATGAATTGTTCCAGATCCTTGAGGTGAAGGATTCCTTCATAATACGCTTTGCCGAAGATGACTGCAAATATTCCCATATCGTTCAGCCTTTTGATATCATCAACACCACGCACACCGCCGCTCGCCAGCACACAGATCTCGGGAAATGCATCAATGATCTCCTGATAAAATTCAAACGCCGGTCCCTCTAGCGTACCGTCGTGAGACACATCTGTCGACTTAACATACTTCAACCCGCGCGTGTAGAAATATTCCAGGTGCTCGAATAGGGTGAGCTTGGATTTTGTGCGCCAGCCGCGAAACAATAATTCCTTGGATTTTCTATCCACAACATCTGCTCCCAATGTCATTTTCTCCCGACCGTACGATACTATCCACGATGCAAAAAGTTCCGGGTCCGTTACTGCAATACTTGCGGCGGTAATGTACGCTGCGCGAAATTCATACGCTTTGCTGATATCACCATCCGTTGATATTCCACCTGTGAAATCTACCTTGAGATCGGTATAACCTGTTATTGCTTCAAGTACATGCCAGTTGACCGGACTCCCCTTTTCGGCGCCATCCAGGTCAACGAGGTGAATAACTTCAATACCATGGTCCTGGAACCTTCTTGCCAGGTCAAGCGGATTTTCGTCGTAAGCTTTTTCACTTGACGGATCCCCTTTTCGCATTTTTACAACTTTCCCCTTGCGTATTGCAATGGAAGGAATCACTTGAATCATGGTACCAGGTTAAGGAAGTGCACGAAACGAAGGTACAATGCTTACCCGAAAAACATGATGAGGCAACATAAAATCTGCAAATATTTAACCCTCGCAGAATCTACTTCAGCGATGGTCGTGGAATTATTATTTTTATCGTATAATAATGATTATGAAGAAGAACATTCTGGTCGTATCGCTGCTAATCCTTTCAATATGTTCCCAGGCGCAGGTAAAGACCCGAAGGCTACCGAGCATCATCAATCACCCAACATTCAATCTGTATGCGCCGTATATCAGTCTTGACGGCAACGCGTTACTATTTGTTTCGAATGATGGCGAGGATGGTGCGCTTACGGTTTCTTATACGTCACGCGAAACCGACTGGGTTGAACCGGTTAACCTTCCTAAAAATGTTAACCACCGTCTGATCTATCTTCGTGGTTTTTCGCTTAATGCTGACGGAAAACGAATGTATTTTACCTCGACAAAATCGCCCGTTATAGGCGGTTACGACATCATGAGTTCTGAACAAAAAGGAACAACATGGACAGAGCCGCAAAACCTTGGAGCGCCTATTAATTCAAAGACGAATGAGGGCTGTCCTTCTTTCACGCCTGACGGTATGACCTTGTATTTTATGCGCTGCGATAAAATGGATCAAAGCGTCGCGTCTGGCTGCAAAATCTTTTCGGTGAAGAAAAAAACAAATGGCCAATGGGATGAACCTGCCGCCTTACCGTCGTCCATTAATACTGGAAACTCACAAACACCTCGCATCATGGCAGATGGGGAGACATTGATCTTCTCGTCGGATAAGATCCCCGGCTCCAAGGGCGGGATGGATCTTTACATGACGAAGCTCCGGAATGGAACATGGACTGCTCCTGTTCCCTTGGATTTTGTGAACACCGAAAAGGATGATCAATTCGTCAGCGTTGCTGCGTTGGGTAGATATATATTGAAGGACGCGCCGGGAGCGCGGAAAAGCAATGAGCTTGTCGAATACCTTATACCCGATGAACTTCGTCCACGAGGCGTAATGAAAGTGGAGGGATACATTAAAGATCCGCAGAACGCTGTTGTCCCAGCCTATATTGCTGTTACAGACCTGTCTACTCAAAAACGCGTTTATAGCGGTAGACCACAGGCAGACGGAACTTTCTTGTTTTACCTCATGGAGGGAACGCGCTACGAGATGTCAGTCGACCCAGAAAAGAGCAACATTAGTTTTTTTGCCAAGGAGCTTGACCTTTCAACGGAGAAGATCCCCCAGAAAGAGCGCGTAAATGTAATTCTCAGACAGCCTGTTGCTGAAGATGAATTGCCATTGGCAATGGTGGCATTTAAACCAAATACAGCAACGCTCGAACCAACGGCCGATTCGGAGTTAAAAAGGTTGCTTCGTGTAGCTAAGGCTAATACCCAACTGCTTTTCGAAATTCAGATAACGATGTCGGGTTATCGGGAGGACTCACTGATGTCTGATGTTGATCTTACCGAAGTGAGAATGGATTCCATCGTGCAACAACTCGCAAAAATTGACTCTGCAGGTCAGCTGTCCCAGCGAGATACAACTTTTATCAGGAAGACGTACCATAATGACCGGACAGCGGCGCAGGCACAAAGCGTGTTGGACTACATTGTGAAATTAGGTGGAGATCCGAATAGTTTTTCATTCAAGACCACCGCAATGCCAGCCGCGTTACCTGGAGAGATGAAGCTTACTGTTAAGGCTGTGGCCAAGCAACGGTGATCAGTACGAGAACGGTACGGCTACTAGCGTTTTGTCCCAGATGAAAACCATTTCTGCTTCTTCCCCAACTTTTTCGAAGGAGATCGTGAACTGCTCGAACTCGCGCTGGCTTTGGACCGCGTGTACTGAAGTGGAAAGTACGTCGCGATGTGGGTCGCGGTTAGCTTCTCCGCTTGGTCCAATTCCCCATTGACCGTATTCGCCGTTAAAGATAATCGTCCATGTCTCTTCGTCAGGAATTGTCCAGATTGAATATTTGCCCTTCCTGAGTTTCTTTCCGTCAAAGGAAAGGTCACGGTTAGTTTCAATTGTCGTGGCTTCATTGGCTCCTGTTCGCCAAACCTTGCCGTAAGGAACCAAACCGCCAAAGATGGTTCTGCCTTTCTTGAATGGACGATTATAGAACACCTGAATGTTCAGTTCACCGTCCTTGAAAGTTATTTGTTCCTCGGGGCTGAGCGATTTCTCCTGTTTGTTCATCATGAACTTGGTAGCGAATACCAGGACAATCAGCGCTGCCACGGCTATTCCCGCTATAATTAGAAACTTTTTCATGGTAGTGCTTTGAACGGGCTTTTTAAAGCAAGGGTATCAAGCTAAACAATTTTTAATTCTTTGTGCGAAAAATAGCCTGATTGAGCCTATTTTTACGAGCTTTAACTAAAATTTTTAAGTTATGAACGTTGCTTCCTGGTGGCCCTTCTTCGTGGTGATATTCCTTTTCATACTTGCTATCGTATCGCCCTGGATATTTCCCAATAAGAAAGTGAGCAAGAACGAGCACGACAACAAATTCTAGCGCAGTCGCGTTGCTGGCTCTATGAACGTTTGCGTCTTCTGCGGCTCAGCAGTAGGTAACAATCCATTATTCGCCGATACTGCTGCGAAGCTCGGAAAACTGCTGGCCGATTCTTCCCATACCCTGATCTATGGTGGCGGAAATGTCGGGTTAATGGGAATTTTGGCAGACGCCGTTTTGGCCAATAAAGGTGAAGTCATCGGCATTATCCCCGATTTTTTGATGCAACGCGAGGTTGGACACAAAGGCCTAACCCGTTTGGAGGTAGTTGAAAGTATGCACCTTCGAAAGAAAAGAATGGCGGACCTTTCCGATGCGTTTATTGCAATACCAGGAGGATGGGGTACCTTGGATGAATTGGCTGAAATCTTAACATGGCGAAGCCTGGGTTTGATCTATCAACCAATAGGAGTGCTTAATACAAATTTGTTTTTCGATCCGTTGCTTCAGCAGATGCGTTCAATGGTAAAGGAAGGGTTTCTCCACGCGGAAAATCTTGATTTATTGATAGTCGAAGATTCTGCCACCATTCTATTGGAGCGACTGTCTGCATAGCAATGAGAGAAGCCGAGAGTCTTTTAAATTTGTTCTATATTGAACTTTGCAGGTCCGCTATTATATGATCAGGAGAATTCTGATTCCATTTTTCTGCTGTGTCGTCATCGGTAGCCTCTACGGCCAGACTGGGCAGAATTTGGGATTTCAATTGATGTCTGGGAAAAAGAAGGTTCAAATTCCCATTGAAATTCATAATAATCTAATCGTTGTTCCTGTAGTTTTAAACGACGCTCTGCCCCTGAAATTCATTCTCGATACAGGCGTCCGTACTACCATCCTTACCCAAAAGACATTTACAGATATTCTCAACCTCGTATACTCGAGAAAATATACTATCTCCGGACCAGGTGGAGAGAATCTCGTCGATGCCTACGTCACCAACAATGTTTCCCTGGAACTTCCGGGTGTATCCGGTAAAGGTCATGCAATGCTTGTACTGGGACAGGATTACCTGGAGCTAAGAAACTATCTTGGTACCGATGTGCATGGTATCCTTGGCTACGAGCTATTCAGTCGTTTTATTATCCAGATCGACTACGAGAAAAAGTTGCTTACGTTAATGTTACCGGAGAAATTCCATCGTAAACGCAAATTCCAAACAATCCCTATCTCTATTGAAGACACCAAGCCTTATGTTAATGCTGCTGTAGTTTTTCAAAATGGATTGTCACTTAATGCAAAGCTGTTAATGGATTCCGGCGCAAGCCATGGCTTAATGCTCGAACCGACATCCAACAGCGTCATCCAGGTTCCTGAAAATAGTGTGAGCAGTTTGATCGGCAGGGGCCTTGGCGGAGAGATCATTGGTAAAGTTGGGAGGATCCAATCCATTACCGTTGGGGCCTTCAAGTTGGAATCACCGATTGCTAACTTCCCCGACCCCAACAGCTATACCGACAGTATCAAAGTCGGAAATGTTTTCCGAAATGGAGCCATTGGAGGAGAGATACTGAGTCGATTCATTGTGATATTCAATTTTCCTGAAGAGAAAGTGTATTTAAAGAAGAACTCTTCCTTCAAGAAAAATTTCTACTACAATCTCAGCGGTATCACGCTTAAAGCCAAAGGATCCCAGCTCACGACGTTTGAAGTAACAGAGGTCCGCGACAAGTCACCCTCTAAGCTCAGCGGCATATTGCCTGGCGACGTAATCCTGACGTTAAATGGTATACCCGCCAATGGACTGGATCTGAATCAAATGAATGGACTATTGAATAGTAAGCCCGGAAAAAAGGTAAAGATTGAAATTAACCGCAAGGGCGAACGATTCAAGAAAGAGATTGAACTTAAGGATCCAATTTGATCAGATCATTTCACTGCGTTGAGCAGCTGGCCTTTTCTCAGCTTGTACGCTTGATAAAGGTACAACTGCGTTCTCCTGAGCTTCAATGAATTCTTTAACGTATTGTACAAATCTTCAGGAGAAAGATTTTGCTTAAGCAGGTAGTCCAAAATACTTGACGAACCAAGTGATTCACTGTAGTTGGAGTTCTTCAATACTGTTATTGGTACATCCTTAGTTGCACGATTGGCGGAAAGCGTATTGACAGTCTGCATTAACTCGTTTCTGCCGATGTTGTCATCGATGAAAATGAAATTTGGACGAAATCGAAGTAATCTTTCCAAAATACTTTTCAGATCAAAAGCAATTTCTGTGATAATCCGCTGTCCCCGGACCTGTTGGAGTTTTTCAAGGACGCCGCCCATTTCCATAGGATTGTTTCCGACAAGGAGAACATTCAGTGTTGCAGGCGCCTTGTAATTTTGAATTTTTGTTTCCATAAGTGAGCTAAGGATTAAACAGATTATTAACGAAAAAGGTTACTTCGCAAGATTTGTTCCAGGCGTTAAATTTTTTCCAGGAGCGCTATTTTGTAATATATTTTCTCATAACAGGAAAATTTTCTTGAAAAGGGTAATAATAGTAGGTGGAGGGTTGGCAGGGTTAATTGCGGCGATCCAGTTCGCGCGTGCGGGAGTGCCGTGCACACTCATTGAAAAAAAGAAGTATCCTTTCCATCGGGTTTGCGGAGAATACATTTCCAATGAGGTCACTCCCTTTTTACAGGCACAGGGTCTGTATCCCAATCAATTCAAACCTCCACAGATCCAAAACTTTCAGCTTTCTGCTATTGATGGGAAAAGTAAAATTATGCCCCTGGATCTTGGTGGTTTTGGAATAAGCAGGTATGCTTTTGATCATTTTTTATTTGAAGAGGCAACCAGGCTGGGTGTTGATTTCAAATTAAATGAGGAAGTGTTGACTGTTAAATATCATTCGGGCAAGAGTATTCTTACGACTCAGCAAACTCATATGGAGGCGGATGTAATTATCGGCGCGTTTGGAAAGCGTTCCAAGCTTGATCATCATATGAAACGATATTTCATCCAACAGCGCTCACCCTACGTAGGCGTGAAATATCATATCAGAACACAGCATCCGGATGACTTAATCGCGCTTCACAACTTTCCTGGCGGCTATTGTGGTGTAAGTAACATTGAAGACGGAAAGACCACGCTGTGCTATTTGTCCCACCGCGACAACCTGAAGCATTTCAAAAACGTTCACGACATGGAAGCTAAGGTCGTCTCAAGAAATCCATTCTTGCATTCAATATTTAGCAATGCCGAATTCCTTTTTGACAAGCCTGAGGTGATCAATGAAATTTCTTTTGTGACAAAGTTGCCTGTTGAACATCATATACTCATGATCGGAGATGCCGCCGGCATGGTTGCGCCACTGTGTGGAAACGGGATGGCCATGGCCATTCAATCCGCCAGGTTATTAACCAATGAGGTAATCAGGTTTCTGGACTCGTCCATAACCCGTCAACAAATGGAAGAGAATTACACAAAAGCCTGGAACGCTAATTTCAAGAGCAGGCTTTGGTTAGGGCGTCAGGTACAAAAGCTTTTCGGCAGGGAGTTATCTTCCAGAATTGCTGTTTCGTTGGTTATGAATATCGGCCCGTTGGCTCGAGGTATCATCAGGAGTACCCATGGCGAACCTTTTTGAAAGAAGATGAAACATTGTAAGTCAAGAAAAAATAATCGGTCTGTAATTGCGACAACGTAAGAACGGACCACTCCATATGAACTCAAAACATTTGAAATGCAAACTCAAGAATCTGAACCGCCGTTGAAGAAAAGGATTTTTACATCGTACGAGGCTTTCGTAATTGCGATCCTCGCCATCTTACAGTTCACCATCATTCTGGACTTTATGGTGTTGTCTCCGTTGGGGGCAATACTTCTTGAAGAGCTCAGCATCTCGACCTCGCAGTTCGGTTGGGTTGTATCAGCCTATGCATTTAGCGCAGGGGCCTCAGGACTGTTGACCGCGGGCTTTGCGGACAAATTTGATCGAAAGAAATTGCTACTGTTCTTTTACACGGGCTTTGTCTTTGGAACCCTGCTTTGCGCCCTCGCTCCAACATACCATTTCTTGTTGGTGGCGCGCATTGTAACAGGCTTATTTGGGGGTGTGATTGGCAGTATAAGCTTTGCAATCATCACAGATCTGTTCAGGTTGGAAGTCCGTGGACGTGTAATGGGATTTGTTCAAATGGCATTTGCAACGAGTCAGGTGATGGGCATTCCGATCGGATTGTATTTGGCCAATCATTTTGGCTGGCATTCTCCTTTTTATATGATCGTTGGTTTAAGTCTTCTCGTCGGCATTGCCATTGTTATTTACTTCAAGCCAATAACTGGCCATCTGCTGGTGAAGGGTCAACACAACGCACTAACACATCTAGCGAAAATTGTATCCAACCGCATTTATTTGCGAGCATTTGCATCCACCACATTATTGGCCACCGGTGGTTTTATGTTGATGCCTTTTGGTAGCGCATTTGGTGTCCATAACCTCGGAATTTCGCTGGATCAATTACCGTTACTTTATATGATAACGGGTGTTTGTTCTATGATTGCAGGCCCTTTGGTGGGAAAATACAGCGATGTTATTGGAAAGTATCGGATGTTCTTCATTGGATCGGTACTGGGAATGACCATCGTCGCCATTTATTGCAACCTGGGTATTACTCCATTGTGGGTTGTCATCATTCTGAACGTGTTGTTGTTCATCGGTATTTCATCCCGCATGGTATCGGCCTCGGCATTAATGACTGCCATTCCTGAAACTAAAGATCGCGGCGCATTCATGAGCGTGAATGCATCTGTTCAGCAGATTTCTGGTGGCGTGGCATCCGTCGTCGCTGGCCTGATCGTTGTCCAAACTGACTCAGGCGTTTTGCTGCACTATGATCTGTTGGGATACGTAGTGGTTGGTGCGATGCTGATTACCCTTGTCATGATGTATTTTATAGACCAGTATGTTAAAATCAAAACGTCACCAGTCCTCGCACCGTCCTAAAGCAGCCGTTGCGTATAATGGCTGGTTGCAAGAAAGAGGTATGCGAAATAGAGGTTAAGGCAGGTAGCAGAGATGAAGTTGAGTCTCATCGTGTGGGTGTAATCGGCTGCAGCGGCATTCTTATAAGCTTTCGAAAACCAATACAGAAAATACAGCATTACAGGGCTAAGCGCGAAAATGAAAATGATGGCCAATCTGATTGAAAAGAAATTGCTGAAGTACAGACTAAACGCGACGCTTACGATGCTAAAGACAACAGCAACAAAATAGAATGTACCGCGGATGCCCAACATCCTGCTAAAAGTTTCATCGCCACGCTTTCCATCCTCCTCGTGCTGATAAATCTGGGTCATTGGATAGTTTGCCCACAACATTATGCTGCACAATGCCGCGGGAATAAGCACTGACGGTTTTGTTACATTTTCCAATCCATAGTTATTTATCCCTACATAGCACATCACGAAAGTGAAGAATCCTTGAAAGAAGCCCGCCACAAGCCATCCTGCAACGGGAAATTTCTTGAGACGGATAGCGGGGTGACTATATGCTTTCGATGCGAGGCCATAAACAAAAAGCATCAGGGCAAACGTTACGTTGATCACAAGCAGGCCCAACACAATCGCCAATCCATCGAATAGCAACGCCAGATAATACAATCCCTTGTTCACAGGTGGTGGATTTTTAAGCCCTCCTATACTTCCTTCATCCTTATCGAAATAGCTGTTATACCCGTTGCTCGCTGGATAGAGAAGTATATGAATGATGAGCAGACTCCACAAAACTGCTTTTTCTGTTGGATTGGGTGAGATTGCCAGGCTAAACAAGTACACCGGGAGCAGGAAATAGGAAAACGGAATGCGCAGGTGTAACCAGGATGACCGTGATAGCATGCTATAAAATTTATTTGTTCAAACGTGGAACAGCCTAGCCTAAATTATAGTTTTTTGAAATATATTGAAATGGATGAGTAAGATTACCGCGATTGGTACAGCCAATCCGCCGCATCGGTTTAAGCAGTCACAGATCGCAGACTTTATGGTCAAGGCGATGCAGCTTAACAATGAAGACACAAGGAAACTACGCACAGTATTCAAGGCAAGCGGTATTGAATATCGCCATTCGGTGCTGGAAGACTATGGATTAGATAAAGATTTTACCTTTTACGCTAATACTGCAGATTTCGAACCGTTCCCTACAACGTCCGAACGCATCGGATTGTTTAAAGAGCATGCGTTAAACCTAAGTGCCCAAGCTGTTGAAGACATGCTCCTGGACGTTCCCGGCTTTGATCTTCAGGACATTTCACACGTCATTGCTGTATCCTGCACGGGACTCTATGCACCCGGTCTTGACATCGACCTTGCTAAAAAGCTTGGTCTGGCGGAGAATGTGCAACGCACCGCAATAAACTTCATGGGCTGCTATGCTGCTTTCAATGCGATGAAAGTCGCTGATGCATTCTGCTTTCAGGATCCCGAAGCGAAGGTACTAATTGTCTGTACAGAGCTTTGCAGTCTCCACTTTCAGAAACTTCCCACTGAAGACAATATGATATCCAATGCGCTGTTCGCAGATGGCGCGGCGGCTATATTAGTGGAGGGCCGCACTAACGCAAAGATTAAGCTGATTCCACAAGCATTTTGCACGCAGCTCATGGTTAATAGCTCTCAAGAAATGGCCTGGGCAATTGGCGATCTCGGCTTTGAAATGAAACTCTCCGCTTATATCCCCGCCATCATAAAAGGCGGCATATTGTCGTTGGCCAACAAGCTACTTGGCAAAGTGAATAAAAATATTAATGATATCCGGTATTTTGCGATCCACCCTGGGGGACGGAAAATACTTGAAAATATCGAGAAGGAGTTAAACCTGGAAAAGAAGCAGAATCATCCGGCGTATCACGTATTAAATAATTATGGGAATATGTCATCTCCAACCGTGCTCTTTGTACTGGACGAGATCAAAAAAAATCTGACTCCTCAGGATCATGATGAATACATTATGAGCTTTGCTTTTGGTCCAGGCCTTACGTTGGAAAGTATGTTGATGAAAATAGAAATAGACGACTGATGAATCGTTGGCTACACAACTTTGACAATCGACCTGTTTCCAGTGCATCCATTGACCTAGCATAATGAGTCATGCCTGATTTTTCAAAACGATCGTGTTCACCGGAGATCATGGACGACCTTGAATACTCCGGAGAAATGATGGATCAGACCCTTCATGAACTTGAAGTGATCAACAGGCTGCTCGGAGGAAATGCGGTTACCCTCAATGCTCTTGAAACCATGGTGAAAGACAACCAGCGATCATACCAGATTTCAGACCTTGGCTGCGGCAGAGGAGACATGCTTCAATTGATCGAAAGATGGGCCAGTAAAAAGAACATCGATGTTAAACTCTGTGGTGTGGATGCAAATGCTTACATCATAGAGAAGGCCGGCGTGAACCTCAAGGAGCATCCCGGGATCGAATTGCTAGGGATGAATATTATGTCGCAGGAATTTCAAAGACGCCAATTTGATATTGTGATCGGTACATTGTTCTATCATCACTTCACCAACGACGAGCTTATTCGCTTCTTCAGCAACATAAGGTCTCAGGTTAGAATAGGACTGATCATCAACGATATTCACCGCCACCCGTTGGCCTACTACGCCATTAAGCTGTTGACAAAGTTTTTTTCTGCGTCGTCTATGGTGAAATTTGATGCGCCGCTATCGGTCCTGCGGGCCTTCAAAAGGTCGGAGCTTATCTATATTCTGAAACAGTCAGGCTTCACGAATTTCCAAATACGGTGGCGTTGGGCATTCAGATGGCAGGTTTTGGTTGCGGTAAATACAAATGGTCCCGGTTCGCTCAAAGGGCGCAACGATCTGCAATAGTCTGGCACAATTTTTTGTACTTTTGGGCGAAATCCCGACCGCAAGCATGAAGGCCGCACGCCCATTCCAGTTTTACATTCTGCTCATTTTGCTCACTGCCTGTGCATCTGGTCCTCTGGGAAAGAAGGTAAATGAACCTTTCCAGGGCAATGCTTATGAATCCAACAATCGATTCTTTCGCGGTACAGGAAAGGGAAGCAGCTCGCAAGACAACATTGCCAGAGGAAAGGCTGATATTGAAGCGAAGGCACAGCTTGCCGGACAGGTAAATACAACCATGAAGCAGGTTGCCGATCAGTATCTTGGTCAGACGGAAAACGAAAAGGCTGCTGATGTTGCAGACAAGTTTCAGAGTCTGGTGCGGCAGGTCATGAATACTAATATATCGGACCTGCGCAAGATGGGGGAAAAGAAATTCTTTAATGAAAAGGCGAACGAATATACTGTCTTTATTGCTTATGAGATTAAGAAAAATGCCATGTTCCGCTTTATGAAAAAGCAGTCCAAGGTTGATAAAACAATCGATGAAAGGCAAAGGGAAATCATTGAAAAGATCCTGGATGAAGAATTAAAAAAAGCCGATGAGGCTGATCAGGCAGGACATTAAGATTTAGTTTACAGGTAGAATCAGACCTGTTGGGGTGCAATCCTGGCAGGTCTTTTTCATGTCTTGCACTGAACGGTCTCTAAAATCCCAGGGATCATGGTGTTCATTGCCTAACATAAAAAATAATCAATCAGATCTCATTTCATATTATTGGGTCTACATTGCAACGGAATTTATTATATGATTCGCGTTTACACCCTTGCGCAAGGAAAGATAAGCCAGCTTAAGAATCCCTCTTTTCAAGAGATTTCAGAGATGGAGAATATTATATGGCTCGATCTCCAATCACCTACCGCTGGAGAAAAAGAATTTGTTGAAAAAAATTATGGGATCGAATTCTTTACATCGCAGGAGTTGCAGGAGATTGAAAGCAGTTCAAGGTTTCTTGAAACTGATGAAACGATCGAGATGAATCTTGGTTTCGTGCTCAGCGAAGGTGAGCTGACCGTCCAAAGCGTAACATTTATTTTAAAAGAGAATCTCCTTTTCACCTACAGACAAGGCGATTTAAAAATATTTGCAGAAACCGTACGTCGTCTGAAATCGGCTAACTCTGTCGAGAAAAAAGAACATGGATTAAATGTATTTCTAACTATTCTTGAAACCCGTATCGATGGAGACGCCGATCTTATAGAAGGAAGCAACCGGAAACTCAATGCCATCAGTAAGGCACTTATCAGCCGTCGTTCTCTCCAACAGGACCTCCTGCTTGAAATAACTCAGCTTCAGGAGAATGTAATGCTATTGCATGAGACTATAACAGAAAAACAGCGTGTTGTTAGCTCTCTTATCAGGATCCCCGAGTTCAATAAGATTGAAAACGAACGTCTCAAAATCATTCTAAAAGACATTGCTTCGCTCCTCCAGCACTCACAATTTAGCTCCGAACGCCTGGAATACCTGCAGAACACATTTCTGGGATTGGTAAATATCGAACAGAACCAGGTCATAAAGATCTTTACAGTTGTTACTGTGATCTTCATGCCGCCGACTCTTATAGCAAGCATCTACGGCATGAACTTTACCTTTATGCCCGAATTGAGTTGGGCAGCAGGATACCCGTTTGCGATAGCACTGATGATCTTTTCGTCGCTGGCCTTCCTGTGGTACTTCAAAAGAAAAAAATGGTTGTAGTAAGACTTTTCGTTTTTATCTGCTGTGTAGTCGCGGCCATAACCAGTTCAGGGCAACCATCCTCTGATATCTACCTGTTCGACATTAATTCTAAAAAAGAGCATATCGTACTGCAACGCGGTAAAAATATTGCAAATCATAAAGGATACGATAACCAACCATTCTTTCATCCTGATAAGCCACTGCTCTACTATGCTTCCGCTGATAGTTCTGGTCAGACCGATATTCTTGTCTATAATTATTCAACGGGTGAGACCTCCAAAGTAACTGATACACCCGAGCATGAATATTCTCCCACAGTTACTCCTGATAAGCAGTTTATCTCGTGCATTATTCAGCGGCTTGATGGGGTACAGGACCTTGCGAAATATCCTTTGAATGGTGGTACGCCAGTAGTCATCGTGAACAATCTTACAGTCGGGTATCACGCCTGGCTGAATGACAACACCGTCGTGCTTTTCGTTTTGGGCGAGCCCATGACACTTCGAAAAGTTTCTGTCACAACAGGCAAGGATACTATACTGGCCGAAAACATCGGCAGGTCAATTCATCGAATTCCAAAAAAATCTTCCATAAGCTTTGTTCAGAAAATAGCACCAGGAAACTGGACCATTAACATGATCGATGAACAGGCCCAACACATAACCACTATTGCAACGACTCTTCCCAACAGGGAAGATCTCGCCTGGACACCAGATGGACGCATCCTGATGAGCGACGACGGCAAGCTATATAGCTTCCGGCCTGGGGACGATAAAGAATGGAAGGAGGTCGAAATACAGTCGCCGGTAGCTATCAAGGGCATCACACGAATCCAGGTCAATAATAAGGGTGATAAGATAGCAGTAGTAATAGCTGAGTAAGAACGAATCAGTTCGATGAACGATAAACCCCGACATATCGCCATTTGTGGCAATATCGGTTCCGGCAAAACCACATTGGCTGAAATGCTTTCGAAGCATTATGGTTGGACTCCCTTGTACGAATCAGTTGAGCACAATCCATATTTGCGCGACTTTTATGAGGACATGGCAAAGTGGTCCTTTCATCTTCAAATATTCTTTCTGAACAGCCGTTTTCGCCAGGTTTTACAAATCCGCGAAAATATCAGAACTACCGTTCAGGATAGAACGATCTACGAGGACGCATACATATTTGCGGCGAATCTGCATCAAAGCGGATTCATGAATGATCGCGATTACCAAAGTTACTTTGGCATATTTGAATCAATGATCAAATTTGTAAAACCTCCTGACCTATTGATATATCTCAAAGCGGACGTCCCAAAACTGGTCGAGCAAATTGAACTGAGAGCTCGCGATTATGAAAACGCTATCAGGCTTGATTATCTGCGTAACTTAAATGAGCACTATGAGCGTTGGATCGCAAACTACTCCCTCGGACAACTTCTGATCATTGACGTCAACCAACTTGATTTCGTAAATCAGTCTGAGGATTTTGCCGATGTCCTTGAACGAATAGACCTTGAACTGAATAATATGTTCGAATAACTATTTTTCACAGAAGGAGCCTTTTGCTATCCATAGTTGTTTCAAGTCAAGTTCCAATAGTCCCTCCTGCACAGCCGGATCACCTTCAACAATTTCCTTTTCAAGCTCCCCTCGCAAAATGAGGATACCGCCATCATGCTCTCCAAAGATACCTTCTGTTACAACGTTACCGGCCTTCTCCAATTCTTGGAGGTAAACATCGTGTTTCTGAAAGCTGTCGTCTTGATTTAACGTCGCTTTGCTAATGTCAGGCTTGAAACGAATGAATTGATACATCACCATTTCGTATGGTTCGCTTACAACACATACAGATCCTATGCGTGGTTTATAACTTAAGATTTCTATATCCCACCTATGTGCTTGGACGCCGGGGTCGGTTGATAGCCATTGCTTCGCTTCGTCGACAGAGGTCGTATTGAGAATAAACATTCCACCACCCCCTTCAAAAGGGCCGGCAGCAACTAACTTGGATTCCTTCGCAAGCCTATTAATATTTGCCATGTGACCTTCCATGATTTTATCGGATTCAGCCTTTGTCAGCTGGGCGGCATCGAGCTTCTTATGAAGAAAAACAAAACTGAAAGTTTTTGTCTGAGCCTGAATTTCAAAACCTCCGAAAATTAATAGCGTTAACAATAAAGATTTCATGGCCATCCGATTTCCAGTGAAAGTAGTTGAGATGCAGCGCCGGTAAAAAATTATTCAGCACATTTTTTCCAAAACGGCTGAATATCCGTCTAAAATGACGTTGGCGCAAGCAAAGAAGTTACGTTAAGTCAGTTTGCTTCGTTTTGCCTATCATGAGGACCCCGACAATAATTAACAGTGTTCCTCCGATTTGTAGTCCATGAACCGGCTCTTGCAAAAAGTAATACGCCTGCAAAATCGTTGAAACGGGTCCGACGCTCGCAACAATAGCTGTGTTGCCAGAGCCTATTCTTCTAATTGATTCGGAAACCAGGTATGAAGGTATCACCGTACTGACGATCGCCATTAGAAAACTGTATACATAAATTGTCTGTGGTTGACCGAATAGAGAACCTTTTGCTGAAAATGTAAAATGAATCAGTACCGCAATAGCCGCGAAAGTCATGGCATAGCTATTGAATTTGGCGGCACCTAAACTTGGGATTAATCGACCGCTCCCGACAATATATAGGGCATACGTTATGGCGCAGGCAAAAATAAACCAGGAGCCCTTAAAAAAATCGCTGTCTGTTTCCTGAAAGGTGGCTTCGCCCCAAAAGGCCAGCAAAAGGCCACCGTATGTCACCAGGACTGCCAGCCATTGAATAGAACTGATCTTCGATCTGAATACCATTGACGATATGATCAAAACAAGCGTTGGATATACAAACAAGACGAGTCTTTCAATGCCCGCGGATATATACTGAAGTCCTACAAAGTCAAGGAGGCTGCTGACGTAATAACCCAGGCATCCCACAATCGCGACGGCTCCCCATTGCTTACTTGTAAACTTCACATTAGTACTTTTCCTGGAGGAGTACGTCGCAGAAAAAAGGAAGAATGGCAAGGCGAACATCATTCTCAGTGCAAGCAGTGTAATTGCCTCCACCTCGGCTTCCCTATAGGCGAGCTTCACAAATATGGCCTTAGTTGAAAAGCAGATCGCTCCCAGAACGCCAATGAGAATGCCCCAAACAAAATTTGCGTACGATCTGCTTTCGGCCATCTACCTGGTCAATACTTTAGCAAGTCTTGAAAGATCTCTTCCGTCATTGTAAACATTTGGCGCGACCCTTATGGCGTTGCCTCGAAAGGATACAAATATCTTGTGCCTGGAGAATGATTGCCGAATCAATTGGATGTCCTTTTCGGGGATCCTGATACCAAACAAGTGAGCGCCCCTGTATTCCGCCTCTTCTATCCAATAACCTTTTTCGGTTAGCGTCATTGTTGCTTGATCGGTGATCGTTCTGCAGTACTCCTGTATATTACTGACGCCCCATCGGTTTATTTGTTGGAGGGATTTCAGTAGCATTGAAACGTGTATGAAATTGCTATGCTCACCGACCTCGTATCGAAGGGCTCCAGGCTGATAGCCACTTTCATAATTAACGAGACTTGTAAAGTCCTCACTGTTTAAACGGTTCATCCAGCTTTCTTCAATTGGCCTTCCGCCGTCGAAGTGTTCTCCAAAATAAGCTAGTCCTATTGAATAAGGTCCGAGAAGCCATTTGTAGGCCGCACATATCAGCGCGTCAGGTTTGATAATGCCTACATCGAAGGGCAATGCGCCAACGGACTGTGTACCATCGACGATCAGCAAAGCCCCAACTTCGAGGGTACGCTTTCTTATTTCAACAAGATGAAAGAGCGTGCCATCCGCCCAATGAACATTTCCCATCGCGACCACCTTGGTGGTAGCATCGATAGATTCAAGAATATTTTCATTCCATTTCCTACCCCGTCCTGACTGAACATCGGGCGGTGCTATGACTTTTAAAGTTGCTCCGCTCTCTTGTGCAAGCCGTTGCCATGGATAGTAGTTGCTTGGAAACTCCTCTCCAATAACAATGATGGTATCACCTCGCGAGACCTTAACATTGTTGGCTACAATAGACAGTGCGTAGGAGGTAGAAGGTATGATGACAATTCTCGTTGGATCGGGAACATTGGTGAGCTTGGCGAATTCCCTGCGCAAATCGTCGCTTTCTGCGAAAAAATCGTGCGGCAATATCGACGACGGATCACGTTTTTTCCGCAACGCCCTTATCCCAGATTTTTCCGCGTCCTTTAACATTGGAGACATGTACGCGCAATTGAGGTACGTGACACGGGGCGGGATGGAGAATTTCGACTTCTTACACGTGAGCATATAATTGTATTAGCTAATCCTTCAAACGATGGTATAATAGCAGCAGAAGGGATACGACAACACTAATGAGCAGACTCGTGGTAATTGGAAAGAATAGTTTGAAATTTCCCTTCTCAATCGAAATATCCCCTGGAAGTTTACCGAGAAATGGAATTTTCGGACCATAATTAATGAAAAGGCCAATGACGATGCAGACAATTCCCACGATAATCAACAACTTGCCCATAGAGAAATATTCTGTTCCAATTTAATGCTTATTACGATATCGATCTTAGCTGGCAATGAAGACCGGAAACCTGTACTTAATTCCAAATGTAATTGCTGACAATACGCAAAGCGACGTTATAGCCTCGAGGGTAAAGGTTGAATTGGCCAACATCAGTCACTTTCTGGCTGAAGACATCCGAACGGCGAGACGATACTTGAAAAGTCTTAACGTCTATGAAACCGTGGAGCCGTTACATTTCCAACGATTTAATAAGGATACTACAAGATCGGAACTAAAGGGTTTGCTAATACCCATTTTCGAAGGGTTACACCTTGGCATCATATCGGATTCAGGTTGCCCCGGTATAGCAGATCCAGGGGCGATAGCCGTAAAATTTGCGCATGAAAATAATATCAGTGTGATTCCCCTTGTGGGCCCTTCGTCAATAATTCTGGCCTTAATGGCGTCTGGTCTCAATGGGCAACGCTTTGCGTTTCACGGGTACCTGCCAATCAATGTAAAGGAATCCTCAAATGCCATCAGGGATCTCGAAAGAGAATCCAGGCAAAAGAACCAAACGCAGCTTTTCATTGAAACTCCATACAGGAGCAATACATTGTTTCAAACGATGGTAGGCACACTTAACGACACAACATTGCTTAGCATTGCCGTTGATCTAACGTCAGCAGCAGAAGATATCAAAACGCATACTATTGCCAGCTGGAAGGTCCTTAAAAAGGAGTTACCAAAACTCCCTGCAGTTTTTTCCTTTTTAGCCATTTAGTGGGTGTGCCATGATAAGAACTTTTTGTTTTTGATAAATAGCTATAAATTTGCGATTCTAAATTTGTCTCACTTTCAATTTATAATTAAACTAAACGCTGTATGCCTCATTTATTCACCTCAGAGTCAGTTTCTGAAGGACACCCTGACAAAGTAGCGGATCAAATTTCGGATGCGCTCATCGACTACTTCCTGGCTTATGATCCAAATTCAAAGGTGGCCTGCGAAACTTTAGTTACGACTGGTCAGGTAGTTCTAGCAGGTGAAGTAAAGTCTGAAGCATATCTGGACGTGCAGGATATTGCGCGCGAGGTGATCCGCAAGATCGGGTACACCAAAAGCGAATATATGTTTGAAGCAAACTCGTGCGGGATATTGTCAGCTATTCATGAACAATCACCTGATATCAATCAAGGTGTTGAGCGCCGTCGTAAGGAAGATCAGGGAGCTGGTGATCAAGGTATGATGTTTGGGTATGCAACGAATGAAACCGACAACTTCATGCCCTTGCCGCTTGAGTTGGCTCATCTGTTGCTCCGCGAACTATCTACGATCAGGAAAGAAGGGAAGATCATGACGTACCTCCGTCCAGATGCGAAATCTCAGGTAACGATCGAATACGGTGACGATAACAAACCTCAACGGATTGATACAATCGTTATATCTACGCAGCACGATGACTTCGACAAGGATGCCAAAATGCTCAAGCAGATAAAGGATGATGTTATAAATTTGGTAATACCACGCATCAAGAAAAGGTTGCCAAAACGAGTACAGAAGTTATTTGGGTCTGACATTAACTATCACGTTAATCCAACTGGAAAATTTGTTATTGGAGGTCCACACGGTGACACAGGCTTAACCGGCCGCAAGATCATCGTTGACACTTATGGTGGAAAAGGAGCTCACGGTGGTGGCGCGTTTTCGGGCAAAGACCCATCAAAAGTGGATCGTTCTGCAGCCTACGCTACCCGCCATATCGCTAAAAACCTCGTTGCTGCTGAGGTTTGTGATGAAGTTCTCGTTCAGGTCGCTTACGCTATTGGCGTGGCTCAGCCAGTAGGGCTTTATGTTAACACGTATGGTACCTCAAAGGTTGGCGTCAGTGATGGTGAGATTGCCAAGAGAATTGCCAAGATCTTTGATATGCGTCCTTATTTTATCGAACAGCGCTTCAAGTTGAGAACACCAATTTACTCTGAAACCGCTGCCTACGGACACATGGGCCGCGAACCCAAAATAGTCGAAAAGACATTCAACCTCGGAAAGAAGACAGAGAAGACCGTAAAAGTGGAGTTATTCCCGTGGGAAAAGCTTGACTATGTTGATCAGGTTAGAAAGGCATTTAAAATCAAATAGCATTTTTGTTAATGAAAAGAAAGGCCCCGCGATCCGGGGCCTTTTTCATTTCCGTCGAGGGCTGTCCATATATCTAAGCAATCCCTTCTTGCCATCTACCTCGTTTCCGAATTGCAAAGTCAATTCCGTTAATTATCTTTCTCGACATTACTGAAAATGAAGACCCAAATATCCTTCGCGGTACTCCTGTTAACAACATTGTCATTGTTTGAAGTTTCAGCGCAGGATTCTATTCCTCCTCTCGACAGCACGCGGATACTTCAGGAAGTTCTTGTTCATGGTTATCTATATGACAGGCCCCTCAGTGAAGTTCCGGCTTCAATTGCGATAATCACGCGTCAGGACCTGGAGCGATTCAGCAATACCTCGATCCTACCGGTTGTCAACACTATTCCAGGTGTGCGCATGGAGGAAAGATCACCAGGAAGTTATCGCTTTTCCATCAGGGGAAGTTTGTTGCGATCGCCATTTGGTGTTCGAAATGTCAAACTATATTGGAATGGATTGCCGCTCACTGATGGCGGTGGAAACACCTACCTCAACCTCATCGATTTCAATGCCGTTACATCTACCGAAATCATTAAAGGGCCAGGGGGAAGTCTTTACGGGGCGGGTACCGGTGGCGTTGTGCTATTAAACAAAACGATCGGCAACCATCCTTCCATCTCCGTATCATCCGTATTCGGCAGCTATGGGCTGCAACGATATCAGTTTCAGGGTGAGGCGGGAAATGATAAGGTCAAAGCTTCGGTACAGTACACGCATCAACAGGCTGACGGATACAGGGAACAGACACGCATGCGTCGCGATGCATTTAACGGGGACATAACTTTTGTTCTCGGCTCAAAAAGCTCGTTGAGCGCAACGCTGTTTTATACAGACCTTTTTTATCAAACGCCTGGCGGATTAACGAAAGCGCAGTACGACGACAATCCGACTCAGGCCCGGCCACCCAAAACGACCCCACCGCCACAGCCAGGCGCCGTTGAGACGAAGGCAGCTGTTGAGAATAAGACCGGATATGGCGGCATCATCTATAATTATGATTGGAATGACCACTGGACCTCCAAAACTGGTGTATATGGCTCTGTCACCTCTTTCCAAAATCCCACAATAAGGAACTACGAATCGCGGGATGAAGACAATGTCGGCGCCAGGCACGAAACGCAATACGATTTCAACCAGAATTCGTGGAAAGGCAAGATCACGTTCGGCGGAGAGTACCAGTACTTTTTTTCGCCGGTCCAGGTGTATACCAATTCTAACGGCGACCCTGGCAATATACAGTCTGACGATGAGCTCAAGTCGAAGCAACTCTTGCTCTTTGCTCAAGCAGAATTTGAATTACCCAGGGATTTTTTTGTGACTATTGGGGGAAGTGGAACATACCTTAAGTATGATTATCTCGCCAAACTTCCTGCACCAGTCCAGCAGGAAAGAAAATTTGATCCCGTATTTTCGCCCCGGGTTGCCGTTCTGAAAAAGTTTGGCCCGAACGTTTCGGTCTTCGCCAGTTTAAGCAAGGGTTTCTCACCTCCGTCCCTGGCCGAAGTAAGGCCCTCCGCCGGTACATACAATAATTCCCTTAAACCTGAACGAGGCATAAGTTATGAAGCTGGCCTACGAGGCGGGATCTTTCGTCAGCAAGTCACTTTTGATATGGCTGTATATGATTTCGAACTTGACGAAACTATCGTCATTCAACGTACTGCCGATGGTGCAGAGTTTTTTGTAAACGCTGGTGAAACATCACAGCGAGGAATTGAAGCAAAGGTTGCCTGGTCCCCGGTTATGACGTCCAAGACCTTTTCTTACTTTAAGCTCTGGTCAAGCTATACGTACAATCATTATCGTTTTACTGAATACGTTCAGGATGCCGTCGACTATTCTGGCAACAGATTGACAGGCATTGCTCCTACTATTGCCGTCATTGGTGTGGATATCAGCCTCTGGAAATTTTATATCAACCTTACGGGAAGCTATACTGACGCAATTCCCCTCAATGATGCTAACACCGAATACGCGTCGGCCTACACCTTATTAGGAGCCCGCCTTGGATACAAAACGAATTTGTCGCAAACCTTCCCCTTAGATCTATTCGTTGGCATGGACAACGCGTTGGATGAAACGTATAGCCTTGGAAATGATCTTAATGCGATCGGCGGCCGATATTATAACGCTGCGGCTGGACGCAACGTTTACGTAGGGCTGGTTGTGAAACCATTCTTTCCTGCAGCGCACAAATAAATTCCCGCACCGATGTCCTTAGGAAGAATACCAAAGGAAGTATTAGAAGGGATCGAGCAGTTACTAAGCAAAACGCAAAAAGTAACACTATCCGATTTTGCGTTGATTTCCGGGGGCAGCATCAATACAGGAGGGAAACTCACGACCAGTGAAGGATTGTTCTTTGTGAAATGGAATTCTTCCGTCACGTATCCTCGGATGTTTGAGACTGAAGCCAGTGGAATAAGTCACTTGCATAAGTCCAAAGCTATCCGTGTTCCACAAGTCCTTGGCTATGGCGAAGGATCACTACCAGTTTTTGCTACTGGAATTCATTGAGCAGCGCCGGCGTGCACCCGGCTATTGGGAAGTTCTTGGCCATCAACTCGCGCAACTGCATAAATGTTCTGCCCCTTCACATGGGCTTGACCATAATAATTATATTGGATCTCTCGCTCAATCAAACAAAACACACCGGTCATGGCTGACTTTTTTTATCGAGGAGCGACTAAGCCCACTGTTGAAATTGGCTATCGATGATCACCACGCTCCTGGCGTCTGGATGCGCAAATTTGAGACACTCTATGCAAGGTTGCCCTCGCTACTACCGGATGGGCGGCCTTCATTACTTCATGGCGATCTTTGGAGCGGCAATGTCATCACCGGGCACGACGGTCTTCCGTGTCTGATCGACCCCGCCGTGTACTATGGGCATAGAGAAGCCGACCTTGCCATGACCCATCTTTTTGGTGGTTTCGAGGATGGTTTTTATAGTTCTTATGAATCCCTGTATCCGTTGCCTACTGGTTTTTCCGAGAGAATTGATTTATATAATCTTTATCCCTTGTTGGTTCACTTCAATTTGTTCGGTGCGTCCTATGCCGAACGCATTACAAACATTTTGAAACGCAGTGCATAAGTTGCGTTTGCTACTTGCCGTGAATTTTCTTTGATGTTACCTGGATCATTCCATACGTCAGGAAAGTATTTTTTTTCTATTGAGCGTATCGATGATCTGATTGGCATGAATTCTTGAATTCTCAATGAACCACTTATTTGTTTTCAACCCTCCACAAACTACACCTGCCAGATAAATTCCCGGGACGTTCGTTTCCATGGTATCTTCATTATAGGTTGGTGTCTGGAATTCATCGTCCCTGAATGAAATTCCGCATTGCTTCATAAAATCAAAAGGGGGTTGATAACCTGTCATGGCAAGAACAAAGTCATTCTCTAATGTCATTTCACCATCGGGCGTAACTATTTCAACAGTAGTTTCTGTGATCTTCTTTACGGAAGACTTAAAATATGCTTTGATGGAAGATTCCTTGATCCTGTTGTCTATATCCGGCCGTACCCAATACTTAACACTTTCCCCGATAGCAGTCTCGCGGACGACCATGGTTACATCGGCCCCCTTTCGAAAGGTCTCCAACGCCACGTCTACTGCTGAATTTGACGCGCCGACCACGACAACTTTCTGCTTGTAGTAGGGATGTGGTTCATCGTAATAATGCTTTACCTTGGGTAAGTCTTCACCAGGGACGTGAAGCAAGTATGGTAAGTCGTAAAATCCCAATGCAAGGATAACCGACTTAGCGTTGTAGGAGGCCTTCCGTGTCTTAACAAGATGACCATTCAGCGATTGTTTGACTGACAGGACTTCCTCATACAAATTGACTTGAATATCCCAGCTGGAACACACTCTCCTGTAATATTCGAGCGATTCGACACGGTTCGGCTTAGGGCCGTGGGAGATGAAAGGAACAGCACCTATCTCAAGTCTCTCGGACGTTGAGAAGAATGTCATGTTCAAAGGATAGTGATAGAGTGAATTGACAAGGCACCCTTTCTCCACGATTAGATAGCGAAGCCCGGCTTTCTTCGCCTCAATTGCGCAAGCGAGTCCGATCGGGCCCGCGCCAATAATTAGAACATCGTAATTGTTTTCAGATCCCATGAAACTAAAAGCACAAGGTGCATATTTTCAAAAATAAGACTAATTCGGTCAAGATTCCGGCCCGACGCACTAACGTGGTATTGCAAATTCACTTTACCTTTGCCTTCTAAAAATAGATTCTGGAATGAGAGAGGTTCGTGTCAGGTTTGCTCCAAGTCCAACAGGTGCGCTTCATATTGGTGGCGTCAGGACGGCGTTATATAATTTCTTGCTGGCGCGTAAGCATAATGGAAAAATGATCCTGCGGATCGAGGATACGGACCAAAACCGTTACGTGCCGGGCGCTGAAGAGTACATACAGAAATCGTTGGAGTGGGTTGGAATAAAAATAGATGAAGGCCAGGGCGTTGGTGGGCCCCACGCACCATACCGTCAGTCTGAACGAAAGCCGATCTATATGCAGTACGCGCAGAGGCTTGTGACAGAAGGAAATGCATATTATGCGTTTGATACGGAAAACGACCTTGAAGCTATGCGGGAAAGGTTAGAAGCCGCAGGTGTGAATTCTCCGCAATACAATAGCATTACGCGTATTCAAATGAAGAATTCGATTACGCTGCTTGAAGACGAAGTAAAAGCATTGTTAAATGCCAACACTCCATACGTGATCCGGTTGAAGGTGCCAAGGAAAGAGGAGGTAAGGTTAAACGACATGATCAGGGGATGGGTGATGGTGCATTCGTCACAAATCGACGACAAGGTCTTGATGAAAAGCGACGGCATGCCCACTTATCACCTTGCCAATGTCGTCGATGATTATCTTATGAAAATCTCGCACGTCATACGTGGAGAAGAGTGGCTCCCCTCAGCGCCATTGCACGTTTTACTCTACAGGTTCCTTGGCTGGGAATCGGAAATGCCGCAATTCGCGCACCTTCCCTTGCTGCTCAAGCCGAACGGAGATGGAAAGCTCAGCAAACGCGATGCGGACCGAATGGGCTTTCCTATTTTTCCAATGGATTGGGTAGACCCGGCAACGCTTGAAAAGGCTGCCGGCTTTAAAGAATCCGGGTATTTTCCTGAAGCCTTGATCAACTTTCTGGCGTTCCTCGGATGGAACCCGGGCACAACCCAGGAGATTTTTTCTATGGATGAGTTGATCGCTGCCTTTACGGTTGAACGCATTGGCAAAGCAGGAACTAAATTCGATATCCACAAAGCACAATGGTTCAATCAGCAGTATTTGCGCGCGAAATCAAATGAGGAACTTGCGGATTATTTGATCGCGTCCTTGACTAAGGAAGGAATAGCGTGCCCACTGGATAAAACTCTGAAGATCGTCAGTGTGATGAAAGAACGCGTGGTATTCACCAAGGATTTTTGGGAACAAGGACGGTTCTTCTTTTTTGCCCCGACATCATTCGATGAAACCATCGTTGCCAAAAAGTGGAATGACGACGCCGTCAAGGTTCTCGTGGCATACAAAGATGCGCTAAGTGCACTACCCGAATTGGATGCAACTCTTTCGAAAGCTACACTAGAGCGCGTAACAAATGAACTGGGAATAGGAACAGGAAAGATCCTTCAGGCCCTACGACTTTCGATAACCGGGGCGGGCGCAGGTCCTGATCTTATGATGATAATGGAAATTATCGGCAAGAATGAGGTCATCAAAAGGATCGCCTATGCGCTGGAGAACCTTAAGGTAAGGGTAGCTTGATGGGATGACCCCTTGAGAATTGGGTGATTTAGTGATTGGGTGAATGGTCAGTTCGGGAAGGGCGTAGGCAATTGTATGGTTGTTGGATCCGCCGTGATTTACAAATAATCAAAATCTTAGGGTGAAGGTGGTTTTGACGTCGGGTATTTTCTTTGAACGGACATCATTTGAATCCTTCCGATCGTTAAATTTGGTCATGACCAAGAAAGCAAAAAAAACGGCAAGTAAACCCAAGCCTCGCGTTCACAAGGATCTTCAGGGGCTTGATATCACGATCGACCAGTTTGGTGAGATCAAGGCCAATATGGACATTGAAAAACTCAATGAATTTCTGGACAAGAACGTGGATGACAAAAAGCTTGCTGAGCGTGATGACTACGATGATTTGAAGAAAGGGGACAAGAAAAAGAAGAAATAATTTATTTTTTCCCACAAGCTCAACGCTCGCTCGCGTGGCAACACGCATGAGGATTATTCCGTTTCTATTCAAATAATCCAAACTACCAACAATGAAAAAATCGCACGAAATTGACTTTCAGATCAAAGGTGAAAGCATTCAAATCGTAGAAATAGAACTCGACCCGATGGAAACAGTTATAGCTGAAGCCGGGGCGATGTTGTTCATGGAAGATGGAATTCAGTTTGAAACTAAAATGGGCGATGGCTCTAATCCCAGCCAAGGTTTATTCGATAAGTTACTTTCGGCCGGATCGCGCGTACTGACGGGCGAATCGCTTTTTATGACGCACTTCACCAATCAGGGAAGGAAAAAAGCGAAGGTAGGATTCTCAGCGCCCTATCCAGGCACCGTGATCCCCATTGAACTTGCAGAGAGTCCGGGCAATGAATTGATCGTTCAAAAAGACGGATTCCTATGTGCTGCGTTTGGAACAAAAGTGGCTATTACATTCAATCGCAAACTTGGTTCCGGTCTTGTAGGCGGAGAAGGATTTATTCTTCAAAAGTTAAGCGGAGACGGAAAGGTTTTTGTGCACGCCGGTGGTACTGTAATTGAACGAACGCTGAACAACGAAACATTGCGTGTGGATACCGGATGCGTCGTTGCCTTTGAATCACAAGTGGATTTTGACATTCAGTCAGCCGGGGGGTTGCGTTCCATGATTTTTGGTGGTGAGGGTATGTTTCTCGCGACGTTGCGCGGAACTGGGAAAGTGTGGTTACAGTCAATGCCTATCCGCAAGCTTGTACAAGCTCTTGCTCCTTATGGGCGCAATGCCGGCAAGGAAGCCAGTTCTTTGTTAGGAGGACTATTCGAAAGCTAATTGGTTCAGAGTCGAAAGTGATATTGATTGCCAGGTCCTTGAATGAGGCCTGGCAATACCTTTTTTTGCGGATGCTTGTTGAATTTGCGTATCGTTCAGGAGGACTTAGATTTGTCTTTTATCCGCCATGCAAAAAATACGGTTAGGGCTTATTAGGGAGGGGAAAAATCCTCCAGATAAGCGCGTGCCTTTCACGCCCCAACAATTGGAGGAGCTACAACAACGGTTCCCCTATGTAACGGTCTCCTGCCAGGAAAGTGCAGTTCGCTGCTTTAGCGACGATGAATACCGCGCGTTTGGCATTGAGGTTATTCGTGATGTATCAGCATGCGACATTCTCATGGGTATCAAGGAAATTCCAATATCCGAATTAGTACCTCACAAAAAGTATCTGATTTTTTCTCACACAATCAAGAAGCAGCCTTATAACCGCGGGTTGCTGCAGGCCGTGCTTGAAAAGAAGATCACCCTCATTGACTATGAAGCCCTAAAGGATAAGCAGGATAATCGGCTGGTTGCTTTTGGAAGATACGCGGGCATCGTGGGAGCTTATAATGGTTTATGGGCATATGGGAAACGCTACGGCACACATACACTTCGGCGCGCGTATGAGTGTTTCGATGTCAATGACCTCAAGCTCGAGTTGCGAAAGGTGAAACTATCTGCTGTCAAAATTATCCTCACCGGTTCCGGTAGAGTAGGCAAGGGGGCAATGGAAACGCTCGACACCGCGGGCATCAGGAAGGTCAGCCCTCCAGACTTTATATCGCGTAACTACGATGAGCCCGTCTATGTTCAATTGCACAGCAGCGATTACCATGAGCGGATAGCCGGTGGACATTTTAATCGTGCTGAATTCCACCAATACCCCGAACGTTACCGGAGTCTCTTCGCGGCGTATACAAAAGTGGCGGATATACTTATGGCGGGAGCGTTTTGGAATCCCGCTGCACCAGTCCTGTTTACCAAGGCGCAAATGCGTTCGGACGAGTTTAACATCAAGATCATTGCGGATATCACGTGCGACCTCAACGGGTCAATTCCCAGTACACTTAAGGCAAGCACCATCATCGATCCGTTATATGACTATGATCCTATAAGTGAAGATGTCCATGCACCGCTCTCGGAGCCACACCGCATTACTGTTATGGCTGTCGACAATTTGCCTTGCGAACTGCCGAGGAGCGCGTCTGAAGAATTTGGACGAGACCTGATTGACCGTATTGTCAAGCCGCTATTTCAAGATGACACAGAAGGTATAATTGAGCGCGGCACAATCGCCAGCGGAGGAAAGCTTACAGCTCACTTTAAATATCTTTCTGAATATGTGAATTCGAATAAGGCTTAGAACAGGGCCTTGTGCCTGGGAAAAACTAATTTCAATCCACGTTTATTTTTCCCAGCTATATCTAAAAACAGGTAAGACCCACGGAGATTTCCCTGAACATCCCAATAGTAGAATCTTCCAATCTTTCCCTGATTGTATGACTGTTGCGTAACGGAGCCAAGCCAAAAATTATCGCCTAAAAGCGACGTGGTATTTACAGGCAAGCTCATGTGGGGGATCTGTTGCTTCGTGTTAATCTGCTTGTCTGGATTCAGGCCCGGCAAATGCCAACTTTTTCCGGCAGACAATGTTGATAACCAGGGTATCTCATACTTGATTTTGCCCTGATGAAAGGTGCTCAATTGGGCAGTCACGGGAAAAAATGTAACCATTGTGGCTAACCCTGCAAATACGAATGGCACAATAGGCAACTTCATTTAAGAATGAAGATACCAAATAATAGTTGAATATGAACGTCCGGAACTATTTGAAGTCGAGAGCCCTCCTTAAACTTTCATTGGCTTTAGCAAGTTGATCTTCAAGATCAGCAATTTGCCTTCGCTTAGCTGCAGTGTCGGCCGTGTAACTATCATTCTCCCGCAGCATCTTTTCATTTTTTGACTTTGTCTTATCCGTTTCGCCTTCAGACTTATTGCTGGTTATGGACTTGTTGTTCTTATCCGTCTTCCGTCCGTTGGATTCAATATCGCTCTGGCGGCTTTTGATGTCGGACTGAAGGGACTCTATCTGATCATTGTAAAATTTCTTGTAGTGATATCGCACGAAATTTTTTACGAAAGACTGAGCCTTCTCAAATTCGGCTTTATAGACTTCCTGCCCAAAGTGAATGTCATAGCCGGGGCTGAAAGTAAAAGAGATGGCCGTTCCGCCGGACTCAGACGCAAAAAGCGCTCTTTGATCCAGTCGCAGATTAGAGATCTCGGGAATCAGTATTTTCTCGGCAACCAACATTGACTTCCCTCGTTTGTCAACCTTTGCTTTGAAAAGCTCCTTGACAAAGTCTCCATAAGTTTCCATAGTGAAGTCAACACTTTGATCCAACCTCGCAGTCCATGAGTCAAGCGCTGCAGACTCTTCACTTTTGACTTGACGTTGTTCCACAATTAAAGTCTGCCCTTTCAGGGTTAATCCATACAGCATGGATATCACGGTAAGGAATAGGTATTTTGTTTTCATAATTGAGGGGTTATGTTAAAATTACAGAGGTAATTTTAATGTTCACAGGTAACGAGCTATTATTCTTTAAGCTTTTAGCAGGAAAATAACTGCTGCACTGCTGAACTCACACACCTAACCCGGAAACCCGAAGGTGGTATCACGGTTCGCGCGATCTCTTGCAGCAAGAGGGTATTTCAACCACCTTTGCATCATGTTTTTGTACAATGTGACCGTAGGCATCGACAAGGATGTCGAATTGGAGTGGCTTCAGTGGATGAAAGATGTGCATATCCCAAAAGTCATGCACACCCGGATGTTCATTGATTTCAAACTGTACAAGGTACTGCACGATCACGATGAAGGAAGCGTTTCCTATAGCGTTCAGTATTTTGCCGAAACCATCGATCACATCAATGGATACTTCGAAAGGTTCGCTCCTCGTTTGGTGGAAGAACATCGGTCAAAGTTCCGTGACAAACACGTCGCCTTTATGACCCTGCTTGAAGAGGTATAGCGATTGCCAAAGCAGGAACTACTCCTGTCCCACTTGCCCGCCCTGAAGTAGCAATTCAATCTGGGTGCTCTCGAGGTTGCAGTTCACCCACTCAGGATCCAGTTTTGATCCGTATTTTTTATAGAAATTGATGGCTGGCTCGTTCCAGTCCAATACCTGCCACATCATTCCTGTGCACTTTTCATCAAGTGTCTGCTGCATCGTTCGTTCAAACAATAACCTTCCGATGCCATGACCTCTCACCGCTTCGGTGACAACGATATCCTCGAGATATAATCTTTTACCTTTCCACGTTGAATATCTCCAGTAGTAAAGCGATAAGCCGACGATGACTTCCTTGTCGACAGCGACAAAAAAATTGTATACCGGGTCCGGGCCGAAACCATCCTCTTCCATCTTAGCAACGGTGTTAGTCACCTCATGAGGCGCCTTTTCATACGTTGCCAGTTCGCGAACCAACTCCAATACTCTGGGAAGGTCCTCTATTTTTCCTTTACGTATTGTGACTGATGTGTTCATTGACGGCGATCATGCGCAATCACCAATTCCTCACTCAAATTCTTTGTACCCAGGACGGGACTTGAACCCGTACAGATATTACTATCCACAGGATTTTAAGTCCTGCGTGTCTACCAATTCCACCACCCGGGCTTGAGAATTTAGTGATTGGGTGATTTAGTGATTGGGCGATTGGACGTAATCGTCAGATTCGTCGATGCTTGAAAAGCTGCCCTGTGTTTGCAATGCAAACCCTCTCTTATTGAAATCATCATATAGAAAGATTCAAAAAAAGAAAACCGACACCCCTTCAGGTATTAATCATTCACCAAATCACTAAATCACCCAATCACCCAATTCTCTAAACGCTGAGTGATTTGCAGAAGCTGGATACCCGTTCATAACGCCAGGCGTTATAGTGTTCCAAAATCTCCAAATCACTCAACCATTAATCTCAAATGTTTTGAGCGGGAAACGAGACTCGAACTCGCGACCCCGACCTTGGCAAGGTCGTGCTCTACCAACTGAGCTACTCCCGCAAACATGCGTCGTGTGTGTGTGTAAATCGAATTGGGAGTGCAAATTTAGTTCTCCTTCCTAATTTTCCAAATCCTGCATCCAAATACTCGATTTCCCTGTTTTTTAGGCATCAAATCATCGGCCCGTCTGTTATTTACAAGCAATAAAGGATATTTCCACATTCGCGTCCTTTGGCAGTCGGCTAACTTCTACGGTCTCACGGGCCGGTGGCTGCTCAGTGAAATATTCGCCGTACACCTCGTTTACACGGGGAAAGTTATTCATGTCTTTTAGGAAAATGGATGCCTTGACCACATTCGAAAAATCCATCCCTGCCGCGTGAAGTACATCCTTCAGATTTGACATTACCTGCTTTGTCTCGTTCTCGATGTTGTCCGTTATCATCTTTCCTGTGGCTCGTTGCAGCGCTATCTGGCCACTAACAAATAACATGTTCCCCGCTTGAATAGCCTGACTGTATGGGCCTATCGGCTGTGGGGCATGTTCCGAAAAAACTACTGTCTTTGCCATGATTCTTCATTTAAATTGCTTCAGCAAGTTCAAAAGTAGTCATGATCATTAGAATTCAGCGCCTGAATGAATATTTTAGTTAAGGCCGCCGGGTTAAATCTTGGGAATGCAACATGAATTCAGGATCTCATTTGGTGAATGGACACCGTACTTGGAGGACAAACATAGCCTCCCACCACCGGGCGTATAACTATCCTCAGGCAGATTCGTGAAGAACAAAGCACAGTATTCAATTGGTTAAATCAGCTTGAACAGGTCGTCTGCTCTTTCTCTTAAACTTTTTATGTTAGTAAAAGACGGTACAGCTACACGTGCCAATTTTCAGAACGTTCTGAATTTTGTACGCATCATTAGAGCAAGCCAGTCGCCGCCATTACCAGCGGCCCAAGAATTAAGTTTTCGTTACATCATTTCCACTCATGTTTAAAGCACTAATTTAGCTGATCAAGCCAGCAAGTTGGAACAAATAACAACACCACCCATCGAACCGAATCGCAGCGCGTGGAGTAACGTCCGGATCGCCCTATACATTCTGGGTGCATTCCTGTTATTCCTTTTCGCGCTCGATCTGATGACGTCTTCGTTGCAGCACATGAAGAAAAATGTCGCGGAGACAATATTATTGGCTACGTCCAATCCATTTACTGGCCTTTTCATAGGGTTGCTCATTACAGCCATGTTGCAGAGCAGCTCGACGACGACGTCATTAGTGGTTGCGCTGGTGGCCACTGACGCGATCGCCCTCGACAGTGCTATTCCGATCATCATGGGAGCAAATATCGGAACTACCATTACCAGCACAATTGTGTCTCTTGGTTTCATCAATAAGAAAAAGGAATTCAGGAGAGCGGTAGCGGCAGGGACGTATCACTATTTTTTCAATGTCCTTACAGCCATTGTTCTTTTTCCGCTGGAATATTATTACGGTTTCTTGTCGAAGCTTTCGGTTTGGATAGCGAGTTTCATTTTCACGCCAACGAGTGTACCAGCGCCGAGTACTACTTTTCATTTTTGGGCAGGATTTGAACCACTGATAAACTTCATCCTCGGCAAAGTAAACAGTCCCTTTGTCCTGGCGTTGCTCGCGTTGGTCTTACTATTCTCGTCGATCCTAATCTTTCGTCGTTTGATCTCCGACCTGCTGAAAGCAAAGTCACCCGAGGCTTTCAGCAGGTTCTTTTTCAAGAGCCAGCTAAAATCGTTCGCCTGGGGATTGCTGACCACTGCCGCCATCCGATCCAGTACCATTACAACCTCTGTTGTTGTGCCCATTGTTGCAAAAAAAATTGCGAGTCTGAAGCAGGCCGCTCCTTTTATTATGGGTGCCAACGTTGGGACTACCGTCACGGCTTTCATTGCCGCAACCCTTCAGTCAAACGCATCAAGCGCCATCAGCATTGCCATTGTGCATTTTCTCTTCAATTTTATTGGGGTTCTCCTGTTCTTTCCTATACCTGTGCTTCGGAAATTGCCCATGGAGCTGTCAGAGGCTTTGGGCAATCTTACGTTGAAATACAGGCTTACAGGATTTGTTCACATCCTGGTAGCTTTTTTCTTTCTTCCATTCTCGCTTATCTATTTCAATCAGGATTCGATCCGCTCAATTTCCGTCACTTATGAGCGGCAGGATTCAACCGGCGTTAAGTCTTTTTACCGGGTGGTGTCGCGAATGAATACGCGAACGCAGAGCGGTGAATGGACAACTTACGAGGGAAGGGACAACGGCGAAAATGTTGAACCGTCATTTATCTTTCCTGTATCGATAAAAAATGAGACTTTATTCGTGGGTCACCAAATGTTTCAATTCAGCAGACCAGGCTTCTGTTGGGATGGTGAAGATGAACATGGAAAATTCAATTCGTGCCTGGAGAGGATCCTGCCGACATTCCGCACCGCTGGTCAGGGCTTTGACTCCGTTTTTGTTTACAATATTTCCTATAATTCCAAGTCCGATTCCCTGGTGCATCGCTACTATTTAAGCGCGCCGTATCAGGTTTTGTTGCAACATGAAATAGTGAGTCCGCGCCGCAGCCATATGATTGAAAAATTGGTATCGTTTGACCTGCAGTGATCTCAACAAATTTCAATTCTTATATCTATATTGCATTGACTGAATCTCATGACGTGCTGAAAGATACGCTCCTTAAATTTTTGAAGTTAGATACTCTTGTGGAGCACGTCACTGGTTATGTGGAAGCGCGCATTTCCCTTATGAAAGTGGAGATGCAGGAAGAGGTGTCCAAGGTACTATCAAAAGCGCTGGTGTTTGTAATGATCACGGCGGTCCTCACGTTGTTTGTCTTGTTGATAAGTATGGCCGTGGCATATAAGGTTGGCGAATCGCTAGGCGCCTTTGGTGGATTCGGTGTTGTTGCCGGCTTTTACCTGTTGGTGGGTTTGTTGATATTGGTGTTCAGGGATCCAATCTCTGAAAGGATCGAATCAAAGTTACAGGACATCATGAAAAGGACGAAGAAATAATTTATGGAAGTGGTGGAAACAATTGATACAAAAATGGAACTACTCAAACGCTCAGCCAAACACCGGGATGAATTGGAAAGAGAAGTCAAGTTAATTTCAGAACGCACCGAGAATATTTTAACGAACGCGTTGATCATTGGTGGAACGCTTGCCGCTGCCTACCTGCTTGTGCGAACATTTTCAGGGCGAACAGTCAAAAAGAAAGGGCGTGGACGAAAAATTAACATTCTGCCAGCCGCTGTGAGAGAACAGCAAACTGTGATTGAAGACGAGCCTTCCTCCCCGGGTATAGTATCGCAGATTGGTACCGCACTCGCAAGCCAGGCAACAATTTTTCTATTGGGTCTAGCGAAAGAGAAACTATCCGAATACCTGCAGGCACCTGCCGAGAAGAAAGTAGAAGAGCAATGAAAATTCTGAAAGGTCTTGCGGAGGCTCACAAGCAAGGTAAAAGGTCGATCGCCGTACTGGTAGATCCTGATAAAGTTGAAGACCTTTCACGGTTGAGGCAATTGATCCGCCTTGCAAGCGAAAATTGCATTGACTTTTTCTTCGTGGGTGGAAGCCTCATTACAACTTCCAATCTCTCAACTGTCGTTACGCTCATCAAGGAAAATGTGACTATTCCCATAATCCTGTTTCCGGGGAATTCCATGCAAATTGAACCCACAGCCGATGCGTTGTTATTTTTATCATTGATATCAGGCCGCAATCCCGAACTGTTGATCGGTCAACACGTTGTGGCCGCTCCCATTATCAGAAACACAAAACTTGAAGTCATTGCAACGGGTTACCTGTTGATCAACTCAGGCCGGACTACTTCGGTTGCCTATATCAGTAATACGACGCCGATACCCGATGACAAATATGCGCTGGCGGCATGCACCGCGATGGCCGGCGAAATGCTCGGGCTGCAGGCCATCTATCTCGATGCTGGCAGCGGTGCTGAAAAAGAGATCAGTGCTAAAATGATTGCATCCGTGCGAAAGGCTGTCAGTGTACCATTGATCGTGGGTGGAGGTATCAATACAAGTCAGAAAGCCTTCACTGCGCTTGAGGCCGGCGCTGACATGATTGTGATAGGCAATGCACTCGAAAAAAATCCAAACCTATTGATCGAGGTGTCTGATAAAGTATACGGTTGGAATCAAAGTATCGAAGCCCGTAAATAATACCTCGCTATTGCAAATCGTATAAAAGTAAAATGGCTGCCCATACGGACAGCCATTTTCTTAAAGATCTAATCGGCAACTCAAAATAGTTTTTCATTGGGAGGCACGATGCCCTTCAGCCGGAGATAGACGGTAGTTTGTCCGCGGTGATGAGTTTGATGCTCAAACAATTTGTCGAGCGCAACAGCACGGCTCATGTCGAAATTGAAGATCTTGACTGGTTCTCCCATCTTCGCTTCAGTCATTTCTTTTGTAGCAGCAATAACAAAATCATAGCTATCCATGACGGCCTTCGTGACGGCAGCCTTTGTTTTGAGTTGGTCGGATTTTTCCAGGGACCCAAAAGACACCGTTGTTGGTTTGCCTGTTGCCCCTGAAGCCATGGCGTAATTTACCTCTGCCAGGTGTAGCATTTGCTGGCCAAAGGTTCGCATTTCCGGAGTCGGCTTGAAGTTTACGACGTCATCAGTTGACGCATTCAAATATTCCTGCGTGTAAATTTTTGCGCGTTCCCAGTTGGCTACCATTTGCTTCATGTCGTCGGTTGTGATTGCACCGGGATCAGCTTGTCGAAATGATACCATCGCAGTGATGGAGGCAATGCCAAAAAAGAGGAACAGGAGGGTTTTTGTTTTTTTCATGGTTAGATTGTTTGGGATTCATTAAATATAATGATAGGTACCAGACCTTCCTAAAAATGTCCTTGATATCCGTGGCAGGGTTGTGTTACTTTAGTCTGAATTAGATCTCGATGAAAAATACTTCGTTGCCCTTACTGCTGCTACTACTCACCTTGCAAAATTGCTCACCTGTTGAAAAAAGACAACCAGAAATCAAGATGACGGACCCTCATTCCTTTTCAATGCCGGGAGAAGCCCGCGTAACGCATTTGCAGTGGAAAGCCGACGTAGATTTTAAGACCCATGTGATCCAGGCCACGGCCACCTGGGAGATCAAGCGTACAGGCGACGCCGACGTTATCATTCTCGATACCAAGGGACTGAACATCCACAAAGTAACGTTGGATAATAACAAGCCTGCGGAGTTTCGACTGGGACAGCTAGACTCACTACTCGGCAGGGCCCTGGCCATCCTTATTCACCCTAATACAAGGGCTATTAAGATCGAATATGAAACCACGCCAAACGCCGAGGCATTACAGTGGCTTGAACCTTCCCAAACCGCGGGGAAGACGCAGCCATTTCTATTCACGCAATCGCAGGCTATTCTGGCGCGCAGTTGGATTCCTTGCCAGGACTCGCCTGGTGTGCGCTTTACTTATGAAGCCGATGTGACGGTTCCACCTGACCTTCTCGCGTTGATGAGTGCATCCAATCCCCAAGAAATCAATAAAGACGGGACCTATCATTTTGAAATGAAGCAGCCCATCTCTTCCTACTTGCTGGCTCTTTCAGTGGGTGATCTCCGTTTCAAGCCGATCAGCGCACGCAGCGGAGTTTACGCAGAAGCTGGTATCCTTGACACGGCCGCATGGGAGTTCGCTGATCTTGAGAAAATGATCGCTGGCGCGGAAGAATTGTATGGTAGGTATGCATGGGAAAGGTATGACGTGCTTGTTTTGCCACCAAGCTTTCCATTTGGCGGTATGGAAAATCCGCGACTAACATTTGCAACCCCCACGATACTGGCCGGTGACCGGTCTCTCACTTCAGTCATTGCCCACGAGCTCGCCCACAGCTGGTCCGGCAATCTGGTTACCAATGCAACCTGGAACGACTTCTGGCTCAACGAAGGTTTCACCGTTTATTTTGAACATCGAATCATGGAAAAGCTATATGGGCGCGACCACGCAGAAATGCTTGCAACGCTCGCGCTACAGGACTTGCAGGAAAACATCGCTACTTTGACTGCTTCAGGAAATGCCCCAGATACACGCCTGAGGTTAAATCTTGAGGGAAGGAGTCCCGACGACGGTGTCACCGATATTGCCTATTTTAAAGGATACTTCTTTCTGCGCAGTATTGAAGAGAAATACGGGCGCGAAAAATTCGATGGGTTTCTACGCGACTATTTCTCGAACAATGCATTCAAGGCAATGGATACTGAGACATTCATTAAGACCATTAAGGCCTTCTATAAATCAAAATTTAGTATCTCGCTGGATGAGGCAACCCTCAACGCCTGGATCTTTGAGCAAGGGCTGCCGGCAGTTCACCCGCAGCCGAGTTCTGAAAAGTTTGCAGTGGTCGACAACCTGATTGCATCGTGGAAAGCAAATCCTGAAAAGAAAATATTCACGCCTCATAACGATTGGAGCACCCAGGAATGGCTTCACTTCCTGAAAAATCTTCCTGGCAAGCTATCGTTCCAGGAACTTGAAGCATTGGATAAATTTGGGAAATTTACGGCATCGGGCAACGCCGAGATCGTAACGGAGTGGCTGGTCATCGCTATAAGGAACAACTATAGCCCCGCATATCCGAGGATGGAACAATTCCTGGTCAATACAGGCCGCCGCAAATTTTTGAGTCCCCTGTACAATGAATTACTCAAGACTCCGGAAGGCGCAAAGCGTGCAGCGCAAATTTACAAACAGGCGCGGCCAAATTATCACTTTGTTGCCACTAACACCTTTGACCAATTGATCCACCAGTAGCATTATCCAGTATTTGTATGGGAATTTTCAACAAGCTTAAGTCGACCGTCAACATCATGCAGCAACTCGATCTTGAGAAGATCGGGAAACTATCGGCTAAAGTTGATCTGAACAAAATGATTGGCCTTGTCAGCAGCATGAAGGATGAAGACCTCCAGAAACTCATCAAATTCATGGAAGGCGGGAAGAAGAAGCATGAGTTTCCCGAGATAGATGGGGATTTTTACGACCTCCACCAGGTATTGACTCCCGAAGAACGCGCAATCCAACTTGAAGTACGGGAGTTCATGCAGCGGGAGGTAAAGCCAATTGTGAATACCTATTGGTTGAAAGATGAATTCCCGCATCAGCTTATTCCCGCAATGGCAAAACTCAATATCAGCGGCCTCACGTACAAAGGGTACGGTTGTCCGGGGAAGTCATCATTGCTGGAAGGCTTTATCGCGATGGAAATGGCGAGAGTGGATTGTTCCATGTCGACTTTTTTTGGCGTGCAAAGTGGCCTCGCCATGGGATCCATCTACTACTGTGGATCCGAAGAACAAAAACAAAAATGGTTGCCGCCGATGCAACGAATGGAACTTATTGGTGCGTTTGGCCTGACCGAGCCTGAAGTCGGGTCTGGCGTGGCTGGCGGCCTAACGTGCACGTGCAAGCGCAAGGGTGATCGATGGCTGATCAATGGGCAGAAAAAATGGATCGGAAACGCAACGTTCGCCGACATCGTCATTATTTGGGCGCGGGATCTGGACGGCGGTGGTGTCAAGGGTTTCATTGTTGAAAAAAATACACCTGGTTTTCAAGCCGAGAAGATCAAAGGTAAGATGGCATTGCGTATCGTACAGAATGCCCTGATCACACTAACAGATTGCGAAGTATCAGAAGCCAACCGGCTGCAGGAGGCAAATTCTTTCAAAGATACCGCGCAGGTATTGCGCATGACGAGAGCCGGAGTAGCCTGGCAGGCTGTCGGCTGCGCACGCGGCGCGTATGAAAGTGCTCTTCGATATACCAATGAACGGAAGCAGTTCGGCAGAACGATCAGCAGCTTTCAAATGGTGCAAGACCTGCTCGTTATGATGTTAAGCAACCTGACGGCTATGCAAACAATGGTATGCCGGCTTTCGCAGCTTCAGGATCTTGGCAAGCTGACAGACGAGCAGGCGTCCCTCGCAAAAGTATTCTGCACGCTTCGCACCAGGGATGTGGTGAGTCACGCACGTGAACTATTCGGAGGTAACGGTATTCTGATAGAGTATGACATTGCGCGATTCGTAGCCGACGCCGAGGCCATTTACTCATACGAGGGAACCAAAGAAATCAATACCCTTATTGTGGGCCGGGCAATAACTGGTCAGAGTGCATTTGTGTAAGTCTCCGCACTTTTATGTCCTGAAGGGACAAGACATTTTAGCCTAGGGTCGGCCGCTTCGGACTACCCTAGGAAACATGAATAATGTATTTTCCCGAGAGCCTGTAAGGGTCGGCATTTCCAAAATGCGTTTCCTAGTTGAGATGCAATTCAGCCTTCATACCCTTTAGTTGATTGAGCAACGCCTGTTGCCAGGTAAGGTCCGCGTCCCACTTGGTGCCGAGAAATACATTGCCTGAATCAATATGCTTGAAGTAGAACTTATACACGATCGTGTTCGAAGGGATGTTTTTCAACTGTTGCTGCGTGTCTGCATACGTCACTGAAACCAGCGCACTCTCTGCGCTGGTCATGTCATACCCAAGAAGGTCTTTCGCGACTACATCTCTCGTACGAATAACACAAAGCACATACAATAGACCCTGCTTGCGCATTTCTTTTTCTGTAACTTCCTTCAATGTCATCCTGAATTTCAGTGAGTAATTGTTGTTAAAGATCTCCTCCAGTTCTTTATCAACTTGTTCATCTCCGGTTTTAGGCACAGCCAGCGGATCGACCTTTGCGTCAATAGCAAAGAATTCATTTCTCTTGCCCATAATGGGATCTATGGTAAGCCCGGTCTCAGGCAGTTCGTTGATCAGCATGTTTATTTTCTTTTGTTGACTGGATGCTGTCTTGTATAATTCCTTCAATGCTTCGGTCAATACTTTGTTCGTGGCAGACCACGCCTGCTGGCTTGGGTCTATGACACTTTCCTTTCCATTGAAGGCAGTTGCGGCAATGCGGTAATCTGAATCGCGTTTTTCAATGAAAATGAGGTTGGTTACTTCTCGCTTCAGCACGTAATCTGCGAAAGCTCTCGTCACATCCTTACCTGCCATGACCATATCCAATTCAAAATACGCCACGGCATCAATACCCGTACGCTGAAAATACTGCTGGGCATCAAGCAACTCCTTTTGAGTTAGGGTATAATCGTAAAAGACTGCTGTCCGTGTGCTTAGTAACTTTTCCGGCAATGCGCCTTTGAGATTAAGCTGCTCGATCCATTGGTCCTGGGTACCAATAAACTGCGCATTCGCTGCGGTAGTGGTGACAAGTACGAACAAGAGGAGCAGTCTCATAAGGTGAATGGTACGATTGAAATGCTTACGCATATATTCAACGAATGTAGGTATAAATCTATTTTTAAAGGGCGATAAAAAAGCCGGATTCATTCGATTTCAGACTATAGGTAATAAGATCCCGACAGGAGGAATCGCATGCTCTCCCTGAATTCAACTGAAATCTGAAATTGTGCCATGGACAGATTATCTCGCCCAGAAAATTTACCTGTCCTTTACTTAGTGATTCACCATGATGGGTACATGCATCCTGAACGGCAAAGAACTCGCCGTTATGCATCGTCAGACAGATGCGCGTATCGTTGACAATCAACAGCTGTGGCTTATGCTCATGGATCCTGGCGCGAGCTTCTCCTTCACTTTCAAATATTTTCAACCACTCCATTCAATTCGATTTGTGTCATTGCAGTTAATCTTTACCTTGGATACTTTCAAAGTAACTAAACTCATGAGGAAATTCCATTGCTGCATCGCGCTGTCTGCGATCTCCTTTGCGACGATTGCGCAATCCAGGAATAGTCTTCACTCAAAAGTTGACCTACAGGCAGCATCGATGGAAAGCAAAGTTATAGCCTGGAGAAGAGCTTTTCATGAGCACCCTGAACTCTCGAACAGGGAATTCAAAACTGGTGAAACTATTGCTGGAATTCTTAAATCGTTGATTATTGCTTAAAATAAATACTTATGAAATATAACATCTTGCTTTTCATGTTAGTCACCGGGAGCGCAATGGGGCAGGTAAGTTCAAAGATGCAGGCTAAGTTAGACAAGGAGGCTGCAGCGATGGAATCTAAGGTCATTCAATGGCGCAGGTATTTCCATGAAAATCCAGAGTTATCCAACCGTGAGGTTAAAACTGCAGCGCGCGTTGCAGAGCATTTGAAGTCATTGGGAATTGAGGTGCAAACCGGGGTCGGCAAAACGGGTGTTGTCGGACTCTTAAAAACAGGGAAGCCAGGACCCGTCATTGCCTTACGCGCTGACATGGATGCGTTGCCTGTCACAGAGCGGAACTCGCTGCCATTTGCATCTAAGGTCAAAGCAGTATACAATGATCAGGAAACAGGTGTCATGCACGCCTGCGGTCACGATACGCATGTGGCCATATTGATGGCCGTCGCTGAAATACTGTCAAAAAATAAGAACGACCTTAGAGGCACGATCAAGTTCATCTTTCAGCCGGCGGAAGAAGGTCCACCAAAAGGAGAAGAAGGCGGTGCTCCGCTGATGATCAAAGAGGGCGTGCTCGAGAATCCCAAAGTGGATGTAATCTTCGGCATGCACATTCAATCAATCTCGCGTCTTGGAACCATTAGTTATCGGCCGGCTGGTGAAATGGCGGCCTCTGACTGGTTTACAATCAAAGTGAAAGGAAAACAATCTCACGGCGCCGCGCCGTGGATGGGTATAGATCCCATTGTCATCAGCGCACAAATCATCACTGGCTTGCAAACTATTGTGAGCCGCCAAACTGAGCTGACGAAAGAGGCCGCCGTAATCACTGTCGGTAGGATACAAGCCGGAGTCAGGGAGAATATTATTCCTGAAGAAGCAGTTATGGCGGGAACGATTAGAACGCTCGATAAGGATATGCAGCAGAAGATCCATGAAAAGATCAGGCTGACGGCAACGAAGATAGCAGAGAGCGGTGGGGCTACGGCGGAAGTGACCATTGAAAATAAGACACCAGTTACTTTTAATGATGTTGAGCTAACCGAGAAAATGATCGGCAGTTTGCAAAAAGCCGCTGGCGTCGAAAACGTTATCCGCATTAATGCGGTCACGGGTGCCGAGGACTTTGCCTTCTTTCAACAAAAGGTCCCCGGTTTTTTCTTCTTTGTGGGAGCAATGCCTCCGGATCAAGATCCCAACAAAGTTCCAGCGCACCATACACCCGATTTCATGATAGACGAGCGAGGCATGTTAACGGGTCTGAAGGCTATGCTCAATGTCACCCTGGATTATATGAGCATGCCTACGCTTCCCAAGAAGTAATGCATCAAGAGTAACCGAGTTCCTGACAGGGTTGAGATCACCTGCCGCAATATTGTGCCTATGACAATTCTTTCAAATTTGAGAAGCCATCTGGCGCACGTTTGTGGAGCCCGGGACGCTGCGCGCACATACTCCCTGGTGATCTGCCTTTTAATGCTGGCCCTGAATGTGCGTGGTCAGGCTTCGACGAGTAGGCTTACCGTTGACAAGATAATGCGCGATCCTAAATGGATCGGGACATCACCAACGTCTCCTTTTTGGTCGCCCGACAGTAAGGTCATCTATTTTAACTGGAATCCTGAAAATGCTACTGCCGACTCACTTTATTTCGCGACGAATATAGATCGCGCACCCCGAAAGGTTGGCCACCAGGAACGAATTAACATGCCAGGTCGGATCATCCGCTATGATAAATTGGTCACACGTGGCACGTATGAAAAGAATGGAGATATTTTTCTAATTGAAGTAGCGACAAAAAAAGTAACACAAATAACCAATACATCTACCAACGAGCTGGATCCGAATTTCTCGGCTGATGAAAAGAAGATTTCATTCTTTTCCGGAGTCAATCTATTCGAATGGGAAATCGAAACCGGAAAATTGAAACAGCTGACAGATTTCCGAGCGGGGACCAAGAGTGTGACAACCTTGTCTGAGCAGGAAAAATGGTTGAAACGAGATCAGTTGAGAACTTCCGCTGTTCTCCAGGAGCGGGAAACCAAAAACGCGCAACGAAAGAAAAATTTGAAAGCCGAAGCGCAACCTAAACCAAAAGAGATATTCATCGACGATCGTACAGTTGAATTGGTAAGGCTGAGCCCAAATGAAAAATTCGTAACCTACCGACTTTCCGCAAAGAGTAACTCAAAAACCACCGTAGTGCCAAACTTTGTCACCAACTCGGGTTTTACAGAGGACATCGCCGCAAGAACAAAGGTCGGGATTGCGTCAACACCCAGCGAGTTATTTCTGTATGATATTCAAAAGGACACAGCTGTCATAATAAAATTGGACGACCTCCCAGGGATTCATGACACCCTATCTTTTTTTAAAGATTATACAACGAAAAGTCGGTCTCCGAAAACGCGGCAGGTGGAGGTGACATCAGCGGAATGGTCTTCCGACGGCAGTAAGTGCCTCTTCTCGATGGCTGCACTTGACTTTAAAGACCGTTGGATAATGTCGCTTGACCCCGCCTCACGCAATCTCACGCTGTTGTATCGTGAGCATGATGACGCTTGGGTGAATAGCCCGATCGGTGATTTCGTCCACTACGACAATGTTGGTTGGCTGGCGGATGGTAAACGGATCTGGTTTACGTCGGAAGAATCGGGCTTTTCGCATCTATACGTCTTGGACATCGAATCAAAAAAGAAGCAAGCTTTAACGTCAGGCCAGTTTGAGGTGCAAAACGTTGTCCTTTCCCGGAATAAGGAAACGTTTTACCTGATCACCAATGCGTCGAACCCGGGAGAAAAGCAAGTCTACAAGTTGTCTTCACGCGGAGGAAAGCTCGAAAGAATCACAGCGGCCCCGGGTGCCTACGAAATGAGTTTATCCCCTGATGAGAAATGGTTCGCCTTACGTTACTCTTACAGCAACAAACCCTGGGAGTTATTCTTGGCTGAAAATAAGGCTGGTGGAAAAATCTGGCAAATAACAAACTCACTTACTGATGAATTTAAATCCTATGCATGGCGCGATCCCGAGGTCATTACTTTCAAGGCACGCGATAGTGCAAATGTTTATGCCAGAATTTATAAGCCCGATAGGGCTAACGGTGCCGGCGTAGTTTTTGTTCACGGTGCCGGTTATCTGCAAAACGCTCACAAGTGGTGGAGTTCGTACTTTAGGGAGTACATGTTCAATAACCTGCTTGCCGATCTCGGCTATACGGTATTGGACATCGATTACAGGGCAAGCGCTGGATATGGTCGTGACTGGAGAACTGGAATTTATCGTCACATGGGGGGAAAGGATTTAACAGATAACCTCGATGGCGCGAAATTACTCGTCGATCAATATGGAATAGATCCACAAAGGATTGGTATTTACGGCGGCTCTTACGGCGGCTTTATTACTTTGATGGCAATGTTTACGGCGCCAGACGTATTTGCCGCAGGCGCCGCCTTGCGACCCGTCACCGATTGGGCACACTACAATCACCCTTATACAGGATCTATTCTAAACACACCATATCTTGACAGTCTGTCGTACGCAAAGAGTTCACCGCTCTACTATGCTGAGGGACTTAAGGGTGCGTTACTAATTTGCCATGGAATGGTTGACACTAACGTTCACTTTCAGGATGCCGTGCGTCTCGCGCAAAGACTTATTGAACTTGGCAAAGACAATTGGGAACTTGCCGGTTATCCTGTAGAAGATCATGCGTTTGTCGAGCCCAGTAGCTGGACTGATGAATACAAGCGCATCCTGAAATTATTTCAGCAAAACCTCAAGCCTAATTGACTTGTTTGGCAATCGCGCGAATGGCGGCCCCATAACGCGCGAAGATTGGTTCTCGTCTGATGTGCTCTCCGCGTTTAATAATCCAGTTTCCATTGACAATAGTCCCCAGCATCACCGATCGATCGCCTGTGTAAACTATCGTTGACAGCAGGGCCCGCGGATCGTCCCTTGACAACAATGGCATATGTGCGTCATATACAACGGCGTCGAAACGTGTTCCCACTTCGAAGAAGTTTGCCTGGGCGTGAGTTTTCATCGCCTTTCTGCCATTGACTAATACTTCGGTGATCAAACTGATTGCACCCTCATCAAATGTATTTCGCTTGTGCGTGATTAATCGTTGCGTATAGTCCATCCACCTGAGGTCTTCAAGCGGCTGAAGGCTAATGTGACTGTCTGTACCGAGAGACCAATGACCGCCGCTCCTTGCAAAATCGCCTAGTCTGAAAATGCCGTCGCCGAGGTTCGCTTCAGTGCCTGGGCATAGTACCACATTGGCGGCGCTGCGCGCCAGGGATAAAACCTCCGAATCGCTAAGGTGGGTACAATGCACCAGATGACAACGATCACTCAGCGGCAAGTTATCCAGCAGCCATTCCACGGGTCTTTTGCCCAGAAAGTCTTCGCAATCCGACACCTCTTTCAGTTGCTCCGCTGCGTGAAGGTGAAATGGCAATAGCGGTGATCCATTTTGAAATGTCCTGATTACATCATCGTGGCCTACAGCACGCATGGAGTGAACGCCGTAGCCCAACTGCGCGCCATTATAGTTTTTTACCGCGTTCTCAGACGCATCCAACAATTGAAAATATTCGTCTATTGTTGTGCAAATAAATCGTCTCTGCCGTGCCGACGGTTCCTTACCAAAATTTCCCTTTTGATAAAAAACAGGAACCAGCGTTATCTTGATGCCAGCCGTAGCTGCAGCCGCTACTAACCGTTCACCGATTTCAGCGCGATTGCTATAAGGATTGCCTTCTAAATCATGATGAAGGTAGTGAAATTCGGCTACGTGCGTATAGCCATTGAGTAGCATCTCAGCATACAGCATCCCTGCAATTGATTCAACTTGCTCCGGACCAATAGAAAGTGCGCAGGTATACATAGCTTCCCGCCAACTCCAGAAATCATCGTTCGATCCTGCGGCGTGCTTTTCAGCCAATCCGGCCATGGCATATTGAAAAGCGTGGCTATGCGCATTTTGAAAGCCAGGCACAGCATATCCATTCACGGTCTCAATGGGAACCTGACCAACGGGTAGCGCTTCATTAATGCTGGTTATTGTGCCTGCATAGTCCACGCCAACATACGCACCTTGCACCCATCCCCCTCGCTGCAACAGACCATTGAATCTGAAAAATTTCATGATCTACACTTTTGCAATCAATGACTCGGCAAGCGAAGTCAACGTGTCGGAAAGAAGACGACCCATTTTTTCGGCGCGACTCTCATCATATCGAACTTCTGTATCGTCCATGTAATTGATCTTGGTCATTTCAAGCTGGAGGGCATGTTGGTTTTCCAACGGCCTGCCATAGGTGCGCGTAATGTATCCGCCGCTGAATGGAAAGTTATGAGAAACCGAGTAATGGGACGATTGAAGACAGCTGAATGCCGCTTCAATGAGGACTGGAGAAGCTGCAGCGCCTTCAGCATCACCTAATATTAGGTCTGGAAATTTATCCCTGTAAATTGTTCGCACATATTGCCTGATCGAATGACATTCCCAAAGTATTACCTTGCCGAATTCATCCTTTATCTCGGATAGCAGCGCTATCAGTTGCTGATGATATGGATCATAGTAGAGCCTCCTTCGTTCCATGATTTCATCAGCGTCAATGGATTGACGTTTATCTTTGTAAAGAAGCTCACCAAGAAAATCTGTGACGGGACACAAACCGGTAATGATGCGTCCGTCAGCATAGAGCGGCTTGTCTTCGGGATCACGGTTCAAATCGATCACCCAACGATGAAAGTTGGATGTGATCATAGTCATCCCCAATGACGGCGCAAAATCGTATAGCTTATCTACAAACCAATCGGCGTCGTCGCGCGTCTCCAGCATTTCATCCTTTATTGAAGCCGCCAGTTCATCCGGTATTTTAACACCACAATGTGGTACACTCAGCAATATTGGAATGCGTCGGCCTATTGGCGAATGAACATTGAATGGCTTCATTTTTTACGCTTCCTCTTGGATTTTTTTTCAGTTGGCGCTTGTACAGGCGCTTTTTCCAGTTCCTGAATGCGCTGCTCATATGCTTTTGATTCATCCGTGAGCTTTTGCAGTGTGGACTCCAAGGTTCCGATTCGCTGCTCATACTGCGCTGTGTTTTCGTTGGCCACCAACTTCATCTTCAGCTTAATAATACGTCGATAGCTTTGATCGATCCGCGCGCTGGTGATCTCTCCGTCAGCCACCATTTTCTTGATAATAGTATGTGCAATATCAACGATGCGTTCTTCGCTATCCTGCAGATTATTTGAGAAGGTCATGATGTCGACGCCACCCTTGATCGCAAGCTTGATAGCCTCCTCCAAACCAAAGTTTTTTGTAATTGCCTGCATTTGCATGTCATCGGTGAAAACCACGCCTTCAAAGTGTAATTGATTACGAAGGATCCCCGTAAGAATATCAGCGGAAAGCGTACCTGGTTTACCGCTCTTGTCCAACTTACGATTAACGATGTGGGAAGTCATTACCGCATCTGCGTAGCCTGAATCGATCAGGTCGCGATATGGCTTGAGTTCCTTTTCATTCCACGTATTGGTTACGTCTGCGATACCAAGGTGAGTATCTGCCATAGAGCTTCCGTGTCCGGGAAAATGTTTCAACGAAGTCAACACTCCATACTTTCGGTGCGTCTTGATGAATTCCTTGGCGAAAAGGGTTACGCTATCTTCGTTGGCTGAAAAGGCCCTGCCATACTTGGCGATAATGGGATTGTTTGGATTGGAAGCCAAGTCAACAACAGGACTGAAGTTGATATTAATCCCAAGTCCGGACAACGTTGCCGCCGTTGATTCTCCATAGAATTGAACAGAGTCTAGCGTTGGGGATTTGCCCATAGCCCAGGCGGTAATTGACTTTGGGAACCCGTATTTGTCCTTTAACCTGTTTACTCGTCCACCTTCCTGATCAATACCGATAAAGAGAGGAATTGGAGCGGCATGCTGATAAGTCCAGGTTATCTTTTTAAGGGCGTTGAATGAATTCTGCGGCGGAACATTCTTTTCAAAAAGAATGATCGAGCCAACATTTCCCTTCCTTACTTCTTCGAGTACATACTCATCAACGGCGGGGCCGGGAAAGCCAATTAAAATCATTTGACCGATCTTTATATCAAGACTGTCCAACGCTTGTGCCTTTAATGCCGATACACCGTTCAGCAATACCACCACCGTGAGCACAACGATCGATATTTTACGTCCACTAATAATTTTCATAGATCTGGGTAAGAATTTTTTGCATGTTTTTCCGCACTTCCGTTGACGATGTAGCAAAATTACTGTTCATAAAGGAGAAAATTAACGTTTTACCACTTCTCGTTACGATGAAACCACTTAAACAATGATTATTGCTAAGAGAACCCGTTTTCCCAAAGATAAATGGCTGAGGTGCCTGGTACCAATTCTTGATTGTACCAGCCTTACCGCCGATCGCCAGCAATTGAAAGAGTCGCTCTCGCGGAACCAGGCTATAGATCTTTTCCCACAATTGTACCACACTTCGAGGCGTGAAAAGATTATAACGCGATAACCCCGAGCCATCGAACCAAATGGGTTCGTCAAGTAGATCTTTCAGCAACCCTTGCTTCATTCGTCGTATGGCAATCTCCGGTTTCAACGTATCGCTCATTATACCCGCTGATACCAAGAGCAATTGTTCCGCAATAAAATTATCGCTCTCCTGCATCATCACTTTATATAAACTGTCGGCCGGAACGCTGAATAGTGTCAAGGCAACTGCAGGGAGAGGCATACTAATTGGCTGCACTATTTTCTTCAAAGTATCAGATAACAATTGGATGGTGACGTCAACACTTATTTTTGCCGGAAGCTCTTTGGCAAAACCGAGGCTCAAGGGTTTTGTCACAGCTATTAGATTGCTGTCTGTATTGCGCACGACAGGCTGTTCTGACCCCCCGTCGTTATACACAATGAATTTGTTATAGTAGTTTGGTTTAACCTGGACTCCCGTCGAAACGCCTTGCACATTGATTAGGTTTCCGTAAATAGGTAGAGGAGATCGCTCAGCGGAATAATAATCATTGTAGTCATCCCAGGCCCAGCCTGCACCGAAATGCGTTGTTTGATAATTGTTAGCCGCAAAATACAATGTCTTATCAGTATCACTAAGAAAGGTAATTACCTTGTCGTTCGTAAAGACCTTGTGATAAAGCAACGAAGGATCTCCCGTACCCCAAAAGATCAATGAGTCACCCTGTTCCACGTATCGCAGTGCGGGCACAGAGTCATGGAGCGTTGTAAGCGCTGTGTAAAAAGTAAAGATCTTCGTATTTGACGCAGGCGTGAAGTAGCTCGATCCGTTGTAATCGAAGACGGTCTTGTGCTGCTGTAGATCGTACAAAGTGAATCCCGTGTGATCGTGGAAATTCTTTTCTGTTTCGCGAAACTCCTTATTCAGTGAGTTTTTTGAAATGGGGGAGCAAGCTGTCCACCATATCAAACAAAGTAATATAACAAGTCTGACGGTCATCGTTTGAGGTATCGCTCGGTAAGGACCTTACGGTGGTGTGTTTCGTGTCCCGGAATAATAAATCCAAGATTCAACACTGAAATTAACGTGTTGTTTGCCGTGCCGGTACGCCGCAGCATCTCGGGTGAAAAGCTTTTAAATAAGTCAATCGTCGAGTCACGAAGTCTTTTTAATTCTTTTCCTATATCGCTCACTGTACGACTATGCGCATTGGCCTGGGGGGCATAGTCCTTTTCCTCAAATCCAGAAAGTGGTGTTTTGTCGTTTCGTGCAAAACGCAATGCGCGATATGCAAATATTCTTTCAGCATCCTGCATATGGCACAGCAATTCCTTGATGCTCCACTTACCTTCAGCATAGCAGTGTTCCCCCAGTTCTTCGGAGATGCCATTGACAACTTCAAGGAATTCATCATTCGATTTTTGCAAAATGTCGTACAAATCGTGGTCCTTCACATTGTCGACATATCCTTTGTAAAAGGATGGAACGCTTGGGAGATCGGCATGTATCATATTTCAAAAATAATAGAATTAAGCGAAGGCCAAGGTAACGAGGGTATCGTGAGATAAGGTTGCTAACTTATCCTGCTCCAATTCACAACAGACTTTTTCATGGAATCAACCTGCACTTTGATTACTTTATTGGATGGCTTTTCCAGTTGAGGATCGTCACTCAGAATAGCTGCGGCAGTTTCCCGGGCGCGCCTCAGTATTTCTCCATCCTTTCCAAGGTCTGCTATGAGTAGGTCGAGTATGCCACTTTGTTGCGTGCCCATCAAATCTCCAGGTCCGCGGATGGAAAGATCCGTTTCCGCTATCTCAAATCCATTGTTAGTTCGCACCATTGTGCCTATCCTTACCTTGGAGTCTGCGCTTACTTTGTAGTCGGTCATGAGGATGCAATAGGATTGATCCGCACCACGGCCAACACGTCCTCGTAGCTGGTGCAACTGCGACAACCCAAACCGCTCTGCGTTCTCAATGACCATCACGGACGCATTAGGTACGTCAACGCCAACTTCAATAACGGTCGTTGCTACCATGATCTTTGTTTCCCCTCGTTTGAACCGCGACATTTCATAATCCTTGGCCGCGGGTTTCATCTTTCCGTGCAAAATGCTGATCGCGAGGTCTGGAAATGCACGGCTGATGCTTTCGTATCCGTCCATGAGATGTTTCAGATCAAGCTTTTCAGATTCATCGATCAATGGATACACAATGTAAACCTGCCGGCCTGTGGCGATCTGATCGCGCAAGAATTGATTCACCTGTAACCTGTGAGCATCGTACCTGTGGATAGTTCTAATTGGTTTTCGCCCTGCTGGCAGCTCATCTATGATGGATGTGTCGAGGTCACCGTACAACGTCATGGCCAGCGTCCGCGGTATTGGCGTTGCTGTCATCACAAGAACATGGGGGTATACTGTGACGTTTTTTTGCCATAGCTTTGACCGTTGAGCAACTCCAAAACGATGTTGTTCATCAATGATAGACAGTCCCAGGTTGTGAAACTTGACCTCTTCTTCCAGTAAAGCATGGGTACCTATGAGAATTTTCAATTCACCTGCCCGGAGTGCATCGTGAATTTCATTGCGACGCGATTTCCTGGTCGAACCTGTTAACAGGGCGATGGGGATGTTCATCAGATCGGCGTATTTGCTGAGGTTGGCAAAATGCTGCTGCGCCAGAATTTCGGTGGGGGCCATCAGCGCGCACTGTGAATGCCCCCCAATAGCGATAAGCATGCAGATAAAGGCAACAATTGTTTTTCCACTGCCAACGTCTCCCTGGAGTAGCCTGTTCATTTGTATCCCTGATTTCAGGTCCGCATAGATTTCTTTGATAACCTTCTTTTGCGCGCGCGTTAGTTCGAAGGGAAGGTGGTGGTTGTAAAACGCAGTGAGCAATGTGACGTCTTGAAAAACCTGTCCAGCAGACTTCGACTGCCTGATTACCTTCATTTTCAACAACCGCAGTTGGATATAGAACAACTCTTCAAATTTCAACCGGTCGCGTGCCTGAGCGAGCGCCTGGTTGTTAGCTGGAAAATGGATGTTCACGACGGCTTCCCGCTTTGGAATGAACCCGTGTTCCTGGAGAATGTGGACAGGAAGGGTTTCTCTTATTTTATCAATGGAGATTTGCAGCAGCGTTTGCATGGTCTTGGAAAGCGCCTTGCTGTCGATGTGCCTCGTGCGAAGATTTTCCGTTAATGAATAAATAGGCTGCAAATACGCCTTTGCGTTACCTTCTGGCGTCACGATATCGACTTCCGGATGCGCTATGCTGAGCTTTGATCCGAAACGGTTAGGCTTACCGAATACGATGTACTCGACCCCAGGCTTGATCTTGTCCTGAATCCAGTTTATTCCCTGAAACCAAACCAATTCAATTTCACCGGTATCGTCACCAAGCTGCGCAATCAACCTTTTCTTAAAGCCGGTACCAATAAGCTCTTTTCGTTTTACAATACCTTTCGTCTGGACGTACGGCAAACTATCATCAAGATCTTTTATCTTATAGAATGTAGAACGGTCTTCGTAGCGGAAAGGATAATATTGAATAAGGTCCGCAAACGTAAAAACCTTTAATTCCTTATTCAGCATGACCGCCTTTTGGGGACCAATTCCTTTCAGATATTCTATTGATGTATCAAAAAAACCGGCCATCGAAGAAATTGATCTTACAAACAAAATCACAAATTAAAAACCTAATGTGAAGTACTAAATTTTTTTCTGGCTTACCTTTGACAAAGGAGTTAACCGGTGGTTACATTGCATAGGGCTTAGGTACTAAAGAGCGTGAAGGACATGAAGGTTAATTCGTCGATTTATAAAGGAATCCAATACGTGCAGATCAATGCACTGCCTCCCGATCAAAAAGAGAAAATTCTGAGTACCCTTAATAGAGAGCTTTTCATCAAAATCCTGGTCGACGGTAAGATGATTGGTAATTGCGTGCAGTTCAAAGATTACGAGGTTTGGTTTGATAACGTGTATTCGTCCGAATCCCAAATAGGTAAAGCCCCAAGAAATCTGGTCGGACATCCCGATGAGAAATTAATCGAAGTCGCGTTGAAGAACCACGGTTCATGAGCGCATGATATTAACTGATTAAGCAGCCCTCTTATAATCGTTCGTCTCTCGGGATCTCATTGCTGAGCTAGCTGTCTTTTTGCCGCTTCATACTGTTCCCATAAATCTTTCATGATGTGTTTGGCAGGTTCAACGTGTTTGATCAAGGCCGATACCTGACCTATTTCCAACTCACCCTCATCAAGGTCACCTTCGAAAATACCGAGCTTTGATCTTCGGGTGCCCAACAGTGACTGCAACTCTTCCCGTTCGGCGCCCCGATGTTCAGCTTGTTGGATTCGATCAAAGAAACTGTTCTTAATAAGTCTTACGGGTGTCAATTGCTTCAATGTGAGCTGCGTCTCGCCTTCGCGACTGCTTGTAACTCTTTGCTTAAATCGCTCATGGGCCGATGATTCTTCACTGACGGCAAATCTGCTCCCAACCTGAAACCCGTCAGCGCCTAGTACCTCAGCCGCCAACATTGATCTACCCGACGCAATGCCTCCAGCCGCGATCAATGGCAGGTCTACCGCATCTCGGACCATCGGTATCAGCACTAATGTCGTCGTTTCTTCCCGTCCATTATGGCCACCAGCCTCGAACCCCTCCGCGACGACTGCATCCACGCCACTTTGTTGTGCTTTGAGGGCAAATTTTGCGCTTGATACGACGTGCACAACTTTAACTCCTTTATCCTTCAGGTATCCAGTCCATGTTGCCGGATTGCCGGCTGACGTAAAGACCACCCTGACATTTTCGGTAATCACCACCTGAATGAGTTCTGCAATTCCACTGTATAGCAAGGGCAGGTTAACGCCGAAAGGTTTGTCGGTGGCGCCGGTGCATTTCCTGATATGCTCGCGCAATAGGTCCGGATTCATGGATCCGGCACCAATCAGGCCCAAGCCGCCCGCATTGCTGACTGCAGATGCAAGCCGCCATCCACTGCACCATACCATACCGGCCTGAATGATCGGATACTCAATATTAAACAGACTCGTTATCCTGCCAGGGTCCGACGTTTTTAGTGGCTGCATGGGTGTGACCTTGTGAATGATTTCCTAGTATTCTGAATATCTGAAAATTATCAAGATTAGTCGGCTGATTTTTGAATTTTTGGGGCCCCTGGAGTTGTCCACAAAGAATTGATTGAAAAAATTCACTCTAACCTCATGACAGTTAGCCTATTAATAGGTAACATCCGGGTAATGTGGACAACTCTCAAATTTTGTGGAAATCTTTTTGAGGGGTTTTATTGGAACTTAAGTATCTGAATTTTAATGGTTTTGTAAATAGTCTTCGGATTTCGGAGCAGTTTTTGGATGAATATTATCAATAAGAAAGTCCCATGTTTAAGCGCGTGTTTGTCATCCTCCTTTTTTCCTTTGAAGTGGCCGTCGCTCAAAAGGCCGCTATCGTCAAATTTGACAGGATTGAGTCCATTATTAAAACAACGTCTAACGAGATACAAGTAATCAACTTTTGGGCGACCTGGTGCGGTCCTTGCGTAAAGGAGCTCCCACTTTTCAACGCCTTGACGATACGGCAAGATGCGGGTGTGAAGGTCACCTTGGTCAGCGTTGACTATGCCGACAAGATTGGGCAAGTAAACAAATTCATAGCGCGTAATAAGCTGAAGCCAGAGGTTCTTTTACTTGATGAGCTCGACTACAATGCCTGGATTGATAAAGTTGATCCCGGATGGGGCGGGGCTATTCCCGCAACCTTGTTCGTCAATACAAAAACCGGCCAAAGAAAATTCGTGGACAAAGAGTTAAAGGAAGGGGAACTTGAGAAATACATTCAATCGTTGAAAAACTAGTGTAGAATAAACAATTAGCAATATGAAAAAACTACCGCTGAGTTTGCTCGTCGTTCTTGCTACCGTTCTGTTTGGTTCAAAATCTCCAACCTACGATCTGGGCGATGATGTGGCCAATTTCACATTGAAAAACGTGGATGGCAAAATGGTGTCGCTAACGGACTATACCTCTTCCAAGGGCGTCATTGTCATATTCGATTGCAATACCTGTCCTTTTTCGAGGGCTTATAACGACCGGATCATCGCATTGAACGATCGGTACGCTTCCAAAGGATTTCCCGTGATCACCATTAATGCGAATAACCCGGAGCTCTCTCCAGGTGATTCGTTCAAAGAAATGGCCTCGCGTGCGAAGAAAAAGAACTACACCTTTCCATACCTGGTTGACGAGACACAATCAGTCGCAAAGTCATTTGGAGCGACGAACACTCCGCACGTTTTCGTGCTGAAAAATGACGCTCAACATTTCAAGGTTGCCTACATCGGTACGATTGACAATAACTCCAGGGATGGCTCCGCTGCCACAAAAAAATACGTGGAAGAAGCCGTCGACGCGTTGCTCACAGATAAGGAAGTACCGACCGCAAAAACTAAAGCGATAGGTTGCGGAATAAAATGGAAGGAGTAGTTTTTCGCCTACGATAATGTTGCTTCCCGGGACATAATATCCCGAGATTTTTTATGCGCCGGAACCAACAAAATGTTTAGTTCTATGCAAACGATGGCACGGAGGTTGCGTTAGTATAGTCAAACACTCCCAACATGAAAGCCTTGATTTTTTTCGTTTTGCTGGCGAGCAGCAGTGCTGTGCTTGCCTATGATTCTGGTATTGCGGTGCAAACTGAACGGGGAACAACCATGCAGGTATACGTTAACGGCAAACTCTTCAATAAGCAGCCGGGACAATACGTCCGTGTTAGAAGTACCCCTGGGCTATTTCACCTTGAAGTAAAGGTTCTGAACCCCTGGGACAAACAATGGTATATCGTACGGAAAGACATTCGGGTTGACAAGGGTTATGAATTTCAGTATAAGGTCGTTTTTGTTAACAAGACCAGGCCCGAATTACGCGAGATGAAACGATATCCTGTTTACAGCAGATACTATTTGAATTCAGGTTTGTACAATCAGCACCCCGTGAGCTAATCAAATTTTGCGTGATCTGGTGAGTAAAACGACGATGATGGCTATCGCAAGGATCGTATAGCCATTCCAATTGAAATGGAAGGGCCAATGCCATTCAAATGCCCAACCGAACAATGCCGCGAATATGCTGAAAATGGCTCCGGCGATCGCTCCAATGATGCCAAACACAGCGCCGAAAATCCCAGCAATGATGCCGAAAATTCCTCCGATAATACCGATCCAAATTGGAATCGACAATACGATGAGTATAAGGATGAGTACGGCTGTTGTGGAACTCTTAATCATGGCTTGCATCTTTTTGATTAACGATAACCAAAAACTATGCAAACCGTGCCATACCTTTAAATCACAGTAAAAACGATGTTTTCAAGCGCGAATCTCAGGATTACTGTTGAAAACTGAACAGGCCAATTTACAATTTTGAACAGCCTTGGTAAGCTACGCCTGCTTGACTAGAAGGGATACTCACCCTTGTCGATCGCTGCCTTGGCAACTTTGCGACGCGCTTCTTTAAGGTTGTAGGGATCAATTTTCGTGAACCGCTTTAACCCCAGCAACATCAAACGTTGCTCGTCACCGGTAGCGAACGAAGTGATAGCATACCTTCCGGCAGAAGCCGCATGCTCTACCGCGTGATGCAAGTAAATCATCGCGATTTCCTTTTCAATTTCGCAAGCATCTGGTCCTCTTTGTCCGATGAGCTTTTCAACCCGCAACAATGTTGACTCGGCAACATAGCATTCGATCAGGATGTCAGCCAGGCTCATCAACACTTCCTGTTCGTCCGAGAGCTTCATCATAAACTTCTGAACGGCGGCGCCGGCGATCATCAAACCCGCCTTCTTTAAATTCGCCACGACTTTTTTCTCTTTCACGAATATGCCTTCCTCGTCCGCTCCTCCAAAGTCGGGTATAGCCAGGAGCTCCTTCTGAATATTCATGGCAGGTGTCATCAGGTCTATGCTGCCTTTCATCGCACGCTTCATTAACATGTCGATGGTGAGCATTCTGTTGATTTCATTCGTTCCCTCAAAGATCCTGTTGATGCGTGCATCACGATATGCCCGGTCCATGGGTCCCTCCGCAGAATATCCCATTCCACCGTAAATCTGCACGCCTTCATCAACGACAAAATCAAGAACCTCAGATCCGTGAACTTTGAGTATTGCACACTCAATCGCAAAATCCTCCAGAGATTTAAGCTTCGCCTTGGCGTGCTCAAGTCCTTCCGCGACAAAGCCATTGAACGCATCATCAATATTTTGTCCTGCGCGATAACAGCCCGATTCACTCGCATACACCCTGGTGATCATTTCAGCGAGCTTGTGCTTGATCGCGCCAAAATTGGAAATCGGTGTTCCGAATTGCTTGCGTTCCTTGGCGTAGTTGGTCGCAAGGGAAATGGTGCGTTTCGACCCACCAACGGCGGCTACCGCAAGCTTTATCCGTCCGATGTTCAGGATATTCACGGCGATCTTAAAACCATTCTCGCGCTCAGAAAGCATATTTTCAACAGGCACCTTACAGTCATTGAAAAAGATCTGGCGGGTAGATGAGCCTTTGATACCCATCTTATGCTCCTCTTCATTCATCGTTATTCCGCCAAAGGACTTTTCAACGATGAACGCACTAAGATTCTTGTCTGTGTCGATCTTGGCAAATACAATGAAAACATCGGCAAAGCCACCGTTGGTGATCCACATCTTTTGACCGGTGACCAGGAAATGTTTTCCATCGCCACTCAATGTGGCCCTGGTTTTTCCGGAATTTGCATCCGATCCAGAATCAGGTTCGGTAAGGCAATACGCCGCTTTAAACTCTCCGGTGGCGAGCTTGGGGAGATATTTTTTCTTTTGTTCTTCACTTCCGTAATACACGATTGGCAACGTGCCGATCCCAGTATGAGCGGACAACGCTACGGCTAGAGAATGTCCACCGCCAATGACCTCAGCGACGAGCATGGTCGTATTGAAATCCATTCCAAATCCACCGTACTCTGTTGGAACCGACGTTCCGAGCAATCCCAGCTCACCTGCTTTATCGAGCAAGTCCGGCATCAATCGGAGATCTTTCATGGAGTCAATTTCATCCAATCGACCGATAACCTCCTTTTCAAGAAAATCCTTGCATTGCTGCTGGATCATGCGCTGTTCTTCATTGAAATCTTCGGGAATGAAGACGTCATGCGCAGAGGTTTCGCGGATCAAGAATTCTCCGCCTTTAATTGCTTTCTTTTTTTCAGTGGTAGTCGCCATAATAATTGTGTTATGCCCTGTACTGATTCGTTGTGCTATCACGGTATCAATTCAAAAATGCCAGCCACACCCTGCCCGCCGCCGACACAGGCCGTCACCAAACCGTACTTTTTATTGCGTCGGCGTAGTTCGTTCAGCAATGTCAACGAAAGGCGTGCGCCGGAGCTGCCGAGCGGATGACCTAGTGCAATAGCCCCACCGTTGACATTTAACTTTTCAGGGTCAAGTTTCAGGTCGCGTATCACCGCGAGTGATTGCGCGGCGAAAGCCTCGTTGAGTTCAATCAAATCAATGTCCTGCAAATTTAGTCCGGCGCGTTTCAATGCCTTTGGCACAGCTGCAACCGGACCAATACCCATTATTCTTGGATCGACACCCGCAACGGCATAGCTTACCATGCGGGCCAATGGTTTGATATTAAGTTGATTTACCATCTTTTCGGACATCACAACTGCAAAGGCAGCGCCGTCATTTGTTGGTGAGGAGTTGCCTGCGGTAACCGAACCACCAAGAGCGAATACAGGTTTCAACTTTGCCAGCGCTTCAATGGACGTATCTGCCCGTGGTCCCTCATCAGTATCCACTACAGCGTCTCGCGTCTTTCTTTTGCCGGCTTCATCAACGTATACTTCCTGTGTATTGATGGGCTGTATCTCCACCTTGAATTTACCATCCCGTTGTGCTTTTAATGCCTTCATGTGAGATTCATAGGCGAACTTGTCCTGATCTTCTCTCGATATTTTGTACTGCTTTGCAATCTCTTCAGCCGTGAGACCCATGCTGGTGTAGTATGTGGGATGATCTTTAGCTATCGTATAGTTCAATGCTGTTTTCCATCCCATGACTGGTACCAGCGACATCGACTCAGCACCTCCTGCTATGATGCAATCAGCCATCCCTGCCTGGATCTTTGCTGAAGCCAGGTGGATCGCTTCGACGCCCGAGCCGCAGTAACGATTGATGACCATTCCCGCGTTGTCTATTCCCAGTGCAGTGAGCGCGATCATTCGTCCCATTTGCATCCCTTGCTCGGCCTCTTGCACCGCGTTTCCCACAATAAGGTCGTCAACCATATGATTCTCAAGGCCCGGTACAGATTGAACGAGAGCCTTGATCACCAACGTCGCGAAGTCGTCAGGGCGGGTGAATCTTAATCCCCCTTTTTTTGCACGTGTGTTGGCCGTTCTTTTCGCGGCCACGATGTATGCATCCATAATTAGTTTCTTAAAGGTTTTCCTCCAGTTAGTATTGATTGAATTCTCTCTAACGTTTTCTTTTCGCCGGTCAATGAAACAAAAGCCTCGCGTTCCAGGTCAAGCAGATATTGCTCGGTGACTTCCTGTGGAGAGGTCAGATCCCCACCACACATTATGTTGGCGATCTTTAACGCTATTTTTTGATCGTGGTCTGAAATGAAATTGCCCATGCGCATCCCATAAACGCCTGCCATAAACAATGCTAAACCACCGCGGCCCTGCACTTTGATGCTTTTGGATTGGAGCGGCGCGGTATAGCCAGCATCGTATAATTCTAGGGCTGCTGCCTTGGCATCCAGCAGTTGCCTGTCCTTGTTGACCGATACACGGTCCTTCACTCGCAAGATTCCCATTTCACGAGCATCCTCCGCCGAAAGCGCCACTTTAGCTGTTGCTATATTCATGAAAGCATTCTGCAAGGCGTTTAGTTCAACGTCACCTTCTTCTATTGATTCGCTGATGCGCTTTGTAAATTCCTTAGTGCCGCCACCCGCGGGGATCAGTCCAACGCCAACCTCAACGAGACCTATGTAGGTTTCAGCCGCTGCCTGGGTCAGGTCGGCATGCATGGCCATTTCGCAACCTCCGCCTAGTGTTCTGCCCTGAGGGCATACAACGACGGGAATAGTTGAGTGCCGTATCCGCATCACTGAATTTTGAAACTGCCTGACCATAAACTCGATCTCATCGTAATCCTGCTCAATGGCATACATGAAGACCAATCCGAGGTTGGCACCGAGTGAGAAATCTGATCCCTGATGCCCAATGACAAGACCTTTATAATCTTTTTCTGCGAGATCGATCGCTTTGTTCAACCCTTCTATAACAGCGCTTCCCAGTGTATAGCTCTTGCTATGCCAGGCGAAATTCAGTATGCCGTCACCCAGGTCTGTAACCTTCGACTCGGCATTCTTCCACACAACGGCATCGCTAAGCGTCTCCAGGATGATAAATTCTTCTTTTCCCGGAATAATTTTATATGACTTGGATGGAATGTCATAGTATTGTCGCTTTCCATTCTCAACCTTGTAAAAGGACTTATTTCCAGCGGCAAGCATTTCCGATACCCATGGCGCCGGTTTATACCCGGCTGTCGCCATTTCTTTTATGGAAAGCTCTATACCCACGGCATCCCATGTTTGAAATGGTCCAAACTCCCAGCCGAATCCTGCGCAAACCGCATCGTCAATTTTATAAAGTTCATCGGCTATCTCAGGTATACGGTTCGACACATATTGAAATAGCGCATAAAATGAGTCCCTGTAAAATTCACCAGCCTTGTCTTTACCCGCCAACAGCACCTTGAATCTGTCTTTGACGGCGTCTATGGCCTTTGTCGTTTCCAGGGTGGCAAATTTCGCTTTAGCCTTTTCCTTGTATTGCAATGACTTCAGATCCAACGTAAGGATCTCTGTTTCACCCTTTGCGTTCTTAGTTTTTTTATAAAACCCCTGCCCCGTTTTATCTCCCAGCCACTTGTTTTTTTCCATCTGGAGCACGACCTCGGGCAGCTTGAAGTATTGCCGTCCTTCGTCATTTACCAAGCCCTCGTATAAATTCCCTGAAACCTTGATCATGGTGTCCAGCCCCACAAGATCTGAGGTCCGGAAAGTAGCCGACTTTGGCCTCCCTATTACGGGTCCGGTGAGCTTGTCTACTTCATCTACATTTAAACCGAGTTTGTTCATCGAGTCGATCACTTTCATGATCGAAAATACCCCTACCCGGTTGGCGATAAATGCGGGAGTGTCTTTGCATAAAACAGTTGTCTTCCCAAGAAAGAGATCACCATAATGCATTAGAAAACTAACGACTTCGGGATCGGTGTAACGCGTCGGGATTATCTCCAACAGCTTCAGGTATCTGGGAGGATTAAAAAAATGTGATCCACAAAAGTTTTTCTTGAAGTCTTCACTGCGGCCTTCAGCCATGAGGTTGATGGGAATACCCGAAGTGTTAGAAGTAATAAGAGTTCCAGGTTTACGATATTTCTCCACCTCTTCATAGACCTTCTTCTTGATATCGAGATTTTCTACAACAACTTCTATTGTCCAATCGTATTCTTTTATCCTGGACATGTCATCTGTGAAATTTCCCAATGTGATCCGGGAAGCAAATTTTTTGTTATAGAGGGGACCGGGACTGGACTTTACTGACCGGTCAAACGAAGTTTGAACAATGCGATTTTTAACCTGACGAGCGTCAAGCGTCAGTCCTCTGGTTTTCTCTTCATCCGTCAGTTCACGGGGAGCGATGTCTAATAACAACACCTGGCAACCTACGTTGGCAAAGTGGCATGCTATGGCCGAACCCATTACGCCGGAACCGAGGACGGCAACTTTACGAATTGATCGTTTCATTTATAAAAGCATTTAACATATGGCCACACGTCGTGTGAGTTGCATGGCTTGATTCATTCTCAATTTATTTTGACTGCATCTCCCGGGACCTGGGCCGCGAGCAGATTGATTTCATTCATTACTTCAAAAAATACTTTCAGCTTATGCTGCGAGATCTGTTCCCTTACACGCTCGTTGAAGTTTAGAACTGTTGCCCTTGATATCTCCTTCTTCTTCTTACCCATGTCTGTCAGAAAAATTCTGACAGATCTTTTGTCCACAGGATCTGCCTCCCTGTAGATCAACTTTTTTTCTTCCATGGTCTTGAGCATGCGCGTCAAGCTCCTGGCTTCCAATCCCATGAGCGGAGCAATTTTTGTGGCTGGGGTGCCGTGATCTGTGTGAATGTTCAGCAAGACGAATCCGATTGCAGTTGTAATAGCGTGTTTGCCGGCTTGCTGATTATACATTCTTGAAATGGCATGCCACGCAGCCTTGATGTGGTAATCTACTGTTTCTTCTTTCCGCATACGATTCCGGTGGAGACGAAGATAAAATAAAAACTGTTATGCATGCATACCAAATAACGTTAATTTTTGATTCCTGGCGGTATTATCTTCTATTTGACCTTCTTAAACTCGTGCTGGAGGACGGCTGCGCCGGCCCCCTTCCATTTCCGGGGAATTTGGTTGACCTCTTGTCCGAAAACTGTCTTCTTTTACAGGCCTTATTTCGAAATTGCAGCGATGAGAACCCCCTTTATGCTGATCATGCTATTCATGTTCGGCATTCCCCTGTGTGCACAAAAGATTAACGAGGCGTACCAACTGCATTTGAAGCCCTCTTTTACCCCGATAAAAATCGATGGAATTCTCGATGAAGAATCCTGGTTGCAGGCGGAAGTTGCGGCGGATTTTTACATGGTGTTGCCTATGGATACCAGCAAGGCGCGCGTGCAGACCGAGGTAAGAATGACCTATGACGATCAGAACCTGTACCTTATCGCGACGTGCCATCATCTTCTTCCGGGAAGATATTTTGTTGAGTCATTGCGCCGCGATTTCGCCTTCGGTAAAAATGACAATTTCCTCTTATTCATGGATCCCTTTGACGATCAGACCAACGGATTCTCCTTTGGCGCTAATGCCGCAGGCGCGCAATGGGACGGTACGATGTATGAAGGTGGTAAAGTCGATCTGAGCTGGGATAACAAATGGACGTCGGCTGTAAAAAGCTACGATGACAAATGGGTATTTGAAGCAGCCATTCCCTTTAAAAGCATTCGGTATAAAAAAGGCATTACAAAGTGGGGGATTAATTTTAGCAGACTGGATCTTAAAACTACGGAGAAGTCTAGCTGGGCT
>Ga0193753_10000100_pt1 | contig 78174 bp, 73 predicted proteins | sample H1c2metaG_FD_144925 | JGI IMG/M metagenome (GOLD analysis project Ga0193753, IMG submission 144925) | Soil microbial communities from a riparian zone of the East river system, Colorado, United States - H1c2 | ecosystem: Environmental > Terrestrial > Soil > Riparian zone | place: USA: East...
ACAACAAAGTGATGGACGACATCAAGAAGAAAACGATTCTTCAATAATTACTTTACCAAGTCCAATTTTTCGGCAAAATAATCACAGAAATCCTTCATTGTATCGGCCATTTTCTCGTCGTCGGTCGCACGCTTAAAAGTGTCCGACATCGCTACCAATGTCTGGTGAAAGAATTTCTTCATCTCATCAACAGGCATGTCTTTCGTCCACAAATCAATACGCATGGTTTCCTGCGCTTTGCTGTCCCAAATGGAAAGCATAATGGCTTTTGCGGCTTCAGATTCGACACCGCCGTCTTTTGCGGTCCATGTTAAGGTTTCAGGAACGCGGTTATCGTCAAGCTCAATTGTAAATTTTATTTCGGAGGTCATCTATTCGTCTTTTTTAGGTTTGTATTTCGATTTTTCAAAGAGTTGCCGCGCATCCATTTTGATCATGTCATTGATGGAAACGTCATTGTTTTTCATGAAAGAGCGCACAATCTGCCAGCCAATCCACTGCCCGACCCGACCCGGAGATTCATTGTCGATTTCGAGGTAGAACTTCGAGAATGGCGCCGGCGTGATGAAACGGCCAGGTAATTTGGAATCGGAATTGTACAGCAATTGCCCTTCGATAAAATAGCGCCACATATAGCCTTCATTTCCCTGGCACCAAGTAATTTGTTCAGGTTTATAGCCAATTTTTTCGGCGTCGGTATATTCCGGAATCAACAAATCCTTGAGGTACAATTCTTTTCCAAAATAAACCATTTGCGAAAGCAGGTTGCCGTCGGTTGGCGGAATGATCTTGGTTTTTGCAAAACTCGCCGCTACATCCGGAATCATTTGTCGTTCTTCAAAATTCTCCTTCAGATATTCTGGAAATTCATAGAATTTATGATTTTTGCCGAGATACAATTCGAGTGAAATAATCACGAGGCTGTCGGCATAAATGGTTTTTGCATTGTAATCCATTTCTGAAATGACCGTAATGACTTTCGGGGTTTTGGTTTCGGGAAAATAATATTTGATGTGTTTGAACAAAGTCTCAATTTCTTCCTGCTCCTTATTAAAATCCGGATATTTTTTTTCGACTTCACTGTAGAGCTGGCGCCACATCGGGTCTTTCATCTTATTAATCCAAACATTGTCGTCGTTTCCGGCAGGAAAGAAAAATGGATACTGACTCTTCAATTTTGGCAAATCCTCAGGTGGTGTTTCATAAAATGCCTTATCGAAACGCTCAACCTTGATTTCCATAGGGATTTCTTCAATTGCCTTTTCGGCTTCGCTTTTTTTGTCACATGCAGTTAATGCAATAAATAAGAAAAATAATATAAAATTTTTGTTCATTGTTTGTCTAAATTAGCCCTGATGGAAGCAATATCCAATTTCTTGCAAAGAAAAAGATACAGCGGGCAGCAGGACACGAGCGTTAGCGAATTGGTGCAACAAATAGCTCCTGAAAATAATAAGGAACCATTGAAATAATTATTTTTGCAAATATACATTGCGGATTTTTAATTATTCGGAAATACTATGGCTAAAAAAAGTACGATTCTGGTACAAAAGGTGAATGACCATATTGTGGGCTGGCTAAAAGATTATGCAGAAAACGCCAAAGTACATGGTTTTGTTGTGGGCATTTCTGGCGGTGTCGATTCAGCAGTGACTTCAACGCTTTGTGCACAAACGGGTTTGAAGACACTATGTGTGGAAATGCCGATCCATCAGGCCGAAAGCCATGTGAGCCGGGCACGTGAACACATTGCACAGCTGAAGCTGCAATTTGAAAATGTCGAAAGTGCCGAAGCAGACCTGACACCCGTGTTTGACGCTTTCAAAAAAGAAGTGCCAAATGATGCGCCTGAAATTTTGTTGCATCTTTCAATGGCCAACACAAGGGCGCGATTACGGATGACAACATTGTATTATTTTGCAGGAATCCACAGGCTGCTTGTTGCCGGAACAGGAAATAAGGTCGAGGATTTTGGCGTCGGTTTTTTTACAAAATACGGTGATGGCGGTGTTGACTTGAGTCCGATTGCCGATTTGATGAAATCGGATGTGTATGCATTGGGAAGCTATTTGCGGATTCCCGATTCGATATTGATGGCAGCACCGACTGACGGCCTATTTGGAGATGACAGAAGTGATGAAGATCAATTGGGCGCGAGTTATGACGAATTGGAATGGGCTATGATTGAATTGGAGAAAGGCAAGCAGGCTTCCGATTTTTCAGGTCGCGAGCAAATGGTTTTTGAAATCTTCAGACGATTGAACGAAATTAACCGTCATAAGATGAATCCGATACCGGTTTGCGCGATTCCAAAGGGCTTGAAAGAATAATTTTAACATTTTTTTATGGTTTTGTCCAATTTTTATATAACTTTACGTTCACTTCCCCGAATCGATAAACATTCTAAAATTTAGTATTATGATTAATGTATGTTTAGCGGATAATTATCCAGTGGTTCATTACGGTGTGAAATCCTATTTTAGGGACCACGCCGAAATCAATGTCGTTTCTAATGTCGGGAATTTCTTTATGATTCCTGAAGCTTTGAAAAATAAGGAAATCGACGTCTTGATCATGGACCTGGAACTCGACGGCTTGACCAGCATATATGAAGTCAAAGCCATTATAAAAAACCACCCTAAGACGAAAATCATCATCTTTACGAGCCTTTCTGAGCAGATTTACGCGCCAAATGCGATCAAATCAGGCGTTTCAGGATTTGTGCACAAAACATCCAAACTGGAAAGCCTTGGGATAACAATCATCAAAGTATACCAGGGAACGATTGTCCTTAGCGATGCCATCAAAAGGAACCTCGCATTGATTGCGAAACAAAACAAAAGCGAGAGATTGTACAGGAAATTGTCCAACCGCGAAATTGAGGTCTTGCGTTACCTCAGCGACGGCAAGAAAAACAATGAGATTTCAAAAATCCTGAACCTCAATGAGAAAACGGTCAGTACTTATAAATTGAGATTGCTGACAAAACTCAATGTAACGAATTTAGTAGACTTGGTGAACAAAGCGAAAACCTTGGAAATCGTTTAATTATAGCGCGACATTACTCTTCCCAATTTTAACGAAAAAGAATTGACCAGTCTGGAATAATCCACTACAAGCGATAACGGTTCCGTGTTGTCTGAATCAGGTTCAGATGAGACGGCACTTTTTAATTCGTCTATAATCCTGTGGACTAAATACCAACGCAGCGTCAATATGGTTTCCGATACGTATTGGGCGATCGTCTGGTCTTTTTGCTTCACAAAAATCTGCTGCGCTTCCCAGTTGTGGAGCGTTTCGCGTTCTTCCTGCATTAAGATATCGGTGACTTCGCTCTGGAACATTTCGGGCAAGCGCGCGAGATATTGGTCCATGCTGAAATTTTCCTCCTGGTTGTAATACGTAATCAAATCATTGTAAATATCGCGGAATTGCTGGTTTGCCAATTCCACTTCATCTTCCTGAAGGCTCAGGTAAATTCTTTGATAGACTTTATATTCCTTTTTTTCTGTGGCTTCGACGATTTCACCTTCTTCATTGGCTTTCAAAAGCACGTCTTCAAATTCTTCGTCGCGGTTTCCGTAAAGCAACAGGATTTCGATGATTTTGCGCTCAAGTTCGTAAAGGATGTCGATTTTCTCGACGGCCATTTCCGGGTTTTCATTGCGAAGGACTTCAAACGCTTTTTGTTCCTGCTTGATTTTCTTTCCGGTTTCGGTGATGTCTTTCTGGACGAGCTGCGCCAAAGTGTTCAGCAAAACCTGTTCGGAAATGTCCATGATACGCGAACATTCCTGGATGTAGATTTCGCGTTGGATGCGGTCCGGGATTTTAGAAATGCTCGTGACCATGTCTCGGATGGTTCCGGCTTTTTTGACCGGATCATTTGCGGCTTCTTCCATCAAAAGCGAGGCTTTGAACTGGATGAAATCTTTCGCGTTGGTTTCGAGATAGGAAACCAAATCCTCGTATGGATTTTTCCTGGCGAAACTGTCCGGATCTTCGCCGTTGGGGAAAGTGCAGACTTTGACGTTCATGCCTTCTTCGAGAATCAGGTCGATGCCACGAACGGAAGCGCGCAAACCAGCCGCATCGCCGTCAAATAAAACGGTAATGTTTTTTGTGAGCCGATTGACTAATCTGATTTGGTCAGGCGTCAACGCCGTTCCTGACGATGCGACGACATTTTCAATTCCAGCCTGGTGAAACTGGATCACATCGGTATAACCTTCAACCAAATAACAATTGTCGAGTTTGGCGATGGATTGTTTGGCCTGGAAAATCCCGTAAAGCACTTTACTTTTATGGTAAATGTCGCTTTCGGGCGAATTGAGGTATTTCGCAGCTTTCTTATCGTTGGTCAATATGCGTCCTCCGAAACCAAGAATCCTTCCCGACATGCTTTGTATTGGAAACATCACACGCCCGCGGAAACGGTCAATCAATCTTTCTTCCTTGTTGATGGTCAGCCCGGTGCTTTCGAGGAATTCGAGTTTGTAGCCTTTGCCCAACGCTTCTTTTGAAAACGCATCCCAAACCTCAGGTGAATAACCGAGCTGGAATTTTTTGATCGTATCATTTGTAAAACCGCGTTCCTTGAAGTAGGAATAGCCGATGGCTTTGCCTTCTTCAGAATTTAAAAGGATGTCGTGGAAATATTTTGAGGCGAATTCCGAAACGAGATACATGCTTTCACGCAAATCGGTGCTGGCTTTTTCCTCGTCGGTTTTTTCGGTTTCTTCGATTTCGATATTGTATTTCTTTGCGAGGTAACGAATCGCTTCGGGGTAAGTGAAATGTTCGTGTTCCATCAAAAATGCGATTGCATTGCCGCCTTTTCCCGAGCTGAAATCTTTCCATATCTGTTTGACCGGCGAGACCATAAACGAAGGCGAACGCTCGTCTGAGAACGGGCTCAGTCCTTTGAAATTGCTTCCGGCGCGTTTCAAAAGCACGAAATCGCCGATGACTTCCTCAACGCGGACAGTTTCGAAAACGGTATCTATGGTGGCTTTTGAGATCATTGGAAAATGGCAAGGTCACAAATATATTGATTTGGTAATAAAAAGTATTACCAAGTAATAAAAAGTATTATGCTAATATATGATTTGGGCATTATAATGTATAAAGGAAACGAAAGGCCCTAGCCCCGATTGAAGTGAAAATCCTCGTAGCGCAGCGTAGAGATTGCAACGGAAAGCGGGATTAGCTTCCAATAAAAAAGCGCCTCTTTCGAAACGCTTTCTTTTTTATAACTAACCTAACTAAAAATTTAATTGAAATCGAACCTGACGCCGAGTGAAATGTTGTTTTGTTTGATGGCATTGTCCTCGAATAATGGGCTCAGGTCGTATTTGAGGTACAAACTGGTTTCTTTGTAACCGATGTAAGTGCTCAAGCCGTATACGAAATCGTTGGTATTGAAATCGCCTTTTGTTTTTTGGGTGACATCATTATTGTCGGAATCCTCATATTTTAAGATTTGTTTGGATTTGATGTTGACACCTGCGAAACCCCCGATGCCGAAACGCATCGCCTGGTGTGTGCGGAAAATCGTTTTGCCGTCTTTAACTTCTTTTTTGCTGAAATCGAATTCTAAATGGACCGGAACGACTAAGTTGACATTCCTGAAACGCGAATCTTTCAGGTTGATTGGCGCCGTTTCGAGATTGGTTTGCTGGCCGTTTTCTACGAAATAGCGGTTGTCTGTCGGACGCAAATTATTGTACATCAATGACATTCCGTATTTGGCGTGCAACAAGTTGTTGTTTTTCAAAATCCTGGTGTTATAAGTAAAACCCCATTCGTAGAAATGTGAGCCCGCGTACCTGAAATCGGAGTTGGCTACTGCGCCATCAGTGACAAGGTTGTTGGCGCCGAGTGCAAAAACTGCCTGTGATGTGGTCCTGGTTTCCCCGTTCAATTCTTTGGTGTGCCTGTTGGTTTTAATCTTGAACATGTATGTACGCGTTGAATCGTCGCCTTTAATTTTTCCGTCAACATGGTCTTTTATGAGCTGGTTGAGTTCGACTTCGGCTTCAGCAACCCTGTTTTCTATGTTTTTGGCGCGGGTTTCTGCCAATTGTATTTTGCGCTCGTCAGCTTGCGCGCTGGTGATTTCTTTTTTTTCAAGCTGTATATTCACAGCTTCAACTTCAGCCTTTAAGGCGCCTTTTTCTTCTTTGGTAATCGATTCTATTTTTGCAGCGATGATTCTTGCTTTGTATTCAAAGGTTTCCTGTGCGTTCATTTTGCTTAAGTAAAGGCATAGGATTAGCGATAAGTAAATGGTAAAATTTCTCATGATTTCTGTTTTTAAAATGATTTGTGATGATTACTCTTGATTTATTCAGGCTTTGTTATTGTCTTTTTGGTCTTCATGAATCCCGATTTCAAGCCAAACAATATTTTCATATTTATTCATCGAGGTTTCTGTCGGCCAATGCGACTTTCACTTTTTGGTATTTTTTGCTTACGGTGTTGATCACCTTTTCGCGGAAAGAGAGTTCCAGTTCACCATCGACTTGTGAAAGCAGTGAATTCGCGTCTACTTTCAATGACGGTTTTTTGGAAGCCTGCGGATTTGGAGTCGCCGATGCCAAAAGTTCGTCAACGCTGACATTGGCTTTCTCTAAATCCGGTTTTTGATTGATTATTGATTGTTGATTATTGATTATTGATTGATTTTGTTTGATATCTGTTGAAGCGATGGCACTTTCTGATTTTTGGACCGGTGCTTTTCTATCCAATTGTTGCCTTTGTTTTGGTTGTGTTCGATTGACCGTTTCCTTTTTTGATTCAGGTTTCACATCTGCCACTTGGTTGTTTTCTGGCTTTTCAACAGCCGGAAGCACTTCTTTAACCAATTTGTTTTCCGGAGTTGCTGTATTTTCGGGCGCTTTTTCCTCAACTGCAACTTCAGTCTCAGCTTTATCGTTTTTCCCCTGGATGAAGAACATCGAAGCGATTAAGATAAACCCTAAAATTCCTGCGGCGATGTACAGCCAGTTTAATTTGCGAACCGGAACGTCTTTCTTGTCATCAGCATCATTCAACAGTGCGTCCAATCTGTCCCAGGCATGCGCCGAAGGCTGTATTTCGCGGTTGTTCAGTTTATTCCTGAACTCGGTTTCTAATTTATTCAGTCCCATTTTCGTAATTTTTTAACTTGTTGATCTGTTCCTGCAAGATGCGTCTTGCGTGTGACAATTGCGATTTCGATGTGCCTTCATTGATTCCGAGCATATCGGCGATTTCCCTGTGTTTGAACCCTTCGATGGCGTATAAATTGAAAATCATTTTATAACCTTCAGGCAAACCGTCAATCAGCGATTGGATGTCGGCCACACTAAATCCGCTTTCGATGTTATTAAAAGTGTCTTCCCTGTAATATTCATCTTCAAGGAAGCTGACTTTTTTCTGGACACGGATAAACGAAATGCATTCGTTAATCATAATCCTTCGAATCCAGCCTTCGAAACTTCCTTTATTCTCGAAATTTTTAAGGCTTGTAAACACTTTCATAAACGAGGTAATCATTAAATCTTCAGCGTGGTGAATGTCTTTTACATATTGGCGACAAACGCTCAGCATTTTCGGTGCATATTGCGAGTAAATCCTTTGCTGTGCCTGGCGGTTGTTTTCCAAAGCCAGTGCAATGATTTCATTTTGCTGTTGATATAAGTCGATTACTTTCAAAACGTTTGTTTGGTGGTTCTTTTTTTATAGACGGGAATGGTTCGAAAATGGTTGCATGTTGATTAAAAAAAATCGATAATTAAAAATCGATAATTGATAATTCCCAATAAAATCAAGGCTTTACGATAGAAAAAAATTTAGAAAAAGTAACCCAATTTTTTCGACAATGACTGAATTTTAGCCCGATGCTTCTTCAAAATGAATTATCAATTCTCCATTATCATTTATCAATTGACTACTTTTTTCTTTCGATGACATAATTCACCATCAAAACCAAGGCGGCTTTAAAGTCGGATTCCGGATAATGTTGCAAAAGTGACAAAGCTTCCTGTTGGAATGTTGCCATTTTTTCTTCTGCGTATGTCAACCCATTGCGTTCTTTTACGAAATTGATGACTTCCTTAACACGTTTCTTATCCTTATTGTGGTTTTTGATGGAATTGATGAGCCAGCTTTTTTCTTTTGAAGTGCAATTATTCAATACATGAATCAATGGCAAAGTCATTTTTTGTTCTTTAATGTCGATTCCGGTCGGTTTGCCAATGGCTTCGTCAGTGTAATCAAACAAATCGTCCTTAATCTGGAACGCCATGCCGATGAGCTCACCGAACTTTCGCATATTCTCGACCTGCGCTTCATCTTCAATCACCGATTTCGCGCCCAAAGCACAACACGCTGCAATCAATGTGGCCGTTTTCTTCCGGATGATTTCATAATAAACGTCTTCCGTAATGTCAAGACGTCGCGCCTTTTCAATCTGCAACAGTTCGCCTTCACTCATTTCCCGAACGGCGACCGAAATAATCCGAAGCAAATCAAAATCGCCATGATCAATCGAAAGTAGCAATCCTTTCGACAATAAATAATCGCCGACCAAAACCGCAATCTTGTTCTTCCAAAGCGCATTAATCGAGAAAAATCCGCGCCTGCGATTGCTGTCATCCACAACATCATCATGCACCAAAGTCGCCGTATGAATCAGTTCAATGACACAAGCGCCGCGATAAGTCCGTTCATTGACATTTCCCGCCGATACCATTTTGGCCGTCAAAAACACAAACATCGGACGCATCTGCTTGCCTTTCCGATTGACAATATAATAGGTAATCCTGTTGAGCAGCGCGACTTTTGAAGTCATCGATTCATAGAACTTTTTCTCGAAAAGTTCCATTTCCTGCTGGATCGGCTGTTTTATTTGTGAAGTGATGTTCATTGGATTTCCAAAGATAATATTTTGGGCGTGCCGGCGGAAAAAAATATTTGCTAAACGGGAAGTCTTGAGGCCGCCGTCAGGCTGTACGTTACAATCTTTTTTTGTAAAAAAGGATTTCCACTTCCATCCTTCACGCGACTCACCGTTTATCCTTCTTTATTCGCCAACTGTCCGCAAGCCGCATCAATGTCTTTTCCACGGCTGCGACGGACTTTCACTATGATATCGTTCGCTTCCAAAGCGCGGATATATGCATTTATAGATTCCTCCGAAGCCTGTTGGAATTCGCCGTCATCAATCGGGTTGTATTCAATTAAGTTGACTTTGCATGGCACATATTTGCAGAATTTGACCAATGCGTCAATCGAGGCTTTATTGTCGTTGATATTTTCCCAAACAACATATTCGTAAGTGATTTTGCTTTTCGTTTTCGCGTACCAATATTCGAGCGATTCACGCAAATCAGCCAATGGGAAATTCTTGCTGAACGGCATAATTTCGGAACGGATGTCGTCAATCGCAGAATGCAAGGAAACCGCGAGTTTGAATTTGACTTCATCATCAGCCAACTTCTTGATCATTTTCGGGACGCCAGATGTCGACACCGTAATGCGTTTCGGCGACATGCCCAAACCTTCAGGCGACGTAATCATTTCAATCGCTTTCAAGACATTGTTGTAGTTCATCAGCGGTTCGCCCATGCCCATAAAAACAATATTCGACAGCGGACGGTTGTGGTATAATTTGCTTTCGTTGTCAATTGCCAAAACCTGGTCGTAGATTTCGTCGGGATTTAAATTCCGCATTCTTTTCAATCTTGCTGTCGCACAAAAATTGCAGTCCAAACTGCAGCCAACCTGGCTCGAAACACAAGCGGTTGTTCTCGTATTCGTCGGAATCAAAACCGATTCAACGACCAAGCCATCATGCAAACGCACGGCATTTTTAACCGTTCCGTCTGAACTGCGCTGCATCTGGTCGACCTTGATGTGGTTGATGACAAAGTTTTCCTCGAGCATCAGCCGTGTCGATTTGGCGACATTCGTCATGTCTTCAAACGAGTGTGCGCCTTTGCTCCAAAGCCATTCATACACCTGGTTCCCGCGGAAAGCCTGGTCGCCATTGGCAATGAAAAAATCACGCAATTGCTCTTTTGATAATGCCCGTATGTCTTTTTTGGAAATTTCCATGGTGCAAATTTAACTGTTATTTGTTGATTTATTTCATCCGTTCGCATAAATGCTCGTGTGCCATTTGATATTTTGATAACTTTGGGAAAAATTTAAAAATGCATTTCATTTCCACCGAATTAGACGATTACGTTACCGCACATTCCGAAAATGAACCGGAATTGCTCGCGCAGCTCAATCGCGAAACACATCTCAAAGTACTGCTTCCGAGAATGCTCAGCGGGCATTTCCAAGGCCGCGTATTGAGTCTGCTTTCCAAACTGATCCGTCCGGTAAATATTCTTGAAATCGGGACATATACCGGTTATGCGACACTATGCCTTTGCGAAGGCATGGCTGAGAACGGGACAATCCAAACGATTGATATTAAGGAAGAACTCATTGATTTCCAAAGAAAATATTTCGACAAATCACCATGGGGAAAACAGATTGTGCAGCATTTGGGAAGCGCTATTGATGTGATTCCAACCTTAAACATGACATTTGACCTGGTTTTCATCGACGCCGACAAAGAAAATTACATCCAATACTATGAAATGATTGTCCCGAAAATGAATAAAGGCGGCATCATTCTATCCGATAATGTCTTGTGGAGCGGAAAAGTCGTGGAAACGCCGACACCAACTGATAAAACGACTCAAATTCTTTTGGAATACAATGCGCTGCTTAAAAATGATCCGCGCGTAGAAACGGTTTTATTGCCGATTCGCGACGGGCTAAGTGTTAGTCGGGTGATCTAGATTTTCCTTCTGCTTCGGAAAGAACCTGTTTCGCACAAATCGGTAGGCTTCATGCATCAATGTGCCCATTAATATGCCCCAGCAATAGCCACAAATGATGTCGAGTGGATAATGCAATCCCAAATATATTCTGCTGTAAGCAAAAATCAATGGCCAAAGAAAAATGAAACCCATGTATTTCAGGTAGCGTTTCATGACCAAAAACAGGAAGACGGCAACTGCCATGGAATTGGCCGCATGGCCGGAAAAAAAGCTGAAGGAATTCCGCGATTGCACAATACGCATGATGTGCGCCAGTTCGGGATTATTGCCCGGACGGATTCTATGGAAATAATTTTTGACAAGATTGGTAGTTTGGTCGGTTACGGTCAACAAAGCCGCAATCGTAACCAGAATTAAAATGGCATGGCGCCAGCCGAGGTGTTTGAAAACAAGATAGCCAATAATCAAAAAAACAGGAATCCAGCTGATTTGTTTGGTAATCAACAGCCAAAATCCGTCAAAGGTTTCAGAACCCAATCCGTTGAGAAATACAAAAAGATCCTGGTCGAGTTTTAGTATTTTTTCAATCATTTAGACCTGTCTTTTTACTTGTCCGTCGGGCGTTTCTACAGGTTCAATGACTGGCGGCGTTTCCGGAACGACGACATCTTGGGGAATTTCGTCCGGCATTTTAGCTTTGACTATTTCTTCTTCATTCATTTTCGCAAAATTTTCCCTGATCTGGTCCAGTTCCGATTTGATGCCTGATTGTTCGCTTGAATCATTGACCATTTTTGTAAATCCTTCTTTTGCCTTATTGATTTCATCAGCAATGCTTCCGAGGCCATTCGCCTCCGCGCCTTTGGCGATTTCACTTTTGATGTCGTTTGTGGCATTTTTGAGTTGTGCCATTCCTTTTCCCAATGCGCGGGCAAGTTCCGGAATCTTATCAGACCCGAAAAACATCAGACAAACCAAAACGATGACAATGAATTCTCCTCCGCCTATACCAAACATAATATTCCGTAATTAATTATAAGGCCGTAAAGTTACAAAGTTGCCCAGCTTGTGAAACCTTAATTAACAAATAATTTAAAAGTGTCAGTCAAACTTGGATTTGGTTTCGGTTTTTGGCCAGGTATTGTTGCTCGCGTCGATATCCGCAGTTTCCTGTTTGGGATCGACTACGATTTTCGAAAGTGCTTTTTGGGTCGCAAAAGTACGCGTGACTTCGGCATCGTTCATCCTCCAGATCTGGGCCGGGAATGTCTGCATTTCCGTCGTTCCGTCCTGATAAGTCAACTCTACGATAATCGGCATCACCAAACCGCCGGGTTTGTTGAAAGTCACCTGGTAGAAATATTTCGGGTTGTTCAATTTGCTTTGCTCTTCCGACGTAAATGTCGCTTTGACATACTCGTCAAGTGGTTTGATGTCCTTAATGTCAAGCGGTTTGTTCATTCCGGGTTTGAAATCTTCGCTACCATCGGCAATCATATAGACCAATTCGCCTTTGGCATTCATTCGGTTCATTCTATATGAAACTGGTTTTTTTACGTTTTTCGGCGCTTCGGTGCTGACAAAATATTGCTTCACTTCCTTAATTCCGATGTCATTGAAATCCGTCGTATAAAACCAGCCGCGCCAGAACCAATCCAAATCAACGCCTGATGCATCTTCCATTGTCCTGAAGAAATCATCTGGTGTCGGGTGCTTAAATTTCCAACGATTGGCATACATTTTAAATGAATAATCAAACAATTCATGTCCCATAATGGTTTCGCGCAGGATATTCAGCGCAGCCGCCGGTTTGCCATAAGCATTGTTTCCAAATTGTGTGATACTTTCAGAATTGGTCATAATCGGCTCAATATATTTCTGGTCGCCGCTCATGTAAGGTACAATCAGTTTTGCCGGACCGCGATCGACGGGAAAAGTCGGTTCCCATGCAATTTCAGCCAAATATTCCATAAACGTATTCAATCCTTCGTCCATCCAGGTCCATTGGCGCTCATCTGAATTGACGATCATCGGAAAGAAATTATGCCCGACTTCATGGATAATCACGCCCAACATGCCGTATTTGATCCGGTCGGTATATTTCCCGTTTTCATCCGGACGGCCGTAATTCCAGCAAATCATTGGGTATTCCATGCCTTGGTCCTGCGCGTTGATTGATACGGCTTTTGGATAAGGAAAATCAAAAGTATGGCTTGAATAGCTTTTCAGCGTATGTGCGACAGCCCTTGTCGAATATTCCTGCCATAATGGATTTCCTTCTTTAGGATATAATGAAATCGCCATGACATCTTTGCCGCCAAGCTTGACTGCCATCGCATCATAAATGAATTTCCGCGAGGTCGAAATTCCAAAATCGCGGACATTCTCGGCCTTGAATTTCCATGTTTTTTTCTTGTCTGAAAAACTTTTTTCGGCAGCTTCCGCTTCAGCTTGGGTAACTACCACAACCGGTTTGTCATAACTTTTCTCTGCCAATGCATAGCGCTTCAATTGCTCTGGCGTAAATACTTCACTCCTGTTCAATAAATTTCCGGTCGCCTCAAGGACATGGTCAGCCGGAACCGTAATATTGACTTCAAAATCCCCAAAAGGCAACGCAAATTCACCGCTGCCCCAAAACTGCATGTTTTGCCAGCCTTCGACATCGTTATAAACCGCCATTCTTGGATAAAACTGCGCGATGACATACAGCCTGTTTTTGTCTTTTGGAAAATATTCATATCCCGAACGGCCGCCATCAATCATATAATCGTTAATGTTGTACCACCATTTTATCGAAAAGGAAATTTTCTCACCATGCGCCAACGGTTTTGGCAAATCGATGCGCATCATGGTTTCGTTGATCGTATATGGCAGCGGTTTGCCTGTGGCGTCGTTGACATATTCGATTTTGAATCCGCCGTCAAATTTTTCTTCGAGATATTTTCTTGAAAAACCAGCAGCTCCGATGGCAGGATCGGCGGTCGTATTTTCTACCAATGGTGATTTTGAGGTTTTCGCACTTTCATTCTGGTCGAGTTGCAGCCATAAAAACTCCAATGATTCTTTGGCGTTGTTATGATACGTAATGGTTTCCGTGCCGGATAACCTGGCATTTTTATCGTCGAGTTCGACATTCATTTTGTAATCTGCCTGCTGCTGGTAATATTCCGGTCCCGGCGCACCAGACGCAGTGCGGTACATATTTGGCGTGGCCAGCAAATCGTACATCTGCCTGAATTTATTGAGATCCGGGTGTCCGGATCCTTTCGTTGTTGGCGGTTGCGGCGTAATTGGCGTTATGCCCTGTGCAAAGGAAACGGTAGATGCAAACAATGCAAAAATAAAAGTGATTTTTTTCATAGTCATTTAATAAACTGGCGATGGGAATTTTAAAGCACCCGACGGCTCGTCAGTAGTCAGTAGTAAACTGTTTTTCTTTCCGTAAATTGTAGTTTGTATGATGTTTTGCTGTTCTGTTACAAAATCAAACAGGCATTTGTTGGTGATTCCAAGATAGGTGATTTTCGGGATGTCGGTAATGCGGAAGTAGCAGATCAGGACATTATTTTCCATTTCCTTGCTGCGGAACTCAAGCGTTTTGGGTTTGTTGTTGACGCTTATGACAAAATTATCCAAGATGTATTGCTGCATTTTCGCAACATCTTCAGACGTTTCGTCAGTGTCTCCAAGATGGAATTTCTTCTTGTATTTCTTTCCGAGTGCGTTGTTGATATCATCAATAAAAATACGGCTTGTGATCTGCAGCATCTTTTTTTCGGGCACATAATTGACCTGGTAAATCGATACATAAAATTTATGCATCCCAAATGAGGAAAGACTCAGCACAAACAACATCAGCAAACCCGCAAAAAATGCCTTTTTCATCTTCCAAAAATAATTATTTCTTTTCGGTTTTCAACAGGTCGTAAAATTCTACTGCCAATCTGTTGACATTAAAACGCATCAGGGTTTTGTTTTTCGCCTTGAGCGCTGCGACAAAATCAGCATCGCCAATCATATAATATTGAAAAGCGGGAATATAATCTTCAGGGATTTTGAGCGTTTCGATATAAAATTTGTCTTCATAAAGCGTCTGTACTTTGGCAAGCAGTCGCTCATTCATCTCGGTCAGCAGTTCTTTTTTGAGGGTTGATGTGCGGCCGGAAAGCCAGTTCACGAGAATATCAACAGGGCCGGAACGCGCCGTATACAATTTCCTTTCGGCAGGCGTATAATCCCTATGATCGGTGTGGTGCAGATTTAAATCATCCGCTTTCCAGGAATTTTTCACGACCACTTCATCAAGTGCGGTGATTTTTTCTCCTGCTCTCGGAACCATCGTAATGATGACCAGGTCTTTTTTCAAATCCGCTTCTTCGATCAATTGGCGTTTGTATTCAAATTTTTCGGATGCCAGCACCAATAGGTCGCCGGCTTTCGCCATGATGCTGAAACGGCCTATCTCATTGGTCACAGCCGATTTCTCACTGCTCATATTGACGACATTGATTCCCGCCGTTGATAATGTATCGGAAACGATTTTGCCATAGATGAGTTTTTCGTCACCGGCTTGCGAAAAAACAGCTGTCGACCATACGGACAAGACGAAAAGTAAAAATTTATTGGCCTTCACAAGCGATGGTATCTTTGAATTTTACGGCAAGTTCGCCCATTAGAAAAGTCGCCATGGTGTTGTTTTTGACTTTCACTGCTGCAACAAATCTTTCATTTTCGACAATGTAATACAGAAATCCCTTGACATATTCTGCGGGGATTTTGAGTTTTTCAATGAAAAATTTGTCTTCAAACATGTTGCTAATGTAAGCCATAACAGTCTCTTTTCGTTCGGCTTCGACTTCTTTCCTGAGCATTGCCGACCGGCCGGAAAGCATGTTCAATATCGGATCCAATGTTATTGTAGTATTCAGTCCTAATTGTGCGTCATAACCCGTTGCCGTCCTGAGTTTGCGTTCGGCCGGCGTATAGGTTTTTGGTTTTTTCTGGACGATTCCCAACGCAAAGGCATTCAGATTTTCATATCGGACAATTTTCACCTCATCCAATGCATGAACCATCGCTTCGACCTTGATGAAGAATAGTTCTTTTTCAAAATCTCCCTTCGCCAGCTTGATTATTTTGCCCTTAATCTGGATCGAAGACACCATCAGGCTGTCGCCTTCTTTTGCCATAATTGAAAAATAGCCGCCGTTTTCTGTCAAAGCCACTTTCTCGGTATTCATGTTCAGGATGTAAATGCCTTCAAGTTCCGAAGCATCCGACACGATTTTGCCGCGAAGTGTTTTGCGTGTGTCATCCTGCGCCCAGCTATTGGACACAAAAAACAGGATCATAAAAGCAACTAAATGTTTATTCATAGGGATTTGAATGCTGCTAATCGGTGTAAAAGTATCCTATTGTCCTCCAAATTAATTACTAAGGCCTTGATAAAATTATGTTAATAAACAAATGGGATGGCTTTTCAGCAAATGGGGAAAATCGTAAATTTGGAGTAAATTAATATCATGAAGAACCTTATTATTGCCAGTACTTCGACACTTCACGGAGGCGATTACCTCGAATACATTATGCCGGAACTTGAAATCCATTTTGCGGCATGCAAAACCATACTTTTCATTCCGTATGCAAGACCGGGCGGAATTTCACATGATGAATATACCGGGAAAGTCAAATCGGTTTTCGCCAAAATGAATAAGGACGTTGTTGGATTGCACGAGTTTGAATCGCCAATCGAAGCAATCGAACAGGCCGAAGGCATTTTCACGGGCGGCGGCAACACGTTTGTATTGGTGACGCAATTGTATAAAAATAAAGTCATGACCGTTTTGGCAGACGCGCTCAAAAAAGGCACACCATACTTAGGAAGCAGCGCCGGGAGCAATATCACCGGGCTGACGATGCAGACCACGAACGACATGCCGATTGTATATCCGCCGGATTTCAGGACGTTGGGCATGATTCCATTTAACCTGAATCCGCATTATCTCGACGCCGACTTGCAGTCGAAACACATGGGCGAAACGCGGGAAACACGGATTAAGGAGTTCCATGCGTTCAATTCGGTTCCGGTTTTGGGATTGCGCGAAGGCAGCTGGCTGGCTGTGAAAGGCGAGAAAATCATTTTGAAAGGAGCATTATCCGCGAGATTGTTTCGGGCAAATCAGGAAACTGTGGAATTGGAAAGCGGAAGCGATTTGTCGTGGATAAAGTAAGTTTTGGAAACGGTAGCCCGCGTTAAGGATTGAAGCAAGGTGCCGTGCACTGCGGAAAGCCTGACCCGCAGGGTAACGCCAAAAAAATAGCCACAGATTCACAGATTTTTCTAAGCTTACTTTGGAAATCTGTGAATCTGTGGCAAAAAAAAGCCTCAGAAAATTTCTAAGGCTTTAGAGCGGAAGACGAGGCTCGAACTCGCGACAACCAGCTTGGAAGGCTGGAGCTCTACCAACTGAGCTACTTCCGCATTTTTGTGAGTGCAAATATAAATAATAAGTTTCCTTGATTGCAAATTTTTTTCAAAAAATTCGCCTTTGCGGTTTTCAAAAATAATCCTGACGCCGTTAACCGTTTATTTTTAAATTGTTATATATTTAATTGTGATAATAATACCATGCGAACGATTAAGGAAATAACCGCTGCTGAGACTTATCCGGTGCGGCATCCGGTTTTAAGGGCCGGAAAACCCGTGGAAAGCTGCCGATTTGAAGGTGATGATAAGATTGGCACCAAACATTTTGGGGTTTTTGACGAAAATGAATTGGTTGGCGTCGCATCTTTATTTGAAAGCGCGAGCGATTTGTTTGATGTGGGCAACCAGTTCCAACTTCGCGGTATGGCGGTTTTGGAGCGCTGTCAGAAAAAAGGTTTTGGTGTGGATTTGGTAAAACACGCCGAAGCTTACGCCAGAGACAATGGCGGAAAAATCATCTGGTTTAATGCGCGGATAATTGCAGTTCCGTTTTATGAAAAACTGGGCTACCGGATTCTGGGCGAACCGTTTGACATAGCCGATGTCGGGGAACATTATGTCATGTATAAAGAATTTTAGCGCCTGGCGTAACCAATTATGAATAAATATTTACTCTTATTCTTTCTTATCGCTTTTATCGGGTGCAAAAAACCGGCAAAACCAGAAATAAAATCTGTCGGGAAAACTTTTAAGCACGAAATGAAAGGTTTGGCGATCGACTCGGTTTTCCTGCAGCAATACGAGAACGGATTGTTGTCGTCATTTTATAAAATGAACGGATACGAGACGGTTTGGAGCAAACCTGAATTGCGGAAATCGGTGACCGAAATGTTATCAAAATCGGCCGAAGACGGATTGAATCCAGACGATTATGGCACGGAAAAATTGTTGAAATACGAATCCAAAATCAATTTCCTGTCTCAAAAGCAGTTGGTGCAATATGACATCCTGATGACACAAGCGTTGCAAAAATACCTATCGCATATGGCGAACGGCAAACTCAATCCAAAGGTCATTTATGCCAATTGGGATTTGCCGCGAAATAAATTCGACGTCAATGTGCGTTTGTCTGAAGGCATCAGTGGCGATTCGCTCGATGTGGTCATTGAAAAGGCAAAACCGACGCATTTGGTTTACAAAAGATTGAAAACGGCGCTCCAACTGATTGACGGTTTCCCGAAAGACAACCTGAAAAAAATCGTCACCGACAAAAAAATCGTCCGGAATGATTCGAGCGAGGTCGTCCTTAACATCAAAAAAAGGCTCATTTACTGGAAAGACATGAAAGCGACGGATACGCTGACGGCGGTTTATGACAGACAAATGTTGAAGGCCGTTAAAAAATTCCAGTGGCGCCATGGTTTGTCTGCCGACGGTGTCATTGGAAAAGGAACGGTTGCGGCATTGAATTATACGAAAAAACAAAGGAAAGAACAGATAATCGCCAACCTTGAGCGTTGGAAATGGTTTCCCCGGAATATGGGCGACCATTACATCATCATCAATCTTCCGGACTATACTTTGAGGATTGTAAAAGACAATGACACGATTGAGGAAAAGCGTGTTGTTGTGGGAAAAACGGAACGGAAAACGCCGGTGTTGACTTCAACATTCAACAACATAGTATTCAATCCGACATGGACAGTGCCACCGACAATCATACGCGAGGACTTAACGCCGGCTGCGACAAAGAACCGCGGCTATTTTGCCGAAAAAGGCATTACAATCTACAATTGGAAAGGCGATACGGTCAGTGCCGAGAAATGGAATCCAGCTAAATTCAACAGTTACCGGTATGTGCAGAAACCGGGAAACGACAATTCACTTGGGAATGTAAAGTTCAATTTCCCGAATCACTACACAGTTTATCTGCATGACACGAACCACAGGGATTTCTTTGTAAAAAATTACAGGTCGTTGAGCTCGGGATGTGTCAGGGTTGAAAATCCGCTGCCACTGGCGGCTTATATGCTGAACGATTCGATACGTTGGCCATTGGATTCGATTAACAAATTGATTGCAACAGCTAAAACCAAGGTCATCAGGCTGAAAGAAAAAATCAGGATTCACCAGTTGTACTGGACAGCGTGGAGCGAGAACAATGAATTGATTTTTCGCGACGACATCTATAATCTCGATGCCGACTTGTATGACAAATTAAGAAAGTAGGCCGAAATCTTTTTTCCCTCTTGAAGGATGATAGATGAAAAGGCAGGATTTGTCTTTAATTGCATTGATGATGCCGGCAGTCAATTCGATCGGAAGCGCAGGACAACCTTGGCTTCTTCCAAGCCTGTGGTGCGCATTGATAAATGATTCCGATACATAATCGGCACCGTGAACAACAACACCGCGGCTTCTGGCGTGGTCATTAACCCCTTTTTCCAGTCCGTCTAATTTTAAGGACATGCCGTGTTTCCCATTGTAAGTTTCGCCGGTGGCATAAAAACCAAGGCTGCTTTTAAAAGAATCCGCAGTATTTGAAAAAGTATCGGCAAATTCATTACCGGTATTTCTGCCGTGCGCAACAAGGGAATTGAACAAAATCGTATTGGAAGCCAAATCAATGACCCACATCCTTTTGGTATTGGCCGAAAGGCTGAAATCAACAAGTGTCAAAATATCTCTCTTGATAAGGCCTTTTTCCTTTAAAAGGTAGAAACCTTCGAGTGCTTTTTTGAAGCAATCAGACTTCGGCATAGCGAGATTATTTGAATGCAAGTTGTTATAAATGCTTTCCGCTTTCATTTCGAAAGCCGATTTGGCATTTGATGCAATCAGTTTAGGATCTGTGTTCCTGATTTCGTTTGAAGTGGTAGAAATCAGGAAGAATGTCAGGAGCGTGAAAATCTTATAAATCATTGAAATTCTTTAGGTTAATATTCCGACTTGGGGAGCCAAAAATATAAAATTAATACTACGGAGCAAATTTTTTAGCAAAAAAATAACGACTATCGGCAAATTTAATCGACGAAATGCATTGTGCAAATTTCATCTTTTCGGATAATCGTACTTGTTTTAACCAGGGTTATTAGAACGGGCAAAGGGAATATTTATTGTAAAAGAATTGTGATTCTCAATATAATACTTATTTTTGTTCGACGAACTGCACGGTTTATGACAAAAAATTCCTACACTTCAATTGTACTTTTACTTTTGATTTCTTCATATACTTTCGCCCAGAAAAAAATACTCTTTACGAATCGTATTGCGGATAAAATCACGATTGATGGCAAACTCACCGAAGACATCTGGACGTCAACGGAAGCCGCGACCGATTTCATCATGTTTGCGCCAGACAACGGCAAACCCATCAGCCCCGAAAAGAAAACCGATGTAAAAGTCCTTTATGACGACGATGCGATTTATATCGGCGCCGTAATGTTTGATGACGAACCCAATAAAATCTTCAAGGAAATGACACAGCGCGACAATTTTGGTTCCGCTGACCATTTCGGGGTTTTCCTAAATGGCTATAACGACGGCCAGCAGGATTTCCAGTTTTATGTCAGCGCCGCCGGCGTACAAATGGATTGCATCACGACCGAGGCCAATGGTGAAGACTATACCTGGGATGCGATTTGGCAAAGCAGTGTGCAGGTCACCGATTTCGGATGGATTGTAGAAATGCGGATTCCATATGCGGCATTGCGTTTTTCAAATACGCCAAAGCAAACCTGGGGGTTGAATTTTTATCGGGAACTGCGCCGCGACAGGCAACAATATACATGGAATTATATCGATACTAAAGTTAACGGCACCGTAAACCAAACCGGAATCCTCGAAGGCATTGAAAACATCAAAACCCCGACACGCCTTTTCTTCATTCCGTATTCTTCCTATTATCTGGAATCCAATAAAGCCCATACGAGCAGCACGCTGAAAGGCGGATTGGACATCAAATACGGCATCAATGACGCGTTTACGCTCGATGCGATTCTTGTTCCGGACTTCGGGCAAACCAAATACGACAACGTCGAACTGAACCTTGGCCCGTTCGAGCAGCAGTTCAATGAAAACCGTCCGTTTTTTACCGAGGGAACCGATTTATTCAACAAAGGCGGATTGCTCTATTCGCGCAGGATTGGCGGAAGCCCATCGTTATATGTGACTTCTTCGGATCCGGATGTAGTGGTCAGTAACCCGTCAACAGTTAATTTATTGAATGCGGTTAAAATTTCGGGACGGACAAAAGGCGGTTTGGGAATTGGGGTGCTGAATGCCGTAACAGAAAAGACATATGCGAATGTCAGAAATACAGCAACCGGCGAAAAAGGATCCATCATCGTCGAGCCGCTCACAAATTATAATGTTTTGGTGCTTGACCAGCGATTCAACACCAATTCCTCTGTATCGTTTGTCAATACAAACGTCACGCGCAACGGGCATTTTCGCGATGCCAATGTTTCCGCGTTGGTGTACGATTTGAATACCAAGAAAAACACCTACAACCTTTCGGGGAATTTCAAATACAGCCACATCAACGATTACCAGGAACTCGACAGCAAGAAAGGCGTCAGCACTTCGATCTATATGGCCGAAACCAGCGGAAAATACCGTTACGGCCTGGGCGCGGATTATATCTCAAAGGATTTTGACCCAAACGATCTCGGAATCAATTTTTACACACATTACCACGCCGTTTACAGCAGTGCAAGTTATAGGATTCTGAATCCGAACAAGCATTTTAACACTTTCCAGGTCAATGCCAATGCGAGAACCGAATTTGACAACCATACAGGGAGAATCCAGACAGCGAATTTTGAAGTCAACGTCAATTCCAATACGCTGAAGAATGATTATATCGGGTATGGGCTCAATACGCGCCCAGTCGAAACGTATGATTTCTATGAACCGCGTTTTGATGGCAGGTATGTATATCTTCCGCCCAATTATGGTGGATTTGTGAGTTTCTCATCCAATTACAACAGGAAATTTGCCCTCGATTTCAACCCGTCATTTTCGATTACCAATGAAAAACGCCGGAATTCCTGGGGCGTTTATGTCGAGCCACGTTACCGTTTCAATGACCGGTTTACGGCAAGCATTGGCCTGAATTATGTCAGGCAAAACAAAAATACCGGCTATATCGACGACACTTATGTGGATGATGCGACGCCATTCGACATTTATTTTGCAAAACGGAACCGCGATACTTATACGCTGTCCTGCAATTCGAAATATTCGATTAATAAAGACATGACCATTAATCTGAGCGCTCGTTATTACTGGTCTTATGCCAAAAATAAGGAGTTTTATACCTTGCGCGAAGACGGTTACCTGACGCCTGCTGTCTATACTGAAAATGTGGATTCGAATTTCAATACCTGGAATCTCGATTTGTCATATTCCTGGTGGTTTGCGCCCGGAAGCCAGGTTTCCGTTTTATACCGGAACAATGCCAATACATTCTCTAACAATATCGACAAGGATTTCGGGAAAAACTTCTCGAATGTCTTCGATGACAACCTCAACCATGTTTTTTCTATCAGCGTCCGGTATTTTATTGACTACAATCGCGCGAAGAACTGGTTCTGATTTTTTATCTTTGTGGGAGCTGCAATTCCTGTAGCTTACAAATTCCGTGAATTAAAATGAACAAGAAAGTAATCCTGATGATTCTTGACGGCTGGGGAAAAGCGCCAGACCCAAAAGTTTCCGCACCCGACAATGCCAATATCCCGTTTATCAATAGCCTATATAAAAAATATCCAAATGCGCAACTCCGGACCGATGGCCTGAATGTCGGTTTGCCTGAAGGCCAAATGGGAAATTCCGAAGTCGGCCACATGAATCTCGGCGCAGGCCGTATCATTTACCAGGATTTGGAAAAAATCAACCTGAATGTCCAGGACAAATCCATCGAAAAAGAAAAAGCATTGTCCAACGCGTTTGCTTATGCCAACGAATATGACAAACCTGTCCATTTATTGGGATTGGTTTCCAATGGTGGCGTGCATTCCCATATCAACCATCTCAAAGGATTGATCAGCGCTGCACAGGATGCGAAAGTAAAGGACGTTTTTGTCCACGCTTTTACTGATGGCCGCGATGTGGATCCAAAATCGGGAACCGGTTTCATTGCCGATATCCTCAAACACATGGAAGGTACATCCACGAAATTGGCTTCGGTCATTGGCCGTTATTATGCCATGGATCGCGACAAACGCTGGGAAAGGGTGAAAAAAGCCTACGATTTGATTGTCAACGGTATCGGAACGCATTCCAAAGATGCTGTGGCAAGCATCAATGAAAGCTACCAAAAAAACATTACCGACGAATTCATCGACCCCATTGTCATGACCGACGATGACAGCAATCCGATTGCGACAATTAAGGAAGGCGATGTTGTGATTTTCTTCAATTTCAGGACCGACCGCGGACGTCAGCTGACAGAAGTGCTGACCCAAAAAGACCATCTTGACGAGAACATGCACAAAATGAACCTCTATTATGTCACGATGACCAATTATGACGACACTTTTCAGAATATTTATGTCATTTACGACAAAGCGCACATCACTGAAACATTGGGCGAAGTGTTGGAAAACCACAATAAAAAACAAATACGAATTGCCGAAACCGAGAAATATCCGCATGTAACGTTTTTCTTTTCCGGCGGACGCGAACATCCGTTTGAAGGCGAAACCCGGATTTTGAAAAACTCACCGAAAGTCGCGACTTACGATTTACAGCCCGAAATGAGCGCATTCGAACTTGCCGACGCCTTAGTTCCCGAACTTGAAAAAAGAGAAGTCGATTTCGTCTGCCTGAATTTTGCCAATGGCGATATGGTTGGCCATACCGGTGTTTTTAAAGCTGCAATCAAAGCTTGTGAAGCCGTAGACAAATGTGCCGAAAAAGTCATTACAGCTGCCTTGGCTAACGGTTATACGACGATTGTCATTGCCGACCACGGAAACTGCGAAACCATGATCAATCCCGACGGCAGCCCGAATACTGCGCACACCACAAATCCAGTCCCGATTATTTTGGTTGACCCGGACCGTAAGGAAATCCATGACGGCATTCTTGGCGATATCGCACCGACAATTCTCGACATCATGGGCATTCCAAAACCGTCTGTAATGAACAGGCATTCGTTGCTTTAGGGAATTGTAAATTCATTGTTCGTTAATTGGCGCAAAGTCGTACTTTTGTCCAGTTAAATTACGCTTATGGTTATCCCAAAAACGAGAGAGGAAATTGAACTGATGCGCGAAAGCGCTTTGATCGTTTCAAAAACATTAGGCATGATCGCTTCCGAAATCAAACCCGGAGTGACGACTTTATACTTGGACAAACTGGCCGAGGCTTTCATTCGTGATCACGGCGCCGAACCTGCATTTTTAGGATTGTACGGCTTCCCGAATTCGCTTTGTATGAGCCCAAACGCACAAGTCGTCCATGGCATTCCAAATGACAAACCTCTTGAAGAAGGCGATGTGATTTCTGTCGATTGCGGCGCATTGAAAAATGGCTATTACGGCGACCACGCCTATTCTTTTGAAATAGGAGAAGTCGCGCCTGAAGTAAAAAAACTGTTGAAAGTCACCAAAGAATCATTATATGTTGGCATCCGTGAATTCAAGGCCGGAAATCGCGTTGAAGATGTCGGCAATGCCATCCAAAGATATACCGAAAGCCACGGTTATGGCGTAGTTCGCGAATTAGTCGGGCATGGACTCGGAACCAAAATGCACGAAGATCCGGAAATGCCGAATTATGGCAAACGCGGCCGTGGCAAGCTCTTCGTCGAAGGCATGGTTGTCGCTATCGAGCCGATGATCAATATGGGAACAAAAAACATCAAGCAATTAAAAGATGGCTGGACAATTCTGACCGCCGACGGCAAACCGAGTGCGCATTTCGAACACGATGTCGCTTTGATTGACGGGAAACCGGAATTGCTTTCGACGTTCGCATACGTTTATAAAGCTTTGGGAATCGTTTCCAATGAGGAAGATGAGTTCAGGAAAACGCCTTTGGTTTTGTAATGAAAAAGCTTTTCAAATTCATATTAAATACAATCCCGCGGCCATTGTTGATCCGCCTGAGCTATGTTGCGCGCCCGATTTTGGCATTGGCACTCAAAGGCAATACATTCACCGACCCGATTGACGGCAAAAGTTTCCGCATGTTCCTGCCTTACGGTTATGGAACACAGCGCAACAATGTCCTGTCGCCAAGCACGCTTTCGCTGGAAAGGCACCGTTTGCTTTGGCTGTATTTGAAAAATGAGACCGATTTTTTTACGGCCCCGAAAAAAGTATTGCACTTTGCGCCCGAGCAGGCTTTTTACAAATTGTTCCGCAACCAGAAAAACTTAGATTACACGACCACCGATTTGTTTTCACCATTGGCGGATGTTAAAGCCGATATCTGCGATTTGCCATTCAAGGACAATTCTTATGATGTGATCTTGTGCAACCATGTGCTCGAACATATTCCCGACGATACCAAAGCCATGCAGGAATTGTATCGTGTGTTGAAACCCGGCGGTATGGGCATTTTCCAGATTCCGCAGGATTTGGACAGGGCCAAAACTTTTGAGGACGATTCGATTACCGACCAAAAAGAGCGCGCAAAAATCTTCGGGCAATATGACCATGTGCGCGTGTATGGCCGTGATTATTTCGACAAACTCAGGAGCATCGGATTTACGGTTGTTGAAGCCGATTATACCAAAAAAATCGCCCCGGAACTCGTCGAAAAATATTGCCTTGCCAAAGGCGAAATCATCCCAGTCTGCTTTAAATAATTGTTGCGTGGCTTCACGGCACAATATCGGACGGCATAATTTGTTATATTTACATCTCTGAAAATTTACAACTATGCCGAAACACTTCCTGAACCTTTTTTTTCTGTTTATTGCCGTTAATTGTAGTTTTGGGCAAAGCCTATCAGAAGTCGCGCCGCCATACAACATCAAGACAATTGCCTTCATGCAGAACGGCCAGGTTTCGGTGCCGCTTTTCACTTTAGCGGATACTTTCCAGCTGGAGTTTGACGACCTTTTCGGCAACGAGGCAAATTATTACTACGAAATTATACACTGCGATTACGATTGGACGCCATCACAACTCGCCAAAAGTGAATACCTTCAGGGGTTTGACAACCAGCGCATTCAGGATTATACGAATTCATTCAATACACTGCAGCTTTATTCGCATTACAGGCTTTCTTTTCCAAACCGGAATACCAGATTCCTCGTCAGCGGAAACTATATCGTTCGCATCCTCAATGAAGATAAGGGTGTCGTTTTTTCAAGGAAATTTATCCTTTACGAGGATTTGGTTTCCGTTCCGATGCAAGTCAAAAGGGCGCGGAATGTCAGCGTGATCCAATACAAGCAAAACCTCGATTTCGCCATAAAATCTGCTGCCATACTGTTCCAGAATCCGCTTAAAAACGTCAAAGTCCTTTTGATGCAGAACGGCCGTTTCGACACGGCAATCATGAATATCAAACCGCAATATACATTAGGCAACGACCTCATTTATAAATACGATTCGGAAACGCAGTTTTGGGGCGGGAATGAATTCCTGTTTTATGAAAACAAAGACATCCGCGCGGCAAACAACAGTGTCGCCAAAATTGATGCGAACGACGGGATTTATAACGCTCATTTATACACCAGCTCAACCCGTGCAAAAAGCCCTTATACTTTTATGCCCGACATCAATGGCGGTTTTCTGATCAAAAACATCAACGCCGAAAACAATGCTGTCGAAGCCGATTATGCGTGGACATTCTTCAGCATTTCCGCACCCGCGTTTTTTGAGAAGAAGGACATTTATGTTGTCGGAATGTTCAACAATTACGCGTTGACGCCCGACAACAAAATGGATTACAACGAAGCCAAAGGCATTTATGAAAAAGCCATCATGATCAAACAGGGATTTACCAATTACCAATTTGTCGTTGCTGATAAAAAAGGCAAAATCGACAATGAAAATGCGCCCGACGGGAATTTCTCCGAAACCGAGAACAATTATTTCGCGATTGTCTATTATCGCGAAGGCAACCAGCGTTATGACAGGGCTATCGGACGCGGTGTGGCAAGCTCGGTTGATATAACGAATTAGTAAAATTTAACGCTAAAAAAACAAGTTGAATTTTAAATTTCGTAAATTTGACATCATTAAATTTTTGCAATTCATTATAAATCATGGTTTCACAAATAACAAGAGGCATCAAAATCTCGGTTCTTACCAGTTTCGAAGGCACGTACTTCAAAAACTATAAGATCCATTTTGCCTTCAATTATGAGATTACCATTGAAAACCACAGCAAAGACTCGGTGCAGCTGACTTCGCGCCATTGGGATATTTACGATTCCCTAAACGATACCGAAGCTGTCGATGGCGAAGGCGTCATCGGGAAAAAACCAGTGCTTAAACCCGGCGAGATCCACACTTACAGTTCGGGATGCCTGTTGTCTTCTCCATTCGGGGCAATGAAAGGGTATTTCAACATGATCAATTTTACCTCAACGCGGAATTTCAGGGTGATTGTGCCAACATTTAAGTTGAGCGCGCCATTTGCACTGAATTGACTTTTCGCGACTACAATCACTTCTTCTTTTATTATTGCATAAACGATGTCGTCTTTCCCGGCAATTAAAATTATTGCAAAAAGTTTATGGTTTGACAATGGCGGAATAAGTTGTTTTTATGGTTTCATTATCATATAATTGAAACAACCTTTGTACTTTTGCAAACGATTTCGACAACGTATTTGTCGGATGCAACATGTCTAATTTTTCAAATAAAATATTATGCTGAAAGGATTTTTTCACGTACCAAAAGCAGTCAATGAACCGGTAAAATCATATGCGCCGAATTCTCCCGAGAAAGCGGCCGTACTTGCCGAATATAAAAAAATGTGGAATGCGACTATCGATGTGCCGTTGTATATCGGAAGCGAGGAGATTCGCACCGGAAACACCCTCAACATGACCGCGCCTCACGACCACAAACACGTCGTTGGAACTTATCATTTGGCTGAAAAGTCACACGTAGACAAAGCGATTGCCAATGCCTTGGCCTCAAAAGACAAATGGGCCGATTTGGCATGGGAACAACGCGCCGCAATTTTCCTGAAAGCCGCCGAACTGATTGCCGGGCCATACCGTGCGAAAATCAATGCGGCCACAATGATTGGCCAATCCAAAACGATTTTCCAGGCGGAAATTGATGCGGCTTGTGAGCTGATTGACTTCTTGCGTTACAATGTCGAGTTCATGACACAGATTTACAACGACCAGCCAAAATCGAATTCCGATATGTGGAACCGTTTGGAATACCGTCCGCTTGAAGGCTTTGTTTATGCGGTTACACCATTCAACTTTACCGCGATTGCTGCAAATTTGCCCGCTAGTGCTGCAATGATGGGCAATGTCGTGATTTGGAAACCGAGCGATAGTCAGGTTTTTTCTGCCAAAGTGATTATTGATGTATTCAAGGAAGCCGGACTTCCGGATGGTGTCATTAATGTGGTTTTTGGCGATGCGGCGATGATCAGCAATACCATTTTTGACCATGCCGATTTTGCAGGAATCCATTTTACGGGATCGACACATGTATTCAAGGATATTTTCAAGCACATTGGAACCAACATCGATAAATATAAAACCTATCCACGAATCGTAGGCGAAACCGGCGGAAAGGATTTCATTTTGGCGCATCCGACAGCGAATGTGAAACAAGTCGTGACCGGAATCGTGCGCGGCGCTTTTGAATTCCAGGGGCAGAAATGCTCGGCTGCTTCCCGCGCTTATATTCCGCAAAGCTTATGGCCGGCCGTGAAAACACAATTGATCAAAGATGTGCAATCACTGAAAATGGGTTCACCGGAAGACTTTTCGAATTTTGTGACTGCCGTTATCCATGAAGGTTCATTTGACAAATTGGCGAGTTTCATAGACCAGGCGAAAAAAGACGCAGATGCGGAAATCATCCTTGGCGGCAATTACGACAAATCGGTTGGGTATTTTATTGAGCCAACCGTGATTGTGACTACAAACCCAAAATATGCAACAATGGAAACCGAATTGTTCGGGCCAGTCATGACGATTTATGTTTACGACGACAACAAATGGGCGGAAACGATGAAACTCGTTGATGAAACTTCGCCATATGCCTTGACCGGCGCGATTTTCAGTCAGGATCGTTATGCGATTGCCGAAGCGACCGAAGCATTAAAAAATGCAGCCGGAAACTTCTATATCAATGACAAGCCAACCGGGGCAGTCGTTGGCATGCAGCCTTTTGGCGGCGCACGTGCGTCGGGGACGAATGACAAAGCGGGTTCGGCATTGAACCTGCTGCGTTGGGCTTCGCCGCGGACAATTAAGGAAACTTTTGTGACGCCGGAAGATTACAGGTATCCGTTTTTGGGAGAGCAGATGTAAAAGCCAGTATCGACTGCGTCAGGGATTGAAGCCAAGTGCCATGCACCGCGAAAAGCCCGGCCGAAGATTTGAAATTAAAAGGAGGACAACCAGTGGCTGTCAGGTATGCAGCTCGCGTTAGCGATTGAAGTGAAAATCCTTTTGTGAGGAACGAACAAAAGATTGCAACGAAAAGCGAGACCCGAAGGGAAACGCCCAAAATAAATGATAAGATAAAACCTGGTTTAAACACCGGGTTTTTTTATTATGTGCCTGAAAATGAATTTTTTGTATATTCGGTAAAACTTTTTAAAGACACTTCATATGAGAAAAACTACCCTTTTGTCTTTTATGCTATTTACCTTGCTGGCTTTTGGCCAAAACCAGAAAGTACAATACACGAATTCCCCAAATTCAGCGCGACCGAACAATGTGCAGAATGTCAACGCAATCACTTCGATTACGGCGACGATTCCGTACCAGGGTTATGATGAAACAGCTCCATATCTTGGACAAGGCGAATATGAGATTTTTGCGGACAATGTTGGCGGCGTAATAGACAAGCCAATCATCCTGCTTGACGGTTTCGACCCGAATGACAGCCGCGACATTCCTTCCATTTATGGGTTGCTGGATTATGGTGCAGGCCAAAACCTTGCGAATGATTTGCGGAATCTCGGGTATGATATCGTGATTTTAAACTTCCCGAATTATACGCGTCCGGCGACTTCAACACTAGTCAGCGGCGGTTCTGATTATATCCAGCGAAATGCGATGATTTTGGTCGAGCTGCTCAACCAGATCAATGCACTCAAAGTCGGCACCGAAAAAAACGTTGTCATCGGGCCAAGCATGGGCGGGTTGATTGCACGGTACGGACTTCGATATATGGAAATGAACAGCCTCAATCCCGATACCCGATTGTATATTTCGTTTGATGCACCGCATAATGGAGCGAACATTCCGATTGGTTTTCAGCATCTTTTCAATTATATGGCTTATGGACCTTTGGGCGATGCGACTGTCCAGGTTTTGGTCGACGCGATGCTGAAAAGTACGGCTTCGCGCGAAATGCTGATCGACCAATATGAAGGACATTTGCAAAGCGGCAATCCAACGGAATTTGATCCTGCCATTCTTTTGCCGACAGGAAAACCGAGTTTTAGGACCGCATTCCAAAGTGAATTGGATGCGATGGGATTTCCGCAAAACATCCGCAATGTCGCTATTGCGAATGGCGCAGGAAACGGAAGCATGAACGGTACGCCGGGCATGGTTGTCATGGATCATACTTTTGATGTGACGTCTACACAACGCGCAATTATCAACCTGCATTTTACGCCATTGGCAAACCAGACCACGCAAGTCAGCCGTTTTCGTGGACAAGCAAATGTATTTGGATTCTGGATTACGGCTTATGAAAGTGCGGCGAGTTCAAAAGCGCCAACGGATACTGACGGATTGGATTCGGCTCCGGGTGGAAAATTTGACATTACCTCATTGGCAGGCCTTGCAGGAAGCAATGCTTTGCTGACCGAGTTTTTCGACAACCTCGACATTGATTATTTTGATTTTGTCCCGACCAACAGTTCGTTGGCGATTTCAGGCACGCAGAATCTTTATACGCCGGTTACAGGTTCTTCGACGACGCCTTTTGCGGCTTATTATGTTCCGACAGCGAATGAAAACCATGTCACGCTGACTACAGCCAATATGGCTTTTGCATTAAATGAAATATTGAATCCGCCACTGGCTCTCGCACAAAACGCATTTCCGGTATTACAGGTACAGAATCCGGTGGAAGATGCGGTCAATCTGTTTACTCCGAAAGTCATTTCAAATGCCAGCGTTTCGATTGCCGACATCAGCGGTAAAATCGTTTTCAGCAAAAACAACCTGACGATTGAAGGCAATTACCAGATTCCCGTGTCGATTTCTTCAGGCATGTACTTCCTGAATATTAAAAACAGTGAAGGAAACATGACGAAAAAGCTGGTAAAAAATTAGAACCAGAGGACAGAAATAAGAAAAGCGCCAAGATGTCGATATCTTGGCGCTTATTTTATGCTTTAAATTTTAACGGCAAGTGGACGACCTTTTTGGTTTCGAAAAATTCATCGTCAAAAAAATCGGCGATGTTATATTCAGTGGCTTTCGGGAAATCCTTTAATTCTTCGGTCAAATCGCCGCCTTTGAGGTAAAGGATGCCATTTTTGAGTTCGTGTTTTTGCTGTTTTTTGATTTTGTCCTTGATCCACGAAACGAAATCCGGCATATTGGTCACAGCGCGGCTGACAATAAAATCGAAATCGCCTTTGACGTTTTCAGCGCGCATTTGTTCGGCTTTGACATTTTTGAGTTCCAAGGCTTCGGCGACAGCTTTTACGACAGTGATTTTCTTCAGGATAACATCTATGAGATAAAAACGCGTTTCGGGAAACAGGATTGCGAGTGGAATTCCGGGAAATCCGCCGCCGGTTCCAACATCCAGCACATATGTTCCGGGTTCAAACTTTTGTACTTTGGCAATGGCCAGCGAATGCAACACATGCTTGACATACAGCGAATCGATGTCCTTCCTCGAAATCACATTGATTTTCGCATTCCAGTCGTGGTATAATTCGCCGAGCTTTTCGAATTGGCATTTCTGGATATCGGTTATGTCAGGAAAATACTTCAGGATGTCGTCCATTGGGAAAATTTTAAACAAAAGTAATGATTTGGAAATGAAATTTTTCGGTGATTTCCGCGTTTTAAACAATTAATCCGGCAATTAATAATTACCTTTGAAAGCGGAAAATATATCATCCAAATTTATGAATACCACAATACCTACATTCTCCAAAACCGACAGCCTGAAGTTTTTCAGGACGCTTAACTCCCGCGTCAACAGTTACTTTAAGGAGAACAACATCAAAAAAACGGGCAACTGGAAAATCCATTTGAAAACGATTATCCTTTTCACCGTTTTCCTGACACCATACTTTTTGATTTTGACACTGAACCCTGTTTTTTGGGTGACCATCCTTCTGAGCATCGTTATCGGAATCGGAATGGCAGGCGTTGGAATGAACGTCATGCACGACGGAAACCACGGCTCTTACTCCTCAAAACCATGGATCAATAAATTTATGGGCGGAACGATTTATGTCCTGGCCGGAAACGTTTACAACTGGCAGGTACAGCACAATGTTTTGCACCATACATATACGAATATCCATGGCCATGACGAAGACCTTGATGCCGGGCGCATCATCCGTTTTACACAGGAAGCCCAATGGTATAAATTCCATAAGTTCCAACATTATTATTCTGTTTTCCTATACGGATTGTTGACGTTCAACTGGGCTTTGACGACCGATTTCAAACAGATGAGAAGCTATATGAAAAGAAAGTTGTCTTACGGCGAGGCCAAAAGCCCGAAAATCCTGTGGACGACATTAATCATCACGAAAGTCATTTATGTTTCGATTTGGATCGTGCTTCCAATTGTCATCGGGATTACCTGGTGGGAAGTATTGCTCGGATTCTTCATCATGCATTATACTGCAGGATTGATATTGAGCATCGTATTCCAATTGGCACACGTCGTTGACGAAACGACCAATCCAATTCCGAACCAGGAAGGAGAAATGGAAAACACCTGGGCAATCCACCAATTATACACCACGGCGAATTTTGCTCCTAAAAACAAAGTTGTCAACTGGTTTACCGGCGGATTGAACCACCAGATTGAACACCATCTTTTTCCCCATATCAGCCATGTCCATTATGGGAAAATTGCCGATATCATTAAAGAAACAGCAAAAGAATGCAACTTGCCATACCATGAATTCAAAACCATGCGCGGCGCTGTCATCGCCCATTTCAAACATCTGAAAGAATTGGGAATGAACCCGGCATTGTCGGCATAAGCAAGCATAATCAATCACCACACGAGACCGAAGGCCGAACTGACAACGTAAACCAACATAAATGAACCATCTTCTATCGGATAGGATTAACAAATTATCTACTTCACAGACTTTGGCAATGGCCGCACTGGCCAGGGAATTAAAAGCACAGGGGAAAGACATCATCAGTTTAAGTTTGGGCGAACCCGATTTCAATACGCCCGATTTCATCAAAGACGCAGCAAAAAAAGCCATCGACGAGAATTATTCTACCTATTCACCCGTTGACGGTTATGCAGATTTAAAGGAAGCTATTTGCCACAAATTCAAAAGAGACAATAATTTAGATTATAAGCCTGTAAACGTTGTCGTTTCTACAGGCGCCAAACAATCCTTATACAACATCGCACAAGTGATGCTCAACGACGGTGACGAAGTAATCCTTCCGGCGCCATACTGGGTTTCTTATTACGAAATCATCAAAATGTCGGGCGGCATTCCGGTCGAAGTACCAACTTCCGTCGATACCGATTTCAAAATCACGCCACAACAGCTCGAAAAAGCCATCACGCCAAAAACCAAAATGATCTGGTACAGTTCACCGTGCAATCCAAGCGGATCTGTTTACAGCCGCGAAGAACTGACCGCATTATCCAACGTTTTGGAGAAATATCCGGACATCTTTGTAGTTGCCGACGAAATCTACGAACACATCAATTTCTCAGGCACATTTTGCAGCGTCGCTTCGATTCCCGGAATGTTCCATAGGACAATTACCGTAAATGGCGTAGCCAAGGCATTTGCAATGACAGGCTGGAGAATCGGCTATATCGGCGCACCGGAATTCATAGCGAAAGCATGTACGAAAATGCAGGGACAAGTCACCAGCGGCGCAAATTCGATTGCACAACGCGCGACAATCACGGCCGTGGACGCCGACCCAAAAGTATTGGATTTCATGGTTTCCGCTTTCCACAAAAGACGCGATTTGGTCGTTGGTTTGTTACAGGACATTCCGGGCATCAAAATCAACGTTCCCGAAGGCGCATTTTACGTATTTCCCGATGTTTCTTCGTTCTTCGGAAAAACATTGCGCGGCACATTGATCAACAACGCCGACGATTTTTCGATGTATCTATTGTCTGAAGCCAATGTCGCGACCGTAACCGGCGATGCGTTTGGAAATCCGGACTGCATCCGCTTCTCTTACGCGACCAGCGAGGAATTGCTGACCGAAGCGCTCAGAAGAATCAAGGAAGTTTTAGCATAAATATTTTTTAATGGCCACAGATTCACAGATTTTTTTCCTTAATCCGTGAATCTGTGGCTTTTATTTTAATTTTTGGGCGTTGCCTTCGGCCGGGCTTTCCGCAGTGCATGGCACTCTGCTTTAATCCCTAACGCAGTCTGCAACAACCTTCAACATTTGACCTAACATCATGAACAAAAAAATACTCCTGCTCGGATCGGGCGAACTCGGAAAAGAATTCACGATCGCCGCCCAACGCATCGGGCAAACCGTCATTGCAGTCGACAGCTATCAAAATGCGCCGGCCATGCAGGTCGCCCATGGTTTTGAAATCATCAACATGCTCGACGGCGCCGAACTCGACCGCATCGTAGCCAAACACCAACCGGATTTCATCGTACCCGAAATCGAGGCCATACGCACAGAACGCTTTTACGATTATGAAAAACAAGGAATCACGGTCGTACCATCAGCGAAAGCGGCGAATTTCACGATGAACCGAAAAGCCATCCGCGATTTGGCAGCCAAAGACCTCGGACTGAAAACCGCAAATTACCGCTACGCAACTTCAGCAGCAGAACTAAAAGCCGGTGTCGAAGCCGTCGGCATGCCCTGTGTCGTCAAGCCATTGATGTCATCGTCGGGAAAAGGCCAATCGACAATAAAAACCGAATCGGACATTGAGAAAGCCTGGAACTATGCCGTTGAAGGTTCGCGTGGCGATGTCGTCGAAGTCATCGTGGAAGCGTTCGTCAAATTCAATTCTGAAATCACCTTGCTGACCGTGACCCAAAACAACAATCCAACGCTTTTCTGTGCGCCAATCGGCCACCGCCAGGAACGCGGCGATTACCAGGAAAGCTGGCAGCCGGCACAGGTTTCCGACAAGGATTTATACGAAGCACAGGACATGGCGGAAAAAGTCACCGAAGCTTTGGGCGGCGCAGGATTGTTTGGCGTCGAGTTTTTCCTGGCCGATGACGGCGTTTATTTTTCCGAATTGTCACCGCGTCCGCACGACACAGGCATGGTGACTTTGGCGGGAACACAAAATTTCAATGAATTCGAATTACACCTGCGCGCCATTTTAAGCCTTCCGATATTTGAAATCAAACTCGAAAAAGCCGGAGCCAGCGCAGTCATTGCGGCTTCAGAAAACTCCGACAACCCAACTTATTCCGGAATTGAAAATATTGCCGCATTGCCCAAAACAGATTTTCGTATCTTCGGGAAACCAACATCAAGGCCGTATCGCCGAATGGGCGTGGCATTGGTCAGCGACACATTGGAAACCCCGATTGCCGACATTGTTGAAAAAGCAAAAAGCGCCTCTGCCTTGGTAAAAGTCAATTCATAATGGATTTATTCCTCGAAAATATCGCACGCCATGTATCGCTCACGCCCGAAGAGCAAGACTACATCATGTCGCTGACTGAAAAGAAAAGCTACAAGGCGAAAACCATTCTGCTCAAAAGTGGCGAAATCTGCACGGTTTCTTACTTTGTGACAAAAGGCATTTTGCGCAGTTACAACATCGATGAAAATGGCGTCGAACATGTCGTGAGCTTTGCCTGTTCAGGCTGGTTTATCGCCGATATGTACAGTTACCTGTCGCAACGCCCGGGACATTTATATATTGAAGTCAATGATGATGCGGATGTGGTCGAACTTTCTAAAACGAACCAGGAAAAAATGTACCACGATGTCCCCAAAATGGAGCGCTTTTTCAGGATATTGATTGAGAATTCCCTGGTCGCGAACCAACAGCGCCTGATTGACAATATGAGTTTTACTGCCGAAGCGCGGTATGATAAATTTTTACACAAAAGTCCTGAACTTGTTCATAGTTTACCGCAGAAACAAATTGCTTCTTATCTGGGAATTACACCCGAGTTTTTTAGTAAGATGAAAGCGAGGATGTTGAAGAAGTAAACCTTCTTTTGTCTTAAAACAAAAGAAGCAAAAATTCAAGGCCCGCAAATTGAACGTTGGAAAACTATCTCGAAACACGCTCCGCGTACCAAGCCGTTCGCCGCCGAAGCTACTGTTGGAGATGGGAACAATCCGGAAAAGTGAGCTTGCAAAGCGAACAGCTCGGATTGTGGTGGCCGTAGCATGGCTGAGAAAATCAAGGAAAAGAAAATCGAGCCTTGATTTTTTTGTTACTTTTTGTATCAAGACAAAAAGTAAACGTATTTCTTAATTTAGGTTAAGTGCCAACGCTTCCCCATGACCATATCTTTGCTTCATCAAAATACAATATCATGGAAAACACAATTTTACACACAGCAGATTCACGCGGTCACGCCGATCACGGTTGGCTTAACGCATATCATTCTTTTAGCTTTGCCTCATATAATAATCCGCAGCGCCATAACTTTGGGGTATTGCGCGTATTGAACGACGACACGATTGCAGCCGGAATGGGTTTTGGGACACATCCACATGACAATATGGAAATCATCACCATTCCGCTTGAAGGCGATTTGGCGCACAAGGATTCGATGGGAACGGCTTCGACGATTAAAAACGGCGATGTTCAGGTCATGAGTGCCGGAACCGGAATCCAGCACAGCGAGTTCAATCCGAATCACAACCAGCAAACCAAATTATTGCAGATTTGGGTCTTTCCAAATAAAAGAAATGTCGAGCCGCGTTATCAGCAAATTACACTCGATGAAAACGACAGGCACAACAAATTGCAGCAAATCCTTTCCCCAAATGCCGATGATGCTGGCGTTTGGATTCACCAGGATGCCTGGTTTCATCTCGGAAAATTCGACAAGGGCGTTACATCCGATTACAAATTACACAAAGAAGGAAATGGCGTTTATGCTTTCATCTTAAAAGGCGATGTCAATATTAATGGCCAGGAATTGCATACGAGAGACGGTTTCGGAATCTGGAATTTCGACACTTTAAATATTACAGCAGATGCAGATGCAGAATTCCTTTTGATGGAAGTTCCGATGGTATTATAATCTAAAAATAAAGTATAAATCAATATTAAAATTTAAAAAAATGGCAACAACAAAATGGGCAATTGACCCAACGCACTCAGAAATTGGCTTTAAAGTAAAACACATGATGTTCACCAACGTATCGGGGAAATTTGACAAGTATGAAGGCACTTTCCTGACCGACGGCGATGATTTCAACAATGCGACGATTGAATTCTCGGCCGATGTCGAATCAATCAACACCGGAAACACCGACCGTGACAACCACTTGAGAAGCGCCGATTTCTTTGACGCCGAAAATCACCCGAAACTGACATTTAAAGCGTCTTCATTTTCGAAAGACGACGAACACAATTACGAATTGGCCGGCGATTTAAGTCTGCATGGCGTTACGAAATTCGTAAAACTCCCGGTGGAATTCAGCGGATTGATGACCGATCCTTGGGGAAATACCAAAGCCGGGCTGATCATCACCGGAAAAATCAACCGCAAAGAATGGGGATTGAACTGGAACTCGGCGTTGGAAACCGGCGGCGTTCTGGTCAGCGAAGAAGTGCGCTTGAATATTGAATTGCAGTTGATCAGACAATAATTTGGTTAGAAGTTGATTGGGAAGCGCCGTGTTGATGCAACACGGCGCTTTTTTTTGGCGGAATTGAAAGCCAAAACACAAATAATAGCCCTGATGATTTGAGATTAAGAGGAGGACAGCCAGTGGCTGTCAGGTATTTTTTAATGTTGATAAAAACAAAAGACATCCAGGCTTAGCCCTGATGGAAGAGAAAATCCTTTTTGCTCCTAAAGGCAAAAAGATTGAAACGTACAGCAGGACCAAACATCTTAAAAACGAAAATGTCACGCTTCAAAAAAATTACTTATTTTAGCATGACAAAAAACACCATCACATGAAAGCATATATATTTCCCGGACAAGGTGCACAATTTTCCGGAATGGGCAAAGAATTGTACGAGCAGTCCGATCTCGCGAAAGAATTATTTGAAAGGGCGAACGCCATATTGGGTTTCCGCATCACCGACATTATGTTTGAAGGCACGCCCGAAGAACTCAAAGAAACAAAAGTTACACAGCCTGCCGTATTTTTACATTCGGTGATTTTGGCCAAAACGCTCGATGAAAGCTTTAAACCGGAAATGGTTGCGGGACATTCACTTGGCGAATTATCCGCACTTGTCGCGAGTGGCGCATTGACGTTTGAAGACGGATTACGGCTGGTTTCAACGCGTGCTTTGGCGATGCAGAAAGCCTGCGAGCTGAAACCTTCGACAATGGCTGCGGTTTTGGGCCTTGACGACAAAATAGTAGAAGAAATCTGTGCGACGACTGACGGTATTGTGGTTCCGGCGAATTACAACTGTCCGGGCCAACTTGTGATTTCAGGCGAAATAGCAGCTGTAGACATGGCTTGCCAGGCGATGCGTGTCGCAGGTGCAAAAAGGGCTTTGATGCTTCCCGTGGGCGGCGCTTTCCATTCACCTTTGATGGAACCGGCAAGGGAAGAATTGGCTGCCGCGATTGAAAAGACAACATTTTCAAAACCGGTTTGCCCGGTATACCAAAATGTCACGGCAAACGCGGTTTCCGATCCTGAGGAAATCAAGAAAAACCTGATTATCCAATTGACTGCGCCGGTAAAATGGACGCAGACCGTGCAGCAGATGATCAAAGACGGTGCGACTTTGTTTACCGAAGTCGGCCCCGGAAATGTACTGCAGGGATTGGTGAAAAAAATAGACAAGGACGCGGAAGTCGCAGGTGCTTGATTAGATTTCAGAAGGCATTTTGCAGTGCGGAATTTGGAGCAGTTTATAGATCATGAAAAAATTACTATTGGTTGGTTTGTTTTTGGGACAAGCGGCATTTTCGCAAAGTGTCGAAGTGCTTGAAACCACTGACACGCTCCAGAAACCCAAATACCAGGAGTTCATTTTCCTCAATGACAATACGGATATTTCGCAGTCGAAACCTGTTGCGATTATCCGTTCTCGCGGCAGTTTGAAAAATACGGCGCATATTTTTGACGTCATCAAATCGCATGCGCAGAGCAAAGGCGCGAATTCGTTCCGGTTTCTTGAATTTAAAAAGATTGACGGAAAAGGCGAACTGACTTTACAGGCGTATTTCACCACCGACAGCATTTTGGGTGTGAATTTCCAGAATATTGCCAAGAATAAAATTTATGTTTTCGGGGATGACAATCTGCTGGAAGGCAAAACCCAAAGTTATAAGATCAACGACGATAAACACAAAATCAGTTCCGGGCATTATGCGGTTTTTGACGTGAAAATCGGTCAGGAAGTCAGGATTTTCAAAGGCGGATTTACCGGAATGACCTATTACATCAAGGGCGAAGAAGGAAAAACGAGCAAGTTTTATAGTTTTTCCGGATTTGGAATTGCGGGCGGCGGTGCTGAAATCTCAAGTTATGGCACTGGCGTTGGCGTGAATTTCACGACAGGGAAAATCCACCATGTCGAACAGAATTTGGCGTTGTTGCTGTTGAAGATTTACGAAGAAGAGAAATAGACGGCAGTTTTCAGATAGCAGAAAGCAGAAAAGTCACATGCTTAAAAAAATCCCGAATTTACATTCGGGATTTTTTTTAATTATCAATTGTACATTATCAATTAACTTCTGATCTTCTGCTCCCATTTCCACGCGCTTGCCAAACCGTCTTCCAACGTTGATTTCGCTTTCCAGCCCAAAACATTGTTCGCTTTGTCCGTATTGGCATAAGCCGTCGTGATGTCGCCTTCTCGCCTTCCGACGATTTTGTATGGCAGTTTCTTGCCGCTGACTTTTTCAAACGCATGGATGACTTCCAAAACGGTACTTCCGGTTCCGGTGCCAACGTTAAAAGTTTCGACTTTATCCGTGTTCTTTTTGTTGAGCAACCTTTGCAGCGCAACGACATGGGCTTTCGCCAAATCGACTACATGGATGTAATCGCGCACACAAGTGCCATCCGGCGTTGGATAATCATCCCCGTAGACCGACAATTGTTCGCGCATCCCAATTCCGGTTTGCGTAATGTATGGGATTAGGTTTTGTGGAATGCCGATTGGCAATTCGCCTATTTCAGCGCTTGGATGCGCCCCGATCGGGTTGAAATAACGCAATAATATCGCATTGATATTGGATATTTTCGCGACATCCGTAATGATTTCCTCGCCCATTTTTTTGGTATTCCCATAAGGCGATTCTGCAGGTTTGACCGACGCGTTTTCAGTGATTGGCATTTCGTCGGCTTGGCCATAAACAGTACACGAAGAACTGAAAATGAAATTAGCTTCTGGTTTTTTCTCCAATTCCTGAAGGATATAAACCAACGTTCCGATGTTATTTTCATAATACAGTAACGGGTTTTCAACGCTTTCGCCAACAGCTTTTGAAGCGGCAAAATGAATCACGCCAGAAATATCCGAATGCTTTTTGAAAAAATCCTGCACCGCCGATTTCTCGCGCAAATCCATTTTCTCGAAAACCGGAGTTTTGCCGGTAATGGCAACAATGCCTTTCATGACTTCTTCCGAGGAATTGGAAAGGTTGTCAATGACGACGACGTCAAAGCCTTCATTTTGCAGTTCGACAACTGTGTGCGAACCGATAAAACCTAAACCTCCTGTTACTAATATTTTCATGTGCTTGAGTTTATTTTTTAATTTCCTGCTTGGCTTTAATGGTAAAATCAAACAGGAATTTCCCGTTTTTATCATTGTAACGGTATTTCATCGCGACATCGTGCTTCCTGAAATCTTCCATCTGTGGATTGGTATCGAGATTTTGCTGTGCATTATTCAGGACATATTTCTTCGCCGCATTATAATCGATTGTCGTGTCTTCCTTGACATGATTCAGCAACGTATAATTGTATTGGATTTGCGCACCTTCATGCGAAGCCACGCTATCCAGGCGCGTTTCATTATCGACATTGACAGGGCATTTTTTGTTCATTTCAATGGCTGTCTTCTTCAATTGCCTGTCAACAGCATTTCCCGAAAAAAGATACTTAGTCCCGAAAAAAGCGATGGCAAACGTCACCACAAAAATGATGATTGTCGAAATTCTTGTCCTTGAAGTCTTTTGCGAAGTATTTTCCATTAATTTAAAAATTCGAGAATGCTGTCTGTGATGAATTTGATTTGTTCGTCGTCCAGTTCGGTATGCATTGGCAGCGAAATCACTTCTTTTACCAATTGATTCGTCGTTGGAAAATCTTCTTCCTTGTATCTTGAATCCGCATACGCTTTTTGCGAATGCAACGGAATCGGATAATAAATCGCACACGGAATGCCTTTGTCAAGCAAATGCTGCATCAGTCCGTCGCGATTGGCGTTGACAATCCTTAATGTATATTGGTGAAAAACGTGGCTGTCTTTTTCACCCGCAATAAATGGCGTCACAATGTTTTTATGATTGGCCAAAGCAGCCGAATATTTGGCTGCAGCCGATTGGCGTGCGGCATTGTATTGATCGAGTTTTGGCAATTTTGCATTCAAAACCGCAGCCTGGATGCTGTCCAGCCTCGAGTTCACACCGACAACATCATGATGGTATCGCACGTACATGCCATGATTAACAATTCCACGAAGCGTATGTGCCAACGCGTCATCATTGGTAAAAATCGCACCGCCGTCGCCATAGCAGCCCAAGTTTTTAGAAGGAAAAAATGACGTTGACGCGACATGCCCAATGGTCCCGGCTTGTTTTTTAGAACTGTCAGCAGATTTGTAATTCGCACCGATTGCCTGTGCATTGTCTTCAATGACATATAAATTATGGGTTGTCGCCAGTTCCATAATCGCATCCATATTGGCAGCCTGCCCAAACAAATGCACCGGAACGATGGCTTTTGTTTTTGGTGTAATGGCTTTTTTTATCGCATCGATCGAAATGTTGAACGTGTCCATATCGACATCGACCAAAACCGGTGTCAGTTGCAAAAGCGCAATGACTTCAACGGTTGCGGCAAAAGTGAAATCGGCTGTGATGACTTCATCGCCGGGTTTTAGATTCAATCCCATCATCGCGATTTGCAACGCATCGGTTCCATTTGCACATGGAATCACGTGTTTCGCACCGAGATAATCCTCAAGGCTTTTCTGAAAAGTGTGCACTTGCGGCCCATTGATATAGGCGTTTGTGTCCAGCACTTCCTGGATTGAACTGTTTACAGTATCCTTTATTTGTTCGTATTGCCCTTTCAGGTCAACCATTTGTATTTTTTTCATAAGCTGATTCGCGGATTTCCAACAACTTGGATAATTCGGGGAAATTTTAGTGATTAAAAACAGGGCAAAATTACTAATTTAATGCTGACGACAATGAAAATTCTATAAAGTGATGTATTTTAGCGACACAATTCACGAACTATGTTTTTCCTTTACAACCTTGTCCTGATTTCTGCCGGTTTTCTCCTCAAGATCATTGCGCTTTTCAGTCCGAAAATAAAGCTTTTCGTCGACGGAAGGAAAACCGTTTTTACGGCTTTATCGGCAAAAATTCAGCCTGGCGACAAAACGATTTGGTTCCATGCCGCGTCATTGGGCGAATACGAGCAAGGCCTTCCGGTAATGGAAAAGTTTAAGATTAAATATCCCGGCCATAAAATCGTCCTGACATTTTTTTCGCCTTCGGGCTATGAAATCAGGAAAAACAATACAGTCGCCGATGTGACGGTTTACCTGCCTTTGGACACCAAAAAAAATGCAAAACGTTTTTTGGAATTGGTTCATCCGGAAATGGTTTTTTTCATCAAATATGAATATTGGCCGAATTACCTCAACGGACTCAAAAAACAAAACATACCAACATACCTCATTTCGGGGATTTTTCGCGACAACCAAGTTTTCTTTCAGTGGTATGGCGGTTTTTATAGAAAAGCGCTGGATACTTTCAAATACTTTTTTGTGCAGAATATTTCTTCCAAAGAGTTGCTGGCAGCATGGGGAATCACGAATGTTGCAGTTTCGGGAGATACGCGTTTTGATCGGGTTGCCGCGATTTTGGAAAAGGACAATTCGCTGGATTTCATTTCCGAATTCAAAAACAACACACTGACCATTGTCATAGGAAGTTCGTGGCCGAAAGATGAAGCGCTTTTGGCGGATTACATCAATTCAACAAACCAAAATGTGAAATTCATCATTGCGCCGCACAATATCAAACCCGATCAAATTGGCCAGTTAAAAAACAGCATTGCTAAAAAAGCCGTTTTATTCTCCGAAAAAGAAGGGAAAAACCTCGCGGATTTCGACGTTTTTATCATCGATACGATTGGCATTCTGACCAAAATCTACAGTTATGCAGATATTGCCTATGTTGGTGGCGGTTTTGGAAATCCAGGTGTACACAACATTTTGGAGCCTGCGACTTTTGGTGTTCCGATTGTGATTGGGCCGAATTATTCGCATTTTGCCGAAGCGCGCGCGTTGGTCAAGAATGAAGGTTGTATTTCGATCCAAGACCAGAAACAGCTCAGCAATGCTTTTGACGAACTGATCCAAAACGAAGACGTGCGGAATGAAAAAGGCCACATCTGCAGCACATTCGTACAGATGAATAAAAACGCAACCGAAATTATTTTGAAACATTTTTCAGATGACGGCGACCTATAAAAAAATCGGGCATTCGGATATCGGCATTATTGTTCCTTTAATGCAGGAATTCTATGCGATTGACGGTTATCCGATGGATGTGGAATTGGCTTCAACATTGTTTTCAACATTCATCGATAATGAAAATCTTGGTCAAGCATGGCTCATTTTTTCGAATGATGAAATTGTCGGCTATGTCATCCTGACTTTCATCTTCAGTTTTGAATACAAAGGAAAAATCGCTTTTATTGACGAATTGTATTTAAAAGATGCTGCGCGAGGCAAAGGAATTGGCAGGCAAACCGTCGGATTTATTAAGGCTGAAGCCAAAAATCATCAGTTAAAATTGATTTACCTTGAAGTCGAACACCACAACAGCAACGCACAGCAATTGTACCTTTCGGCGGATTTTGAAATCCACAACCGGAAATTCATGCGTTATAAATTAGACAACAACTAAACTTTACCATATGAGAATTTTAAGATTAGCCCTTTTACTATTTGTCATCCAGGCTCAGGCGCAGCAAGGCGGCATGTGGATTCCTTCGTTACTGAAAGGCATGAACGAAAGCGAGATGAAAAGCCTTGGGATGAAAATTACCGCGGCGGACATTTATGATGCGAACAAGCCCGGAATCAAAGATGCGGTGCCGCAATTCAACGGCGGCTGTACGTCGGAAGTGATTTCGCCAAAAGGATTGTTATTGACAAACCACCATTGTGGATTTTCACAAATCCAGGACCATTCGTCTGTCGAGCACGATTACCTGACCGACGGTTTTTGGGCGATGAATATGAGCGAAGAATTGCCAAATCCCGGCGTTGTTGTGACTTTTATTGTGCGCATTGAAGACGTGACGACCAAAGTACTGAATGGTGTCGACGCGTTGCCGGCAGAAAAAGACAAACAGAAAAAAATCCAGGACAATATCAACGACCTGGCGAAAACACTGCCTAAAGAATCGTGGCAGGAAAACAGCATCCGTACTTTTTTTGACGGAAATCAATACCTGCTTTTTGTGACTGAAACGTATAAAGACATCCGGTTGGTTGGCGCGCCGCCGTCATCGATTGGAAAATTCGGGTCGGATACCGACAATTGGGTTTGGCCAAGACATACAGGCGATTTTTCATTGTTCAGGATTTATGCGGACAAGAACAACCGCCCGGCAGAATATTCAAAAGACAATGTGCCATATACGCCGAAACATTTCCTTCCGGTTTCGATTGCCGGCGTCAAAGAAAATGATTTTACGATGGTTATGGGTTATCCGGGAAGAACAACCGAATATCTGCCAGCCGTTGCCGTTGCGCAGATCGTAGACGATTTGGATCCTGCCAAAATTGCCGTCCGTGATGCCGCATTGAAAGTCGAGGACGGATTTATGAGAAGCGACAATGCCATTAAAATCCAATATGCATCGAAGTATGCGAGCATTGCCAATTATTGGAAGAAATGGATTGGCGAAGTGAAAGGCCTAAAGAAATCAAACGCTGTGGCATTGAAAAAAGCCGAGGAAAAAAAGTTCACCGAGAAAGTCAATAAGGCAGGAAAACAGGCTGAGTATGGGAATCTATTGCCAGAATTCGAAAAGAATTACACAGAGATTGCACCTTATGCTTTAGGCCGCGACTATTTCACTGAAGTGTTTTTGAGGAATATGGAATTGACGACCGTTGGCTACCGCCTATACCAATTGGAGCAGGTTTTGGAAACAAAAGGCGAACAGTCATTCAATGACCGTAAAAATAACCTGGTCACATCGATGGCCGATTTCTATAAGGATTTCAATAAAAATGTCGATGAGAAAGTATTCGAAAAGCTGATTGACATCTATGCCAAAAAATCACCGAAGCAGTTTCTTCCTGCGAGTTTGGCGAATGTCGATTCAAAAGCATTGGCTACCGATATTTACGGTACGTCAAAACTGACCAGCTACGATGGTTTCAAAGATCTGCTTTCGGGCGATCCAAAAGCGGTTGTTGCGAAGCTCAATGCCGATAAAGGCTATCAACTGATCAAATCGGTTTCTGAAACTTATGTCAAAAATGTCGTGCCGAAATATGACGAAATCAACCTTAAGATCATCGGATTGCAGCGCACGTACATGAAAGCGATTTTAGAGCTGAATCCGAACGAAAGGATTTTCCCTGATGCCAACAGCACTTTGCGCGTCACTTATGGAAAAGTCAAAGGCTACAATCCCGCCGACGCTGTAACCTATAGTCCTTTCACGTATCTTGACGGTGCGATGGAAAAATACATTCCCGGCGATTATGAGTTTGATGTACCGAAAAAACTCATCGACCTTTACAACGCGAAAGATTACGGGCCATATGGTGAAAACGGGAAAATGCCGGTTTGTTTTATCGGAACCAACCATACTACGGGCGGAAATTCGGGAAGCCCGGCTATTGATGCGAAAGGCAATTTAATCGGGTTGAATTTTGACCGCGTTTGGGAAGGCACGATGAGCGACATTCATTATGATAAGGACATTTGCAGAAACGTGATGGTTGACATCCGTTATGTATTGTTTATCATCGATAAATATGCGGGCGCAAAACACCTGATTGATGAGATGAAAATTGTTAAAGAAAAAAAATAAAAGGCTGAATTTTAAGCAATTCTGACTTTTCAATCGATATCGCCCCCATAAAATTACCCTAAGGCATAAAAAAGATGTTTTTTTTTAAAAAAATTTTCAAAAATAATTTTACATATTAAAAAATTTATATCTTTGCCTCGAATTAATAATTAACCTTTTATATTAAGTAAGATGAAAAAAGTATTTTTAAGTTTAGCATTCGTAATGGCAATGAGCGTTTCTTTTGTTTCTTGTAAAGAAACTAAAACTGAAACTGAAGAAGTTGTAGCACCAACTGAAGAAGTTGCTCCAGTTGAAGAAGTAGCTCCTGCTACTGCTGACACTACAGCTGTTGAAGCTACTCCAGCAACTGACGCTGCTGCTCCAGCAACTGAAGCTCCTGCTGCTAAGTAATTCTAAAATTACAGAAAAAATAAGCCACGTTTATCGTGGCTTTTTTTTGTTTTAAATTTTCGGTTTATTCCAAAAAAAAGCTCCAAACTATGTTTGGAGCTTTTTTGTACTCAGAGCGGGACTTGAACCCGCACGAACATTGCTGTTCACTGGATTTTAAGTCCAGCGTGTCTACCAATTTCACCATCCGAGCAGTACACGATGAGCGAAAAACGGGATTCGAACCCGCGACCTCGACCTTGGCAAGGTCGCGCTCTACCAACTGAGCTATTTTCGCATTTTTTATTATTTATAAGAACTACATTACTTGGTCAGTAATGCGAGGGCAAATTTAATATATTAATTCAATAATGCAAAGGTTTTTTATAAAAAAATAAAGCTAAAATATAACCTGCTGGCAGCGTAAACTTTAAGCCGCCTGTTTACTTCTTTATTAGCATCCTTTTGATTTCATTGAGTTTCATCAGGGCTTCAACCGGTGTTAGCGTATTGATGTCGAGGCTGAGTATTTCGTCCTTGATTTCCTCAAGCAACGGATCGTCAAGGTTGAAAATGCTCAATTGCATTTGCTCCGCCTGTTCGCCTTTCAGGCCCGAGCCATTTTTCGCGGATTTGATTCCGTTGAGCGCTTCGCCGGAGTGGTCTTTCTCGAGTTTCTTGAGCAGCTTCTGTGCCTTGGCAATCACCGTTTGTGGCATTCCGGCCATTTTGGCGACATGAATCCCAAAACTATGCGCACTGCCGCCTTCCACAAGTTTGCGGATGAAAAGCACGTTGTCTTTCAATTCCTTTACAGAAACGTTGAAATTCTTGACCCGCGGCAAGATATCGCTCATCTCATTGAGTTCATGGTAATGTGTCGCAAACAAAGTCTTCGGCCTTGATGGATGTTCATGCAGGAATTCTGCAATCGCCCAGGCAATGGAAATTCCGTCATAAGTGCTCGTGCCGCGCCCAATTTCATCCAACAACACCAAACTCCGATCTGAAATATTGTTTAGGATGGAAGCCGTTTCATTCATTTCCACCATAAAGGTCGATTCGCCCATCGAAATGTTATCCGAAGCGCCAACCCTGGTAAAAATCTTGTCGACAACGCCCATTATGACGCTTTCGGCAGGAACAAAACTACCCATCTGTGCCAACAGGACAATCAATGCCGTTTGCCTCACTATCGCCGATTTACCCGACATATTCGGACCGGTAATCATAATCAGTTGCTGGGTTTCGCGATCCAGGAACACATCATTGGCAATATAAGGCATGCCGACAGGCAATTGCTTTTCAATCACCGGATGGCGGCCATTCAGTATTTTCAGTTCGAAGGATTCATCTAAAATTGGACAAACGTATTTGTTTTCAATCGCCAGCTGTGCAAAAGAAGACAGGCAATCCAATTGCGCAACCAACGACGCGTTTAATTGTACCGGTTTGATATAGGTCGCGATCCAGCTGACGAGCTGCTCAAACAATTCATATTCGAGCTTTTGGATTTTCTCTTCTGCACCCAGAATTTTGGTCTCGTATTCCTTGAGCTCTTCGGTAATGTATCGTTCGGCGTTGACCAATGTCTGCTTGCGGATCCATTCTGTTGGGACTTTATCTTTATGGGTATTGCGGACTTCAATATAATATCCGAATACATTATTGAATGAAATCTTCAATGATGAAATGCCAGTCCGTTCTGATTCACGCTTCTCAATGCCTTCGAGATATTCTTTCCCTGAGTTTGAAATGCTGCGCAAATCATCCAATTCGGCATTAATTCCTTTGGCAATCGCATTTCCTTTCGCAATCGCAACCGGCGCTTCGGGATTGAGCGTGGTTTTTATTTTTTCGCGGAGCAAATCGCAACTGTGCAGGCTGTCGCCAATCATTTTGACCGCTTCCTGTTTGCTTTCAAGTGCCAATTCCTTGATTGGAATGACCGCATCGAGCGAATCTTTAAGGTAAACCACTTCCCGTGGGCTGACTTTTCCGGCGGCGATTTTGGAAATCAGCCGTTCCAAATCGGAAATTTGTTTGATCTGGTATTGGATCTTGTGAAGCGAATCACGGTTTTCCATTAAATACGAAACCACTTCATGGCGATTCCTGATTTTGTTGATGTCTTTCAACGGCAAAGCAAGCCAGCGTTTCAGCAAACGGCCGCCCATTGGCGAAAGCGTCCTGTCGATCACATCCAAAAGCGTCACTGCATTTGGATTGTAACTGTGGTATAATTCGAGGTTTCGTATCGTAAAACGGTCCATCCAAACGTAAGCATCTTCTGCAATGCGATGGATGTTGGTGATGTGGCTTAGCCGATTGTGCTGCGTTTCCGACAAGTAATATAAAACGGCACCGGAAGCAATGATGCCTTCGGGCAATTCTTCAATCCCGAAGCCTTTTAACGATATCGTCTGGAAATGGTTTGTCAGTGTTTCAAACGCATAATCCGCATTGTAAACCCAATCCTCAAGGAAAAAGCTGTGGTAATTCTCGCCAAAAGTTTCCTTGAAATTATTTTTGTCCTGTTTTGGTACCAACACTTCACTTGGGCTGAAATTCTGCAACAGCTTGTCGATATATTCCTCATTGCCTTGTGCAGTCAGGAATTCCCCGGTGGAAACATCCAGGAAAGAAATGCCCAACGTCTTTTTCCCGAAATATACGGAAGCCAGGAAATTATTGGTTTTAGATTGCAAAACCTCATCATTCATTGAAACGCCGGGCGTAACCAGTTCGGTGACACCGCGCTTGACGATGGTTTTGGTCATTTTCGGATCTTCGAGCTGGTCGCAAATCGCGACGCGCAAACCGGCTTTGACCAATTTGGGCAAATACGTATTCAGCGAATGGTGTGGAAATCCTGCCAACGCCGTTTCTGTTTCCGAACCTGCGCCTCTTTTGGTCAGTACGATGCCCAAGATTTTTGAGGCACGTATGGCATCTTCGCCAAAAGTCTCGTAAAAATCCCCAACCCTGAACAAAAGACAGGCATCCGGGTATTTCCTTTTGATTTCGTTATACTGCTTCATCAAAGGAGTTTCCTTCGGAAGATTTTCTTTTGATGCCAAGGGTTTTGATTTAAAAAGTGTAGTAAAATTATCCATGCGAATTTAAAGATTTTATGGCAAAGAAGAAGGTCTTCAAAAAATTAATTTTTTTTTAAGAAAAATTTTTAACCGTGTTTCTTTTTTTTATATAGATTTGCTCGTTAATTTAAATGAAAAATAACATGAAAAAAATAGTAATGTTGGCTATGCTGACAGTTTTAGGAGTAACAGTTTCCCATGCACAAGCTGCAAAATCAACTAAAAAAGCAACAAAAGTTGAAACACCTAAAGTAGAAGGTGCCGGAATCGTCTTCGAATCTGAAACAATTGATTATGGAACTATTCCTCACAATGCTGACGGAAAACGTGAATTCGTATTCACAAACAACGGAAACAAGCCATTAATCATCAGCAATGCTGTTGGTTCATGCGGATGTACAGTTCCAACATGGCCAAAAGAGCCAATTGCTCCAGGAGCAAAAGGTGTGATCGGAGTAAAATATGCTACTGACAGAGTTGGTGCATTTACTAAAACCGTAACTTTGACTACAAACGTAACTGAGCCAACTAAAGTGCTTACTATCAAAGGAAATGTATTGCCAGATCCGACTCCGGCTACAGACACTCAAAAAAGCTAATCAAAGCATTTAAATAATAAGAAAGCCCCGATATTCTCGGGGCTTTTTTTTAACCTAAATTACACCATGCGCAAACTCGAAAACAGCGAACTCGAGAGAAAAACTGTCGAAGGATTTAAAGAAGCGACGAAAACGCCTATCATTATTGTCCTCGACGACATCCGGAGCTTGCATAATATCGGTTCCGTATTCCGTACTGCAGACGCTTTCCTGGTCGAAAAAATATATTTATGCGGCATTACCGCTGTTCCGCCAAATAAGGAAATCCATAAGACTGCGCTTGGTGCGACAGAAACAGTGGACTGGGAATATTCTAATTCCGTGTTATCCGCAATCGAAAAATTAAAAGCCGAAAAAATCACCGTCATGGCGATTGAGCAAGTTGAAAGTGCAGTTTTGCTTCAGGATTTTAAAGTCGAAAAGGACAAAAAATACGCTTTGGTTTTTGGTAATGAAGTCTTTGGTGTTTCACAGGAAGCAATTGAATTGTGTGATGGTTCCATCGAAATTCCACAATTGGGAACCAAACACTCATTGAATATTTCGGTCAGCGCCGGAATCGTAGTCTGGGATTTATTCAGGAAATTAAATTCCTGACCATTTTATTCTTAATCTCATCAAGGATAAAAACGTAATCTTCCTGGTTTTTTACAAAATCCCTATCGGAAACATCAATAACGAGAATATTCAGGTCGGTTTGCGATTTGATGTAATCGAGATAGCCATGGTTGATTTTCTCGAGATATTCCGCCGGAATTTCCTGTTCGTAGCTTCTTCCTCGCTGCTTGATATTTTCCAAAAGCCGTTCGGTATTTTGGTATAAATAAATATACAAATCGGGTTTTGGCATTTCCTTATAAATGATCTCAAACAGCTTTCTGTATAATCGATATTCGTCATCCGTCAGCGTGACTTTAGCAAAAATCAACGACTTAAAAATGTGGTAATCAGCGATGATGAAATCCTTGAACAAATCGAATTGCGCCAAATCATCCGAAATTTGCTGGTACCGATCGGCCAAAAACGACATTTCCAGCGGAAAGGCATAACGGTTCTGGTCTTCATAAAACTTCGGCAGGAACGGATTGTCGGCAAAACGCTCCAAAACGGTCTTCGCATTAAAATCCTCGGCAATCTTAGTCGTCAATGTGGTTTTTCCGGCACCGATATTTCCTTCAATCGCAATGTAATTGTAGTGCTCAAGTTTTAATACATCAAGCGGCGCTTCGAGATTTTGCACGACTTTACACAGGCTTTTGTCTTCTGACACACGCAATAAATCCGGCAAATATTTTTGCAATATCGGATGGCGCCAATCTAAATTCAGGTCGCGCATCGGCAGCAGCACAAAAAGCCGGTCCTGCATATGCGGATGCGGTACTTTCAGATGCTCGGCATCGACAATGTCTTCATTAAATGCAATCAGGTCGATATCGATAATCCGCGATTGGTAGCCTTGTGTTTCCGAGCGTTGCCTGCCGAGTTCAATTTCAATGCTGAGAATTCTGTTTAATATTTCATCCGCAGAAAGATTGGTATGCAAAACCAACGCGCAATTAAAAAACGCGCCACTTTCAAAACCCCATGACGGCGTTTCATACAGCTTCGAAACCTTGACTACGGTTCCGGCCTTAAGGTGAATCAGCCTGATACATTTTTGGATGTTTTCAAGCCTGTCGCCCAAATTGCTGCCCAACGATAAAACGACCAGATTTTGTATTCTCATAAGAAATGCTTCAAAAGCGCCATGCTTATTAACGCCTCAAAAGCGCAATTGGTATTAATCACAAATTAACTAAAAGAATTTTAGAATAGGGCTATATTTGCGTTGCCGTTGATAAATTATTTTCTGTAACTTTTCCAACGGCAAAAGGACTTATAAAACAAAAAAGCTATGAAGTTTTTAGGAAATGTATTGGCAACGATTGTCGGGCTGTTTGTATTCAGCATGATTTTTTTCTTCGGGATTGTATTGATTGCAGCATTAGCAGGCGGCGGCGGCGATGAAGTGTTGGTTCGGAGCAATTCGGTGATCGAACTCGACTTGGCAGATGTCACAAACGATTATGCCGGGAAATCAAACTATAAGGATTTTGATTATTTTGAAGCCCGGCACGATGGGCTTTCCGATGTCATCAAAGCCATTGACGCCGCAAAAACGGATTCCAAAATCAAAGGGATTTCGATCCTGAACAACAATTCCGGATTGGGGATCGCACAGGAAAAAGCGTTGCGCGACGCATTGGAAGATTTTAAGAAATCAGGGAAATTCGTGTTGTCATATGCGAATGTCTATACACAGAAAGATTATTACCTAAATTCTGTAGCCAATACGATTTACATCAATCCGGTTGGCAATCTTGAATTTAAAGGATTGTCATCAGAAATCATGTTCTTCAAGGATCTGGAAGACAAATCAGGTATAAAAATGGAAGTCATCCGTCACGGAAAATACAAAAGCGCGGTCGAGCCTTTCCTCGAGAACAAAATGAGTGATGCCAACCGTGAACAGGTATCGGCACTTTTACATTCGGTGTGGAATTCGATGGTTGCCGATATCTCAAAAAGCAGGCATATTTCTGTCGAACACCTTAATGCTGTCGCAAACGGACTTTTGGCAAGAGATCCTGAAATGGCAAAAAACGAAAAGCTCGTTGATAGGGTTGCATACGAAGATGTATATCACGACGATATCAAAAAACTCCTGAAAGTCGATGCCGACAAGGATTACCACAAAATAAAAATCCTGGATTATGCGAAAAATGTCGCTACGACTTCCGTGGCTTCGATGTCAACCGACAAGATTGCGATTGTATATGCACAAGGCGAAATCCTGAGCGGCGAAGGCAGTGAAAGCTATATTGGTGAAGGTTCTTTGCGCCGTGCCCTGAAAGAAGCGCGCGAAGATGATAATGTCAAAGCGGTTGTCCTGCGAATCGATTCTCCGGGTGGAAGCGCACTGACCGCAGATTTGATCTGGCGCGAAATTGAGCTGACCAAAAAAATCAAGCCGGTTGTGGTTTCCATGGGAAATCTCGCAGCTTCCGGCGGTTATTATATCGCGTGTAATGCCAATACGATTTTTGCTGAAGAAAATACGATTACGGGTTCTATCGGGGTTTTTGGGATGCTTCCAAACTTGTCAAACCTGACGAATAAAATTGGCGTGCACACCGAATTGGTCAATACGCATGACAACGCTGCGGATTATTCTCCGTTTTTGCCTGTGGATGAGAAATTCCGCGCGATTGCGCAGGGTGAAGTCGAAAGAATCTACAACACATTTGTTTCGCGTGTCGCAGCCGGAAGGAAAATGACCTTTGCCCAAGTCGACAACATTGCGCAAGGCCGCGTTTGGGCCGGTTCTGAAGCGATAAAAATTGGGCTGGTCGACAAAATCGGCGGTATGGACGATGCGATAAAAGCAGCCGCAAAACTCGCGAAAATCACGAAATACAAAACCCGCGATTATCCTGAATATGAGAAAAACCTCAGGGATTTATTGTCGAATTTGGGCGTGCCGTTTATGTCCTCGAAAGAAAGCATCATCAAAAATGAAATCGGTGAAGAAAATTATAAACTCATCGAACAATTGAAATTGGCAGGGCAAAGAACCGGCGTGCAAGCGATGATGCCATTTGAAATTAACATCCATTAGAAATAGCCAAAACCATTTTTTAAAATCCGTTTGATTATTCAAGCGGGTTTTTTTTGTGAAAAGTTTTATAAAATCTCCGCGATTATTCCAATTTATCCGCCATTGTCGTTAAATTTGAAGAGATAAAGACTCCCAATTATGTTCAAGAAAATTCTAAAGATTACCGGAATCGTGATTTTGCTGTTGGTTGTGGCGTTGTTTGCCATTCCCTATTTTTTCCAGGATGCGATTAAGGCCAAGATTTTGGCCACGATCAATGAAAATGTCGATGCGACCGTTTCATTTGAGGATGCCGATTTGAGCCTGTTCAGGAGTTTTCCGCAAGCGAGTGTCAATATCGACAAGCTGTTGGTCATCAATAAGGCGCCATTTGCCGGCGATACATTGGTTTCTTTTGGTGAAGTCAACCTGGATATGTCCATCAAGGAAATTTTCAAGGGCAAATCCGAACCGATGAACATCGATGCGATTTCATCCAAAAATGGGATCGTCAATATTCTTTTCGATAAGAATGGTGTTGGAAATTTTGACATCGCGATCAAAAATGCCGAGAAGAAAGACGATGGGAAAAGCGATCCATTGGCTTTGAAAATCAAGAAATACAAAATTGAGAATTTTCGTTTTAAATATTATGATGAGCGGTCGAAAATCAAATTGCAGATCGACAGCCTGAACCATTCGGGAACGGGCGATTTTACGGCTTCCAAATTGGATTTAGTCACGAAATCGGCTGCAAAAGTCTCGCTCGACATGGATAAGGTCAATTATATGAACAAAGTGCCATTGACGCTTGACGCGGTTTTGGGCATCGACATGGACAAACAGAAATATACATTTAAGGACAACAAAGCGCTGATCAACCAACTGCCATTGGAATTCGACGGATTCATCCAGATTCTCGAAAATGGCCAGCAATATGACGTGACTTTCAAAACACCAAGTTCCGATTTTAAAAATTTCCTGAGTTTGATTCCATCGAAATATTCAGGCAGTCTGAGCAATGTCAAAACCACCGGGAAGTTTACCGTTGGCGGTTTTGCCAAAGGGATTTTATCGGATACGACAGTGCCTAAATTCAATATTGCGATTGCTTCTGACAACGCTTCTTTCCAGTATCCGAACTTATCCAAATCGGTACAGAATATCGTTATTGATACCAAAATCATCAATGAAACCGGCGTGATGAATGACACTTACGTGAACCTTGACAAACTTTCCTTTTCTATTGACCAGGATGTTTTCAATGCCAAGGCCAACATCAAAAATGTCGCTGAAAATCCATTGGTTGACGCGCAATTGAAAGGTACAATCAACCTGGCGAATTTGTCAAAAGCCTATCCGATTAAGCTCGACAAACCATTATCCGGAATTTTAAAAGCGGATGTCGTGACCAAATTTGACATGGCGTCGGTCGAAAAAAGCCAATACCAAAACATTTACAATTCGGGGAATATTTCCGTCACCGGATTCCGCTATGTCGACGAAAAAAACAAAGCTTTGAACATCAGCAATGCCGTAGTACAATTCAATCCGAGTCGTGTGAATTTGCAGCAATTCAATGCAACCACCGGAAAAAGCGATTTGAATGTAACCGGCGTTTTGGAAAATTTCTACGGATTTATGTTCAAAAACCAGGAGTTGAAAGGAAACTTCGACCTGCAGTCGAACCAATTGGCGGTTTCGGATTTCATGAGCGAAGATGAGCCAACGACAAAAACCGCTGCAAAACCAAAAGAAGCCATGAAGATTCCGGCATTTTTAAATTGCACGCTAACGGCGAAGGCCAATACCGTTTTGTATGACAATCTCGTAATGAAAAATGTATCCGGAAAAATCATCATCAAGGACGAAAAAGCGACTTTGGAAAATATCAAATCTTCGATGTTCGGCGGATCGATTGGCGTTACGGGAAATGTGTCGACCAAAGGAAAAGTGCCGACATTCGATATGAATCTGAACCTAAATGCAGTTGACATTGCGCAGACGTTTACACAACTCGATATGATGAAAAGCATTGCGCCAATTGCCGGCGTCATCAACGGAAAACTGAATTCGACCGTAAAAGTTTCGGGAAATCTCGACGCTATGGAAATGACGCCCGACCTGAAATCCATCAATGGAAACCTCAATGGGCAATTGCTTTCGACTACGGTGAATTCGAGCAATTCCGGGCTGTTGACATCATTGGACAACAGTTTGGGTTTTATAGACCTCAGCAAAATCAATTTGAATGATTTAAAAGCAGCGCTGACGTTTGAAAACGGGAAAGTCAACCTCAAACCGCTCGATATCAAATACAAAGATGTCAAAATCACTTTGAACGGCCAGCACGGTTTTGACCAATCGTTGAATTACAACCTCAAATTTGATGTCCCGGCGAAATATCTTGGAACAGAAGCCAACAACCTGATTGCGAAATTATCGCCTGCAGATGCGGATAAATTGCAGAATATTCCAATCAATGCGGTGGTTACGGGGAATTTCAAGAACCCGAAAATCAAGACTGATATGAAACAGGCCGTGACAAACTTTACGACACAATTGGTCAAACAGCAAAAAGACAAGCTGATCAATCAAGGTACGAGCGCTTTGGGCAATCTGCTGAATGGCAATAAGCCGAAAGACACGACCAAAACAAAAACGACCACGCCGAAAGACGACATAAAGACAAAAGCAGCCGACGCACTAAATGGTTTATTCGGGAAAAAGAAGAAAAAAGAAGAACCCAAAAAAGCGGTCGAGCCAGCGAAATAATCCCAAGCCTGAAAGCAAAAACTTTCCCGTTTTTTATAGGCTGATGCGGACAACCGAGCCTTCGGAAGCGCGGACATTAAAGACTGTTCCGTCTTCAAACAATAAATATTGCCCTTTTATCCCGGTGAGTTTCCCTTTAAAATTCGGCGTTTTATCTAAGCTTAGGCTGTTGATTTTTTTGGGATATTCCAATACCGGATATTTGAGTTCATAAACATCTTCCTGGTGGATATTGAAATGTTCGCGCACTTCATTTGGCAACAAATTTTCGACTTTCAAACGCTCAGCAATTAAATCGGCTGTAATGATTTCGTTGCACAGCATTTTCCGCCAATTGGTTTTGTCTGTAAAATGGTTTTTGAGCGCAACTTCCGCAATTCCGGCAAGATAACGGTTTGGGACTTCGACAATCGCAATCGCAGATTCAGCACCTTGGTCAATCCAGCGCGTGGGCACTTGGGTTTTCCTGGTGACGCCGACTTTAATTTCACACGATGCAGCCAAGTAAACGATATGCGGTTGCACTTGTACGCGTGTTTCATAATCCAAATCACGGTCGGCAATGCCAAGATGCGCCGTACTCAATTCAGGCCGCATGATCCAGTCGCCAGCAGAAGCGCTTGAATAAAAGCAGTCATAGCAAAAACCCTGTCTGTAGATTTTCTTTTTCTTCGAACATTCGAGGCATTGGTGCCCGAGCCAATTGAGTTCCATTTCCTTTCCCAACAACTGGTTCATGTTCAGGAAACTGTCTTCAAATACGAGATAATACTGGATTGGATTCCCGATTTCCGTCTGCATTTTCGTAAGTACGCCTTCGTATTGCATGAGTTAAAGTGACCGTTTTAGTTAAACTGTATTATTTTTTGTTATTTTTGGTAAAGTTAGAAAATCCTATCCAAAATATGCCATTACCAATCATAAACTCCATTGCTTCGTGGGTTTTGAAACAGCGAATCCATCAAATTGAGTTATTCCTGAAGTATCCGAATGAGGTTCAGGAAGAACTGCTGATGAATTTGTTGCGGGCATCGGAAAATACTGCTGTGGGCAATCAATATGAATTCAGTTCCATCAAATCATACCAGACTTTTACCGAAAGGATTCCGATTTCGACCTATGAAGACCTGGAACCGATGATCGAGCAGACGCGCAAAGGCGAGCAGAATGTGTTTTGGAACACGCCGATAAAATGGTTTGCCAAATCGAGCGGCACGACGAATGCGAAAAGTAAATTCATCCCTGTCAGCACAGAGGCATTGGAAGATTGCCATTATAAAGGAAGTAAGGATTTGCTATGTCTTTACCTCAATAACAATGAGAATTCGCAATTGTTCATTGGCAAAAGCCTGCGCCTTGGCGGAAGCAGCCAGATTTATGAAGACAACAATACGTTTTTTGGCGATTTGTCGGCAATACTGATTGAGAACATGCCGATTTGGGCCGAATTCAGCAGCACGCCAAGCAGCCGGACTTCATTGATGAGCGAGTGGGAAGCAAAAATACCGGCGATTATCAATGAAACGATGCAGGAAAATGTGACAAGTTTTGCCGGCGTTCCTTCATGGATGCTGGTTTTACTGAATAAAGTGCTTGAAGAAACGGGAAAAGAAAACCTGCTTGAAGTCTGGCCCAATCTTGAGGTCTATTTTCACGGCGGCGTCAGTTTTGATCCATATCACGAGCAATATAAAAAGATTGTGCCGCGAAATGATTTCAAATACTACGAAATATACAATGCGTCGGAAGGCTTTTTTGCGATCCAGGACCTGAACAATTCCAATGATTTGTTGCTGATGCTGGATTATGGCATTTTTTACGAATTCATCCCGATGGATACCTTTGGGACAGCCGACCAAAAGGCAATCCGCTTGTCTGAAGTCGAATTGTTTAAAAATTATGCTGTGGTCATTACGACCAATTCGGGTTTGTGGCGCTATCTCATTGGCGATACCGTCCGGTTTACCTCATTGAATCCGTATCGCATTCGCGTCACGGGAAGAACCAAACATTACATCAATGTCTTCGGTGAAGAGCTGATGGTCGAAAATACCGATCAGGCCATTGCCAAAGCTTCAAGGCAGACGGGAATCGAAATCAAGGATTATACTGTTGCCCCGGTTTTTATGGAAGGCAAGGAAAAGGGCGGACACGAATGGATGATTGAATTCACAAATCCACCTGAAGATCTTGCCGGCTTTGCAAAAGTATTGGACGAAGCATTGCAATCCTTAAATTCCGACTATGAGGCCAAAAGGCATAACAACATGACGCTTAACCCATTGATTATCAATATTGCCCGGCCCAATTTGTTCTATGACTGGTTGAAAGAACAGGACAAATTAGGCGGCCAGCACAAAATCCCAAGGCTTTCAAACCAACGCGATTATCTGGAACAATTGAAATCGATGCAATATTCCGTATCTGTATAAACCAGTTTTTTAACTGTGATAAATCATAAAAAAAGCCCCGAATTATCGAGGCTTTTTTATTGTTTGTTTATCTATTACGATACTGCTTTCAGTCGTTGAAGCAAATTCCTGTTGAGCGTGTCTTCAGCATAATTTTTATCAATCCTAAGCGTTTTATCGCCTGAGCCTGGCAAATCATACATCGCATCGGTTAAGATCGCTTCACATAATGAACGCAATCCTCGTGCGCCTAATTTGTATTCCAATGCCTTTTCGACAATAAAATCCAGTGCTTCTTCTGTGATGTTGAAATCGACATCATCCATCATGAACAGTTTCTGGTATTGTTTGATCAAAGCATTTTTAGGTTCAGTCAGGATTGCCCTCAGCGTTTCCCTATCGAGCGGATCCATATGCGTCAATACCGGCAAACGTCCGATAATTTCAGGAATCAATCCAAAATCCTTGATGTCTTTCGGAATGATATATTGCAACAGATTGTCCTTGTCAATGTTGTCGGCATTTTTAGAAGTCGCATATCCGACAGCCTGACGATTCAGACGTTTGGAAATCACTTTCTCAATACCGTCAAAAGCACCACCGGCGATGAATAATATGTTTTGGGTATTGACTTCTACGAATTTCTGGTCCGGGTGTTTCCTACCTCCTTTTGGCGGCACATTCACAACGGTTCCTTCGAGCAATTTCAGCAAAGCCTGTTGAACGCCTTCTCCGGAAACATCGCGCGTGATGGATGGATTGTCGCTTTTGCGTGCGATTTTGTCAATCTCATCGATGAAAACGATACCGCGTTCGGCTTTGGCTACATCATAATCGGCGGCCTGAAGCAAACGGGTTAGAATGCTTTCGACATCTTCACCAACATAACCGGCTTCTGTCAATACAGTCGCGTCAACGATTGCCAATGGAACGTCGAGCATTTTCGCAATGGTTTTGGCAACCAGGGTTTTTCCTGTCCCGGTTTGGCCCACCATGATGATATTGCTTTTTTCGATTTCCACTTCGTCGTCAAATTGTTGCTGCATCAAACGTTTGTAGTGGTTGTAAACGGCAACCGACATGACTTTTTTGGTTTGGTCCTGCCCGATGACATATTGATCCAGGAAAGCCCTGATTTCTTTTGGCTTCTTGAGAATCAGGTCGGCGACAATTTTGGAATTCCCGTTGGTTTTCAACTCTTCCAAAACAATTCCGTGCGCCTGCTCAATACACCTGTCGCAAATGTGGGCGTTGATTCCGGCAATCAAAAGATTGGTTTCCGGTTTTTTTCTGCCACAAAATGAACATTCTAATACTTCTTTAGCCATTTTTTAGGTTTTCAGATTAGATTTTGGGTCTGTGCTGATTCAATTTTGATTTATCTTCTAAGAACTTCGTCAATCATTCCGTATTCTTTTGCCTCATCGGCTTTCATCCAGTAATCGCGTTCGCTGTCTTTGTGGACGCGGTCAAATGATTGCCCTGAATGATTCGCAATGATGTGATACAGTTCATCTTTCAGCTTCAGCATTTCGCGAAGGTTGATTTCCATATCCGTGGCAACGCCTTGCGCACCGCCTGAAGGCTGGTGAATCATGACACGGGAATGTGGAAGCGCTGAACGTTTTCCTGCAGCACCGGCACACAATAAAACAGCGCCCATTGAGGCAGCCATTCCGGTGCAGATTGTTGCTACATCTGGTTTGATGTATTGCATCGTATCGTAAATTCCCAAACCGGCATAAACGCTTCCGCCTGGAGAATTGATGTAAATCTGGATGTCTTTGGAGGCATCGGCGCTTTCTAAAAACAATAGTTGCGCCTGTACGATGTTGGCGATCTGGTCGTCAATTCCTGTCCCGAGGAAAATAATCCTGTCCATCATGAGTCTTGAAAAGACATCAAGCTGGGAAACATTCAATTGGCGTTCTTCAATAATATAAGGCGTCATGCCCACGGGTGTCATACTGCTTACGATTTTGTCGTAATAGAGGCTGTTTACGCCGTGATGTTTAGTGGCAAATTTTTTAAATTCTTTACCGTTATTCATGTTTGTTGCTTTCTTTTAAAGGGTTTCCCCTGTGTTTTGATGTGCTAAAGATAAGGTTTTTTTGGATAAATTACTCGCCGTACATCTCTTTAACAAAATCCTCGTAAGAAACGGTCTTTGTTTTGGCGGCGACCTTTTCCTTAAACAGGTTCAGCATTTTCTCGCTCATGACCTGCTCGGAAAGTCTTTTCACTTCTTCCTGGTTTGACAAAACCCTTGCGACGATGCCGTCGACATCAGCTTCAGACGGATTCAATTGCCCGAATTGCGCCATTTGTTTTTTGATGACTTCAGACGTAAATGCCTTTAAATCCTCGAAAGTAATCTGCAAATTGTTCTCAGACATGACTTTTCCTTCAATCAATTGGTAACGCAGTCCGTTTTCTGACCTGGCGTATTCGGCTTCAGCTTCTTCAGGAGTTAATGCCGTTTCGCCAGCCGACTGGATCCATCTTTTCAGGAATGGCGCAGGAAGATCGAATTTGGTGTTTTTTAGTAAGAAATCCGTAACGTCATTTAAGAATTTCTGGTCGGATTGCGTAGCGAATTGCTTTTCTGCATCTTCTTTTATCCTGGCTTTCAATTCCTTTTCGGAAGTGACGTTGCCTTCACCAAACAGTTTGTCAAAAAATTCCTGGTTGAGTTCTGCGAGTTCGCTTGTCGTGATTTCGTCAATCGTAAAATCGACATCAACCGCCAATCCGTGAACGTCGTCATGCCCGACTTTCAGGTAATCCATCAATTGGTGGTCATCGTCAAAAAGGCCTTTGGTATTCAGTGTGACGACATCGCCGGCCTTTTTGCCGATGAAACTTTTTGCCGTTTTCTTATCCTTGAAAATGTCAAGGGCAATCGTTGTCCGGTTGTGTATCCCTTTCTCCTCGTTGGTGAAAGTTCCCGTAATGTCCGAATCTTCATCAACGATATTTTGCGACACCAATTTGCCATATTGTTTGCGGATCCTGCGAATCTGGTCGTTGAGCATTTTGTCATCGGCTGTAATGGTATAGCGCGTCAGGTTGTTTTTTGCTGATAAGTCAATGTCAAATTTCGGCGTTAAACCCAATTCGAATTCGAAAGCATAATCCTCTGCATCCCAATCAAAATCTTCGGTCATTTTCGGAAGCGGATTTCCCAAAAGGTCCATTTTTTCTTCCTGCAAATATTTGTTCAGGTTTTCCTGCAATATTTTGTTGACTTCTTCGAGCAGAATTGCTTTTCCGTATTGCTTTTGGATGAGGCTCATTGGCACAGCGCCTTTCCTGAATCCCGGAATGGTCGCGTTCTTGCGATAGTTTGCCAATATGGTGTCGACTTTTGCGGCATAGTCGTCTTTTGCGACTTTCACCGTGACGACTGCATTTACATCGTCTATATTTTTTCTTGTGATATTCATGTTTTTACCTAATAAAATTGGGTTGCAAAATTAGGACTTTTTTGCAACCCAACCAAGTTTTTAAAACACCTTTAAATTTTATTTGTCTTCGCCGCCCATGCTGAAAACCAACGACTGCGCCAACGACAAAATAATACTGAAAAGCAAAGCATACCAAAAGGAATCGACACTGAAACCGCCGACAATTTTAGTGCACAACAATATGATGATGGCGTTGATGACCAAAAGGAACAATCCAAAAGTCACAACTGTCACCGGAAGCGTAAAAATCACGATCAACGGCTTGATGAATACGTTGAGCAAACCCAATACGATCGCGACAATAATCGAAGTCGTAAAACCTGCCACGTGCACGCCCGGCATAAAATGGGCAATGACCATAACCAATATGGCGGTGACCAATATCCTGAGTAATAAATTCATATTATCTGATTTAGTGTTGTTTATAAAGGTAGTCCTTTTTTCAAAAAAACACAATTTGAAAGTTACAAAGCCAAAAATTTTGGTTTTTTTTTAAGACAAACCCCGCAGAATTTAATTATTTTTGAGCAACTATTAACTTAAAGTCAAAAAAGCGATTATGAAAAAACTATTACTTTCTATTTTTATTGTGTCCTCTTTTGCTGCCAATGCACAGTTCTGGACACAAAAAGCGGCCGGGTTTGCAACTGCAAGCCGCGGTATAAACTGCATTTCGATTGTAGATGCCAACGTGATTTGGGCAAAAGCATATGATGGTTCAGCTACGGCCAATCCAAGTATCAGGGAATATACTAAAAGCACTGATGGTGGAAACACATGGACGGCAGGAACTATCAATCCGTTTGGTATTTTAGGAGGCGTTGGTTCAATTACAGCTGCGTCAGCAACAACGGCTTGGATTACTACTTATCCCGTTACTGCTACTGTTCAAAACCATAACGCCATTTGGGTTACTACTAATGGAGGTACCACATGGACCAAACAAACTACTGCCGCTTTTGCAGCAGATTCATTTGCAAATTTCGTGCATTTTTGGGATGCCAATAACGGTGTTGCTATGGGCGACCCGCAAAGTGGGTATTTCGAAATCTATACTACTTCTAATGGCGGTACTACTTGGACAAGGGTTCTTCCAGCAAATATCCCAACGCCATCTCCAGTAGGTGCAGAATATGGCTATACCAATAATTTTTATGTAGCCGGAAACAGCATTTGGTTCGGGACTTCATCAGGAAGGTTATTCAAATCTACAGATATGGGTGCGACATGGGCAGCCAGCCAGGCGCCAATTGCAGATTTTGGCGGCACCGATGCCAGCGAAATCACTGGAAGCTATGCCTTTTCCGACAATAACAAAGGGTTGCTGGTTAAAAGCGACGGTACTCTTTACAATACTATTGATGGTGGCACAACATGGAATCCTGTGAGTTATACAAACACCGTATTTGTCGGTGAAATCGCATATGTCCCTGGCTCAACGAGGGTTGTCAGTGTATCTGCTAATGCCGATTCTTTTAGTGGCGCTGGTTCTTCTTACAGCCTTAATGACGGTCTAAGCTGGACAAATGCTCCATCTGATACTGGAACGCAATTCAATGTAGTCAAGTTTTTAAATGAAAATGTTGGTTTTGCAGGTGGATTTTCTACCTCGTCTACTGTGGGCGGAATCTATAAATATACCGGAACACAATTACCGGTATCTCAATTTGAAGGCGGCCAGTTTGCCGTGTATCCTAATCCTTCAAACGGTATCGTCAATGTATCGAACACCAAAGGCATCCGTGTTAATCAAATCAGCATGACCGATTTGAATGGCAGAATGGTAAAAAACATCGAGGTGTCTGATGCTCTTGAAAATATTGAAATCAATGTTTCTGATTTGTCTTCAGGCGTATATATGATGAACATCAATTCCGACCAAGGGAAAACGGTGAAGAAGATTGTAAAAAACTAAATCCCTGATTTGTACATATTTAAGCCCTTTATTTTTTTAAAGGGCTTTTCTTTTCCAAAAAATTTTATACTTTTGATAAAAACTTAAAAACCACATTATGAAAAAACTATTACTTTCTATTTTTATCGTTTCATCGTTTGCTGCCAATGCACAGGTGACTGTGTTTGAAGACAGTTTTGAAACTTATCCCGATTTTGCCATTACCGGTTTTGGCAACTGGCTGACACTTGACCTTGACGGTTTAAATACTTATATCGGTGGATATGATGTTCCTGATCCCGACAATGATGACTGGTCTGCAACTTGGCCGAACGCCGGGGCAGCCCAAGCATACATGATATTTAATCCTTCAACTGCAACAGGCGTACTGAATCCGGACACTACTGCGACTCCTACGGGAATTACGAATAATTCAGGTACACCGGAACACAGGAATTTTGATCCGCACACCGGCGCCAAATATGCAGCATGCTGGAATTCAGCTGGAACAAACCCTGTAAACAACGATTTTTTGATTAGCCCGGTCTTGAATTTAGGCCCGTCAAATAATGAGCTTACGGTTTGGACAAAATCAATGTCCGATTCTTATGACCCTGAGACCTATCGTATTTATGTATATGTGGGAACTGGTATTCCAACTGCACTGGCAAACTTCACGCAGATTTATCCTGCTTTAGGAAACGCAAGTGCACCTTATCCAAACTGGGGATTGCAAACTGTCGCACTTAATGCATACAGCAACCAACAAATCAGGATAGGTATCAGATGTACATCTGCAGACCATTATATGTTTATGGTCGATGATTTTAAAGTGACTTCATCAGCATTGGGCGTGAATGATGTATTATCTTCTAAATTTTCTGTTTATCCAAATCCTTCAAACGGTATAATCAACCTGACCAACAGCGAATCTATTCAAGTAAGCCAAATTGAAATTACAGACTTGAACGGAAGAATTGTGAAAACTGTAAATACAGCTGATACGTTCAACGATATCCAAATCAATGTGTCAGACCTGTCTTCAGGCGTATACATGATGAACATCAATTCTGACCAGGGTAAAGCGGTGAAGAAAATCGTTAAAAACTAAACATAGTTTCTATATAATTTAAAAGCCTCTTCTGTTGAAGAGGCTTTTTTTATTTCAGGAATGCCAATGTTGTTGCCAGAAATTCCTTTGGGTTTTCAGCATGGAGCCAATGCCCGGCATTTTTTATCGTGACCAATACCGCTTTTGGAAAATGGTGTTTGATCAATGTTCTGTCATCGTCATGCACATAGCCCGAATTGGCGCCGCGGATAAACAGCGTAGGCTTTTCAAAAACCGCATTTTCAGGCAATGGTTTTCCGATAAGGTCCATGTTCTTGTTGAACACTTCGAGGTTGAACCGAAATGCGAGTTGGTCGGGTGTTTTCCAATAGAGGTTTTTGAGCAGGAATTGGCGTGTGCCAAAATCGGGAACATAAGGCTTCATGATGTCTTCGACTTCATGCCTGCCCGGCTTTTTGGAAAAATCAACGGCATTCAGCGCAGCCATGATATCGTCGTGGTGCGGCGCATAATATTTCGGCGCGATGTCGGCAATGATGAGTTTGTTTACTTTTTCAGGATAGGTCACGGCAAAAAGCATCGCGACTTTTCCGCCCATCGAATGGCCAAGCAAGTCGATGACATTAAGGTTATTTGCAGCGCAGTATTCCACTAAATCTTGGACCATCGCTTCATAAGTGAATTCATCCGAGTGGAAACTGCGCCCGTGGTTGCGCAAATCGAGCGCATGCACCTGGAATCCGGCGGCGGCATATTGCCCGCCGAGGGTTTTCCAGTTGTCGGACATGCCGAGAAATCCGTGGAGAATTATAAGCGGTTTACCGGAACCTTCTATTTTAGAGTAAAGCATAAATGATAATAATTAACTGCGTGAGCGATTACCTCATTGGGTAATATTTGTTATGTATTCGGTGAATGCTGCGCATTTGGAGCCAAGTGCCGCGCACTGCGGAAAGCGCTACCTGCAAGGGCACGCCATTATTTTAATTTCTGTAAATACATATTGACGACATTGTCCAATCCGAGGTACAACGCTTCTGAAATCAGCGCATGGCCGATTGACACTTCCAATAATCCCGGAATATTTTGTTGAAAAAATTGAATGTTGCCTAAACTCAAATCGTGCCCGGCGTTGATTCCGAGACCGAGTTCATTGGCTAGTTTCGCCGAAGCGACATATGGATCGATGCCATTTTTGTTCCCGATTCCGAATTCGTGGGCGAACGCTTCGGTATACAATTCGATGCGGTCGGTTCCTGTGGCTTTTGCGCCTTCGATCATATTTAAAACCGGATCGACAAAAATGGATGTGCGGATGTTGTTGCGTTGGAATTCACCGATGATTTCCTTAAGAAAAGCCTGGTGTTTGACCGTATTCCAACCCGCATTCGACGTAATCGCGTCCACTGCATCGGGAACGAGTGTGACTTGTTCGGGCTTGATTTCCAAAACCAAATCGACAAAAGACTTTTCGGGATTGCCTTCGATGTTGAATTCGGTGTAAACTACTTTTTTCAAATCGCGCGCATCCTGATAACGGATATGTCTTTCATCGGGACGCGGATGGATTGTAATTCCGGCAGCGCCGAATCGCTGGATGTCGGTTGCGGCCTTAAGCAAATCGGGCACGTTTCCGCCGCGGGCATTCCGCAAAGTCGCTATCTTATTGATGTTTACGCTGAGTTTTGTCATCTGGGAGTTTTTACAATACAAAAATACAAAGTTAAACACGGTGTTTTATGCTATTTTTTGATTATTTTGCAGTCGATTAATGAAGCGCTATGACAGGGATTACAGATTATATTACCAATGATTATAAAGCGATCGACAGCAATGAAACGGTCGAATCGGTTCGTGATTTTTTTGGGGAAGTGAATTTTTCGCATTTTCCGATTGTCGAGGAAAGCGTGTACATTGGATCCATTTCGGGCGACGACGTCGAGACTTTTGACACCGACAAAAAAATATCACACTACCGCTATGCGCTTGAAGGTTTTTTTGCGCGTACGAATATGATGTGGCTCGATGTATTGGAAGTTTTCGCGAGAAATTCGACCAATGTAGTTCCGGTGCTTGACGACAACAATGCCTATGTCGGTTATTATGAAATTCCGGATATCATCAAATTGTTTAATGAAACGCCATTTTTGAAAGAACCGGGCGGCATCATAATCGTCGAGAAATCGGTCACCGATTATTCGATGAGCCAGATTGTGCAGATTGTCGAAAGCAACAACGGTCGCGTTTTGGGCATTTTCATTTCTGAGGCCACGACCAATTCGGTCCAGGTGACGATTAAGATTACGCTTGGCGCGATGAATGAAATCATACAGACTTTTAGGAGATATGGCTATGAAATCATTTCCGAACATCAGGAAGACACTTACTTAAGCAGCCTCAAAGAACGTTCGGATTACCTCGACAAATACCTGAACATGTAATGAAAGTCGCGATTTACGGACAATATTACCAAAACAGCACCGAGCCCATTATCAGGGATATTTTCGTGTTCTTCAACAAGAACAATATCGATTTGGTCATTGAAGCCGAATTTCTCAACATTCTTTATGAGAAAAAAATCGTGACCAAAGAATACAAGACTTTTACGAGTTACAAGTGCCTGGACAGCAGTTTCGATGTGTTGATCAGCATTGGCGGCGACGGCACGATTTTGCGCGCGGCAACTTTGGTGCGTGATTCCGGAATCCCGATTTTGGGCATCAATGCCGGAAGGCTCGGTTTTTTGGCTACGGTGCAAAAGGACAACATCGCCGAATTCCTGCAGTTTGTGATTGAAAAGAAATATACAGTATCGGAACGGACATTGTTGAGCCTCGAATGCTCGCCTGAAATTCCGGAAATCAAGGAATTGAATTTTGCGATGAACGAGATTTCCGTCAGTCGCAAAGACACGACCTCGATGATCACGATTGAAACCTATCTCAATGGCGAATATTTGAATTCTTATTGGGCAGACGGATTGATCATTTCCACGCCAACGGGTTCGACGGGCTATTCACTGAGTTGCGGTGGACCGGTTTTGACGCCTGATGTCACGAGTCTGGTCATTACGCCGATTGCGCCACACAATCTGAATGCGCGTCCATTGGTCATTCCCGACGATACCGAAATTCGGCTGAAAGTTTCCGGAAGGGAGCAGCAATACTTGGTTTCATTGGATTCGCGCATCGCTTCGGTTAAAAACGAATCGATATTGGTCATCACCAAAACGCCATTTAAAATTAATATGGTCGAAATTCCCGATGAGACTTTCCTGAAAACACTCCGCAACAAACTTCTTTGGGGTGAAGACAAAAGGAATTAAAATTTTGCCTGATTATACTACATCGCACTTAATTTCCGTTTGACAGTAGTAAAAATCCAAACACACACCAACTGGCGCAAATATAATTTGCCGTAATTACTGATTGGCAGCCATAATTATTATATTTGCACGCTATTTTCAAACCGATGAATAGATTATTGACAGTCGCGCTTTTCCTTATTGCTTTTTGCCCTGTAAATGCCCAGATCAACGAACTTGGGATTTACCTTGGCGGAAGCAATTATATAGGCGATATCGGCCCGACAAACTATATCAAACCGAATGAATTGGCTTATGGCATATTGTACAAATGGAACAAAAGCCCAAGGCATTCCTGGCGGATTTCATATACACAGGCGAAAATCACATCCAGAGACAGCGACTCTGATGTCCCGGGAAGGAAACTCAGGGATTATGACTTTGAAAACAGCATAAAAGAAGTATCTTTAGGCCTTGAATTTAATTTCTTTGATTTTAACCTTCATGAACTGAAACAACAGCTTACACCTTATATATATACAGGGGTATCTTATTTTATTTATGATCAGGAATTTCAGGCAAACGGTTACACCAAAGATTACACCTCTTCCACATTTGCCATTCCGATGACTGTGGGCGTAAAAACGAACATCATGCCGAAGTTCATTTTGGGTTTTGAAGTTGGCGCCAGGTATACATTTACCGACAACCTTGACAGCAGCAATCCTGAAAATGATAATTTGGCCGCTTTTAGATTTGGAAATATAAACAGTAAAGACTGGTATGTTTTTACCGGGTTTACCCTAACATATACGTTTACGGAAAAACCGTGTTACTGTGCAGACTAATAAAATGGGATTGATAGATACTATTGATAAGACGAAATTGCCAAAACACCTTGCCATCATCATGGACGGCAATGGCCGTTGGGCAAAACAGCAAGGCATGCTCCGTGTTTTTGGCCATGAAAATGGGTCCAAGTCGGTCAAGCAAACCGTCAAATCTTGTGCCAGGCTGGGTATTGAAAACCTTACATTATATGCCTTTTCCACAGAAAACTGGAATCGCCCAAAAACGGAGGTCAAAACCCTGATGAAATTGTTGGTCAATTCATTGAAGAATGAAATGAAAACACTTTTGGAAAACAACATCAAGCTGAATTGTATCGGCAATCTTGAAATGCTTCCAAAAACGACGCATACGCAATTGCTCGACGTGATCGAAAAGACAAAAAACAATTCAAGAATGACCCTGACACTCGCATTAAGCTATGGTTCAAGGGAAGAGTTGGTGCAAGCAACCAAGGCTATCAGTGATAAAGTTAAAAATAATATAATTTCAACTGGCGATATTGACGAATCAATTATTAATCAGCATCTTTACACGCGAAATTTACCCGATGTAGATCTTTTGATACGGACCAGCGGCGAGCACAGAATCAGTAACTTTCTATTGTGGCAAATTGCCTATGCAGAATTGTATTTTACCGATGTGTTATGGCCTGATTTTAAAGAAGAAGACCTATATGAGGCAATTGCCAATTATCAAAAGCGGGAACGCAGATTTGGAAAAACCAGTGAACAAATTAAATAAGTTTTTAGTGTTAAATAAGTCAATCAAAATATTCCTGGGAATATTAATTTTCGGTAGTTTTTTTCAATCTGAAGCCCAAGAGAGAGTTTCATTTGACCAGGGAACAAAATACATTTTAGCCGACGTCGATGTGACGGGCAAAATCACGTTCAACAAGCAAACAGTTGTCACATTTGCCGGCCTTGAAAAAGGACAAACCATTACGGTTCCGGGTGAAGAAATCACCAATGCGATTAAGAAACTGGGGAAACTCGGTCTTTTCAGCGATATTGATTTTTACGTAGATCGCGTTGCCGGAGACAGCATCTGGCTGCAGTTGAACATCAATGAACTTCCAAAGTTGAGCGAGGTCAAATTCCAAGGTGTAAAAAAGAACAAAACAGAAGGATTGGTTAAAGACACTGGGCTGACCAAAGGCAAAGTCGTGAATGAGAACCTTGTGACAACCACCAAAAATTATCTTGAAAACAAATACCGAAAAGACGGTTTTTTCAACACCAAAGTCACCATCAATACCGTAGCCGACACCAGCGCCACCAACCAGGTGAAGATGGTCGTCAATATTGACAAAGGCAAAAAAATCAAAATCAAGGAAATCGTTTTTGAAGGCAATGAGAAATTCTCAGACTACAAACTTCGCAAAACGATGAAAAATACGAAGCAGGTCAATCCGCTCCGTATCTTTAAAGCTTCCAAATTCATCAAGGACAAATACAAGGAAGACTTGGTCACCATTATTGATAAGTATAAGGAAAAAGGGTATCGCGATGCGCGTATTATTTCCGATTCTGTCACTTATCTCAAAGACAAGAATAAACTGGCCATCAAGGTCAATATTGAAGAAGGCCATAAATATTATTTCGGGGACATCAAGTTTTTGGGGAATACCGTTTATTCCGACAATTTGCTGAACAGGATTCTGGGCGTTAAAAAAGGTGACGTTTACAATGGCGTTTTGCTTCAGAAAAGGATTGCCGATAAAACGAAACCTGACGGCGAAGACATCACGAATCTGTACCAGAACAATGGCTATTTGTTTTCAAACATCAATGCCGTAGAGGTCAAAACTGCCAATGACACCATTGATTTTGAAATCAGGGTTGTTGAAGGGCCGATTGCCTACTTCAATAAAATTACCGTTGTCGGGAATGACAAAACAAATGACCGCGTCATTTACCGCGAGTTAAGAACAAGGCCGGGACAAAAATACAGCAAGGAAGACATGGTAAGGACTTACCGTGAAATCGGGCAGCTGGGCTTCTTTGACCCTGAAGCGATTGACCCGCAATTGAAAAATGTCGATCCGGGAGCAGGAACTGTAGATGTCGAATGGCATCTTGTAGAAAAAGGCTCGAGCCAGATTGAACTTCAAGGCGGATATGGCGGAGGCGGTTTTATCGGTACGTTAGGATTATCATTCAATAATTTCTCCGCACGGAATATATTCAAGAAAGAAGCTTACCATCCGCTGCCGATGGGAGACGGGCAAAAAGTGGCCTTAAGATTACAAGGAAGCTCATATTTCCAGACCTACAGCCTATCATTTTCTGAGCCGTGGTTCGGAGGCAAAAAGCCGGTACAGTTCAGCACTTCACTATCGTACAGCAAGCAGTTCCTGAATAATTATTCGACGAATGATGTGGATAGGAGCAAAAGCTTCAACATCCTGACATTGTCTGTCGGCCTTGCAAAAAAACTGACCGTTCCGGATGATTCGTTCATTTTCTCAAATGCGGTAAGTTTCCAATATTATGACCTGAACAACTACAATACCGGATTGTTTACTTTTGGTAATGGCTCGTCAAGGAATTTTGCTTACACCATTGGCTTAAGCCGTAATAACAAAGGGGTGAATCCTATTTTCCCGACTTATGGTTCTGAGTTTAGTGTTTCGGCCAAATTTACGCCGCCATATTCATTGTTCAACAAAGTGGACTATGCGAATCTCCCGAATCTTGAAGAATATAAACTCAAAAATAACGGTGACGGATATTTCGGCCCGGATGGCAATTATGTCGATCACGGAGACTTCATTGATGGCGTAAATGGCAACAGTGTAGACACTTACCAAGAGGCTGCGGTCGATCAGGGGAAAGTCGATCAAAAGAAATTCAACTGGCTGGAATATTATAAAATTAAATTCAAAGCAGACTGGTTTACAAAAATTTATGGTAAATTAGTGCTTCGTTCTGTGGGCGAATTTGGCTTCTTAGGCGCTTACAATCAAGATCGTGGACTGGTTCCATTCGAAAGATTCTTCTTGGGCGGCGACGGATTGGCAAACTTTTCACTCGACGGACGTGAGGTGATCGGATTGAGAGGTTATCCAAACCAGTCATTAACACCGACAGATAATCTGGGTGCGCAAAACGGTGCGACAGTGTATAACAAATTCTCACTTGAGCTGCGTTATCCATTGACATTGAAATCGGCTGCATCTATATATGCGCTGACTTTTGTTGAAGGCGGAGCAGCATATGATACTTTTAAAGAATATAATCCGTTTGTATTGCAGCGTTCCGCAGGATTCGGGCTTAGGGTATTTATGCCGGCTTTCGGATTATTGGGAATTGATTTTGGTTATGGATTTGATGCGCTTCCGATTCCAGGAAAAATCAACCCGAATGGTTGGGAAACGCACTTTATAATTGGCCAGCAATTTTAAAAAAATTATATTGGCATGATATTTTCTAACGCAAAAATTATGAAAAGACATCTTTTATTCCTGCTTTTAGCTGTTTCCCTTACAGCGCATGCTCAGACAAGAGGCGTTAAAATCGGTTATATCGATATGGAATACATTCTGCAGAATGTTCCGGATTATACTGAAGCTAAAAACCAATTGGAGCAAAAAGCCCAAAAGTGGAAACAGGAAATGGAAGTCAAAAAAAATGACATTGCCAAACTCAAAGATGCATTAAAAACAGAAAGAGTGCTTTTAACGAAAGAACTCGTTGAAGAGCGTGAAGAGGAAATCAGGTTCCAGGAAGCGGAATTGTCGGATTACCAGCAAAAACGCTTTGGCCCTAACGGGGATTTGATGGTACAGAAAGCCGTTTTAGTCAAGCCAATACAAGACCAGGTTTTTACGGCTGTACAGGATATTTCTGAAGCCAAAAAATACGATTTCATATTCGATAAGTCTTCCGATTTGACCATGCTCTATGCGGCGAAAAGGTATGACATCAGCGACCAGGTCGTAAGGGTATTGACCAGGGCTGCGAAAAGAGACCAGATGAGCAAAAAGCAACTTAAAATCGAAGAAGAAAAAGAACGGATACAAGATTATGCCGATGACGCAAATCCTGCATTAGAAGCAAGAAAAAAACTCCTTGAAGACAAAAAAGCAGCAAGAGAAAAATTGATAGCCGATAAAAAATTAGCTGCCGAGGAAAGAAAAAAGGCCGCTGAAGACAAACGCAAACAAATGCTGGTTGAAAAAGAAGCGAAGAGAAACGGAACAACGGTTCCTCCAGCCGAGAATAAAGACGCCGACAAAACCGGTACGGATGAAAAAACAACCGACGCACCAGTTATAGAAAAAGATTCAACATCCACTGACGCACCAAAAACAGAAACTCCCGCCGAAGTAAGGGCCAGGGTTCTTTCCGAAAGGAAAAAAGCGGCAGATGAAAGAAGGGCCAAAATCCTGTCTGATCGCGAAGCGGCAAAAAAAGCAAAAGAAGACCAGAAAACTACACCTACAGAAGATAATAAAGAACAATAAAAACAAAAATTAATTAATACTTAAACATGATGAAACAATTGAAAACTTTACTAATAGCTGCTGTTGCAATTTTCAGCGCAAACCAAGCTGCAAACGCCCAGGCAAAAACGGCGCATGTAGATGTTAGTGAGATAATGGCGAAAATGCCGGCGATGCTTGATGCACAGAAACAATTAGAAAAATTAAGCAGTACGTATGATGCTGATTACAAAACCATGGTAGATGAATACCAGGCAAAAATCAAAAAGTATGAAACTGATGCGACTACAGTATCCGATAAAATGAACGAAGAGCGTTCAAAAGAAGTTCAGGATATGCAAAAAAGAATTGTTGACTTCAGGGACAATGCGCAAAAAGATTTGCAGAAAAAAGAACAAGACCTGACAAAACCGGTCATTGAAAAAGTAAAAGCTTCCATCCAAAAAGTAGGTAAAGCGAAAGGTTATCAATATGTGTTGAATTCAGACGGGCTTCTACTTGCCGACGGTCCGGATTTAACTGCTGACGTCAAAAAAGATTTGGGTTTTTAATCGAAAAACTTAATGAAAATTTATAAAAACTGCCCGAAATTATCGGGCAGTTTTTTTTTACATTTGTTTTATGAATAACAATCAGCCTATCGGTTTGTTCGACTCGGGAATTGGAGGCACTTCCATTTGGAAGGAAGTCCACAGCCTGATGCCAAAAGAAGATACGATTTATCTGGCCGACAGCAAAAATGCGCCTTACGGTCAAAAATCGAAAGATGAAATTGTAGCGCTGAGCATTAAGAATACCGAATTTCTGTTGGAAAACAACTGCAAAATCATTGTGGTTGCCTGTAATACAGCTACGACAAATGCCGTCAAGGAACTCCGCGCCAAATATGATATCCCTTTTATTGGCATTGAGCCTGCGATAAAACCAGCCGCACACAATTCGAGAACACAAACCATAGGCATTCTGGCAACCAAAGGAACGCTTAGCAGCGAGCTTTTTAATAAAGCGGTCGAGATATACCAAGACACGACGATAATTGAGCAGGTTGGCCACGGATTGGTTCAGCTGATTGAAAATGGCGACATCAATTCGTCCGAAATGACAAAACTGCTATATGAATACTTGACACCGATGGTGGAAGCAAATATTGACTATCTTGTTTTGGGCTGCAGCCATTACCCTTTCCTGATTCCGCAAATAAAAAAAATCATCCCCAGCCATATCAAGATTATTGATTCAGGAGAAGCGGTAGCCCGGCAAACTCAAAATGTCCTGGGAGAAAAACTTGGTTTTAGCGATCGGGCAAAAGGAACGCCGACATTTTACACCAATACAAATCCTAAAGTACTGACGGATATTCTCGAAAATAAATATCCCGTTATTGAAAAGAATTTTTAGGTTGCTTTCAACCAACTGGAATACATAACATAGTTGTTTGAAATCCGCTCAATTTCACCTGCAAAATCAGACTGATCAATATCCTTAACCTTTTTAGCCGGTACGCCAGCGTATATGGTACCTGATTCAACGACCGTATTCTGCGTGACTACAGCGCCGGCCGCAATGATAGAATTGCTTCCAATGACACAATTATCCATTACAATTGCGCCCATTCCAATCAGCACATTATCATGGACCGTACATCCGTGGACTATCGCATTATGGCCAATGGATACATTGTTTCCAATGATAGTTGGGTGCTTTTGATATGTACAATGAATGATTGCGCCATCCTGGATGTTGACCTTATCCCCTATTTTGATAAAATGTACATCACCCCTGACGACCGCATTAAACCAAATGCTGCATGAAGCACCAATAGTGACATCGCCAATGATTGTTGCATTTTCAGCAACATAACAATCGGCAGGAATAACCGGACTCTTTCCGTTAATTGATTTTATTAACATGATCTAAAAAATAAAGTCCCGATTTTATCGGGACTGAATTCAAATTTTAAATTAATTGATTGCCGGACAATTACATTCGTATTTCTCTGCCTTGCAGAAAAGATTGATCCCTAATGTAATCTGGTGAAATCCACCATTATCAAATTTCACATTCCCCAATAACGCTGAATAGGTATAGGCAAACATGTAGTTTTTATAATTAAAACCAACGAGCGGCGTAATGTATTGGAGCTTTTGATCAGCCACACTATTGCCGTCAACATATTGGGCACCATCAAGGCTTCTCCTGTATGACACGCCGCCCCAAAGTTTTCCGACTTCTAATTCTTTATAAACTTTTAAGTTTAGGTCGATAGACTTTTCTTTGGTTTCGCTAGTTGACATGAATAATATTGATGGTTCCCAAGTTAAAGCTTCTTTATCTCCGAAGACATAGCCTGCGCTTATTAGGAATTTCCGAAGGTTATCACTTTCGATTTCTGAATACAATTCTCTTTTATTGGCGAGAATATTTTTGACCGTAAAATGGGCGTAGAAATCAAGATAGTTATATGAAGCGCCAACATCAACGTTGAAATAAGAATCTTTCTGAACAATCGTTCCGTCAACATTCGGGTCATAGTCGCCCGATTGTATAAACTCAGTTTCATCAAGTAAGCTTTGCACAAAACCGGCGCTCATACCAAACGAAAGCTGGTTCAAGTCAATATCATCTCTTGAAAATCTAATATGGTGCGCATAACTCAACTTAATTCCTTTTTGGGAATGATATCCATTCCTATCATTAAAAACAATGATACCGCCTCCATCTCGGTCGCCAAGACTTCCATTAATACTTAATGTTTGTAAGGCTGGCGCATCTTCTTGCCCAAACCACTGTTGGCGTCCGGTAAGCCTGACTTTAGCACAATTTGCTGCTCCCGCCATCGATGGATGAAGCAAATAATAGTTGTCGGTTAAATAATCTGAGTAGACTGCAATTCCTTCTTGCGAAAAAGACAATTGCGACAATAATAAAAGTAATACTAAATACCTCTTTTTAAAATTCATGGGGGTTATCGTTTTAATGAGAAATGCGCTTTAAATTCTTTCGTTTTCCCTGCCTCAGGGTAATACACGGTGAACCAGTAATCCGTTGATGGCAGCATTTGTCCATTATATGTTCCGTCCCATCCAAGTCCCTGCGGACTGATTTGCTTGATGAGTTTCCCATAGCGGTCAAATATATAAATTTTTGTGCTTGGTTGGTCGCGCAGGCTCCAAATATTCCACGTATCGTGCACACCATCGCCGTTAGGGGTGAA